>ENA-UOXG01000980-UOXG01000980.1-mixed-culture-metagenome-genome-assembly--contig:-NODE-980-length-19281-cov-40.179497_pt1 | contig 19281 bp, 15 predicted proteins | sample MGYA00238159_ERZ761634 | MGnify/ENA primary metagenome ERZ761634 (study PRJEB28908, sample SAMN08776845) | mixed culture metagenome | isolation source: Freshwater growth medium | place: USA... | reverse complement strand
AGAGGCGTTCCCCCTCCTCCGCCGGGAAGAAGTAGGCCCATTCGAGACGTCCATCGATTGAGTACGATAGCGACCTCCGTCATCGGTGTGGTCGGCCTCGGCGACCGGGGCCTCGACGACCGGGACGGCACCTGGAATAGGAGCTCCAACTGCACCAGATCCAACTGCTGCTGCTGCTGCTGCTGCTGCTGCTGCTGCTGCTGCTGGTGGTGCTGCTGCTGCTGCTGGTGCTGCGGCGTCACGCCAGTGGCGGCGTGCACGGCATTGTTGAGGAGCTGCGCGGCCGCGAGCGCCATGAGCAGCACGCCGAGGACGGCATGCATTTGGATGGCGAGGTCTGCGCCGTCGTGCCTGTGCGTGTACAGTAGTACGCCCAGTGCGAGGTAAGCCGCGGGCTCGAGGAGCGCACGCGCACGGCCGATCGCGGCGGCCGCGCGCAGGCAGCCGGCGGCCGCTGCGGCCGCGGAGAGCAGCACGCCGAGCGAGATGAGAGCGCCGACCAAATCGATGAAAACGTGCGCCGTGTGCCGCAGCGTCATGCCCTTCCGCCAGAGCGTCGTCTGGATCTGCAGCACGCCAGCGACCACAAAAATCGCTACGCCGAGCATGCCGGTGGGCAGCGTTGCTTTCATCGGCCCGCCGTGCTCGGTGCGCAGCACGCCGGCGCCGCCTCGAATGAGCGCAATGCCGGCGATGACGTGCCCAAGGAACTCGGAGTGCACTCCCAGGTAAGCCCACTGGCGTACTGCTCCCACTGCCAGCACCGTGTAGGCGGCAGCGCGGAGCTTCCAAGTGTGTGCTGAGAAGACGGCGGGCCACGCGATGGCGTGGAAGGCCAGCACGTATATCGTGCACGCCGGAGAGCGGGGCTCGACGGGAAGGAAGGCGAATGGCAGCAGAAGAAGCAGGCAGCACGGCAGCATCATGGGCGCCCCGTCCGTCCGAAACACACGAATTCTTGTGTGTTTCGGAGGCAGCGGCAGCTCGACGGCGGCAGTATGCCGCACCGGCTTGGCCACTGAAGGCTACACTAACCCTGCGTCTTCTCTCATATTCATATGGTTTGTAGCGAGTCTCGCGATGCAAGCACGCGCTGCCCAGAGTGAGGTGAAGGCCAAGGCCAACTCGCTGGTGGGCTCCCGCCGCGACGGTGGTATCGCCGAGCGCGTCGTAGAAAAGGTGACCGTTCCGCGCTATTGGCCTGGCAAGGCGCCCGTGGCTGCTCCGGTCGAGGAGACGGCTTCGGCCGCCAGCCATGGAGGTCTCGCAGCTGCTGGCGCAGCTGCTGCGAAGCCACCGCCATCGGCTCTCGATCCACGGCAGGGGCGGTTGGCCGGTGCGGCAACGAGCGGCGTCGTAGTCGTCGTCGGCGGCGGCGACGACGACGGCGAGCGCCACCGGCGGCGCCGGCCGGCGGCGCCCGAGGTGCTCGAGCGCGTCGGCGGTGGCAGCAGCGCGGTGCTCGAGCGGGGCGGCCGCCCGGTGGCCGAGGAGGTGAATGAGGAGGATGATGACGCCGTCGAGGCGCGACGCGAGCGGCTGCGTGCTGTGCAGCGGCGCAGGCGACAGGAGGAGGAGGAGACGGCGGCACGTGCGACGGGCAGTGCAGGGGACGAGGAGGAGGAGGAGCGTGAGGAGGATCGTGAGGAGCCGTCTGCGGCGGCGGGCAGGCTAGCAGGCCGGCCGGCCGCCGCTGCGTCGGACGACGAGAGTGGTTCGTCCTCTTACGAGACCGACGACGACGACGACGACGACGAGGCGGCAGCGTCGCGCGGGCGGCCGCTGCTCAAGCCAGTTTTCATCGCAGCGAGCGCGCGTGAGACAGTCAAGGAGCGGGAGGCGCTGGAGGCCGCGGCCGAGGCCGAGCGCGAGCGCAAGCGCGACGCCGCTGCGCGCCGGCAGGCCGAGTCCAAGGCGCTCCTCGTCGAGGCAGTGCGCAAGGAGGAGAGCGGGGTGCTCGACACGGCGCTCGAGTTCGGCGCCCTGCCAGAGGATGATGACGAAGTGAATGAGCTCGAGGAGTTCGACGCGTGGAAGCTGCGCGAGCTCCAGCGCGTGCGGCGCGAGCGCGCCGAGCGTGCTGCCGCTGAGCGGGAGAAGGCGGAGCTTGATCGACGACGCAGCTTGACTGATGAGCAGAGGGCGGAGGAAGACGCCAAGTTCAGGGCAGGGAAGGCGAACGCGCACGAGGAGAAGGCGCAATGGAAATTCCTCCAAAAGTACTACCACAAGGGCGCCTACTTCCAGGATGAGGACGAGAAGGGCGACGCGAGGCTCGGCCCTGTCCTCATGCGCGACTACGGCCATGCGACCGGTAAGGACGCCATCGGAGATAAGGCGGCGATGCCCGCGCCCATGCAGGTCAAGAACTTTGGCTTCCGCTCCCAGGTGAAATGGACGCACCTATCGAATGAGGACACGTCCGGGTTCAGCCGCAAGGGAGCCTCGAGCGGCGGCCGCTCGACCGGTATCGCCGCCCCAGCCGGCACCGGCCCTTCGCTTCACGATCTCGTCGCCCAACACGGCGCCACGCCCACGCCCCTCTGGGCAGAGGAGAAGCAGCTGCAGCAAAAGGCGCAGTCCAAGCAGGCCGGGCTCAAGGGGGCGAACGACTTTGACCGCCCGTCGGCCAAACGGAAGCGCTAGCCAGCTCAACATGAGCGACCGACCGTCGGCCAAACGGAAGCGCTAGCCAGCTCAACATGAGGCGCGCGGAGCCGCCTGATGCGCGCCGCCTGGGGCCCGAGACAGTGAGACGAGCCCGCAGCGAGGTGAGTTCGCGTCAATGGTCACGAGAATCGGTCGCAACTTGCCGACGGAACAAGTCTGTGACTGCCGGGCCGCTCCTTCCGATGTCCAATTTTGGTGATTAATATTACCGCCGATCACCATAATTAGTATACGTATCACAGTACGATTAGTATACAATATACTAATTACAATATACGTATTCACCATCACAGTATACGTATTCACGTTCACACACCGCACGTACACATCACTAGTTGACATCGAGTACTCCGCGACCCGACACGACAACGCGACATCGTACATCGCGAGGGGCGACAGCTCGATGGGACGACCCTACCGGTCTGACGAAGTGCAGCGCAGCGCCAGCCACGTCCCATTTTCCCGTCGACCCGTCGATCCATCGGCCTGGTGGGCATCACGATGGAGTCACTCCGCGTCGTCCCGAGCTCCTTGCTCCTCCGCTCTCGCTAGTCGAGTCGACCGATTCATCAGTCGTCCGTCTTCATGGCCTGCGCCGGATCGTACACCGACGAGGCCACTGTGGAGCAGCCCGCATCTGAGGCTGCGCTCGATTTGAAGCTGTCCTCCATCGCACGCTTCTGCTCGGTGCGCCGGGGCGGAGCCCCACACGCATGGACCTGCACGTGCCCCAGGCCGGAGACGCCCATCTCCTCGAGCTTGTCTAACAAGACTCGAAGGCACGAGGGGCGCGGCGCGTAGTGGCCCGACCAATTCGAGACGGAGAGCAGCGCGCCATTCTTGACGGTCATCTCGCCCGCGGCGGCGACAGCGGCGCCAGCGACGAGGGATGAATGATGCATCGCGAGCGTCGGCGGCGCCTCTTTCGTCGATCCCGACGCCAGCGATGGCGAGCTCTCTGCCGGGGCCGATTCCAAGGGCGGCCGCCTCGCCGCGAGCAAATCGCCCTCCGCGCTGATGACGAAGAGATAGTCTGCCTCCGCCGCTCCGCATGCTCCCCCCCCGAGGGGATGCCCATCCGCGCCGAGCAGCAGGCCGTCAGAGACGTGAAGCCGGTAGGGCTCGCGCGAGGCGGACGTGCGAAACCACACGACGTTCTCGTCGGTGGCTTCGAAACTGTACTGGGGAAGCAGGTGGTACAATCTGGAGGCCGCGTCCTTATTCGGAGATCGGGGCGAGCTCGGGGAAAGGGTCGAGATCTCGCGGAGATCGCAGCTCGGCCGCCCAGAGTAGAAGCGATCCCCCGCAAAGCTGAACGGGGATTTGTTGCCCCGGCCGTTGTCGGCCAACAACTCAGCAATTTCACAGCTGGCCGTTTCGGTCACCGAGATATCACCGAGATATGAGCGGCCGCCATCGTCATCGGCAGCGTGTTCACTTTGGCGCATCGGGCTCACCCGTTGGAGGGCGGCCTTGCGATCAAAGTCAAGCCTCTCCTTTTCACATTGCAACTGCTCGATGCGGATGTCCTTGGCCACCTGCAGCTGCTTCTGCAGAAGCAGCTGCCGTCGCACGAGCTGCCTCTGCTGATGGCACGCCGCGAGCGCCACGGCGATCGACGTGACGTGCGACGGCAAAGTCGCCGCGAGCAGGTTGATGCAGAACGCCTGCTTCCACAGGTACTGTGCGCGCGCGCAGTTGAGCGCCGCGATGGTCACCATGACGACGGCCGCATGGAACAGGTCTGGTATGAAGAGGGCGACCAGCGCGTAATGAAGGAGCGATTGGCCAGCGTGGAAGGCAGCGCGCCGAAGGATCAGCACGATGAATAAGTCGTTACTCATTGGCGCAGCCGCGTTGCAGGTCGGCGTCGTCGACATGGTCACATCGCATCGCATGACCAGTGCAGCTTCGCTGATGGAGCAGTTGGACGGGATGCTCTCCCAGCCGAGGAGTTCCGCCGCTTGCGCGAGGTGCGGCGTGAAGCCGATGGCGAGCTGCATGGAGATTCCTATCCCGGCGACGATCCAGTTGTGTGTCCTAGCGTTAAAGAGCGATGATGATGAGCACACCATAGCTGCGATGACGACGGCCAACAATGGCAGAATCATCTGTATGAGAAAGAGCTGCTGCTCACTAAAGCTGCTCAAGGAGCGGGAGGAAAGAGCAGCATCCTGTTTGGCCAAGTACCCATTCGATGCGAGCACTTCGGTCAGGGACTGGGTGAAGCTACTGCTATCCATGTGCAGAAACAGTTGCAGAAGCAATTGCGCGCCGAAGATGGCGAGCAGGACATAGATAGAGTTGACGAATCGACTCGAGTATGCCAAGAAGAAGTACTCACGGAACTCGTCCGGATCAATGTGCTGCACTGGGGGGCTTGGATTCAAGAGTCGGATGGTCGATTGGTAGAAGCCCTCATCGTTGCCCTTGTCTGGTTCCTCCTCAATCTCCATGCCGTCCATGTCCATATCGGAGGCAGACATGGCGGGAGTGTGCGCGCCGCCCGCCCCGCCGCGCGAGTGTGACCCCATGACGGGCCGCAGCTCTCCCTGACGGGACGGAATCCGTTTGGAAGTCTTGAGATCTCAAACACCGAGATCTCAAGTCAATAGCGTCTTTAAGCGCTGCACGTGGAGTGGAGGACACTGTATCGGAAGAGATGAAGGGACGAGCTCACGGAACGAATCGTAGCTCGGGCATGCATTCGGGCGGCTCGAACCAAAAATGGGGATTCAATCTTGCTCTTCATGTACCTCCGCTGCAATACACACACACAAGAAGATGGTGCCGGTCGAGGAGCCGGCGCCGCCATTTGTCCAAGCCGAGGCGCCAAAGCCTAACTTTATCGAGCTGGCCGTTGAGGGCATCAAGAGAGTCGGCTCAGGCACCTTTGACGGCGCCATGGCCATCGGCGCGGCCACAGTCAATGGTGTCAAGTTTGTTGGAGGCGGCGTCGGCGCTGGCTTCCTAGCTGTCTTTGGCGAGGGCATCGACAAGACGGATAGCGGCCTCGAGGCGGCATTTGCAAAGATGGACTCGGACAAGAACGGCAAGATCGATGCCGCAGAGATGAAGGCGTACATCCTGAGTGTGTACGACAAGGAACTCGACCTCAAGATCATCGATGAAATGATGACGGCGGACACGAACAAGAATGGCGAGATCGACCTCGCCGAGTTCAAGGTCATCATGCGTGCCGGCCCCAAAAAGTCAGACGGGGCTGTTGTTGAGGGAGCCAAGGTCGTTGGTACGGCAACGGTCAACGGTGCCAAGGCTACAGGTGGCCTTGTCGTCACAGGACTTCAGAAGACGGGCGTGACTGCGGGCTTCCAAGCGGTCTTTGGCAAGGGGATCGACAAGTCGGATGCAGGCCTGGAGGCGTCGTTTGTCAAGGTGGACACGGACAAGAGCGGCAAGATCAACCATGAAGAGATGAAGGCGTACATCCAGAGCGTGTACGAGAAGGGTGTAAATGACAAGACCATCGGCGAGATGATGGCGGCGGCGGACACGAACAAGGATGGCGAAATTGACCTCGCCGAGTTCAAGGTCATCATGCGCGCTGGACCCAAGAAGGCAGCAGACGGGGCCATCGGCGGCGCCGTTGACGCTGGCATCGGCGCCACGGTCGGGGGCGTCAAGACCATCGGCGATGGCGCCGTCTTTGTCGGCAAGGCCACGGTCAGAGGCGTCAAGGCTACCGGCGGCTTTGTGGTCATCGGACTCGAGAAGACGTTCGACACTCTCGGCGTCACCCAGGGCTTTCAGGCTGCTTTTGCAGAGGATATCGACAAGTCGGATGCAGGCCTGGAGGCGTCGTTTGTCAAGGTGGACACGGACAAGAGCGGCAAGATCAATGCTGAAGAGATGAAGGCGTACATCCTGAGCGTGTACCCGAAGGGCCTCGACAACCGAAAAATCGCTCAGATGATGGCAGCAGCCGACACGAACAAGGACGGCGAGATTGACCTCGCCGAGTTCAAGGTCATCATGCGCGCTGGGCCCCCTGTCGGCGCCATCGATAACTTCTTGAACATGTGCATGCATCCGCCGCGAGAGATTGAAGAGTGAAAAACGGCTTGGTTAGGGAATGAATAAAGAGACCAGAGTGCGTCCGTCACTGGAAGAAAATTGCAAGGAAAATTGTGATTGTGTTCTCGATTCGGTCGCGTCTCCGGCGCTCTCCAACACAGTGGACAATGCAAGTGAGGTCCTAACGTCTATGACTATCAGCTATCGACTATGACTGTCATAAACATTTGCCGCCATGCGCTGCCGGGAACGGAGCCGGTCGAGGAATCGGAGACATTGCATCCGTCTCCGCCCGGGGCTCTGATCCCTAACACTTGCCCTAACTTCGTAGAGCAGTCCTTCGAGAACACCAAGGCCGTCGGCGTTGCGACCGTTCACAGCGCCAAGGCCATTGGCACTACCACAAATAAACCACAAATTGAGCCGAGCGCGCGTCCATTGCGAAGCATTGATGTGAGTGGGCGATCCCTCCACCCACGCTCTCCCCGTGCCCTCACAGCACGTGCTGTCTCTCCAACCCGCCACGCGCTCTCGCCGCCACGTCAGACTAAACGGCCGACGCCGTGAAAGCTCACAATCGCACCAGCCGTTCAGGACACGAGAGCGGTTGTCAGCTGTTGGAAAGGTCCACGGGTAGCACGTGTGGGGTAGCGAGGGGTACCGGTCGGTGCGCACGCGTGGCCCCTGGCCTGTGGCCACACGCGCGCCCAGCCCGTGGGCGCGCGCTAAGGTGTCACCTATGGGTGCACCAAGGAGATGCGTCTATGTCGCATTTTGTATAGCCAACCGTCATTTGGTTTCCCGTCGAGTGTGTCACATTTAGATCGAGCGAGCTCCGACCCCGAGCACTGGGCGTCGCCACCGCCGGAGAGGCATGCGCCTGTCGCTGCCGGCAATCGTGTGGAAACACCCGCTTCGCGCCGCGCTGGTGCTAGCACTGCTCACTCGACGCACCGTGCTGCAGCGCTCAACGCCACACGTGAGCACCGATCAGCGCCATCGGGCGATTGCCGAACTCCGCCGCCTCGTGCCACCGCCGCCAGTCTTCAAGCTGGGCGAGCGCGTGACGGCAGATACGTACGCTCGGTTCCTGGCCGTATGCGAATGGGACGCCGAGCGCGCAGCGAAGCTCCTCCGAAGGGATTTCGTGTGGCGCGCCAAGTACAAACCACGCTTGCTCAAGCCGAGCGACATGCCCATCGCATGCTCGCAGCGGGGCTGGGTCGTGATGATGACTCCCGCCAATGGTCAGAAGACAGAGGCGACGCTGGAGGAGGCCCTCGTCACCTGCGGCATCAGGCCCGGCACTAGCAGCGATAGCATTAGTAGCAGCAGTAGCGGCGTCAGCAGCAGCGTCAGCAGCGTCAGCAGCAGCACCGGCAGCACCGGCAGCACCGGCAGCACTGGCAGCGCCGCCAGCGCCGCCAGCGCCGCCAGCGCCGCCAGCGCCGCCAGCGCGATCCGAAGGCGCTGGCGGAGCGGGAAGCTCGAATTGCACCCGCCACACACCCGCCCTACGATGCAGCAGTGGCGGTACACGCGCAACGGCATGCCCCTCACCTACTTTCTAGCGAAGGCATGGCACCCCGAGCACGTGCCCCATGAGGAACGAATCCGGTACGTCGCTTGCCAAACGGAGGATGACATGAGTCTGTGTGCGCCCCTGATGGCTACTGAGTGCCTCCGATGGCCTCCCTCATCAGGCACGTCGCTTACCAAATGGAGCATTACATTCGTCGCATGCCGCTACGTGGCCGAGGGCGGCGCGTGCAGCGCGCGTGCATCGTGCTTGACATGACGGGCTTCCGCCCGACCACGCTCCCACAGATCAAGGAGTGCATTGATGTCCTCCGTAATCACTACCCGGGTCGGCTTGGGATTGCCGCCTTCATTAACGTGCCGCCCTATTTCCATCCCGTGTGGAAGATCGTCTCGCCGCTCCTCGATGCGGAGATACTTTCGAAGACCTTCTTCCTGCCCTCGAATGTAGACAACGTGGAGAAGGCCATCGCGTGGATCGATCGCAAGCCAGGGCTGATAGAGCCCACGCTGCTCCCTACCCAGCTTAAGAAGTGAGACCGCCGAGACCAAACGAGCCCGGAGCCTCCCCTTTGGCTGTAACCGCCGAGACCGAAGGAGCCCGGAGCCTCCCCTTTGGCTGTACTTGTCGTCACGCGAGGCGCGCGTAGCAACTAGGCATAGCAGTTGCGCTCGGTTCTTTCATCGCTCGCGACCGAGAGCGGGTGCGGCACAGGAACGCGATGGTTGACCGGCACAAGAACGCACAGGAAATCGCATGCCGCCCACGAACCCGAACGAACAAAGCGACGGGTACTGAGCTCCGGCCGGCTACTCCGTCGTATTAATTAATATATGCAAAGAATAATTGATATATGCATCGCCGCACGTGCACCGCACACGACATCAACAAGATCCTCTTTCAGGACGGGAAGCAACGCCGCCAACCGCTCCGCCACAGCACCCAGGTCCCAGCCCGCCCCTCGCGCAGGGCAACGGACTCCGCTACTGTCGCACGGCCTCAGAGCGACTCCTCCCTGGAAAAGGATGCACTCTGTGCATACCTTCGGCACGCCGCTTAGCAGAGTCCCTGCATTCGGGCCGGGCTCTAGGCTCTGCACCCCTCGTTGCCTGAGACCGTGGGACTTGCGCGAGGCGGCCCTTGGGGCTTCCTCCCCCCGTGGCCGGAAGCCGGTAGCTCCGTTGCCCCACACCCGTCGACAAGAGATCTCTTGCTCAGCCGCTCTCAGCCGCGCTGGCGCTTTAGTAAGCGCTCCTCGCGCGACATGAACTCTTTGCACGCGGGCAGATTCTCGTAGCGCGCCTTGTCAAAGTTGTCCACGTCGACCCAAAAGGGACGTGCGTAGGTGATGTAGAGGAGCGGCCTCTCGGTCGTCGAGTTGTTCCCCAGCCCGCGGTGCTTGAGGCGGTAGTCGAATAGCAGCGCCTGCCCTTTGAGGAGGGTCTCTTTCTTGCTCGGCGCGTCAACGTCGTAGTCGCGGTGAGATCCTGGCACGAACTCCGTCGGGCCCCTATCCTCGCTGAGATCGACCAAAGGTACGAACACATTGAGGGCATGTACGGGCGCGTAGAAGGGCTGCACTCCGGGAGCCCCCTCCGCCTCCGCCTCCTCATCGTCCGCAGGAGTGCCCGGGACGACGCTCCCCTTGTCCTTGCGCCCAGGGGCCGCGGCGTTAGCGGCCGCCGCCTCCTTGCCAGCATGAAAGCCGTTGGGGTTGAACTTGGCGTCCGGTTCTGGGGCACCAGCCATCCCGTATCCAACTCGATGCGCCGCCTCGCCGCAGCCCCTGATGTGGGGACCGTCCGAGTGCCAAGGCTGTGTGGCGGAGCCCGGGAAAGAGAGCATGCAGCCAAAGTGTGTGAGGACCTGCGAGCATCGCCACGGGCGTCACCGCGAGCGCTTCAAGCGTCGGTGACGTGGCACATCGTCCAGAATCAAGCGTCGGTGACGTGGCACATCGTCCAGCAATCAAGCGTCGGTGACGTGGCACATCGTCCAGCAATCAGGGACTCTTCCATGGCAGGTGGGGGGGCACTCACCGCGTCCTTGCCGAGCAATGCATGCACAAGCGCCATCCAGGGGGCGTCATGGGTGACAAACGAGAAGGCGGGCGTCGAGAGCTCGGGCAGTTGCAGATCGTATCTCCCGGCGGAGCGCATCTTGATCTCCATGAAGCCCACCTGATGAGGGTGGCAATCAGGTGCAATGAGGGAGGCAATCAGGCGGAGCGCTTCTTGATCTCCATGAAGCCCACCTCGCTCAGCCTCTCCTGCAGCTCGAGGGTCTTGACGCAGTGCATGTACTGCTTGTAGCCGCGATCGACGACCATGTCGCACGCGTCCACCTGATCTGCGCTCAACCCGTCTTTGAGCACACAGAACCCTTCGTCGTAGAACTGTTTGACGAGCTCCAAGAGGAGAGGATCCGATGGCGCGCTCTCTTGGTCCGCAACGAGCGCCGCCTTCTCGGCCGCTTGCTTCTCGGCGACGGAAGCTGCGCACTGCTCGGCTGCGGCGCGGGCGGCCGCATTGGCCGCAAGGGCGGCCTGCGGCCATCGCCACTCCTTGTTGAGTTCGTGCATCCCATACTCCTCGATGAAGTCGTCCTCCTCGTCGGGGTTGATCATGAGCCGGAAGGTGGCGCGCGGGAGCACCTTGAGCACGATAGCACGCTTCCACACGGGTGCCCCGCCCTCCGGCTCGGCCACCTCGGCTTCGAGCTCATCTCCTTGCTTGGGCATCGCGAGCGGCGGCGGCAATTTCGCTGAGCAGATGTCGCACGTCCAGTGCGCCTCGTCCGCCTCGTCGGCTGAGACCTTTGGCGGGAAGAAGCACATGAGATGCGTGAGTTGGTCGCACCGGTGGCAGATGAGGCAGTCCCGCCGGTCCGACTCGCGGCAAACGCTGCACGGGCCACCGCCACGCTCGCCGCCACGCCCGCCGCCGCCGCCGCCACGGCGCTCGAGCCCGAGGAGATCATTGGGGAGGGAACCGAGCCGGGAGCGGTACTCGGCATTGGCGCGATCACCGAGGGTGCGAAGGGCGCTCGGCGCGAGCGCGGCGAACGCGTCGGCCGCGGCGGCCGCCTCGCGTGGCGCCACAAAAAGGGTGCGAAGGGCGCTCGGAACGGCGCTCGGAACGGCGCTCGGTACGAACGCGGCGGCTGCGGCGGCTGCCTCGCGCGGCACTACAAGCGTCGCGGCGTCGCCCATGGCATCATTGCCGCCGCCTCCGGCCCGCTGCTCCTTCAGATGCATGAGAAAGGAGCGATAGGCATTGGGCGTGCATGCAGCCTTGGCGGCGGCGAGGGTATCCTCCGAGGCCGCCGCTGGTGGTAACGGTCCGAGGAAGGCCATGAGCTCCGTGAGCAGCGTGCGCAGCGCCTCGGCCGCACAGAGCGCGGGCGCCGTCGTTACACCCCACTCCGCATGCTCTGCGACACTCAGGGCGCGTCCGAGGACCAAAGCCACCGGCGAGAGCACATGGGCCGGTGCCGGTCGGCGCGAGCACAGCTCCCGCAGCTCGGCGAGCTGCTCGTACGTCGGGCCGTTCACGTGGCTCGCGCCGGTGCCACCCACGTGCAGTGCCACCGCGGCCACCGCGGCCGCCGCGGCCGCCGCGGAAGAGTTCGCCAGGGAGGCGGCGCAGGGGAGGGCGGCGGCGCGACTAGCGGCGGCGGACGCGGAGGCGAGTGTGAGCGGTGCCTCGCCCACTAACCTGAGGCGCACCGCCGCCGGCGCACTGCCCTCCACTCGACTCTCCGACGAGCGATCTCCGGCGATCTCCGGCGAGCCGGCGCGCTTCTTACCTACCGGTAGGCTTACCGCCTTGCCGCCGCTCGTCGCGGTGCCCCCGGCCGCCGCCTTGCCGCGGCCTAGTCTCGCCGCCTTGCCGCCGCTCGCCTGCGCGAGCTCCTCGGTCGGCTTGCCTAATATGGCAGCCTCATCAGTGGATGGAGCGTGCGCGGCCTCGGCGGCGGCGGATTGCAAGGCAGCGAGGCGCTTGGCAGTGCCGCGCTTGCCCAGCGTGTTGGCGAGGGTGCTCAGCGGCTTGAGTGCGGCGACGGCGCGCGCGATGGCCATGCCCGCCGCGGCGCGCGACTCCCCGGCGGCCGTTGACCACTGTGCGAGTGAGGCGCAGCGCGGATGCCGATGCAGCCGCGCGAGGCGCGCGGCGGCGGCGGCGAGCGCACCGAGCGGATGGGACTCGGGCACGCGCAGGCACACGGCGCGCAGCGCCTGCAGGAGTGCCACGCCCGCGGCCAGCGCCGCCGGTGCCGGCTCCGAGACGTACGGCGACGTCGGGCACGCGGCGGCCGCGCTGGCGGCGGCGTCGGCGTGCGAGCGGCGCAGGTCGACGAGCTCGTGGCACGGCGGCAGGATGGGCGATATGCCCTTGCGGGCGGGCTCCGTCTCGACCACGTACTTGCTGATGAGCTTGCGGCTCCAGGCCGTGTCGAGGATCTTGGCGTGCTCCCATGACACGTCCCACTTGGGCTTGCCGAGCCACTGGACGAGGTAGTGCGCCGACGAGTCGCGGCCGACGCGGTCCAGGATGACCTCGGGCACGCCGCGCTTGACGCACGCGCGGCAGAACCACTCGTCGTCTTCTGGCGACCGCGGCAGCGGCGGCTTGTTGATCTTATCGATGCAAGCGAGGTGGTACGCGTCGTTGCACAGCTCGCACAGGACGTTGGCTTCGTCGTCGACCACCTTGCAGACGCGGCAGGGCGGATCCCAATACTCGGAGCCCACTTCCTCGCGTGTCGGTCCAGGCGATTCGGGACGTCGCGGGAAGTCGGCCATGTGCCGAGCGGCGTCGGAGTCTCGCGCCGACGACCCGATTGGGTCCAGCGCGTGAATAAGATCTAGAATGCCGTATTCTCGACAGGGAGGCGGCCCGGCGCGGGCGCGCCGGATCTCGCGCTCGGAGTGGTAGCCCCCCTTGAGAAATTATTCACACAGAATTCACAGAATCAAAATGATGCCCTTTGCGGCCACCGCTCCTGGCCTTTTCGGCGCGAGCACTCTGTGCTCGCCCTCGATCTGCGCGGACGTGCACGCGACTGTGCGCTCGCGCCTCGAGGAGGGCGACGTTGACGGCATCGTGCGCTCGCGCTTCTCGAGCGCCAAGTCGGCGGCCTCGGCGCCGGCCGGCCCGGGCAGCCGGCTGCTGCTGCAGATGAGCGAGGTGCGCACGATGACGGGCGAGAGCGACCCGCTCGCCGCGCTCACCTCGCTGCTGCGCGAGGTGGGCGAGCTGCGCGAGCTCCAAAACCGGCTGCTGCAGAGCACCAACCAGATGTCGGTGGAAGCGGCGCTCGACTCAATCGAGGACGCGATGCGCGCGCTCACCGAGCTCAAGGAGGCGGAGAAGGTGATGGGCGCGACGCTCGGTTTGGACGGGTGGCGCGCCGTCGCCGCCGAGGTCGAGGCCGCTCGCCACCTCGAGGCGCGCATTCGTGCCTTCGCGGGTGTGCATTCGAAGGACGGCGGCTCGCTCGAGGCGGCGCTCCGTACGCTGCAGCACCGCGAGCGCGAGCGGCTCTCGTTGATCCAGCTGCGCAACGACGTGCTCGGTGCGGCTGCCCAGATCGCCGCCGACAATGAGGCTAGGGAGGCGGCGGGCGGGGAGGCGGCGCCGGCGGCGGAGGAGGGGCTGAAGACGGAGGCCGGTGAGCCTACGCGCACCTCAGTCAAGCTCGTGCGCGAGCTCCTCGAGCAAGCGGCCTCGATGAAGGCGCTCACGCGCACCGCGTCTCTGACCGACGCGCTCACCTCTCTAAAGCACACCCCCTCCTACGCGCAGCACGAGCTCGAGACGGCGCGAAGGCGGCTGCGTCGGCTGCATGCACTTTTGTTGACCGCCGCGCGTCCCCGCGCCGTGGCCGCCCACCTCGGCGCGCTGGGCACGAGCGGTGCGGCGGGTGGCGGCGACGGGGCGGGCGGCGACGGCGCGAGTGCGCTCGCGTTCGCACCGTCCGCGGCGCCTCCCGCCCCATCCTCGCGCAGCGCTGACGGCGCCTCGACGCGCAATGGCAATGGTGCCGCCGCTTCCACCTCGCGTTCCGCCGACGGATCGATCACTTCGCCACGCGCATCTCCCCGGACGGAGGCGCGGCCACTCGGCGGCGGCGGCGGCGGCGGCGGCGGCGGCGGCGGCGGCGGCGGCGGCGGCGGCGCGCTCGCGTCGGCGCCCGAAGTGCTTGATGAGGCGGACGACGAGGTGGAGGAGGCCCAGCCCCAAGACGACGCCCTGCATGCATGTGCTCACCATGGCGCCCCTCTCCCTTCCCCACAGGAGGAGGCCCAGCCCCAAGACGACGAGGAGACGCTCACGTTTGGGCAGCGAGCGTGGCGGCGGGTGGGCCAGCACATGGCTCTCCTGACGGGCGCGGAGGCGGCCAACGCGGGCGGCGACGCCGCGATCGAGATCCGCGCGCGCTCGACGCCAAAGGTACCTCGGCTACCACTGCCGCCCGCTCCCGTCCGCTCCGCATGCAAGTGCTCACCACGGCGCGCCTGCGCACGCCCTCTCCCCACAGGTACCTCGGCTACCACTGCCGCCCGCTCCCGCCAACGCCACGTCCGCGCCCGAGGCCGAAGCGCCATTCGCTTCAGCCAAGTCGTCCAGCAGCAAGGCGCGAGGAACCGAGCTCGGTGTGAACCAACGGCTCGGTGCGCCCGCCGCCTCGGCGCGGCCGGCGAGCCCCCGTACAAAGGACAAGTCGGGCGCCACCTCGCCGCGAGGCTCACCTCAGAAGCCCTTAGCCATCGAGCGGGGACCGAAGCCGCCGCCGTCCAAGCGCCGCCCGCCGCAGCATCCTTCGTCTGCCTATGCGCCGTCGGCCACCACCCTTGCGGAAGGCGCCGGCGGTGGCGTGGGCGGCATGCTCGGCGGCATCATCGGCTTCGGCGGCGGCTTCGGCGGCGGCGCGGCGGGCGCGCCCAGCCTGCTGTGCGGCGCGGCGGCGGTCGACTACGTCCCTCAAAGTGTACTGGGGCTCGGTAGTGCGTCCGTCGTGCTCGAGGCGGCGCTCATCGGAACCGACACGACGCACGCGCTTTGCACGATCGAGGTGGGCGAGGCGGCCTGGGACGTGGTGCATGCGGAGCTCAAGGCCCTCGTCGCCCTCGACGGCGCCGTACCGGGCGTCCTCAAGGTCTTTGGCTGGTATGAGCGCCGCCTCTCCGGCGCGCCGCCCGTGCGCCCCTCATCCACCGTCGAGGTCTCTGTCGCGACGGAAATGATGCTCGGGGGTGACCTGCTGCAGCGTGCCTGTGTGGCCAAGTACACGGCAGGCCACGTGTGCGCGCTCGCACGCCAGCTGGTGAGCGCCGTGTCGGCGCTGCAGGCTGCGGGAGTGACGCGCGTGGACCTGGCGCCTTGGAGCTTGCTGTATCGCACACCGCCCAAAGGGCCGCTCGCCGCCGGACTCGTGATCACCAACGCGGGCTTCGGGGTGCCGCCGGGCGCGCGCAACGCCACCTTGTCCCTTCGGGCTGCCTTTTATCCGCCGGAGCTGCACGGCACGTCCGGCGCGGCGCGTTCCGCGGCGTCGGCGGTGTGGCAGCTCGGCACGCTGATGCGGCTCCTACTCACCGGAATGATGGAGACGGACTCGTCGGCCGATGCCCTCACGAGCGTCGCGCCGCGCGAGGCGGTGCCCCTTGAGCCCGATGCGACTGCGCTGCTCCATTCGCTCTGCGACCCGACGCCCGAGAAAAGGGCCGAGCTCGCGCAGATTAGCACCTACCGGTGGATGCATGCTCACGACGGCAAGCCCGATGACCTGCCGCTGACCGAGGCGCAGGAGGGGCTGAACCGTTGGTACGATGCCTTCCTCTTCGAGGGCATGGCCGCGCGCCTGGCTTGTATGAGCTCCGACTGAGGCGCGTATGCGGCGCGCCCATCCTCCCCACAGCGGACAGCATCTAAACGCGCTGGGGGGAGCGTTTAGTACGAAGTACCGGGAACCCGCGCGGAGAGCGGGGCTGCGCGAGCTCCACTGGCTGTCCGGTCCGGGTGAGTCGTGAGTACGTGCTCCTGGCGCGCAGGGACCGTAGAGTTTAACAGGGGTGCGTCTCTAAAAAAGGTGGTTCTAAAAAAGGTGGTTCCAAAATGCAAAAATTAGCGACGGCGTGGATTCCGTGGAACCGTTTTGCGTTATATACGTTACTCGAGTTATTAAGGATCATTTTGCCGTGCACCCGTGCGCCACCCCGGCGAGCGCGCGGCGGCTGCTACGCTTTGGGCTCAGCAGCAGGCGCGGCGGACGGCGTGTCCTGGAATGCCATCTGCAGCGCGGCGAGAGCGTCAGCATCGTCTCGGAGCGCTGAGATGAGCGCCGGCCCACCGAGCGGCATCGCAAAGCCAGATGGCGTCTTGCCCAAGGCGCGCGCGGCGCGCTCCTCCTCGCGTTTTTGCGCGAGCGTGATCGAGTTCTGGCGCGCGAGCTTGGCGCCCTCCTCGGTGTTGAACTTGCCGCGCAGTGAGCGACGCCAGTTTGCGAGCTCCGGGTTCTCCGAGATCGAATCGCGCGATTGCAACGCCTCCTCCTTGAGCTTGCGCCCGATCAGCGAGTCCTCCATGGAACCCGAGACCTTGGGCATACGCTCGCGCATCACCTCGTTGAACTCGGTGATGTTGCGCACACCGTAGTACAACTTCGTCAACTGCCAGCCCAGGAAGCACCCGCCTGCCGCGGCGAGCGAGCCAAGAAGCAGCGAGCGCTGGATCATCTTGAGGTTGCGCTCGTTGAGCTCGTCCTGCAGCCGCTCCTTCTCGCTGATCGGTTTGGCGTCTTTGCCGTAATCGAGCTTGACCGGCCCACGGTTGAGGCTCGCCATGAAGTCTCCGATGTACTCAAACTTGCCCCTGGAGATGTCGTGCATGAGCTGCGCCTGGCTCGTGTCGTCGGGTGCCACCTGCTTGCCAAAGGTAGGCGTCGGCTTGCTTTTATCGACCGGGACAGATGAGCGGTGGCGCACAAATGCCGCGGCCGGCGCGAAGCGCGTTGCGGCGGAGGAAGATTGCCTCGCCAACATGTTCATGGACAGCTTTGGCCGGAGAGAAAGGAGTTCAGGATCGAATGGATTTCGTCAGTGACGAACCCTTACGAAACATCTACTCTCGCTAGGTTTCGCGGTTCATCTCACCAAACCACAGGGAACGTCTTTCGAATTTCGCTCGTCTTCGCTCACGGGCATCCGTGAATGCAAACTGCGTCTTTGCAAGCGCTCTCGGCACTTCTTACGCACGCGCGCGCGGGAACCATCACCACACCGGCACGAACCGTCGTCGGCATGGCTACTTCCGTCGCCGCACCGCCGCCGCCGCTGCCAAGTGCACCCAACGCGTCTACGCCACCTTCCGAGGGTGAGGACGTCATCGTCCAGGCGGTTGTGGTGCGGCGCGACTTGTTGAGCACCATGGAGTGGCCCGTCGGCTCTGTGATTGCGCAGGCGTGCCACGCCTGCCTCGCAGTGGCCTGGGAGCATAGAGAGGACGCTTGTGTTGCCGACTACCTCGCCGCAGGCAAAATCAACTCGATGCACAAAGTGATCAAGGAGTGCAAGGGCGAGGCGCAGGTATATTCGCCACGCCTGCGCATGGGGCAGCTTCCCTTTTCATGTGCGGTGCCGCTGCATCGGCGTTCCTCTTGCGTGGTCGTGTGCACTCATGGCTCGGCCGTCGCTGCTGGAGTTGGAAGACATATGTATCTCTCTCACGCACACCATCTCCTGACAGCCCCCTTTGTGTTGCCATTGTGTGCGGGCGATGCGCAGCTCACCGCGCTCGCCGAGAAGCTCACAGCGGAAGGTGTCGCTCACAAGCTGTGGATCGAACAGCCCGAGGGCATCCCGACGGCGATCGCGCTCAAACCGTACCCAAAGAGCTTTGTGGGGCCACTGCTGAAAAAATACTCGCTCTTCAAGTAGGGTCGGCGCGCAGTGGTACCCATCTAATATTTAGCATTTCTTCACACCCTGCGTTTCTGTTAACGCCAAGATATTGAGGGGCTGCCCTTCATCTGCGACTCTTGGTCGCTGCAGCGATGGCATCAGCGTTCCGCGACGCCAATCGGCCATCCGCGGCGCCGTCGGGCCTGGTGTGGCCTGGCGTGTCGGCGCTCTTCGCTCAGTCGCCGTCCTCAAGCAACCGCGACGACAGCAAAGGAAAAACGCCCGGCGGCTCACCGAGGGGGGAGAACTTCTCATTTGACTGGAGCCGCGGCAGGACAGGGAGTAGCAAACGCGACCCCGCGACGCCGTTCCTCTCTGCGTGGGGCGGCGGCTTCAGCGATGGCCTGCCGATGCCGTCGCGCCAGGTAGAGGAGACATGCGCGAACCTTCTGCCACGCTCTCCCAGCCAGGCCGCCTGACATGCACTGTGTGCTTTCCATGTGCGCGCGCAGAGGTGGAAGCAATTCATCGCTCTGCTGCTGCTGTCCGGGCTTATGTTCGTGCTCGCGGGCGCCTTTTTGCCGCTCGTGCTGCTGCGGCCGCAAAAGTTTTGCCTCTTCTTCTCTCTGGGCTCCATCCTGTCCATGGCGTCCTTCGCTGTGCTGCGTGGCCCAATTGAGCAGCTCAAGCACATGTTCTCGCTGCAGCGGCTGCCCTTCACGAGCACGTACATCGGCTCACTCGTGCTCACGCTCTACGCCGCCTTTGTGCTGCAGAGCTATGTGCTCGTGCTGCTCTTCATGGCAGTGCAAGCGGCTGCGCTCGGTTGGTATCTGCTCTCGTACATCCCTGGTGGCGCGCCGGTGCTCAAAATGGTGACGCGCGCCACATTGAGGGTGCTCTCGGCGGTGTGCTGCAGGAGCTCCAGCAGTGGCTGGGGCAACTCCATTTCAGGGTCGTACTCGTTGCTCCCGATGTAAGGCGCGTATCTCCGTGTGTGTGGGCAGTGTGGGGTCAGTGCGAGCCCCCGTCCGCGTTCACAGAACCTTTATAAGTGGCGACGGTCTCGCGTGCATCAAGCAAGCAAGCAAGCTAGTTAGTCGAAACAACACAAGTACCTAAACGAGCGCAA
>ENA-UOXG01000978-UOXG01000978.1-mixed-culture-metagenome-genome-assembly--contig:-NODE-978-length-19294-cov-70.541660_pt1 | contig 19294 bp, 12 predicted proteins | sample MGYA00238159_ERZ761634 | MGnify/ENA primary metagenome ERZ761634 (study PRJEB28908, sample SAMN08776845) | mixed culture metagenome | isolation source: Freshwater growth medium | place: USA... | reverse complement strand
AGTACTTTTCGAGATCAGTTTTTGCCCCATGTACACCATGAGCGGACTACCTTAACCCCCCCGCGCCTCCGAGGGCCCCGTACTAACTCCAGGGAGTCTCGAAACACCCTCTGGACACCTCCTGGGCAAAAAAAAGCGTTATGTTCTCAGCGGTCCGACCTGACCTCAGAACCGCTCCGCTGGACCGACAGGGAAAAGGTCAGTTCACGGCTTCACGTTCAAGTTTACCAACTTGGTACCGAGCGACCATCGGGCGGCTAGAACTCCCCCCTGGCGAGGGGCGGTCGTTGTACCCCCTTAGTACCCCCCCTACGCGCCATTACCACACTTTACCACACACAGGCTGGAATGCAACAGTTCCGTGCCAGCATCACAGTGCTAGAACAAGTGCGGGACGAAACGGCCCTGTGGTCGTGCACGCAGCCGCAGCGCCCTGGCTGCAAGGCCACTGCCGTCAGAAACTGGGCTCCAAGCCCGTGCAAGCCGTCCGCGTAGCAAAACCTGTAGCCGGTTTGCGAGGCAGCTTCCTTGCCGCCCGGGACCGAGTCGGGTGACAGGCCGACGCGCGAGGCTGCACGGAGCCAGGCGCACGCCGGGAAACCGCCCTTGATTCGGCCGAGGCTGCTCGTGTCCTCGACGCCCAACATGCCGTCAGGCCCTCGAAACCAGACAGCGAGGGCCTGTGAGGCTCCAGGCCATCTGATGAGGTTCGCATAGTTGGTGAAGCGGGCTTCCCACTTATGTGGGTTGAGCTGGGACCCTGCGTCGCGAAGTGTCCAGGCAAGCGCGTCGCGTCGCCAGAGCGCAAAGCTCTGCTGGACCACGAACCGCGAGAAGGTAAACTTTCCCAGGGAGGCACGATAAAAGTTGAGCGTGGAGTTGACGCCGGGCGCGGAGGCGACCACGGCGGTATCCACCAAAGCCAAAGGAAGCGATACATGATCTGCGGCCCCTTGAGTGTGATTGCCTCGCACGCGGTGCCAGAAATTGATGGTGCGGCGGTATAGTGCGATCGTGGACGCGTTGCGTCTCCGGGCAACATCGAGCACTGTGGAGATTGAAAACCTTGAGATGGGATCGGGCAGGACAACATCGTCCATCAGATGGAAGATCCAGCGGTAAGCCGTAAGACGCTCGAGATCTTTAAGCAGTGCACCGCTCCATCCAAGGAGCTGGTCGCCATCGCCGCGACGGATGAGCGTAAACGGCTATTCAAGCCCATTGAGAATAGCGCGCACCTCAACGTCTGCCGTGCCGTACGAAAAGTGAAGATCGCATAGACCTGGCGGGAAGTGACGGTCCAATGTCACCAACGCCGGGCGCCAAAATGGCCGTGCCTCCATGCGATCGCTGCTGTGCAGAAGCACGGCGCAGCGGAAATCGGCCCACATATATCGACAAGGTTGTTATAGGGGCCGAACCAGCCCCAGGGGGCCTGAATTCTGAACTGTGAACCGCTGGACGCGGCCTTTCCACCCAAGAAACCGTTCACGCGACCTCACACACGGAGAGCGGCTCATGCCCTAACACACCGTGCCCGAGTAGCATGGAGAGCGCACGACGACGCACGCTGACACTCGTACGAACCGAACACTTGCTCATCCCGAGAACGCCCCACATGCGTGCCGTGTGCCGGCTCGAATGCGGCTTTTGCCACGCGTATTCGAAAGCGAGCGCACTGTGCTTGGAACGGAAACCGCGCACGAAGAGCACAAGTTCCCACGGCCGTCCTGCGGTAGGGGCACTTCCACCTGCGATCTCCCCATTATGCTGCCGTAAGCGACGAAACGGATCCGGTGAGTAGCCTACGTACGTCCGGCGCGTATGGACGCTTCGCAGCAGGTCAACGTTGTGAGCCGAAGGCTCGAGTCAGAGGTCGTCGTCCTCGTCGCTCGGAGCGAGCGCCGAATTACGACGTAGTGTCTGGAGCTCGCAGTAGGAGACCGTGGTGGGCGGAAAGCTCCAGCGTTGCATGAAACGCAGCATTGGCGCGCGGGCGTCCGCAGCGGCGGCCGGTTGCGCGCGTACGCACTCAGCGCCGAGTTTAACACGATCGCGTTGGCGCGCACGTTGGCTGAGCGTATCGCCTGCACCTGCCACATCGCGTGTGTCGCTTGGCGCTGCACGCGCATGTCGCGCGGCAGCTAGCGCGCGGGCTTCCACAGCGTTAGCCGGTTGCGCGCGTACGCACTCAGCGCCGAGTTGAACACGATCGCGTCGGCGCGCACGTTGGCTGAGCGCATCGCCTGCACCAGCTGCAGCGTGCGTGTCGCTTGGCACCCCTCACAGCACGCGGCGATCGCGGAGCAGGTCCGACGGCCGAGTGTCGTTGACGTCTAGGACGGCGATTGGTACGTCGGATGTAGCATCATTCGAATCGTCGCCCTTTGATCTATCGGACTCCTCCACGCCATGAGCATGCTCGATGAAGATGAAGAGTATGAAGACGAAGTGCTGTACGAGCGCCGCGGCACGCCTGTTTTGCGCAGCGCGCGCCCCGAGCTCGTCGTGCCCACACCCCGGACGAGTCGGCTCTGGCCTGGAGCCCCAAATTCGAGGTTATGGCCTCGAGCATGCGCTGCGACGGGGTTGCGCGCCTCGATGAGGCAGAGCCGCGTCCCGGGTTTTCCGGCCGCTGTCTTGGGTGGTTACGGGGTGTGAAATTCGGGAAATGGATTTCACTCCCGGCGCAAACGCACACCCCATCCTGACACATCCAGCCTCGACACACTCTCTCGCAAACAAGTTTCTCCCCCGTAACGGTCGCCGCCAAGTCACCTCCAACGGCATATGGTGCGTTCTGGAGCTCGCGCGCCGCCCTCCCGCCCGCTGCCTCGCCCTCGCGGCTGAGCATCCATCGTCGCTCACGATGCGCGCCTCGCCATCACCCCGCGCAGGTGCTACTTCACATCAAGCGCTCAGAGAAGGATTCCTTCCTCTACGAGGCTCCCGCAGCAACGGAGGTCGACGTCGTGGTCAACGATGTTGTCAAGGTGCAGAACCTACGCGGCAAGGTGAGCCGGCTCGCGGAGGCGGCCGGGCAGCTTGCATTGTACGGCGTGATGAAGCTGCCCGAGCAGCAAGGCCTCGACGACAGCACGCCGCTCCTCGAGGACTACGACACGACCACGGGCAACATCGCGCCGCGGCAGCCGCCCAAGCATGGCGCCAACTACCGACAGGACCCGACGGAGAAGCGCACAGGCGACGCGGCGTCGGATGAGCTGGCTGCCGTCATCAATCGATGCTGCGCCGACGCAATTGCGCTCATCAAAGAGGAGCGCGTGCAGCGCAAGCAGGCGACGACGGCGGCGGAGCTCGAGGAGGCGATCAACAACATCCGCGGTGCGGTGATGATTGTTTACCCGATGGGCCTGCCCGACTACGACATGGTGCGCTGCATCCTCGAGGAGCGAGAGGCGCTCGAGGGTGCGCAGGCGATGGAGCTCCTCGACCCGGAGAAGACGTCCATGTGGTGCTTCAACAAGGAGCTGCAGCGCGACAAGCTGCTCTCCGAATACACAGGCAAGAACGACAAGTCGAAGGTGGTGGTCAAGCTGCAGAAGAAGGGCGCGGGCGCGCCCGCGCGCGAGCCCGTCGTCTCCGAGGCCGAGCAGAAGGCCATGGTCGCCTTTTACCACAAAAAGGAGCAAGAGATGCAAAAGCTCGCGCTCGAGGACGAGGACGCGTATCAGAACTCGCAGTGGGCTAACCCCAAGGGGCTCAAGTCGGCGATGACCGGCGTAGGCGAGGTCAAGTGGCGTGGGCGGTAGGGCGAGCCAAGCCGACGACCCGCCGCGGCGCACTCTGCACGCGCTTAGGACCGAGAGGGACGGTGAGCGATCTAGCTGAGTTCGGATGTTATGCGGATGTCTAGAGAGTGACGGCGATGGAGTCTCAGTGCCTCAGCGCTGAGCGCAGGTGGCCGCACGACGAGCGGGCGGTGCCCTACCGATTGTACGGGCAACCCCGAGCGCCGAGTGTTATGCTTCTATTGATTTGAAAAGCCCGTCGTGACGGATAAACTCATCGTACCCGCTCCCCCGGCCTCCGGAACCCGCGCCTTAGCGTAGAGTTCTCCGTACTAGTGGCCCGAAAGGGGAAGCCGCGGTTCGCAACCGGGGGGAAGAATCCGCGTGGTAGAATCCATTTTCCGAAACGCGAACTCGACCGTCGTTGCAGCAGTCGTGTGCGCTCACGCTAATCCAACGTATCAATCTTCTACGTAATCTCATACGAAACCAACCGAGAACAAGGAGCAACCGATTCGAGAATGCAGTATCGAGCTATCGACCGGCGAGCGCAAGGGACCCCCCGCGGAAGCGTCGAATGATCCCTGCGTGCAGTGGGCCGCCGGTTCGGCCGCCCCACATGCCCGCTAGGCCGCGCCGCGCCCGGAGAGGCCGCATCGGGTCCCCCCTCTGGCGAGCCGGGAGGCCCGCAGCTGTGGTGATGCGCCCAGCACGACGCGCACGGCCGTTCCTAGCCGCGGGTCCCCCTGGCGAGCGCAGGGTCAGGCCCGGCCTCCACGAAGACTACAACAACAAAGGGAGGCACGCGCAGGCCCATCTCAAGAGGTCGCACGGGCTCACTTGGAGCTGCCTTTCTCCTCCATGGACCCACGGGGCTTGGGCTGTCGATATTCGGCCGATATTCGTTGCTCGGGCTTCGCCAGTGCGAGCTCGACTGAGGCGACCTCCTCCGAGAGCTGCTGCTGGATGACTTGATGGCGTCGGCGCGTCTCCTGAACTTCCCACAGCCGGCGTGCGAGCGCCTCTTCGGACTGCAACAGCTCCGCCTCCTGCTGCGCGACGCGCTCTAGCTCGAGACGGCGCGCCGAGAGCTCCTGCAGCATGGCGACGCGATGTCGCTCCGCTACGGGCTCGTGCTCCACCTTCGCGCTGAAGGCGACCAGGCTGAGGAAGTTTGTGTTGCGCAGCTCGAGGGCGTACACGCCACTGCCGGGCACGGCCAGCTCGATGGTCTCGGCGGGCGCGTCCGCGAGGACACACGGCAGCGGCACGGGCGGTAGCACCGGCCCGCCTTCGCCCGCCTCGGCAAGGAGGGTGAGCAGAAGCCCGGTCGTGGACGGCCGGATATCGACAGTGGCGACCGAGGGGGAGGCCAGCACGAGAGGCAGGTGGATGAACGCGCGAGGCGCAAGCGTGACCGCATTCGAGCTCCACAAGCCCCGTGGCGGCGGCGGGGTGGGCGCTTGAAGTGGGCCTCCGATGGGGACGCCAAACGTAAAATTCGCCTGGCGCTTGGGATCGACGGGGGGCGCCCGCCCGTCATGCGCGGCGGCACCACCGGCCGGCTTGGAGGCAGCGGCGGCGCGTTGGGCGAGGAGATGGGACCACGAGCCCTCCGAGCCGTCGGCGACCTTTTGCAGCTCCCCGTCGCGGATGGCGTAATGGCCGGGGGTGGTGATGGCGACGCACCTGCAGCCGCGCTTGCGCAGCGTGTAGCCGCGCATGCGGAGCACGTCGGGGCATTCCTTGGCGCTGATCACTGTCGGAGCGAGCTCATCGAACTGCCAGCCCTCGTTGACGATGGCGAGCGAGTGTACCACGAGCGTGGCAGCGTCGCAAACAGAGATGTCGAGTGCGCCGTCGAGCTGCAGCGCGAGGATGGCGACCCGACGTCCGCTCAGGAGGAGGGTGGAGCGGTCGCTCACTCGGATGAGCTCGGGCGATGGGAGCCGGGCGCGTAGCTCTGAGAAGCAAGGCGCGACGCTAGGATGAAGCACAACGGCGGGGCCCAGCGGCGCGAGCACTCCCTGGAAGGAGCGGTCGACGGGCAGCGGCACCGTAGCACCGAAGGCTCGAAGCGTCGCCGCATGGGCATTGTAGATCGCGAACTCGGCCGTGGCGGCCGCGTAGGGTGGAACTCCCTTGGCAGAGAGCGCCGCCGCGGTGGCGAGGTCATTCTTGGCGGGGAAATAACCGTACGTGGGCGGGTAGATGACATAGCCGATCGGCGCCGCCGCGGGGTACATCCACGCCACGTTTTGCATCAGGCACTCGAGACGCGTCGAGCTCTTGAACACGGTCCGGCTGTGATCGGTATACTTGGGGTTCACAAACTCGTCCACCTGCCCACGCGTCGCCTTGAGCACCTCCAGATACGGCGCCATAGCGAGCAAGATGCCGTTCGTGTTGCCCGGGTACGCTGAGTATCCGTTGGGCTGGTTGACATCGCCGTTGGCGGCGCCGCCTTTGGCGCCCGCCGCGGAGCTCTTCGCAAGCAGCGGCTCGATCTCATTGTACTCGACCGGTACGATCGGGCGGGTGGTGCCGCTCTCGTGCACCATGGTCGCAAGCATGCCCAGCGCCATCTTGGCCTTGCGCGGCGTCGCCACGAAGGTCACCTCGAGCCCACGGCTCGCTCCGACCCCGAGCGACGCGATGTAGTGTGAAAAGTACAGGGTGGACGAGTCCTGAAGGAAAAAGAGCCAGCTCACGCCCTCGCGCGCCCAGCGCGCGGCGAGGCCCGTGGCATGCAGCAGCGCGTGCACGTCGCCGTGGCCATGCGGTTTCGTCTGCACCCGGTACGGCGAGCCTGGCTCCAGAGCGAGCTTTGCGGACGCGTCAGCGAGCGCCGCCACGTTCTTCTGCAGCAGCAACGTCACTTGCGACGGCGCGAGGCCGAAGTAGTGGTTTGCCTGCAGCATCTGCTGCGTGCGTGCGTGTGTCTCGTGGGATGTCATGATCGCAAGCGGCAGTCGCACCGCGCGCCCGAGCCGCTCCGTGAGCAGCGACTGCAGCGACACGATGTGTGCGCAGTAGTGCTGCAGCACAGGAATGCCGCTCACGATCTCGCACGGCAGCGAGAGCTTAATGCCCGAGTAGCCGAGCCGCTCGCCAACACCGCCAGCCACGACCACGAAACCCAGGCGCACCGCCTCCTCGAGGCCGCGCGCCTCCATCGCGAACGACTCGGCCGACGTCGGGTCTAGTGAAGTTCCTGCGTCCGCAGGCGGCAGTGCAGGCGTCCAGCCCTGAAGCGGGTTGTCGCCCTTGGCGCTTGCCGCGAGCAGCCGCCGAGCGGTGACGACGTACGCGGACAGTCCGCCCGGGTAGGCTGCGTCGAGCGAGGCCAACTGGTCGAAGAACACGTGCTTCTCGGCGTCGTCAGTGCCCGGCTCCGCCCACTTCTCGAAGAGGTGGGCCTGTCCACACCCGAGCAGCGCGTTGGCGAGGCTGAGCTCGGCCACGTCTAAGAGGCCTGCATTGGCCACGAGCGCGGGAGGCGCAGCCGCGTCGAGCAAAGTGCGGGACGCCGCGCTACAAGTATCGGCAGGACGCTCGGGCTCGGATGTGTCCATCGCTGGCGTCCGGTCTTCACGCGACGTCGACTGTGAAAAGGGTCGTCTTGGGCCGACTTAAACATGGCTGTGAAAACTATTGGCTGTGAAAATGGGGGAATCGTCCTGCGCATAGGGAAACAGTCAGCAGCGAGACATTGTACCCGGTCCAACAGCAAGAGTCACAGTCACTGTAACAGCTACATCTTCATGTCACATCAGCAGGAGCCGGTGCGTAGCTACAGTACACCGGCGTCAGAAACGCGGTTCGGGTATCGGGAGGTTCGGTTCAATTGCTACGTATAACGGAGAGTCAGTGAGATACATTTTGTGCGACATACCCGGGTATCATACCGCGTGAGGATATCATACCATGCGGATTCCGATACGCCTTATTGTTCATAGCTTCATACCCGGATACTGTACTCGATCGGGGTTCACTAGCGCAAGGGTGTCAAGTTGCCTGACTACGGCACAAATGGAGTTTGAGTGAATTTCATCAAGTCGTGTCTCTCAAACGTCAATCAGCGCGCAGGGTTTCAAGCCCAGGTGCTGATACAGATTCGGCATTCGCGCACGTGCGCGCGGCTCATCGTTTCCCGTCTGACCAGCGTCTGACCTAGTACGGTGGCCGATTTAGCTTTGGTCGATTGAGTTTCGCCTGCTTCCGATTGAGCCATGCTGCTGCTGGACCAACTGCACTATGGTCCAAGAAGGAATCCTTGCTCGTCGAGCGCCGGATATCGTGGATGCCTGCTGTGGGCGTCCACGGCGGCGGCCCTAGCGGAGGCGGCTTGCAAGGCTGACGCCGCTCTGCAGTATGGCGCGGGAAGGCGTCGCGGCTCGTCGAGCGACTATAGTCTAGCCATCCATACGCATCTTCGCTCGACCAGAGTGGGTTGGGGTTGGTGTGCGGCGGGCAAGGCGTTCGTCTCGGCATGCGAACGCCCTGAAATGCGTCCGTGCTGGTACTGGTGGGCGCGGGTACCCTCTCGCCAGGCCATCCGTACGGAGCGGTATCGCGAATCGCAGGCTTGCAAGCCTCCTGCTGGCGCACATGGTGATAGGTGAAGTGGCTGGCGCTGGTGCTCCGCGGCAGTGGCACGTTGGCAACTTCGGTCTGCCAGATCGGCTGCACCTCACTCACTTTGTGCTGTGCCGGCTTGAACTGTCCCCTTGGCCATTGCCCGCTAGCCGCTCCCAACGGCGGTTGTGTGTAGTGCGCCCTGCTTGTGGAGAGCCGATCCGGAGTGTCGACCACCATCGTCCACGGCGGTCGTACTTCACTGCTAAAGTCACGCAACTTAGGTTGGCTATATTCACGCAGAGTAGGGTGAGCGGAGATTGGTCGAGCGGCCATCATCATGGCGGGGTCGCCCGACCACCGGGAGTGATGAGCGCCAGGGGCAGACCCGCTCAAAGGAAACCTTGGTTGGACGTCGGTGTAGCTGTGGGCGGTCGGGAGGGAGTTTGTCCGGCTGACGAAAGCACGAAACGTTTCGACAATCGTTTTCCACAGCGCGGCGTCGCAATTGGAACACCCACAAAATTTTCAACGTCACCACATCCTAAGGGGGAGAGTGCGGCGGCCCCGCCCTACGAGGGCTGGCCCCGACGACCCGCGTACACGGTCACGGAAATAAGCGCTCGCAAAATGCACCCCCTGAGGGGCTGGTAAGCTGGTGGGTGTGACGAAGACTTTGGGGGCTGATGGGTCTTGGGGGTACTCATTCTGCAAATGCCGGCCCGGCGGTATTGCTTTTCTTCGTAGGCCGTCGCGCGGGGGCGGGGCGCCGGCAAGGCCAAGGGGGCGCCGGCCGCTCGCGAGGCCGAGCTCAAGCCTCAACGCTCAAGGCTAGTCCACTGTCCACAAGGCGCGCGTGGGCCCGCGGGCGGGCGTGGGCCGGCAGGGCGGGGAGAGACCGGACCGCGACAACGGCGCACATCGAGCGGCGAACGCCGACACCATGTCACGTCGACAGCAAACACGAAGAACCCGCTTCCGATGTCGCGCCCCTAAACGCGCCCCCGCCCCCGGCGCGGCGCGGACCCCGACCGGCGCCACCGCCAGCGCCGCCGGGACGCGGGACCGCGGAGCGAGTTCTCGTTAACGCTCAGAGAAGCCGGTCGATGGTCGCTGCTGCGCGTTAGGTACGGCCCGATGTAACTTGAAATAACTTCTGTGATCATGCTCACTGTGACGTGGAGACATCGCACTTACATGACACACGCAGCGGGGGACTCTGGAAGAGCTCGGCCAAGGGAAAATGTCGAGATCTGACCGTGCGGGGCTTCAGCACCCTGTGCAGCACATTTTGTTGACAACGGGCAGGCTCTGCAACTTCGACTATCATCGGTCCTGAAGGAACGACGTGAGTACATCTGGAGGGCAGGTGCCCAAGATGAAGATAACGAGGAGCAAGATAATCAGGAGCGTGGGCTGGCCTCCGTCGGCACCCTTCGGCGGATGCTTAAGTGCCACCTTCGGCCTCGGCGGCGGTGGTGAAGGCGGCGGTGGCGGCGGCGAGGGTGGAGACGGCGAGGGTGGAGGCGGCGGTGGTGGCGGCGGCGGCGGCGGCGGCGGCGGCGGCGAACCTGAGAGCTCAGGAGAGAGCTCCATGGCAGCGGGCTCCAGTTCCTGTCGCGGTCGCGCGCGCTCGCTGCTGTAGAAGACCAGAGCGACTAGCAGCAGTGCAATGCCGCCGGTCCGGAGGACCGCTGGTCCGGAGGACGACCTCGTCAGCATGCCGCAGAATTCACCGGCGGTGCGAAGGTCCTCACGAAATCGGTGATCGCCAGCCGATTTAGCGAATGCAAAAGTTAGAAGTTTGTCTTTGAAGTTTGTATTTCAAACTTGGGCCGGCGTCAACATGCCATCGGGGAGGTGGAGCATTCCGCGCGCAGCGCATTCACACGTCGCACACACAATTGCACCAATCATAAAAAAAGGCTCGTCGTGTCAGCGTAACAGGAATCGAGAGTGGAGGCCGGCCCCCTTCCGGGTGCACGCGCCAGAACCCAAACGCGAGCGCAAGCACAGGACATCTAACCACCGCGTAAGCCGTCTCAGAAAAGGTCATCCAGGTTGTTGATCGAGGCCTTGATGTTCTTGATATGCTTGTGTCCGAGGAACTCCTTGTCCAGGGACTCAACGCCCATCGCGTCGATAGCCTGCAGGCCACGCTTGCCCATCGCTGCATCCGCGACCGTGTCGCGCGCGAGCACGTCGACAAACTCCTCGTAGCTGATGCTGCCGTTTCCGTCCTTGTCGCACGCGTCGATGATGGACTGGAATCGCCCCCTGTCCATTTGGAGGTTGAACCGATCAAAGGCGTGATAGAGCTCCTTGGGCGAAAGCGTTCCCGAAGCGTCCAGGTCGAGGTCTTGGAAGGCCTTGCGCATATTGGAGAACTTAGCGTTGATCGCATCGCGTGCCTGATTCAGCGCGGCCTTTTTCTGCGCCTCCGTCTGGACGGGCGCATTGGCGGAGGCGGCCATCATGGTCTCGTAGTCTTTGTTGATGGTGGCCTTGTCATTCTTGTAAAAGCGATTGCCCTCATTCTTGAGGAACTCCTTGCTCAGGGATTCGACACCCATCGCTTCGAGAGCCTGCATATCGCGCTTGCCCATCGCCGCAATTGTCACCGTGTCGCGCGCGAGAACATCTACGAACTCCTTATAGTCGATGGAGCCGTCGCCGTCCGCATCGCACGCGGCGATAATCTCCTTCAGCTTCTTCTTGTCGAGCGGTACGTTGAACATGTCGAGCGCTTGCGCAAGCTCCTTCTCATTCAGCGTACCCGAGTGGTCGAGGTCGATGTATTGGAAGGCCTTGAACATGTCCTTGAACTTGTTGTTGATTGCATCCTGCGCTTGCATGACCATCGAGCTCTTCTTGAGCGCCTCCATCTTCTTCTTCTTTGCTGCCTTCTCCGCCATCGCAGCGGCGTTCAAGGCTCCCCCCGCTCGAGCAGCCTCGGCAGCGGCAGCGGCATCGGCGGCGGCGGCGGCGGCTTGACGCGCCTCCCGCCGGAGCCGCGCGCGCTCCTTGCGCTCGAGCGCTTGGGCGTAGAGCTCCGACGCGAGCACCGCGGGTCGGTCGTGCTTGGGGAACGGAGGCGGCGTCATGCGCGACTGCTTTTCGGCATCCGCCTTCATGAGCGCCAGCTTGGAGTACTTATCGAGGGAACGAATTGCAGGTAGCTTTGGTTTGGGGCTCGCGGAGGGATCAAAAGCAGAAGCCCCCGGGATGTCTATCGCTGGGAACGAGACTGAAGTTTTCAATTTTGGCATGCCAAGATTAGGGTCCGTGCGCACGCGGCGCATAATCGCAGTGCCTGCGAAAGGGTTGCGCTCGTGGACACCCTGTACATACTGCTTCCAGAAGTCACCCTCTGGCCGTCTGCCAGTCTCATCGAACCTGCTGATCAGTGTCGACGCGGAGCGACGCATCGCGCCCAGTCGGTCTCGGTGCGCAACCACACGAGATGAAACCGACAGGCAAGTTTGTCACCAATGCTTCGGGTCCGTTTCAACAAGGGGCCCCTTGGTTTCAAATACACCGTGCGGAGTTTCACCCGTTACTACGAATGGAGAGATGATTGCCCGGGCAGAGCGCATCCCAGCCTCGAGGCCTCGAGGCCTCGAGGGGGCCTCTTCAGCCTGGGATCAAGGGCCTGTGATGCGCTCTGCCCGGGCTATCATCTGATACCGGTCCTCTGACTAAGTTGAGTTGAGTACTTGAGTTGAGTTGAGTTGAATACTCGGGTACTCATGTGTACTTGATTTGAGTGACTTGAGTTTCGTGAGCATGTCGCTAATTAGTCAGCGCGTCGCTAAAAGTCGCTAAACCGCCAGGGTAAACCGGTAACCGCAACGGCTACACGGACCGAGGTCTCTAGGCAAGCTTGCGATCCGTTTCTCCCTTGTCCGTCTAAGTCCAAGGGCGTACTTGGATTGTGGGTCCTTTCGTTTGTGTGTGGCGCTTTGTTTGTTTGTGTGTGTGGGTGCGCCGCCCTCTGCGCCCTCCACGTTGGGTCTCCACGGGACCGGTGGTCGTGCGTCTTGCCGAGATGGCAATCTAACGTGAACTTGGTGACCGTTGCGGCGCTTCAACTTTCCCCTTTCGGAAGAAGTTCGCTCGACGAACTCGTCGCGGCGTGTTCGTATAGGCGGTGAGCACTGCGTTTGTATATTAAACATACGATTGGCGTTACACTTAGGGCGACACGTGGATGAGCATTGGTCCCTTGGGGCCCCTCGGTAACTACCTTAAGAGTTGGTTGTTACCATTGGGCTAGGGAGTAGCTACGGTTCCCTCGCGGGGATATTATGCTGCGCATAATATGCTACCGCGAGCGCTTAAATCCGCTCTAGTGGCTACTCCTATCGAGGCTGGACAGGCCAGGGAACCCGACCATAGGGGATGGTCGGATCGGCTGGTGTGTCACTCGATTATTTATTGTACTAACTGTTACTGCTGTTGTGTTTGTGTGTTTGGCGCGGTTGCTGGCGCTGCTCCACTTACCCGCATGAGTGTTGCTCTCCACGCTGCCAGTGCCATTCCGTTCCCGTCTAGGGGTGTGAAGAGCAGTGAGGGTGGGAGTCGCATCTCCACTTCAACTGCCTCTGGCGGGATGAGGTGGAACTTATCGGCCCTCGTGGGCCAGTCCGCTGGGTTGTCGTCGGTCGGCACCCAGTCGAAGTAGACGAGTACGTTGAACCAAAGGAGAGCTAGGTGCAGCATGCACACAAGCCGCATGCAGCCGGGGAAGTTACCGCTTCCGCCGACGGCTGCTGAGAGGGCAACCGTGTTGTCGCACCAGTGCATGACTGCCCGCCCCTTGAGGCGATCGCCAAACGTATAGTATGCCGACACCATGGCTAGCATCTCGGCTTGCGCGATGTGCTGTTTCTTGTTCACATCGAATAGGAGATAGCACCACCGCGGGACGTCCTGCTTGGAGTACACCAGCGCTGGTTGCCCGGCCGGGGGTTCTAGGTCGACGAGCCATATTCCGAGCTTGCCGTCGCCTGGTCCGAAGCTCCTAGGGTACTTGCCTGAAGGCTCCAGCCATGTCGTCGACTGTGAGTCCGCACGCCGGCATCGCTATGCCCTGGGCGTCGTACGCCTCTCTGAGAATGCGACATGCTGTGGCGGGCGTCTCGAAGCACGGGTTGAACGTCGTCTCGCAGTGCGAGACTGCCCCGTTCTGCCCCCCGGTTTTTGCATTGTCAATTCTTCTCCAGGCGACGGACCCGTCGGCCTTTTCGCCCTGATTGCGTGCGAAGGCGGTGATGACTCGAATGCCTTTTAGGCCGCCATGATGAGCGGCCCAAGTTCGAAGTTCTTTCTGCGTCATGGGCTTGCCCATGGTCGGCTGCGGTACGCTGCTGCCATCTGCCGCTGTTCTGGTGAGGCGCGATTCTTTGAGTACCGAGGCTTCGATCGCTCGCAGGGCCCCGGCGCGGTCCCCTCCTTTGGCGAGTGCCTCTATGGCTTCTCGTTTCGTCTTCCTGATGACGTCCCCAAGCCAGTCTATGTTGCTTGGGTGGTATTGTTGTGGCGATGCTTTACCGTCTGGACCCTGGGGTTGCGGGCGCCTGGCCCGTCCTTCGCCGAGCTCGTCGAGTGTGTAGGCTGCAGGTCGGCAGACTGGTCGGAAGAGCCCGCTGTCGGCGAGGGTTCCGAACGATGGGAAGCCCGCGGTCAGGTGCTTCCCGAGGTTTATGTCTGGCCAGTCGTAGGCTTCGATCCATGCGCACATTAGCGGTACGTTCACCTGGCTGCAGATGACTCGCGCCTCCAGGGTCATGATGTGATCCACTACCCAGTCGGCGAAAGGGCGCAGTGCACTCGCCGCCGCCTCCATGAGTTGCCTGCGGGCCAGTCCGTTTGCCACGAGGCCGGTCCCGGCCGCGACCATGTAGTCGGCGATGTCCCGAATGGTGTCGTGCGAGTGCATGCGTACGTTGTGCGAGACGTGCGGTAGTGTTGTTATGTGGGTTATTGCGTACATGACGTGGGCCCAGGGGTTGCCCGGCTCGAGGGGCACCAGCCTGTCGCAGACTGGTCTGACCCACTTGTTCCCGATGTCGTCGGCCGCGTGGCCTCCTGCCCATCGTTGCGGCAGCTCCGCCGGGGGGCGTGCGTACGATCTTGTCGACACTCTGGCGCCCCTGAGGGCGACGACCACCGCGTCGAAGGCGGTAAGGTAGTCGCGCGGGACTCTATGTGGGCTGCAGAAGCGAAGTGAGTCTCGCGGCTCCCAAAGGGCGCTGCCGGTGATGGTTGCGAGGAGCAGGGGGGTGAGTGCGCTCATCCTCCTAGCTGCTGGGATTGCCATTTCGCCGAGCGTCCTTTCGTAACGTTGTCCTGCTAACGGTCGGGGTTTGGGGATGCATGCGTCGAGTCGCGTTCGGTCCCTGCCCATCGTTGACTGCTCTGTGTCCGATTCGGACGTTTGCCTCCTAACTTTGTGAGTTTGTGTGACGACGCGCGCGCGCGCGCTCGCTTTTACCGGCGAGGTGTTACGTCGTCATGTCGTCGGCCCTCGCTTCCCCGACAGCGTACGCGATCCTTTGCACGGAGGGGCTGCAGGAAATGCTACCGACACTTCGTGCTGATGCGAGCGTCGAGGTGGGTGCGGTGTTCGACACTCTTGCCCTGGCGATGATCGAGGGTCATAACGACGCCCGGACCCTTACGCGCACTGCCAAACGGCTGTGGCGGGCGACCCTTGGTGAGGATCCTGCTGCGGATCCTGATGATGAGACTACGCCGGGCTGGGAGAGCCTGCGCTCCAAATTGGACCGTTGCGTTGCCCGCGCGAAGGACTCGCTTGCTCGTAGCCTGGCGGGTCATCAGGCCCGCGCGACCGATGATGCTGGTTCTGCTGGTGTCGCCACCTCCGGCCGCTCGATGTCGGCTGCAGAGGAGACCGATATGGACGCTCGGTGGCAGGCAAGTGGTCGTCGCGTCCCGGGTGAGATCTTCATGCCTTCTTCGTCGTTTCTTGCGACGATGCGGAAGTACCTCTGGCCGGTGGGCCACGTCGACACGTCGGAGGGTATGGTGGTGCGGCCGAGTTCGATGGAGTGGCCCGCGAAGGAGCAGGCCCCAATCGAGGTCGTTGCTACCCGGAAGGGGGTGCACTTCCGCCCGGCTGGCAGGGTAGGTGTTGCTCCTACGACTGCCTACGGCATGGTCGAGCGCTTCGAGGCGAAGCTTTTGGCTGCTGAGATGTGCCTGGTCGGGCGCGAGGCGCCGTCGGGTTACACGTGCGAGGACGGTGTCGGGAGGGTGCCCCTTTCGGAGCGTGCCGTCTCGCTCACCTGCGAACTCCTGCGCACGCTGCTGAGCACCGCGGCGCATCACCCGGATGCCCGCGCCATCATGCTGTCGGCAGTGAATCGCCTGGACGAGGACGTCCGTGATTACGTGCGGCAGAAGATGTCTCCTGGGGCTGCGCTGGTGGCGGCCTGGCCGACCTTGCGCGCCCAGATCGTCCAGGTGGATCGCGAGGGCCACCATGGGGCGCCCGATGCTGCGGCCGCTTCTAGTTCCTACGAGCGACTCGCTCATTCCTTTGGCCAGCCTCTTTTGTCGAGGGTGGCGTCTAGTTCTTGGTGGGTCACGGGATCCCACGCCATCCTGGGATGACGTGGTTAAGGGAGGTGTCACCCTAATTAGGGTACCGTCAATGCGTCTGTGTAATAAAGCCCTGAGGCCACACCCCCCAATCCAGTCAGGGCCGTATTAAACATACGATTGGCGTTACACTTAGGGCGACACGTGGATGAGCATTGGTCCCTTGGGGCCCCTCGGTAACTACCTTAAGAGTTGGTTGTTACCATTGGGCTAGGGAGTAGCTACGGTTCCCTCGCGGGGATATTATGCTGCGCATAATATGCTACCGCGAGCGCTTAAATCCAACTGTCCTGAATGTTGTAGCTTCTCCATATGTCCTGAATTATATCTTATATGTTACTTACCATGCTTCTAGAGTACGAGACAATCGTAGCACTAGCTTACGTGGTGCGTTGGCCGCGACTGTGCCGGTCGCTGCATGCGTGCTCGCGTGAGGTTGCACGTTGCTTCATGGTGCCGGCCGGAGGATGGCTCCCGCGATCTGCGTATGCACCTGGTCGGAGCCGGGCTGCCATCCTGGCGGGGCGAACGACAGGTCGCTCGGCCCGTTGCTCGGCTTGACTTTGCAGTTTCTGCAGGCCAGATCGGCCGCGTGGCATGGCCCGCAGTAGGGGGCAATGAGGTTCGGGAACTGCGCGCACCATGGTATGTTGTTCGCCTCGCAGTTGTTGCACCAGTCGCCCGGGTTGAGCTCCCCGCAGTGGTCGCACCCGAATGTCCTATCCCTGATGTCTTCGGGAATGCGGGTGAGTAGGTGGGCGGTGTGCGCCCGCGCGAGCTCCACGTATACGCGGCGGTGCTCGATGGGCGGCGCGACGTACGCCCCAGCCCGCTGCCGCGGCTGGCCTTGGCCTTGGGCGCTTTGCCCGTGCGCCTGGTCCATGGGTGCTTTTAGCAATCGGCGACGAGGTCGCGCGTTCTCGCGTGGACCTCCTTCTTTCGCCCGCCGTAGTTTTTCGGGTGCGCAGTTGGTTTCGTCGCTGTTTCGTCACGCGTTGGTTTGTCGAAACGCGTGGGGCGCGGTTTTAGGCGATCTCCTCCCTGTGGGTGTTGTTCTTTCCTATGGTGAACACGTTTACCTGGTCAGTACGGGACCGTGTACGCACGGGCCTTTGTTGGGCTCTCGTGCTTGCTGTGTTTACCTGGTCCTTGCTGGACCATGTGCGCACGGGCCTTTGGCGGGCTCTCGTGCGCCCTGCGCTTGTGCAGCGGGCCCGGGTGGGGGCGCTCTCGCTTGCCTTCGCGCTGCGGGCGACCGCCGGTCGCTCTCGCTCGGGGTTTGCGCGTCCCCTTCCTTGCTATTCAGGCGGGGCCGCCCGCCGATTCGATCACGGCTGCCGCGCGTGCGATGATCGCGCGCACCGCCCCTCCAATAGTGGGGGGGGCTTGCGCCGCGTCTGCGACGACGGTTGCGGCGATGACGTTGGTGTCGTTGGCTCCGGGTGCTGCGACCCGGGTTGGGCCTTGCCCGTCGCCGCCGCTGGTCGGCACCCCTGGCTCCGCGGCCGCACTAGGTCCGGCTCCGGCCGCTGCGACGGCGCTGGCCGCTGCGACGACGGCGAGGATCGCTGCCGTGGGCTCTTGCCCGCCCTGTATATTGAGGCTGGGTGCGACCGCGGTGCTCCTCTGGAAGCCCGTTGGCCAGGCTGCCTCGTGGAGTAGCTTCCATCCTTTGACGCCGGCTATGGCCGAGAGGTCTGCCGCGTGCTCGAGGATGAGCGCCGAGATGGCCTTGTGCTGCCTGAGGAGGATGCCGGGGAGCGCGACCGCGGTGCCGTGCGAGGAGTATTGGTCGGGCGTGGTATGCGCCGCCGCGTCCTCGTCGGGGTCCTTGCCCCATACGGTTGTGACTAGGTCTGCCAGTCGCCCCATGCCCGGCACGGTGGTCTCTTCTGCCGCGCTCTTGGACCATATGCCTATCTCTCTGATGGCACGGCGCGATTCGAAGCGGGCGCCGGCCGCCGCTGGTAGCACGTGGCGGGCTGCCTGGACTCCTAGGTGATCGAGGCGCTCAAGGCGTGTCGGGCGCTGCTTGCGGCCGTCCGGGTAGGTGATGTACGCTCTCATGAGGTGACCGAGCATGCGCAGCGTGCGATTGCGGTCCATGGGCTTGTCGAGGAAGGTGCATCCCTCTTCGAAGGGGTTGGCGCTGGGCGCCGAGAGGTCGCGCACGAGGAAGCCGAGGTGGGTGACTCCCTGGAGCGAGTGGATGAGGGTTGCGCCATACTCGAAGCCGGTGAAGGTGCGCTTGACCGCGCAGAAGGGTTTGTCATATTTCTTGTCCATCGCCTTCTTCGCGTCGACCGCCACCCGCCCGTGGAAGAAGTCGGGATTGATTGCCCCAGTCTCCCCTTGGACCCGGTCGGTGATCTCTCCACACCTATTCGCGTTAACGTGGCGAAGCACGCCTTGCTGCATGATTTCCATCTGGGCGAAGCAGCCCCTCTGGGTCATGTTGAGCGAGGTGTCGGCGACGCCATACCCGATGTGCGCCACCATGTCCAGGTCCAGAGGGTTGGCAGGTTTCGCCTCGCCTTTGGTGGGCTTCGGCGCCGTCTTGCGTGCGTTCGCGTTAGCCTCGGTGTCGACCGCCAGGTCGAAGCCCCATGCTTTGAGTTTGCGAATTTGCGCCTCGGCGCCCTGCCGGGCGGTTTTCCCCTTCTTAGCTTCCTGGTTGAGGAAGCCGATGATGGCCCTCGAGTTGACGCGTCCGTGGATGCGCATGGTCCCGTCGTCGGGGGGGCCGTCTCGCTCTATGAGGTACTGCTCCAGCCCGAGCGCACGGCCTTTGCACATCGTGATGTATCCGCGCGAGGACGCGGCTATCGAGTTGAGGTAGTCGTCAAGGTCGCCTTGGGTGCCGGTGATCGTGTTGTCCTGGAAATGTCGCCGAGCGCAGTCGATGTTGCCGATTGCGCTGATGAGTTCGGCCGCCGCCTTGCGGTTGTCGGCTTCCATGCGCTCGATCGGCGCGTTACTCATCGGGCCCATCGTGACGCCCGCGTCATCGACCTCGTCGTCGCTGCCTTCCTCCGAGTCTTCGTGCCGCATGGGCGCTCTTCTCGTGGTAGCTCCGTCGACGTCGGCGCGTGCTCTCTTGAAGTCGTGCCATCTCACGTGCTTGTTGCGACTGGTGTTCGCCGCGCCGATGCCCGCGCCGGCCTGCTGCTGGGCTTCTGCCCCCACAGGCGGCCTGGGTCCCTGTGCCTCCCTGAGCAGCCGCTCTTGCCCGAGCTTGGCGAGTTGCTTGGATAAGATGACAGCCCACTAGTGGGCTGTCATCTTTGACCCCGTGCTGTGTTTTGGCGCTTTGTGTTTTTGTGTTTTAGCCTCACCCG
>ENA-UOXG01000973-UOXG01000973.1-mixed-culture-metagenome-genome-assembly--contig:-NODE-973-length-19338-cov-35.697557_pt1 | contig 19338 bp, 15 predicted proteins | sample MGYA00238159_ERZ761634 | MGnify/ENA primary metagenome ERZ761634 (study PRJEB28908, sample SAMN08776845) | mixed culture metagenome | isolation source: Freshwater growth medium | place: USA... | reverse complement strand
GGCATGCCGCTGCCCATCGGGCCGGGCATACCGCCCATCATACCACCCATGCCGCCCATGCCGCCCATAGGTGGAGGGACGCCCATAGAGGACGCCGCGGGAGGTGCGGGCACAGGCGCTGAGTCGAAGCCGCCAAATGCGTCTGCGGGCAAGCTTCCGAGCGCCGAAATGCCGCTCTGTAGAGGAGCAGCCGGCACGGGTGCGGGTGCAGGTGCGGGCGCCGCGGACCCAAAGTCACCAAAGTCGTCTGCCGCAAGATCGCCAGAGCCCATTCCAGGCATCCCCCCCATACTGGGCATCGCCGAAGGCATTCCCCCCATACTGGGCATCGCCGAAGGCATTCCCCCCACACTGGGCATCGCCGAAGGCATTCCCCCAATACTGGGCATCGCTGGAGGCATCCCCCCCATGCTGGGTATCGCCGGAGGCATCCCCCCAATGCTGGGGATCGCCGGAGGCATCCCCCCCATGTTGGGTATCGCCGGAGGCATCCCCCCAATGCTGGGCACGCCACCGAACGCAGACGCGCCCGCCCCTCCAAAGGCACCACCAGCCGCGGGTTGTGGCGTTGGGGCTGAGGAGGCGAAATCGCCGAAGTCGTCGTCAGCGGCCGCCGCGCTCGCCACCACCGGCGCGCCCCCAAACCCGCCGAAACCCGCGTTAGGTTGTGGCGTTGGGGCTGAGGAGGCGAAGTCGCCGAAGTCCTCGTCGGCAGCTGCCGTGCTTGCCACAGGCGCGCCCGCAAACCCGCCGAAACCCGCGCCTGACAGCACCGGCGTCGCCGCGCCGAAGCCGGGTGAGGGTGCAGGGGGATAGCCACCCATAGGGGTGTAGCCACCTATAGGCGGGGGTGCGGGAGCGGGTGCGTAACCACCCATACCCTGTGTAGGCATCATGCCACCGCCCATCTGGCCGGGCATGCCGCCACCCATCTGGCCGGGCATGCCGCCACCCATCTGGCCTGTCATTCCGCCACCCATCTGGCCGGGCATGCCGCCACCCATCTGGCCTGTCATTCCGCCACCCATCTGGCCGGGCATGCCGCCACCCATCTGGCCGGGCATGCCGCCACCCATCTGCCCGGGCATGCCGCCGCCGGGCATGCCGCCACCCATTTGGCCAGGCGGATCGGCCTTCTTGCCAAGGCCGAGATCTAAATTGGCCGCCTTCTTGCCAAACATATTGTCCGCAGGGTTGAAGGTTGTTGGCTTGAGCTCCAGGCTCTTGTCTGCGGGTGAGTCGAGCAGAACACGTGTGAGGCATGGGGGACGTCGCCTTCCTTGGCGCGCGCGCGCGAGAGAGAGAGAGAGGGCAGCGGCGCTTGGTATAGCTGGCTGGCTCGTGGCGCTCACCTCGCCCCACTTCGGGCGGCCCGGGCATGACGCCCATGCCCGTGCCGCCCGGATACGGCCCGGGTTGTCCATAACCCTGCTGCGGTGGATAGCCATAGCCCTGCTGCTGCTGCGGCGGCGGGTAGCCTTGCTGTGGCGGGTAGCCCTGTTGCGAGTAGCCCTGCTGCGGCGGATACCCCTGCTGCGGGGTCCCCTGCTGCGGGTAGCCCTGTTGCGAGTAGCCTTGTTGCGGGTAGCCCTGGTGCTGGGGCGGCGGGTACTGGCCGTATCCTCCCTGTTGCGGCGGATAGCCCTGCTGAGGGTAGCCCTGTTGCGGGTAGCCTTGTTGCGGGTAGCCTTGCTGCGGCTGCTGCGGCGGGTATTGGCCGTAGCCCTGCTGCGGTGGGTATGCGCCGCCTTGGCCGTACATTGCGCCCCACGCAAAAGACACGCCGCGAATCGCGTGCTGTTTCCCTGAGGGATGCGGAGACAACCAAGTTTGCCTCGCTACCGGGTAGACGCTGGACAAGTCTAGTCAATACTTCACTCACCCGCTTTTGAAAAAGTTACGGTCTGCTACCATAGAAACTTCGCTTCAACTTTCGCTCCGCAACAACCGATGGCGCTTATTAGTGTGCTGAGCGTGAGCACCGTCTGCTTGCTCGCACCACCCTCTACCGTCGGGCGAGTAGTACCATCCTCGATCCCGAATTTCCGAGATCTTGGGCACACGCGCTGTGGCACTGGCTGCATCCGGCCAGGCGTGCTCTACCGCTCGGCAACGCCCAGCAACGCAACAGAAGAGGATGCCATGAGGCTGCCCTTCAGCACGGTGCTGGATCTGCGCAGCGCGCACGACGCGCAAAAGGACGAGGGCGCGCGCGTTTTCGCACCGAAGACGGCGCACCTTCCGCTCCTCAACGAGGCGATGATGCGCAGGGCGATGATCGAGCGTGCCAAGCGGCGGCCATCTGTTTTCGTCCGCGTGGTGGCGCTCGGGCTGGCGAAGAAGCTGGTGCCCTGGGCTTCGCTCAAGGACCGTATCGCGGCCGCGCTCGACCAGCGGCTCGCGAAGCTTTTCGACACGGTGGCGCTCTCCGACGTCTACTGGCTGATCGTCTCCGAATCGGTGGAGGAGTTGAAGCGCGCGTTTGAGCTCGTCTCGCGCGACGAGGCGCTCCCGTTGCTCGTGCACTGCACGCACGGCAAGGACCGGACGGGCGTGCTCGTCGCGCTGCTGCTCCTCGCGCTCGGCGCGAGCGAGGAGGACGTCGTCGCCGACTACGTGCGCTCGCACGATTGGGGTATTTCGTCGCACGGACGGCACCAGATGGTGCGATCCTTCCCCGAGCGGCTGCGCCCGCACCTGCGGGATGGCCTGATCGAGGAGTGGTGCCGCGCGCCCGAGAGCGCCATCCGCACCGTGCTGCGCCGGCTCGAGAGCGAGCACGGGTCGGTCGAGGCGTACCTCGACTCGATTGGCGTCGACGCCGCGCGCCGTAAGAGGCTCGCCGAAGCGCTCCTCACGACGGAAGTCTGTGAAGTCGCCTAGGGCTGGTGCTTCTTCCCCTGGGGTGTGCCCACTGTGGTTGTTCCTAATAACTAAGTATGATCACTTTTTCCTTCCCCGAAACGGAAGGCGAAGGGTCGCGTCGTCCGTCGAAAGTCCGTCGAACGGTTAACCGGGTAGGTTCAAGGTTGGTACGCGCACTGGCGCACTGCCCTCCGCTCCCTGCCGCATCTCCGATCTCGCCGTCCGATCGCATCCTGATCCTCCGCGTCCGGCGGGACCGCGACCAGCACCGGCCAGGTTTTCCGACGATACGGCCGGGCGGTGCTCGCACCGCCCCACCATTTTCTCGTTTGAGGTGTGAACAAGAATGCTTGCTGTGAACTTTCTGCACGAAGAATTTCCAAGAAAGTTCCTGTGGTGACAGTGAACGAGAATGCTGGTCCCCTTGAACCCCATGCTGGTGGGCCCGTCGCTCGTATCACTGCTGGCGCTTTCGCGCCCAATTCGCATGGCAGCTCCGGAGATTGATTGGCAAGACGGCGTCGTGGTGTCCAATGAAGCTGTGGCTGATTCGAAGGCCACCCGCCAGCTAAGCATACGAGCGACCACGCCTCTAGAATACAAGCCTGGGCACATTCTCGGCCTGGGGTTCAGTCACGATGGTGTGGATCTGAAGGGTCCGTACACGGTAACGCGCAGCAGCGATATACAGCTCGACGTGGTCTATCGCATCATTCCGGACGGTAGGAAGACACCCCTCATGGCGTCAATGGAGGCAGGCGCCGCAGTGCGCTTTGGTGGCAAGTTTGGCACGCCGATCGAGGATGGCGTCGCTCCTGGCGTGGATCGCGTCGTCGGCATTGCGACCGGTGCGGGTCTGGCACCGCTCGTTGGGTACGCCGAGCGCGCGCTCCGCAACGCAGATGGCCCGCGCATCGAGCTATTTGGCGGCTTTGCCAGCCTCGCCGATATTTGCTGCGCCAAGGAACTCGATGCGCTCGCAGAAGCTCACCCGAGTAAGTTCTCCTGGACCGCATGCATCTCCAAGCCGATGGCGTGCACGGCGGTGACGAGCGTCGGCGGTGCACGTGCGTCGGGGCGCGTGACGCGCTCCGTGCCGCCTCTGCTGCGAACCACTCGCGACACTCACTTCCACCTGATCGGCAACGGCGCGTTTGTCAAGGAGTTCAAGGCGGGGTGCCTCGAGGCCGGGGTTCCAGAGGAGCGTGTGACCACCGAGATCTACTTCAACGGCAAGGCCGAGCCTGATCCGGACGTGGTCAGCCTGGTTGCCATCGAACTACGCAAGCTCGATGCTCAGGTGGGGGCCGAGGTAGCCGTCGTCTCTATGGGTTGATTTTGGGAGCCCCAGTCGCGGTACGACCGCATGGCAGGCGTGCTCTCATCGCGCGTAGGCTACACGGGCGGCGAGGCACCCAATGCCACCTACGAGTCCGTGTGCTCTGGGGACGGGCACACTGAGGCCCTTTGCCTCACATTGGACCCGAGCATCCTGCCGTACGAGACGTTCCTTCGGCGATGGTTGGAGGACCCAAGGGTGCCGACCTTCCCCAATCCTCGCGACAAGGTACAGTACAGGACGGCGATATTTGCGCAGGACGCTCGGCAGGCGGAGCTCGCGCGCCGGCTGGTCGCCGAGTCCGGCAAGGCGGTGCCCGTCGAGGAGGCGGGAGAGTGGTACGATGCCGAGGAGTGGCATCAACACTTTTATCGCGACTTTAAGGATTTCCCGACTTAGGCGGTCATGGAGCTTCGATTGCCCCAGATGATGCGAGCCGACGCCCACAACTGAAGACGGCTCGCGGAGAGGTGGTGCAGACTTTTGCAGAGAGGGGGGGCACCGGCGTCTGATTGGTCGCGGGCCCACAGCACAGCACGAGAAAACCAAAACTTACTGTTATCGACCCCCCGCGCTGTCCTGTACGGCGGAAACAGAGAAAATGACAATAAATCATACACGTGTGGTGTAATGGTGCGGGTCCGTCTCGCGATAGCCGATACACATCCCGAGGCATGCACCCCGAGGCTTCCCGGCGGTCCTGGCGTCCTGGTGGCTCCTGCCGCTCCTGCGCCGGCGGGGTGTGCGGATTAACGCCCGCGCCGGGAAACCTCACCGGTACAGACGTCTACATGTTAACCCGCACTATGTAAGTGACGGTGACAGACACACATCGTCTTCCAGCTTTCATGACGTCCGTGTAGGTCCGCGCTACGTTCTATAAAAAATCTAAGGGTATTCAACACGCATCCCACTGAATCCTCAAAACGCCATCTGAGGCCATGGCAAAGCCCTGCTCGCCGATGCTGAGGACGCAGCCCTCGGCGCCTAGTGCTCTCCACTCGTCGCCCTTGCGCAGCATTGCTTCGGCGGCGCGGATCACCTGGCGCGGGCTGAGCACCTCCTCGGTCCGCAACGCGCGCAGGCCGAGCGCCTCCTTGCATTCGCGCAGCAGCTGCCGTGCTGCCTGCGTGTCGGCGATTGTGAGCACACCCTCATGATTGAGGAGCGGTGGCATCGTCGCGAGGAGCGAGCTTGACGCAGCTGACGATGCGCCCGGTGCTAGCGGCCCGCCGTCGTCACCAGATTCGTCACAGCCGAGCGGCAAGCGGAGCTTCATCAAGCGCGGCTGCAGTGACGGTTGGCAGAGCGCCCGTAACGAGAGCCTCGGCACGATCACTGCGCTCCATGCGCTCGCTCGCCCTCCGTCCGCCCATCCACCCTCCACACGCAGAGCCTCCGCAAGGGCAGGTGACGCGAGCGCCGTGAGCAACGGCACGTACCCACGGTCCGCACGCAGCAGCGCTGTTTCTGGCACCAAGGAGCGCACGCCAAGTGCTTCCGCCGCTGCGGCCTCCAAGCCGCGCCAGTCTGCAAGCCGCTCGGCGCGCTGTGTTGCTGTTGCTTGTCGGTCCTCTTCGGAGGCATGCTCAAAGGGCCTGCTGACTGGCGTCAGGCGCAGGAAGCCGTCGGGCGTGACCGTCTGCACACAAATGGTGTGCCTCGCCATCGTGCGCACTGCGCTGATCGCCGCATGCTGCCAGCCGCTCGGCGTGTCCTGCAGAGAGAGCCAGATGGGCAATGGTGGTCCAGTGCCGTCAGCTTCGGCGCTCTCGGCGCGGGCCCGCGCGTGCACAACCAGCATGGCGTTGAAGGCCGCTCCGGGCTCGGCCGTGGTGAAGAAGGTCGTTCGGCCACCCAGAGCGGCCCTCATGTCCGCATGCAGCGTCAACTGCTCGTGGAGAGTCATGAGGAGCCTCCGCTTGGTCAGTGAACACCGCAACGACGCTTCGAACTGCGCGTGCACACCGTACCCCTCGCGCACCACGATGAGCTCATCTGTGAGGGCGTCGTGTGCAGCCGCCGCATGTGCGGCGAGCCGTCGCGCCTCTTCCGCATGCCTGGTGAGCAGAGCTCGCATAGTCGTGACGCGGCGGCGGTTGGGCGGCGGCGCGTTCGTGCGCCGCCACCATGCATCCTGCATGTGCTGCTGCGGCGGCGGCTGGGCATCGGTGTTGGTGGGTGTTGTCGAACTGCCGAGCAGGATTTCATCATATGCCTTGCGCACCCGCTTGAACTGCTCAGCCGCAGCAGCTTCGTTTCCTTGGTGGAAGTCCGGGTGCCAGCGCTTGGCGAGACTACGGAACGCCGCTTTGACGACGTCTGGCGTTGCCGCATGCGAGACGCCCAGGATGCGGCGAGCGCACACCATCGATACCGGTAGAGTATACCTGTGTGAACGTTCTCACGACAGAAGTAGAACACATTTTCGAGGATACAGACGATACAGCTATCGCGACAACCGGTGCTACGGCACTGTTACTGCCCGCTCAGAATACACACACCTTGCTGCACTTGTGAACCGTGTGAACTGGTGTGATTTCGAATGACCATTGGCTCTGACCATTGCCTATTCACACAACGCGCAACTCCCGGTCACCCCAAGCACACAGGAGCCGCTACATGTAATATCGAGTGCGCGTCTTTCTTGCATGCAAACAAGGCTACCGGTATAAGGGTATATCAGGGAATTCCTATCCGGATATCCATAATGAGTGACGATGCCTCGCCGCCCCGCGACAGCGAGCGATTGGCGCCGCAGCGGTGGATCTCCCATCTCTCGAAGGTCGCACGCTCGTCGAAGGCATCTTTCGCCGAGGCATTTTGACACCCCGAGCCCGACTGTCCCGACCCCATTGCTGAGCTCCAGAGCATCAGCGACGACGACATGGAGCGCATCTGCGGCGTGTTCGTGAGGCGCATGTACATGTATCCCGAGGGCAAGTTCTCGCGCGACGAGCGGGAGCGCATGGGGCATGCCTTCAGGCACAGGTTCATCGAGCGCCGACCGCCGAGAGTCAACGGTGAGAGTCAACGACAGTGACCATGCGGAAATGGTGAGGTTGTGGTGTGTTAATGGCTTCATGCCAAGAAGCATGCAAAAGCATGGATGATTTTAGTGTAGAAACAGAATGCCCTGAAACGGGAGGACGAACGTAGGATTTACGTACGAGGTTTTGAGCGGCGTCGATGAGAGGCTCAATGAGAGGCCGTCCAGCCGTGATAAAGGTGCCACCGCGGACCATGAAGCTGGCCGAGAAGAATTACGATCGGGAGCGTAAGCTCGCAGAGGCCGTCGTGGCCGATCGCGCTTTCGCGCTCTCACAGGTGGCGCACGGCTGCCTTCAGAGCACCATCTTTGAGGCCGAGGGCTTCGACATTTCTGTGCTCGCTCCCGCCTCCGCTCCAAAAGGGGCACAGCGGCACCAGGCCACGCCCGCCGACATCGAGCGGCCCGCGGCCATCGGCCGGCCGCTTCGGCCGGCCGTCGCCCTCGAGGGCGCGACGGTGTATCCGTCACAGACGAATGACATCCAGTGTAGCCTTTTGACCCCCTTGCCCCCCATATTACCACCCATACGCTGTTCGTCGCGGCAAGGGTCCAGCACCATGGCGTCCGCGCCCGCGCTCCTCACGCCCAAGCCCGCACACGCGCCCGCGCCCGCGCCCGCTTCCAAGCAATTCGAGGCACACTGGGCGCAAGATCCGCAAGAGGAGCGCGGAGAGGAAGCCGCTGCTGCGCACCGCCCTTCGTACGGCTTTATTTCGCATCAAGAGTGGTCACCACCACAGCCGTTCGTGTCATATGCAGCAACAGGGGCGATTGTTGCGCCGGCACTGCTACAGCATGGTGTACAGCTGACTCGAGAACCGCGTGATCGCAACCGCCTCGTGACGGCGGCTGCGGCGCGACAGGAGGCGCAGCGCATCGTCGCATTGCATGAGGCACGGGAGGCGATCGCAAGGGAGCGCGCGGAGGTGCGCGCCGTGATGCCACGAGTGGAGTCGCGAGGCGTTCTCGTCCCGAGGCTACCGCTCTCAACGCTGCACGAGAGATTGTTCGAAGTGGAGGCAGCTGAAGCGGCTCATGTTGAGGCGACGGCCATCGCAGCGGAACAAGCACGCCAGGTTGCGGCGAGGGCGCGCGCGGTGGAGGCAACGCGGCAGGCTTCACGCCAGGCTTCACGCCAGGCTCAGCTGAAGGCCGGCGAGGCGCAGGAGGCTGAGAGGGCCCGCGCGGTGCAGCTTGCACAAGAGGCGACCGTGAAGGCGACTGACGCGGCGCTTTTGGGCTTGCTTGCCTACAAGGCAACCGAGGCCAAGGCGGAGGCGGAGCGCGCAGCACGCGATACCCAGGTCGAAGCAGCCAAGGACCGCGCCGAGGCTCGTGCGGCCCATCAGCATGCCCATCTGAAAGCGGCGCACGACCTCGAGAGCCGATTTGTGCCGAGGCGTAGTGTTGAGCGCAAAGTCCGCGGGGAGGTGAGCGGGGTCGAGTCCGAGGTCTCCGAGGAGGCGATTCGGGTGACTGCGGAGGAAGGAGAGAGGATGGGACGCATGGTAGTTGCGCAGCAGATGCTCGCCGAGTACCGCGCTGGTGCGTGCTTTGCCGACCGACGACTTCTACACGACTTTGATTGAGAGCGCTCTCTGCCCCTCGCGGCTCGCTATCCGGATTTAACATGGGATTTAGGGGCCATTGGCTCACCATCATGTAAATGCATCACGTACAGTTATGCAGTATGGGGCCTGGGCTTCCCGTCTGTGAGGCCGTGTGATTTCTTGTTGAAGTTCAACAACAAGTTCTTCGGCGAAGCGGAGCTGCAGCAGTCTCTGGTGCCCTTCGTTGTGCGTGATGCGTGATGGCTGATGCTGTCTCCCCGTGATGATGTTCCCATGATACGGACAGTGAGGCCATGAGGGAGGATGCTCAGAGGAGTTTATCACCGTGATTATGTTCCCAGAATACGGACAGTGAGGCCATGAGGGAGGATGCTCAGAGGAGTTCAACACCGTGATGATGTTCCCATGATTGAGGAGGAGGGGCTCTTCCATGCAGAGTGAGTGGTGATAAATGTGTGCGCTGTCGCTGTGCGTAGAGCGCAGCCTGGTGGCGACTCGCGTAAGGACGATATGGTGGACGATTGGAAGAACAGCCATTCACAGTCAATGTGTATAACTCGACACCCAACACACCGTGTGGATGGGGTCCCCTGTTCACACGGCGCGGCGCAGAGCGCTTCACACCACCGCCAGATCGTCCCCGGTAGAAGCTCAGAGAAAGCGTACTTTTGTTGCCCCGCGACACAAGCAGACCTTTGTGACGAGCATATGCTGCTCATGGTGCTGTTCGTGTCGATCCCAGCCCTTCGACTTGCTCCAACGGCCGCCGTTCCGGTCCTGCGGCGCTCCTTCGCGTTGACGATGCAGCAGCAACAGCAGCAGCAGCCACCGGCGAATTTCACGCCACGCATGGGTCTCGACCGCTACATGATGCAACAGCAGCAGCAGCAGCAGCCCACGCTGGCGGGCGGACCCGCACTTGCAGGCGGACCCGCACCGGTGGGCATGGACCCAAGGATTGGTAGGGACCGTTTCAGTGGTGGGGCTGTGCCATTCTCAGCCCCTGTGTTCCAGCGAGCCTCTGGTCGGCAAAAGGGACCTAAATTCGAAGTGCAGGCGTCGGTCGACTCAGCGCGCAGTGCGTGCGAGGTGGCTGCGGAGAGGGTCATCGAGTATCACATCCAGCCGGCCTTCAGGGAATTCATGGAGGATAAGATTGATGCTGCGGAGCTGGAGAAGCGCAAAGCCGCAGCGCGTCAGGCGGCGGAGCAGACGCGGGCGACCCTGATCCCGCTCGACCAGGCTTTCACCGAGTACGAGGAGATGGTTCAACGGCGCGTGAAGCTCGAGGAGGAGCTGGAGAAAGCGATTGAGGAAGCGCACAAAATGGAGGACGCGGCAGAGCAAAAGGTGCAGGCGATGGCGGCGAAGCTGCTTACGGGGTCATGAGCGTCGTGCGTGTCTTGCGGGTCGCGACAGTGATGAACTGTGAGGGTGAGTGCGATTGTGTCGCCAACTAATTAGCTTGCAGAAGTAACGGCAATGTTAGGCACCTTCAATCTCCACCGCCTTTGGTGCCTTTAGTTTCAGTCTCACACACTGTCAAACACGGAGACGAAACAACGTCACGAAGGGGATGTGTGATGAGACAGACCGTTCCAAAGTTCAGAAACTTGTCCATGCTAAACTTGCGATTCGTCAAACAAGGATGTCGCAGACGTTCTTGCTCGCGGCATCCACTCGCGAAGCGGACGCTGCAACCGCTTCCGCAAATATGCCTGCGTACACACAAATACCTCCTGGAGGCATCGCGTTCGGCTGCGGCGCCGGCACCTTTTGCATCAACTCATCAAACCACAAACGCTGGCTGCAGCCCATCCTCGAGCGCCACGGCTGGCAAGCGACGGCCACACCGGCCGGCGCCACGCTTGTCTGGCAGCTCACGAAGCAAAAGCTGCCCAAGGACTGCGCGCCCGTCCTCAACAGCCTTCCGAACGCGCTGCTGCTCGACGACAAGGCGCTGCTCGCACTGCTCTCGCGCCGATTCACGCGAACGCAGCCGCTGATTACGCACGTTGTGTATGGCGAGTGGGACGACGCGCGCGTGGGCGCGCTTCGCGATCGGTGGGCGGATCCGAGCTGTACCGAGCCGCGCTGGTGGATCATCAAGGATGCGCACGCCTCCAACGGTTTCTCGGCCTCTCTCTTCGATCGGACTGTACGCCGACTGGTGAAGAAGGACGTGGCCGGAGGCTATTGCTACGTGGTGCAGGAGTACGTGGAGCGCCCGATGCTTTGTGACGGGCGCAAATTTGAGATGCGCCAGTACGTGCTGCTCCGCGGCGACGGGTCGGCATACACGTACGATGGCGCGCTCATGCGCCTCGCGTGCGTGCCGTACGATGCGGCCTCGCGCGACGTGCGAGTGCACATCACCAACAAGTATGTGCAGACGGGCTGGGAGTCGACTAGCCAGGAGGGGCGCACGCTCGACGACATCGAGCGCCTTGCACACGACTGGCCGCCCTACGCCGAGCTCCTCCACGCAGAGATCGTGCCGATGATGGCCGACCTCGCCGACGCCGTCGCGCCGATGATCGCCTCCGGCTTAAAGGCCGCCCGGGGAGATCCGTCCGAGCGATCTCGCCACTTTGAGCTCTTCGCATGTGATCTCGTCGTCGCCGAGTCGGGGCGCGTCCACCTGATGGAGTGCAACATCAACTGCGCCTTTGGGACCTTCCACCCCCGCACAGTTCAACGACTCACGACCCCTCTCTTCGAAGACCTCTGCTCGCTGTGCATCTTGCCGGCAGCGCCGGCTGGGCCTCCCCCAAAGGCAGGCCGCTGGCTGCAGGTGCGGGCCGCGGGCTACGGCGACCACGCGGCCGCGCCCACCGACGTGGCCGCTCGGGAGCTCCAGGAGCACCAGGTGTACATGACGTTCAAACAGTCCCAAAAGAAGAAGTACGAGCGCCAGTTTGTGGTGCGCGACTTTCTCCTCTCGGATGTGGCGCGCGAGGAGACACCTAAGGAGCAGGGCAAGTGCACCAAGTGCGGCTACTTTGAGTGCAAGTGCGCCAAACTTGGCACAACAACATGAAGTCTGCAATCCCGGAGAGCGCGAGCGTGGGGTTGCAACACGTAACCGCACACGCCGCGGGTGTGCATACTTACAGTGGGGATGCGATGCTTTTCATTCAGATCTTCTATCTCCTCGTACATGACAGTACTCGTTCTTGTGCGAGGATACATGGATTCGATTATCACGATGCCGTGTTCCCGTAGCAAACAAACTACATGTAAGAACTTAATCAAGACAGGAGAAGGAATTGAGACACGAGGCCGCGAGGTGCTCGACGTCCGGGTTTGGGGGCCCTGGTGTGTGCGTGGGTCGGCGCGTCGCATTGAGCTCTTGAAGTCGTCGTTTTCTTCGGGCGCGTTGTGGACGGCCCCTTGACGTGCTCGGCCTCGCCCGATCGCAGCCAACCATGCCATGGGATCCCTCAAAGGTACCCAACCTCAAAGCGGCCGACCCCTTGCTTCGCTCCGCAGCGGCGCAAAAGTTCTTCGAGGAATGGAAGGCGGAGCAACCCAAGGTGGAATGGACGCCTCCTGCGAAGGCTCACACGAGTGGCAAGCACGATCCGGAGGATCCGTTCGGGCTGAAGACCGACCCACGCAGCGTGCGCTGGCCGCTCGAGGTGATGGGTTGCTCGCGCGTTCTGCACAAGAGCCACTACACCTGTGAGGCATACCCAGAGACCCGCTTCAAGATGTACGGGCAGCACGGCAAACACTCAGTGGGTCAGTACCTCCTTCCCGGACAGCCGTACGCACCGATGGACCCTCCGCTAGGCCTGAAGCAGTTTTCGACCGCGCCACCTGCACCGCAGACGGTGCCCTACCTGTCGCTGTCCTACACGCAAAGCCGATCGGACGGCAAGATGGGCTCGATGGTCGGCTGAGATGATGCGACGGTTGAGATGCGAGAGCGATGGAGATTGGCCACAGACACTGCATGGTACGAGCTCTCACCGACGTCACCGGAACGACTCGGAGAAGCTGCGTGGAGTTGTAGCGGGTTGAGCTTAAACGGGCGGAATTGTGTGAGAACACACGCTCACGCTCGGCCACCAGCGCCACCCGCACCCCCACCGTGACCGTCCGGTCCGCGGCATTCACAATTATAAATATCAGTCCCTTAACGAGCTTACGTCCGAGAGAATCAAATACACTCGCCGCCCACGTCGGGCCGCGCACAGCTCCGCGCCCGGCCCCGCCCCTGGATTGGCATATGGCAATCCGGGCCGCCCCGGCGCGCGCGCGCCCTGGGCCCTGGGAGCGGGGTGCGTGCGGTTTACGGTGCGTGGTCTGGGTTCGGCGTGGTCCGGTCACGCGGCCGTCCGAGCTCCGACACGCTGTTTCAGGCGACAGGCCCACGGGCACGGCGGCCACGCACGCCGGCGCGCGCAGCAGATCACACGACACCGAGCTACACAGCTGTCAGTGTCACAGACACGAGACACACACAGTACACATTCAGTACGCACGGCACAGCAGTGTTCTATGTGCCGCATGTCAAACACAGCGCGGTCACCTGGTTCACGCGTCGAGTTCGGCTCGCAAAAGCTGGCCCGCAATGGCCCCGCCCGAGGGATGGCCGCAAACGCGCACAAACGCGGCTGCCTGCACCGTCGAGGACGGATGTTACGGATGTTAACGGATGTTACCGAATGGTATACGACGTCGTTTGCACGGGTGCCGTGTTGCTGTTTGCTGGCGTGGTGAGTCTTCATCGAGTGGCCATATCGAGTGCCATATCGTTACAATGTATCGAGAAGTGCCACCGATTCCAATGTACAGATCTTTAGTGTCATCATCTCGATCGACCTGTACTCGCCGTGGATTGGGTGCGCAAACACCCAGACGCGCTTCTCCTTCTTCTCGTACCAGTACTGCCGGGCGGTCCAGTCAGCTGGCACCTTATCTGCCATCGACTTTGGCAGCCGTGCATTGTGAACGACGCGCCGGCCGAGTCTCTCATCCATCGCGTCTTGGTTGATCTGAGCAGCACTCTTTCGGAGCTTGGGCGGCCGGCCGAACAACGCGTCTTGGAAGGAGACGGCGACGATGGCCATGCCGTCGGCGGACGCGCGGACCATCGCGTCACCGTTGGCTTCATTGACCGTCTCCTGAGGCAGCAGGGCCCAGCGCACGGTGCGCAGGAGCAGGTCGAGATCGCTCATCGCGACGGCGCTGGGCTGCTGCAGCCCGTACCACTGTTGCAGGGCGCGGTAGACAACTTGCTCGCCTGCCACCGCCAGCTCGTCGCTCCGCAGCAGCTCATGCAACCACGCCGCCGGCAGCGTCGCAAAGCTATCCTGCGCCGACACTTCCGAAAGATGCTTGAGGGCGAACAACTTGGCCCGATGGGCGAGGGAGGGTAGAGACAACACGTCGCCCATCCGCCACGTTTCGATGCACGAGGCTGGGCTGAGCCTTGCGATGAGCAGATTGAGCGTCGCGTTCGTGAGCTCCTGCTCCTGCAGCAGGCGGGCAGCCTGCAGGACCTCGGCGATGTCGGCCTCGGGAACCGACGTCGCATTCTCGTACATGAATGTGATCACAGCCTCAAAAACGGCGGCGCGCATATCCCGCAGCGTCACGCGGGCTGAGATGCTCTCTTGCATGCCGCTTGCGAAGGCCGCCTTCATGAAGGGCGATGCAGCAGCGAGCACCACGCGGTGAGCCGCAAACTCTCGGCCCTCAACGACGACGATGCAGTCGGTAACGAGGCCCTCGCGCCACAAGCTGGCAATGCCCGGGCCACAGGTGCGGGGGCTGTCGACGCCGGAGATGGTCAAGAGGGGCTGCGGGCGTGCCTCGCTGCCGCCATCGCCGCGTGCCTCGCTTCATTGGCCGGTTGCCGAGGTCGCCACTGCTGCTGCTGCTGCTGCCTTCAGCCATGGTGGCCGCGACCGCAGCTGCACTTGCAGCCGCACTCGCAGCTTCACTCGCAGCCGCTCTCGCCACCGACCGCGAGCGGGTAGCAAGCTGCGACCAGAGATGGCGTACGTGAAGGCGCCAAGAATCTGTGCCTTCAAAAGTGTTGAACGAAATGTGATCTTTTCGTTTTGCATGCACCCTTGGGCGGCGCGCTCTTTGAAAGGGGGGTGCGCATGCATACTCGCATTTGAGCATCCTGATGTTCAACGCTCCTTTGAAATGCGATTCGTGTTCCACTCTTTGCCCAAACGCCTTTCCTTCCTCGTCCTCCTCTCGCCGGCCTTTGCGCCCTCTCCACGGAGTCCGCCTCCCAGTCCGCCGCCGAAGCCACCGCCCTCGCCGCCGCCCTCACCTCCTCCCCCCTCACCACCGCCCTCACCCCCGCCGTTGCCTCCGCCTCCATCGCCACCGCCCTTGCCACCACCTTCACCACCACCGCCCTCGCCGCCGCCCGAGCCGCCGCCAACGCCGCCGCCAACGCCACCGCCCGTCAACATATGCGGCGATAACGGCTTCGTGCTCCGCCACAAGCGCTGGGGCACCACCTCGTCACCTCGGGGTCCGATGTTCGTGCACCCGACCGGATTGAATAACGCGCCCCTCATCTTCAACGTGGGCGCCGGCCAGACGACCTCCCAGTTCAACACACTCGCGCTCGTCGCCGAGCCGCTGGCTGACGTGCCCCCTACCGTGCCGCCGTCCTGCAACGTGCAGGAGGCCATCCTAACCGCCGACCCCGCCGACCCGACGTTCAACGTGAGCGTGACGTGCGCGAGCAACGCCGAGTGCCAGGGCGCCCGCACGTGCGTCAACACAGGCGGCATCTTCCGATGCACCGGCCACGCAAGCGCCGCCTGCTGCTCTCACGTGAACACGGGCGCCTGCCTCATCACCGACCCGTACTGCTCCGTCTGCATGCCCTCGCTCGCGATCGGTGGAGGCGATGGACACACCTTCCGGCTGCGCTCTAAGCTCTACCCGACCATGTACGTCGTCGCCAGCCCCTCTGCGGGCGGCGTCGTCGCGGGCGTGCAGCTCGTCTTCTCCGACGACCCAGCTCTCACTGGCGCCGGCGATGGCGCCAGCGCCGTCGGTGCATGGACGATGATCGAGAAGCCCGACTTCTTCTTCAACCTCGCCCCGTCTAACCAGTATGTGCCGGACGGCTCCTTCCTGCTCCGCCCCACGACAGCCCCCCTGATCGTCCAACCGCAGTACGGCGGTAACGCGTCCTACCCTATCATTCCTGGCGAGCGCCTCGTCCTCCGAGCAGAGCCGAGGCTCGCAAACGTGAACGCTCGACCGAGCGTCTTCTTGCCCGCAGAGCACGATGACTGGGGGTTGCTCATGATGAACGAGGCAGGCGAGACTTGCTTCCCAGGCAATCTCGCTCGCTTCATGCCGCCGCCTGCGCCACCCACGCCGCCCTCGCCGCCGCCGCTGCCACCGCCACCGAGCCCGCCGCCGCCCTCGCCACCGCCGAGCCCGCCGCCGCCGAGCCCGCCGCCGAGCCCGCCGCCGAGCCCACCGCCGCCCTCGCCGCCTCCCTCGCCGCCTCCCTCGCCGCCTCCCTCGCCGCCGCCTCTCTCTGCGTGTGGTTACGGCGGTATCGCACTACGCCACTTGCGATCAGCAGCGGGCTCGGCGATGGGCGGCACTGGCGGCAAATACGTTCACCCACTATTCGGAATGCCCGGCGGTTCAGTCCTCCCAGAGGCTCCCCTCGTCTTCGCGGAGGGGCGCACGCACTGGAACGTGATCGCCTTCGACGTGGTGCAGTACCCAGACCCGACTGACTTCACCTTGTTCAAGCTGCGCCACCACCACTCCGAAGATCGCTGGGTGGTTCCCATGGGGGGAGTCAGGCCATGGGGCCTCTCAGACAACACGATGCTCATCTTCGGCGACGAGGACGAGCCCTTTTACCGCATCGGCTTCGATTTGATCCTCAGCCCTTACGAGGCCCCGTACAACAACCAGGGTGCCGTCGCTACTGGGACCTCGTTCATCCTGAAGCACCACACGTACAATTGCTACGTGGGGCCCAAGAGCGGCGGCGCCAACCCAATTGCCGAGCGCGATCCGCTCGTTTGGTACAACCTGGGGCCGCCTCAAGGCCTGACTGCCGATCAATACTACAACTACGCCTTCGTGATGGAGAACCAAGCGGGCCAGACGTGCTTACCGGCTGGGCTCGGCCGTTTCATGCCGCCGCCGGACCCGCCCTCGTCGCCGCCGCTTCCACCCAGCCCGAGCCCACCGCCGCCCAGCCCGCCGCCGCCTAGCCCGCCGCCGTTCCCGCCGCCGCCTTCGCCGCCACCGCCGAGCCCGCCGCCGAGCCCGCCGCCGCCGAGCCCTCCGCCGCCGAGCCCGCCGCCGAGTCCGCCGCCACCCTCGCCGCCGCCGAAGCCACCGCCGCCCTCGCCGCCGCCCTCGCCGCCGCCGCCGTCTCCGCCCCCTAACCCTCCTCCGCCCTCACCTCCTCCGCCCTCGCCACCGCCACCCTCGCCACCGCCGAGGCCGCCGCCGCCGAGCCCACCACCCCCATCGCCGCCGCCTTCGCCGCCGCCTCCCTCTCCACCGCCGCCCTCTCCGCCGCCCTCGCCGCCACCTCCGTCGCCGCCTCCCTCGCCGCCGCCCTCGCCGCCTCCCTCGCCGCCGCCGCTCGTCGGCTGCGGCACCACGTTCGTGATGCGCCACCGCCGTAACGCCGACTACTTCCTCGTGCCTGACTGGGACGATCGGCGACGCAACCCGCTCGCCCTGCCACCACTCGCTACCTCCCCCACACGCATGCTCGACTACACCAAGCTCGTCTGGCGCCATGCGCCGCCCTCGGCGTACACGCTCCGACTGCCCCTGCACCTCGCGCACCTCGAGAACCAGTGGGGAATCTTCTTCGACGAGATCGCACTCACGCTCGACGTGGCGCACTCGTCCCAGCTTCACACCCTCGGCCACTCCATCCGACTCCGCGACGCGCGCTACCCCTCCATGTACGTCGTCAACTCCGGCGGCTCGCAGGACAATCGAGGGTACGACCCGTACGACTCCACGGTGCAAGAGGGCAGCTACCTCGTCCTCTATGAGCGTGAAGCCTCCGAGTTCCAGCCCGCGGGCGAGACGGTCGGCTTCGATTACGAGCACATTGGCTTTCGCCTCGTCTTCGATCCGTTTGAGGACGATGCCCGTGGATCGGCCTTCATCCTGCAGCACTACACGCGCACCGACCTGATCGTCGCGCCCGCGCCCGCGCAAGCGCTTGAGCTGACGCGGTACACGGAGCCTTGGCGCATCGGTGCTCTGGCGAGCGTGCGCGCCACAGAGCCCTTTGACCGCTCGGGCGTGCCGCCGATCGGCGACGGCTACGTGATGCGCTACCAGCACGCTCCTAATGGCGACATCCATCAGTTGACGAGGCAAGACTTCCTTGACTATGGCGTGATCATGCTCGACCGGAACGGCGAGGTGTGCCTACCGGATGGTACTGGCCGTTTTGTGCCGCCTCCCTCGCCGCCGAGGCCGCCCTCGCCACCGCCGAAGCCGCCGCCGCCGAGCCCACCGCCCCCATCGCCGCCACCCTCGCCGCCGCCACCCTCGCCCCCGCCCTCGCCGCCGCCCTCACCGCCGCCGCCCTCGCCTCCACCCTTGCCGCCGCCAGCGCCGCCGCCAGCGCCGCCGCCGGTGGTCGAGTGCGGCCTCGATGGGTTCGTGGTGCGCTCGCTGCAGTGGGCGACCATGTACGTGCAGCCTCTCGTTTACAAGGCGGGCACGACGCCACCCGTGCCGATGCTCACCCCTCTCGTGTTCTGGACGGGCGCGGCGCACTTCGAGTCGCTTGCCTTCGACGCCCTCATTAATGCCTCCTCGGTCGACCCCCTCGTCATCCTGTCGCATCGAGCGTCCGGAACGGACATGTCGGGGCGACCGACACGTGTCCTGGCACCCGCACACCAAGCGGCAGTCCCCTCACCCACCACCATCCCGGCTGGTACGCACGTCGAGCTGCATGATTTCTATGGAGGGCAGATGGACGCCACTCCTTCCGCGTACACCCCCTTTGAGCGCATCGGCCTTCGCGTAGTGTGGCCCCCCCTGGATTCCATCGAGAACGATCCGATCAATCGGCGGCCCTTGCGTGGCGGCTTCTTCCTCCAGCATCCACTCTCGACATCGCTCTACCTAGGCCCTGAGCTCGGCGGCGTACGCAGGGGCGGTGGCGGCGCGACGGCGATCCACAACGGCGACTACGTCGTGCTGCGCGAGGTGAGCGCGCCGCTCACGCGCTCCCACCTGCATGACCTCGGCTGGGTCTTCGTGTCGAGTTTGGGTGAGCCTTGCCTACCGGTCGAACTGCTCTCGCCTGTGGGCTGTGCTGGGCAGGGGTGCGGATACATTCTGCCGCCCCTCGCGCCTCCTCCTCCACCGAGCCCTATGCCGCCACCATCTCCGCCGCCGCCCTCGCCCTCGCCACCGCCGCCCTCGCCGCCGCCACCATCACCACCTCCCTTCCCACCACCACCATCGCCCCCGCCACCATCTCCACCTCCGTCGCCACCACCACC
>ENA-UOXG01000964-UOXG01000964.1-mixed-culture-metagenome-genome-assembly--contig:-NODE-964-length-19452-cov-38.522039_pt1 | contig 19452 bp, 10 predicted proteins | sample MGYA00238159_ERZ761634 | MGnify/ENA primary metagenome ERZ761634 (study PRJEB28908, sample SAMN08776845) | mixed culture metagenome | isolation source: Freshwater growth medium | place: USA... | reverse complement strand
AAGTTCCTTACCATCGAGAGGCCAAGTGCCGTGCTCCGAGAGTTTCTGCGCTCCATGGGCTACGGATACCTGGTGAATCACGGGTGCTTTGGCGACCAGCTATGGGCGCATAACTCGCGCCTCGGGACTGCCGCCGCCAAGCTCAACATGACACTCACGCATGACTCGCGCCTCGAGACTGCCGCCGCCAAGCTCAACATGACGCTCAACACACGTGCGTGTCGGGGAGCAGGAAGCACGCCTGTGCTCCTGAACGGTCAATGGGCAACATGCCACGGAGGGGCCCCATACTGGTGCGCATCAGGGCTGAAAGCCCAGATGAAACCTTTTGGGTACGGGTGGTACACTGACGAGTAGTTCGCGCGTGTTTCCGGGCGTTCGCTGTTGCGTGGGCGATCGGGGTCCCTCGTTCGGACATCGGAGCCGAGGGTGAAGGAAAGTGGATAAAAAGTGGAGCGTACGAATTACGGTGCCTGACACGCTCGTCCACAACCGCAGAGGATCACGTCAGACCCGCTTCGTTATCGACTGAAGTACTTTTATTTACGACAGTGCTAATGGAATGCTCCATGTTAGGTTAGGGCGCCCTGGCGGCCAAACACACTCACATCCCCTGCAAGCCCCGAAGAGGCGTGCGCGGGTGGCGCTCACAATGTCACAAAGTGTCCTATGTGTGGAGAGATCCGTCTTCCTCTTCCTTGCGTTCGATAAAACCCGTCTGAACGTCAGTGTTTCACCTTCCAGTTGGCCGCAGGAGATTGAGCGAGCTCTGCGGCGGCGAGAGCAAAGGGAACAGAGGTCAGAAGTGGGCCCCAGAATGTAGCGAGCCATGGATTCCTTCCAGGCATGGAGGAGAGGCCTGATTGGTGCATAGGCAAGCGGAACGTGTGCGGCAATTGAGAAGACGACGCAGTCGTGGGCAGCGGCTGGCCGATCAAGCTTTGCCGGGAAGGGAGGGTGGGGCACCACCATGAAACACCACGCGGCAGCAGGATTTGGGCGGGGCGATGGCCGAAGCAGGGCGATGGCCGAAGCAGGGCGATGGCCGAAGCAGGGCGATGGCCGAAGCAGGGCGATGGTTCGGCCTTTCATTAGAGGCCATCAGAGGTCATCAGATGTCATTAGAGGCAATCCGAGGGCGATGGCTCGGCCTTTCATTCATGTGCCGTTGTTCTCAGTCCCCGGCTGTCACCCCGGACTCAAGCACAGCCAAGATGTACAGGTCGTCATCGCCGTGTGCGTGTCGCGTGCGTGCGTGCGGCCGAGCCGAGCGAGCGCTGTGCCGAGCGAGCACAGTGGCCTGCGGCGTGCGCACCTCAATGTGGCCCGTCGTCGCAGTGATGCATGCTGATAACGGCGCCGGCCCGAGTGTCGACGTCCCATGTGGCCTCTGCACAGGGCGGGAGGCACGGCGGCGTGGTAGGTGCACGGGTATGTTGAGGCAGCGGCAGCGGCAGCAGGGGCAGCGGCGGCAGCGGCGGCAGCAGCGGCAGCTGTGCAGAAGTCCGGCGAGAGCTCTTGTGCCCGAACTTAGGATGAAGATCCAGCAGTGAAAAGAGCACTCGCGTGGGAGGCATGGGCTGGAACCTCAGCTTGAGCTTCGGGTGATCGGCTCTCGCATGAAGCATAGGCCACAACCGCGAAACAGGGTGGCGGCAGGGCTCTGTTCGTTTCATGCTGGAAGGGTGTGCGGCGCGTGCGGCGCGTGCGGCGCGTGCGGCGCGTGCGGGCCTGGCAACCAGAGAGCTGTCCGACGTGATGAAAATCCAGGCTCAAATCATCGGCTCGCTAATTCGGAAGGCAGCAGTGGAAGTTTCTCTTCATCCAGCTCGAATCCAGGGATCGGAAGCGAAGGAGCGCGGTGTGCGGCGAGCATCGAAGCGAAAGCACACCTCTGCGTAGACGCCCTCGATCCGGCGGCTGTGCACGTGTGTTGGTTTGTCCTGCTATCGCCGCAGGTTGCGTCGCTGGGCAGAGTTGCAGGCTCCGACATGACGTGGCCTACCCCGTGACCAGCGCTGCTCGCAATCACAACTCGCCGACCACAAGTCAAGTCAAGTCAAGTCACAAATTCACACCTCGTAGGACGTTTTATGGCTCCCCAGGCAGAGTCAGGACATCTATTCTAATGGAGGAACACCTGAGTCCCCTTCAACAGCCCATTCACAGCCGATGATTTTCATTCACACGTCTCTCTGCGACGATGGGCGACGATGGTCCAGATATGAGCCTCTTCGACTTTAGCAGCAGCGACGACGAGGGCAAGCCGAAGGCGAAGGACAAGGACGCTGCTCAGTCCTCCGATTCCAAGGCCATCCTCAAGCGGCACCGCCAGGAGGAGCAGCAGATCCGCACCGAAGCAAAGGCCAAGGTGCGAAGCATTCCCAAGGGCGACCGGGAGGCGAAGCAGAAGGCCGACGAGGAGCTCGAGAAAGCGCTCGCTGAGATGAGCGTGCGGCATGCCCAGGAGCTTGCCACGGCGGAGGGCGCCGACGGCACTGCGGCCATCCAGGCAGGCATGGCCGGCATGGGCGTGTCTGGCGGCGGCAAGTCCGGTAAGAAGAAGTCGAAGAAGGAGAAGGCGGAGGAGGAGGAACGCGCACGTGAGAAGCGCATCTCCGACCATCACGCCGGCGCGGGGCCATCCGAGCGCGACGTTGAGCTCGGCAAGCTCGAGGCGATCCTCTCGCCTCTTGGGCTGGCGGTGCACGACATCGCTGCCGACGGCCACTGCTTGTACCGCTCGCTCGCGCACCAGTTACAGGCCGGCGGCGAGCCCATCGACTTTACTCAGTGCCGTGCGGACATCGCCGCGTACATGCGCAAGCATCCGCACGACTTCGAGCCCTACCTCGAGGAGGGCTGCACCGACTTCGGTGCCTACTGCGAGACGGTAGAGCACTCGAGTGAGTGGGGAGGCCAGCTGGAGATCGCGGCGCTCGCGCATGCGCGCAAGCGCAAGGTGACCGTCTACTCGGCCGATGCGCCCGCGCTCACCGCTGGCGAGGAGTACGACGATGAGAGCCCGATCCTGCTCGCCTTCCACCGACACTATTTTGGGCTCGGTGCGCACTACAATGCTGTCGTGCCCAAATAGGCGAAGCTCGTGATCCTTTTTGAGTTGGTAATACATGGTTAGAAAGGTGGGCCCTTACGACTGCTGACCATCGAGGTGATCGACGTAGGACGTACACACGAAAGGAAACCCTGTAAAGTTTCGCGCGGCGTTGTAAATCTAATATCAATCGCGATCGCGCGGGGGTCCGGTACGTCTCGACGCTCCTGTATGGTTGCGCGACGCCAAGCATGCCGAAGGATTTTGCCGTGCATGCTCCCGCCGCGCCGCGACCGTTCCGTTACCGCTACGGCTAGTAACTCTTAACTCCTTTATATACAACCGTCAAGAGTAAAGACTCATAGGGCAATCATGGTACAAGATGTGAGGTCCACTTTCTCGAAGAAAGCCTCGAGCGTGCTCCGCTGCTCGGGCGTCACATTCCAGCCGCGCGGCGAGGAGAGTGGGTCCACGTGCCTCCGCGGTGTGTCCCCGTGCTCCTCTGCGCCGCCCCCGCAGTGGATCCACGTCCCCCCACGGGCCTGCAGTGGATCCACGTGCCCCCGCAGGCCTGCAGTGGGTCCAGATGCCCCCGCGGGCCTGTCCCCGTGCAGTAGGCCCGCGCGCTCCTCTGACCGATGGCGCCGGGCACCGCCCGCGACTGCGTAGCGCATCCCCCCGCTAGCGTCGGAGTCCTCGGGGCCTGGGAGAGGGCCTGGCAGCCAGAGGGTCTCTCGCGCAGCTTGGGCTGCCTCTAGGGCGTGGAGTCGCGCGACCGAGTGCACAACGCTCGATCCGACGCTCGAGCCCACAGAGTAGGCTGTGCTCGTCGAGTCCTGCCGCTCGAGCCGCACCGCGATGCTCGAGATGGCGCTCGTGGAGCTCGATGAGGTGGTGCCATCGCGCGAGGCGGAGTAGGAGACGGAGCACATGGCTGCCGAGCCCGTGCTTGTGTGCGACGCCGTCTTGGGCTCCAACAGTCCGGGGGCCCGTGCCGAGGGCGGGAGCCTTGTGGGGATGAAGGGGGCCCAGGGGGAGGGGGAGGGGGGGAGCCTTGTGGGGATGAAGGGGGCCCAGGGCGGCGGGGGCGCGTGCATGTGGCACGCGAGCCACGGATGTGCGGCGGCCTCTGCAATGGTGGCCCGGCGTGAGGGGTCAAAGACGAGTAGCCGATCGAGCAGCTGCAGCAGCGACGCAGAGAAGGCGTCCTCGAGCGGCTTGTGCGGGTAGAAGGAGAAGATCGTACGCATCGTCGACTCCCCCCGCCCCTGTGCTTCGACGACACGACGCGCACGCCAGTCAACCTCGGCGTCGGCGTGCTCGAAGGGGAAGAAGCCCAAGTGAATGGCGAAGAGGCAGACGCCGAGCGACCACGTGTCCGCAAGGAAACCATCATACCCGGTCCCGCGCACCATCGGGAACTGCTTGTTGGTCACCTCGGGCGCCATGTACGATCGGCTTCCACAGCGTGAGTGAAGTAGCTCTGGCAGCACGAGCCCATCGGCCGAGATCGCATGCTGGTGTGCGAGGCCCCAGTCGACGACCTTGAGCTGCATGGCCTCGGGCTCGCCTTCATGCCCGCAGAGCAGCACGTTCTCGAGCTTCAGGTCGCGGTGCGCGATCCCAAGCGAGTGCGCCGTGCGCACCGCATCGACTAGCTGCGCAAAGAGAGGCGCCGACACGGCCTCGGCCAGCCCGTTCTTCTTGATCACGAACTCGAAGAGCTCGCCGCCGCGGCACGCCTCCATGACTAGAAAGTGGTAATGATGGAGCGGATTCGTGAGCGGCGTCGTCGAGCTGTCTTCGACCTTGATCTCGCCCGCCTTGGCCTCCTCGGGCCGGATGTGCGCGTGGAAGTGGCACAGTCCCGGGTGGCGAGTATCGCTCAGCCGGCGCAGCATGGCGACCTCGCGCTCCAGATTGGAAGGCTTCATGCGGCCATCCGGGATGATCTTGATAGCCACCTGCTCACCCGTGCAGAGGTCGGTGCCGGCCAGCACCGCGCCGTACGCGCCCAAGCCCAGCTTGCGCGAGCTTGCCACGAAACGCGTGCGCTGAAGCACGGCAGGAGAGTCCACGGGCATGTTGCGGCTCAAGGACGTGCTGATAGAATTGGCCTTGCTTGGAGCGGCCGAGCCCATTGAGCTCTGTGCCGGCGCGGCTGGAGCAGGCTGCAGGGGTTGTGATGTGCGCACTGTGATGCGCAGGGCGAAGCGGCCATAGCGCGACTTTTGCTGCTCGGGCGCCTGCTGCTTTGTCGTGAAGAAGCCCATGGGCAAGGGAGAGGCCAACTTGGGAGAGACCTCCCTTTCTGAGAAGCGGTTTGGGAGAATTGCCTTTTCTGGGAAGATTTTTCATGGCGTTTTGTTAAATTTCGGGTTTGACGAAGGGCGCGGGTGTCGGCGTTTTGCGGCGTGCCCGTGAGGCCCTTCGGCGCAACGCTCCGGCGAGCGTCGCACCGGCGACGATGGCCAGCAGCTGCTGAGCTGGCGCGTCGGCGACTGGTCGGCGACGACGAACCAGGGGCATGGCTAGGGGCAGCCGCACCGGCCGCCTCTCGTGCCGCCGCCACCCGCGACCTCGAAGGCTTCGCCGCGAGGAGCTTGAGGGCACATTGAGCCATTGAGCCATTGGAGCCCTTGGAGCCCACGACTCACGCGCTCATCCTCATGCCCCGAGGTCGGGCATGCGCGTCGGCGAGCCCGCGTAAAAGGGGCGGTGCTTCGCGTAGTGCTCATTCGAGCTGATAGGCGACGTGCTCGCCCCGTACATGGGCACGCCGCGCCAGTCGGACGAGCCAAAAGCCCCAACGTCTCTGCCGGGCAGGTGGCCCTTGTAGCCCGGGATCGAGGAGGCAGCCACGTGGGTGGCGATACTGCCCGCGACCTCGGACGGGGACTGCTGCGCCATTCGCGTCACGCGCTCGCCGTGCCCGCGCTGCTCGAAGTGCGCCGCGGTCACGCCACCCACGTGGCTCGTGCCACAGTGCGTAGGCGCGTTGGGCACATGGCCACCGTAGCCGGGCACCACGCCGCCTACCGCCGACTTGAAGCCATCGGAGGTCGGCTGCGGCAGTGCCTGGTTGTCGTAGTGGCTGCGCAGGCCCGGAGGCTGGCCCACCGCGGCGCCCACGTCGCGCGAGGTCGTCGAGTATGATCCTCTTGGGCGCTGCGAGGGCGGCGGTGTGCCGCCGAACTGCGCCTGCGCTGGCGAAGCGCGCCCAGGGTCCGAGCGCGGCGTCGTCTCGCGCGAGGCGCGCTGCGTACTCACCGACAGGTACGTGCGCTGGCTCTCGGGCGCCTGCGTTGCGTACGTTGAACTTGCGACCGAGCGCTGGCTAGGGCTCACCTCAAACGGGTTGCCAAAGGCGGGGCGTGTGCCGGGCCGCTGCTGGCCGCGGAAGTTGAGGGCCTGCGCCTGTGGCACCACGTCCGCGAGCGGAAGCTCCAGGCGGCCATGGCCTTGCCAGCCGCGTCCAAAATCGACCTCGGGCAGTGACGGCAAGAAGCCCATCGCCTCTGGCACCATGGAGCCGATCTCAAAGTGGTGCGAGACCGGAGGACGCCTGCCCGCCGGCTGAACCGTGGGCGCGCGACCACGCATCTCCGCGTTGGCCACGAAGGTCTGCCCGGGCGACAGGCCACGGTAGCGCGCGTCGAGGTACTCCATGTGCCTACCCCGCGGGGTGCAACTTGTCTTCGGCACGAATCGGTGGACTTTTAGAACTTTCCGGATATGGAAATGTTATTCACGTCGGCGAATGGAGTGAGTGAGAGAGTGAGTGAGAACGGAAGCACCATCATGAGCCAACGTTTACGTGAAGACCTGAGACTTCCCCTGACGAGCAAACATCTAGTCTTCCAACAGCCCGCGGAAGCAGAAGTGGCTGCTCCCTCAGCCATGGTAGACGAGGGGCAAGCGGCGGCCGATGCTGCCCCGCCCAGGGCGGCTGATGCTGCCCCGCCCAGTACGACGCGCTCCCGACGTCCCGAGGAGTTCGCAGCGCTCGCCGATTACGCTGTCTGCGACGACTTCATGTCGGAAGCTGCGAGCGAGGTCGAAGTCTTCTCGACGATCCACGTAGAGGTCGAGAAGTACGCGAAGTCACTTGGGCTCTGCGCAAAGCAGTGCGGCGACGTCCACAGCACGATGCCGGGGTTCAAAGTCGAGTTCAACGATTTTGACGCGTCCAAACTCTTGATTTGTGAGCCTCCTATGATGGCATCCGTGGAAGGGGCATTGGTTCAATGCCTTCGCCTTATGCAAGACAGATTTGCCGTGAGTGGCACACCATTCCTCATCAGTACTGAGTACTCTGGAGAACGATCTATCATCTGCCGAAGGGGCGAGGAGGTTGCGATGGAGAAGAAGGACTACTTCAAGGCCTTCCGTGCCGTGACACCGTGACGGAGGTGGCACAGGAGCGCACTCTCGAAGTTAGGTACCCTGATTGCATACTTCTGAACGAAGTTAGGTACCCTGATTGCATACTTCTGAACGTCCATCGACCCACTGCCTTGTCAGGATACGAAGGGCCCTATGACATCAACCCGAACGCGATGGCGGGGTGGGCGGCACTCAATAGGATGCTGCTCGAGCGTGGCGCCCTCGACGGCCACTACATACTCCCGGTAGCGCCTCACACAAGGCATGGAATGTACTTCAAGCCGTTCATCCTTCCACGCTGGGCGATGCATCTCCCTGACTGCAACGATTACAACGGGGTTCTACATTGGCACAACTACATAATGCGCGGCACAGATTGGCGATCAGGCAAAGGCGGACGCTCGATCCGGGCCACGAATAATCAGCTGGCGGCCATGTACGTTCGACGGCAGCGCGCCATTAATACACACGATTTGCCTCAGCGTCTAGATCCACCGATTCTGGCGCTTCCAGCAGCGGCGACGAACCCGCTGCTGCCCAGCCGGCTCATCGCTGTGGCGATCGCCCCCCCATAAATGACCTGAACCAGGCTCAGCGTACTATCGCCCCCCCATAAACGATGGCTCAGCGTACTATGCGTGACTGCTCAACAACCCCACAACCAGCGCTCGGTCGCAAGCAACTCGACATTTGCAGTGCACAGAACTCCGTTCCAGATGCCCTTTCTCAACTCCTAGTCTGGCCACGACAAGAAGAACCAGCCCTGGTTTTAAACTGCATCTCCCCTTTCCAGCCCCTTTCCCCCCCCCTTTCCCCCTCTTCCGGCTCCGTTGCATGCTGCAACCACCCTGCACAACCCTTGCACAACCACCCCCTTCGTTGCCAACCACACCGGCACTTTGTCGGCCGTGCAGGGCTTGGTGCAAGGACAAGTTTCATGCCGTCTGATGGTCCTGCGAGCAGCTCTTGCGGGCTTGTCCTCGATCGCCACGTGCCTAAAAACGCCGGCACGACGGTACGCTCGATGCTGCGTCTCAATGCCCGGCGCGGCAGCTGCGAATACATCGGCTACGACATGGGGCGCACATGGACCTCGCGTGTCGGCTTCAACCACACCAGCCTCGCCGAGCTGACCGCAGAGCTGAATGCAGAGCCACCGCCACAGCGGCGGCTGTGCGCCGAGGCGCACATGGTCGCGGGCTCCTTTTGGTCTGACCTGGCGACGCTACGCGCAGGTTCCTTTGCACGTGTGTGCCGCGTCGTCGTCATGGTGCGCGTGCGCGAGCCCTTTTCGTGGTACAGTTCGTTTTACGACTGGGCGGCGCGGCCGCGGCAACGCACCGGCGATGCGCGCTGGGGCCAAAACTTCACCGACTGGGTGCCCCCGAATATGCAGTCGCGCTACCTGCTGCACGGCGCTGACGGGCGTGCGTCCGAGTGGGCTGACGACCTCGCTGCCAAGGCAGCGCCAGGCACGCCACGGCGCCTTAGCGCCGCGAAGTGGGCCACGCTGACTGGATGGCTCGCGCGCTGCGTCGACGTCCTCGCGCCGCTCGAGCGGTTTGACGACGCGCTCGCTCTCCTGCTTGTGCGCTCTGGGCTGCTGCTCTCAACGCTGGCGTACACGCGCACCGCGCCGCGCCCAGTGCACGGCCCATGGGACCGCCAGCAGCATCGGAACGCGCGCGTGCTCAGCGCGCGCGAGTTTTGCGAGGCCGATGCCCACGCGCGCCGTGGCTGTGCCGAGGCCGTGCGCGAGAACGCCCCCGATGACTTTCGGCTTCACGAGCTCGCCACAAGACAGTTTGCGGCGCAGTGGCAGGTTGAGGGCGCCGCGGCGGCGAGCGCCGCAGCGAGCGTCGCGGACGCGGACGCGGACCGGGGCGACACGGTGAGGCACGCGAGTGGCGGCAAGAGAGGAGGAGGGCGCGGACGGCGTGTGCGCCGATTGAAGCACCTGTCATCACGAGCAGCAGAAGAAGCCGCCGCCGAAGTTGAAGAAGCTCAGCGGCGCTAACTGATTCGAACTATATGACTGCGGTGTGAATCGGGGTTGGCATTTCCTTTTTGGCAAGAGGACCATTAACCACATTCATTTCCTTTTTAGGTGGGTTTTTGTGGCGTCCAGGACGAGGCAGCAGCTGGCGTGGAACGCGAGTTCGCCGAGTTCGCCGGCCCAATGCGGGTTCCTGCCGATGGGCTTGCCTCTGCCAAAGCCTTGGTACATTCGCAGCTGCTCGATCCCGTGCACAACCACACTGCAAACTCCTACATGATGCCCCCCATCATCGGGGAAGTTGACCTTCGCCTCTTGCCGAGATGGCGGATTGCGCACGAAGCGTTCGATGAGCAAGCTCCGCCATCGGCGCCCGATGATGGCGATCCTGACTCCACCGTCGATTCGCTTGTCGAGATGACGCTGCCGCCGCTGATCTCCACGGCCGTCTTCTTGGTCCTCGCCCTTATGGTCGTGTGGCTCTTCGAGTGGCGCAAGGGCTTGAAGCCGGAGAGCCGCTGGCACGCGATGGTGCGGTTCTTCTTGGATCAGCCGGCGGCGACGCCGGCGGCGGATCTGAAACTTCCACGTTCGTCATCAAGCCCCGCGTTGCTGCCCGCCGAGGAGGACTTGGACGCGGAGAACATAATCCTCGGCTGCCACAGGTCGTTTTGGATCGATGCGCGGGACTTGCTCCTGTGCGCGTTCGGTGTGGTGGGCATCTTCATGATCTACGGCGTCTACCAGGAGAGTGTGATGACGCGCACGTACTACAATGCCGCGCACCCGAAAGGCGAGCGCTTCACGGGTGTGAACATGCTCACGTTTGTCAACCGCCTCTTTGCCGTGATGCTGGCGCTGGTGCTGCTTGGGTTGGTGCAAGTGTGCTGCTCGCCAGGCCCGGCGAATGAGCAGTGGCAGAAGCGCGCCTCGATCTGGGAGTATGCGATCGGCGGCTACACGAACACGATCTCGTCCGTGTGCCAGTATGGTTCGATCCACTTCATCTCCTTCCCCGTGCTCGTGCTGAGCAAGGCGTGCAAGATGCCCACGGTCATGCTCGCGAACTTTGCGTGCTACGGTCAGCAGTACGTTCTCTTCGACTGGATGGCCTCGCTCGTGGTGCTCATGGGCGCGCTCCTCTTCCTCCTGTACGACGGGGACGCGGCGCACAAGCACGAAGGGCACATCATCGAGAATAACGTGGGCGGGCTGGTGCTCGTGATCATCTTCCTCGCGGCGGACGCGTACACGTCCACGTGGCAGTCGGCCACGTTCAAAAAGGACACGGCGATCCTGCCCATGATGCTGCTGCTCTCCGTGTGGGGCGCCTTCTTCTCATTGGTCGGCTTGATTTCGTCCGACGAACTGGTCGAGACCATTGGCTTCTTCTCGCGCAACCCCGCGATCATCATTGAGGCCGTCGTGCTCTCGATCACCTCGGCCGTCGGCCAGCTCTTCATCCTGATCACGATCAGGCGCTTCGGGCCGCTCACCTTCGCCGCGCTCGCCACCGTTCGCCAGCTCGTAAGCGCCATCTTGAGCATCATCATCTTCAATCACCTCATCCACATGCTCCAGATAGTGGGATTAATGCTCACCTTCGCCGCTCTCGGCTCGACCGTGCGCTACAAGATGCACGAGCGCGCGCTGCGGATCGCGCAGGCAAAGACCGATGCGGCCGCGGCCAAGAAGACGGACGCCGCGAGCGCCGACGCTGCGAGTGCCGACGCCGAGGCATTGGCCCCATGGGTGGCCCCAGCTTGGGAGGGGTCCGTGGGCCCCAAGCCGGGGGAACGGGACTACTATTGGTATCTGGGGGCGGTCTGGGTGGCGGCGGGGCTCGTGGTCGTCGTCTTCGTCGTCAAAAGCCTCCTGACCCTCGTGATGCTCAAGAAGACGCAGGAGCACGACGAGAACGCGATCCACACGACGGGCGTCGCGTATAGCGCCGTCTCGAGCGCGTGCACGATCTTGTGGCTGATGTTTCTCTTCATGGTCCAGCCGACGTGCTTCCAGCCCATCCCCAGGCCGAGCTGGGCCATCTTTGGCGTCATCGGCCTCGTCTCGGTCGCGGACCTCGCGCTCACCAACGTGGCGATCTCCATCCTCGACCCGCCGCAGCAGCAGTGCCTCGCCGCGCTCGCCCCCGTTTTCACCTTCGTGGTCGAGTCGACCCTCAAGCTCGAGTTCAAGCAGCCGATCATCGTCTTCTTCGTGTGCGTCATCGCCGCGGGCGCCTCCGTGGCCACCCTGACGCACATGGCAGTCAACCAGCCGCTCGACAAGTACAACGACCAAGCTTTGGGAATGGTCGCGATGATCGTGGCCTCGTTACTCTCCGGTTGCAAGCTTGTGCTGCTCCGAGCGAGCTCGATGACGTTCCGCACGCAGATGTCGCCGATCGCGACGCTCTTCTGGGTGGACACGATGGTCTTCCTCGTGCTCACGCCCTTGTCGATCGGGCTCGGCGAGATGCTCACCCTCGTCGATGCGATCACCCTCGGTCCGCCCATCCTGTCGGTAGGCGTCGCGTTCACAGGGGCGCTCGGTGGCGTGCGATTCCTCTCGGAGCTCTATGCTCTGCAGTACATGCAGGCCGTCGACCTCTCGATCGTCAACACATTCGCTGCCATCTGCTACGTGCTCCTGTGCTTCGTCATCTTCCCGAGCGACGTGCACCACTCGGGGGTCGTGCAGTGGACCGCCCTATACATCGGAAGTATCAGTGCCACATTCACCGGCCTCGTGGGCTACGTCTTAGCGGTGCGCCACTACTGGCCCGACCGGCTCGTCTTCTACAAGTGCGGCAAGGGCTGTTTGGACGAGTTGGCCGGAGGAGCGAAGGCCGAGGCTCAAGCCGTCAAACTTGAAGGGAACCGAGCTGCAGGATGCTAGGTACCTTGCAACCCTTTGGTTCTCTGGTCCTCTACGTTACGTTCTGCATGTCTGATACAAGCCACTACGTTACGTTTGCATGTCTAAGACTTCAGGATATGCCAGGTTAAATATTTAAGGTGCCTCTGAAGATCGAAGCATGCAAAAGTTGGATACGAAACGTCAGTGGACGCCACGGTCAAGTGTAAATGGCCATTCACGTTCTTCTCTCCATAGCAGTCGCCTATAGCACAACGTACGGCGACGAGCCCGGTCGCGAGTACCTCGAGGCGATGCAAAGGTCCGCGTATGAGAGCGGCGTGCTGCAGGAGCTGCTGCGCCAACGGTCGCGAGAGGAGCACCTTGATGAGGTTGCGCTTGCCGCGGAGGTGAGCGCGATCGACATGCAAGCAGAGGAGGCAAGGCTTCTGGAGTTGCAGCCGCCTAGCGTGAGGGACGCGGCAGCAGTGCCGGTAGGGAGGCAGCTCGAGGAGTACGCGAGTCGTACAGCGAACATGGCGGGAATTGGCGAGGACCATGCAGGCGGAGGAAAGGCAGCGGGAGGAAAGGCCAGAGGAAAGGCGAAGGGTGAAGGGAAAGCCAAGGGTACCACTCAGGCTGAGGGTGACGATGTCGGCAGCACCAATCGGAGCCACCTGGCCCACGCTGCTTCGCCAGCACCGGCGAGCTCGAGCCCGGGCAACTGGACGACCGACCCAGACGAGAACATGGACGAGAAGCGGGCGACCAAGCGCGTGAACAAGTCTCGATCGTCCAGGCCGCGTCGCGACACTGAGCTGCTCAAGCGGCGCGGAATTGAGCGCGGAATGAGCGGCAGTGCAGGCATAACGACAACAACATCTTCGGTACAATTTGTGTAAGGCCACCTCCACTACCGGCGGCATGCGGCCTGTAAATAAAGAGTGCCATAGGACCCACATATTTGTGAACGGCTCTTTACGTGAGTGGGTCCCAATCAATGTGCACTCGACGGCGAGCATGTACGCGGGCTCGTCCTCGTGATGGATGTAGTAGTTGATCCTCATTGTGGTGGTGTCGTCTCGGCCCGCCGAGACGGCAGACTAACGGCAGACGCGCGCCTTAGTTTGCACTCCAGACGACCAGAGCGCAAAAACGATAAAAACCGGCCTAATAGCAATCTCGCAACGGTTCTCGTGCCGCGATGGCTCGCACGCACTGAGCTGCTCCGGCATCCGCCACGACGACGCGAGATCGCCCTCCCCTTCTGCAAAAGAAGGAAGACTTTGTCGGCTGCATGCAGCGGAGAGCTTTTCTTTGACAATACACGCCCAGCCTGTGGTGAGGCATCTACACGTGGCAAGAAGTGCGTTCTCGTTCACGATTGCAGGCGACATTACCTCCTTCAATGCGGCGGCGCAGCTCAGCTTCAGCACGAACCTAGCAGTGCAATTCCCTGGCTTTGAACCCGGCACCCTAAACACGTTGAGGTGGCAGAGCTGGAATACCACGCTTCATTATAATCGCCTCAGCGGGCGACGGGCAGTCCGCCTTTAAGCGCTAAGGGGCCTGCGGCAGTTGCGGTTGTTGCACAGTAGCTCGTGTCGACCCTCCGGTCGAGTGAATCGGATCTAATCTTCCTGTATCCTGACCACATGTTCAGCCTACATGTCAGCCTACCGTGCCGTGTCGGAGAATCGATGGCATGTTGCTTGACAAATCGGCTGAAGAACTACGAGCGTCACCTACAGCTGTCGTACCATCATGCGCACCATACAATTCGACACATGTACCTGCAACTTAGCGGTTGCTGCGCCGCCATAATGTTGAGCATACTGTATAGTTAGGGACCTAGTACTGGAGACCGAGCCAGAAACGGCGTGGGCTCGAAGGCACTGCGGTAAGTCTCATGTCGCACGTATCCTGGGTCGTTCAGCCCTCGAGAGACGAGAGCAATGGGTCGTTCAGCCCTCGAGGGTCGAGAGCAGGTGCGGCGCGAGCATGAGCTCCGCCTCGCTCGGCGCCACAAACTCGCATCCGAGGAGCACGTCGAGCAGCGGCAGGTCGACCTCTGCGCAGCGCGGCAGGATGGCCGAGGCGGCGAGATGCCGGTGCAGGTTCGACGCAAACGGCGCGAGCTCGGAGGCGTGTGAGAGGGTGCGCATGCCAAGCGACGGCCGCCTTCGGCCGTCGGCCGAGGGGCGGAGCAGGCCCCCACCGTGGCAGGGCGGCGTGGACGGCGAAGTGAGCTGTGCGAGCGGCTCGAGCAGCGCGGCGAACTCGGCCGGCGGCACGAGCGTGGAGGGGGAGGCGTAGACGTGTGGGGGCGAGGTGGACGAGAAGGCAGGCGAGGGCGCCGTCGTGGGCGCCGTCGAGGGCGCCGCCGCGCTCGTCGCCGCCTGGTGCTCGAGACGACGCGTCGCGCTGCCGCAGTCCACGGGCGCCCACGACGGCGCCGCCCACGACGGCGCCGTCCACGAGGGCACGAACATCCATTCAAAGGGCGAGAAGGCGTCGGGGAGCACCGTCAGGAGCGTGTCGACGAGCTGGCACGCCGCGAGCAGCAGAGCGGGGCGAGCCTCGAGGGGGGCGAGGAGCACCCGCTGCAACTCGGCGATGGCTACGGGCCAGAGGGCCGTCAGATGCTCGGCGGCGACTCGCACGGCGAGCACACGCGTGCAGCGCAGCGCTTCGACTTGGACGGAGGCGCGCAAGTCGTCACTGTAGCGCCAATCGGCGTACCCGAACTTGAAGCCCGCGACGACGGACTCGATGAGCATCCCCTGCAGCGCCCCCACGTATTGATTGTGGTCGCCCACCCACAGAGCAAACGAGAGCCTCCGCAACCGATCCGCGTGTGCATGCGCGTCGTCCGAGGCGGAGGCGAACCAGTTGGCGAACCAATTGATGGGCGAGCCGACGCGCCCGACGGTGAGATGGCCCACCGTGAGGCCGAGGAGCTTGCCCATCGCATGCTTCGGTGTGTCGAGGCCGAGCCATGCGTTGGTCACGCGCGCCCATAGCGGGAGGGTGCGCCGCGTGAGGCGTGTGAAGAAGGTGGGGTGGGCCACCAGCCGGCCGACGGGGCCGCGCCAGGTGCGTGCGCTGCTCGGTAGCGCGGTCAGCCGGAGCAGCACACGCAGCGCCGCGCAAGCGAGTCGATCGGGCCGATCGTCGGGCGTCGGCGCGCTCGCGCCCGCGTCCGCGCCGGCCGCGCCGAGGGGCGATGCGGAGGAGGGCGCGTTGGCGGGGGAGGGGGCGTTGGCGGGGGAAGGGGCGATGGCAGGGGTCTGCTCGAGAGGTCGGAGCACCATCGGAAGCACCGCCTCGATCGTCTCCATCGTGCGCACATGCTCTCGCGAGGTGAGTGCGTGAGCAAAGACGGCGCCCGACGCGGCGCCTGACGCGTGCTCGTGGGCACGCGCCCCAATCGCTCGCTGGTGGAGGAGCGCGAGGAGGGGCATCATGCTATGCTCGAGCGCGAGCAGGGCGAGCACGCCTGGGTCATCGTGCTCCCACTGCGCGCTCGCATGCACGTCGAGCTCGGCCGACCACGCCGCTCCCCCGCCACCGCCGCCACCGCCGCCACCGCCGCCACCGCCGCCGCTCATCGCGTGCACTGGTGCCGGTGGCGCACCGGTGGCACCGGTGGCGGCGGTGGCGGCGCCGCTGGCCGGTGGCGCCGGCGCAGCGGGCACGCAGCTGAGCGCCGTCGTGAGCGTCTTGGCGGTCGCCTTGAGTAGCAAGTCGCACACATCGGTCGCTTCACGGAGCTCCCTGGGCCGTTCGAGGGGCGATTCCGTGCCGAGGGTGTCCACTCGACGGCACCACTCCCAGAGCAGCAGCAGCAGCAGCGGCGCAGTCGGCGGCATCGCACCCGAGGGAGCGGCCTGCGCACGCCGCAGCAGGGCGTGCAGCTTGGGCCAGCACTGCGCCAACGACGCGATCGGTTGCGCGTGGCTCACGCACAGGAGCACGAAGCGGAGGCCGCTCAGCTCTTTGAATGGGATCGTGGGCTGCGTGAAGGCGGAGTGTGCGCCGTGGTGGGCTGAGTGCGCGCCGTGGTGGGCGGAGTGCGCGCCGTGGTGGGCGGAGTTTGGGCCGGAGCGAAGGAGGATTTCGGACGCGGCGGCGACGAGCATCGAAGGTGAGCAGTCGGGAAGGTCCGCGAGCATCGCGAGGAGCGCGGCATCGGCGGCGAAGAGGGGCGCGACTGGCGGCAGTGCGAGCGTCGCGGCCGTCAGCGCGGCGGCCGTGGCGGCGTTCGCGTCGGGTAAGGGGAGCGCCGTGTTGAGCGTGGTCCCCGGTGTTAGCTCGGCGGGCGACGCGGGCAGCTGCAGCCCCATCATGGGCGCCATCGTGGGCACCTCGAGGCCAGCACCACCCGTGCCGCCGTCGGCAGTGCGCGGCGCGGCGGCGCCCGAGCCGGCGCCCATGCCGGCGCCCTTGCCGGGCGCCTCGAAGCTCTTGACGAAACTCTTGATGCCCACCGGCCACGTGTCAGCGCTGGAGCGGGCGCGCCGGCTCATCTCCGCGCCCATCTCAGCGCCCCACCCGTCGGCCGCCCTGCCGCCGCCGCCGCCGACGCCGACGCCGCCGACGCCGCCGCCGCCGCCGCCGCCGCCGCCCGCCGCCCCGGCGCCACTCGCGCCGCTTCCGATCGCGCCAGCGGCGCACAGCCCCTCCCAAACGACGAAGAGGGAGGCGAGGAGCACGTGACGTGCATGACGCGCGACCAGGGCGAGGGGGGCGAGGGCCAGATGGCGCAGGTAATCGTCGGCGGCCCCGGCGGCCTGCCACGTGTCGAGGAGCGCCGCAAGGACGGTGGGCATCTGATGCGCCATCGCGAGCTGCGCTAGCTCGAGCGCGCGTGGCAGCGGCTTGGGGGGTGGGGGGGGGTCGGCGGCGGGTATGGGCGGCGGCAGCACGCCGAAGAGGACGAAGTGCAGCGTGTGATGCAGCGCCACTAGCAAGGCCTCGAGTTGGGGCAACGAGAGCGGCGTGCTCGCGCTCGTGAGCAAGTCGGAGAGCGTCGTGAGCAGCACGTTCACCAGCTGCTCCGCCGCCGTGGGCGCCGTGCCGAGCGCCGTCGCGGGCGCGTCGCGGCCTGCGGCCGTGCAGAGCGGCAGGCACGCAAGCGCGAAGCGGACCCAATGTGACCAGTCGGCGCTCGCGGTGCACGAGATGCCGAGCATGCACGTCGGTACGAGCAGCTCCGAGATGGCGTCCGCGCGTGGCGCGAGGGTGAGCGTGGCGCACGAGAGAGCAAGCAGCGGCGGCTGCACGCCCGCCGCCGTGCCGCCGACGGCCGCCTGCAGGCAGAGGAGCAGCGGCTCCACGAGCGCCGAACTGAGCGCCTCGCCGAGAGGCGGCGGCACCGCATGCAGCAGCGCAGTGAGCAGCTCGGCGGCGAGCACCTGCGCCGTCGTGGACACCTGCGCCGTGCGGCTGGCCGCGGGGCTGGCTGCAAGCCCTTGCGCGGCGCGCCCGTTGCGTAGCACGACGACCATGGTGGCCGCCGCGAGGAGCTGCAGTAGAAGGCAGCCGCCGCCGCCGCCGCCGCCGCCGCCGCCGCCGCCGTCGCCGCCGCCGCCGCCGCCGCCGCCGCCGCCGCCGCTGCTGCCTCCGGCGGCGACGACGCCAACCTCGTCCTCGTTCAGGGAAGCGCTCGCGCCCGACTTGGTGGGCGACTTGGTGGGCGGAGGCGACGGACGCATCATTGAGATCTCGAGCAACGAGATGCGTGGCGAGATGGCGCCCGAGCGGCTGGTCGAGTCGTCGAGGGCGAGGGCGCACAAGCGGACGAGCGAGGCGGGGGCGGGCTGTTGGGCGAGGAGGGAGAGGGTGCCCTCGGGCAGGCACGCTAGGAGCGCACGCAGCTTGGACAGGGCGTACAGCCCGACGCGCTGCTTGGTGTGTGGGGAGAGGAGCATGTGGAGAAGAGGGAGGATCACAGAGGCGGGCGCGCCGGAGACGTCGACGAGCCATTGTCGAGCCGCCGCGCGCACGCTGCCCGTCGGATGATGCAACGCGTCCAGGGCGAGCAACATGCCCACACCGGGCATCGGCGGCGCCGTCTCGGGCGTCGGGGGCGCCGTCTCGGTCGTCGATGGCGCCGTCTCGGGCATCGGGGGCGCCGCTGCCGCCGTCGCCGCGCTTGCTTTTGCGGAGGCCGTTGCGGAGGCCACCGTCGAAGGTCCCCCGGGCGCCGTGACGGGCGTCGGCGCCATCCCAAAACCCCACACCGACGCGGCGCTCGTGGCCTCGGGTGCGGGCACTGCGGGCGTCGTGGCGGGCGGTGCGCAGGGTCGTGTGGGGGGCGCCCACGACGACGCGGAGGCACGCCCGATGAGCATCGCCCTCCACAGCAACGAGAAACGAGCCAGATGCGCCGCGAGGCCTTCGCCGTCGTCGTGGGCGACCGCGTCGTCGTGGGCGGCCGCGCGCAGCTGCGCCGCCACCACCACGGCGCCAATGGAAGGCCAGAGGCGCAGGAGCGATGCACACACGAAGGCGGCCGTGTGCTGCGTGCGGCCGTCGGCACATCCGAGGAACTGCCACATGGCCTCGAAGACGGCGGCGATGGCTCCAGGGGGCAGCAAGGGCGGGGGCGGCGTCGTGTTGGGCGGCGACAGCAGCAGCAGCGGCAGCAGCACCGACTTGGTGGTGGCGCCCAACACGACGCCCATCGGAGGGCCAGGCGGCGCTGAGGGCGGCGCGGCCGACATGGTTGAGAGCGTGTGCGCGAGCGTGAGGGCGCAGGATGCGGCTACCTCGAAGTGGACGCTCTGCATGCACCCATGGACGAGTGACGAAACCCATGCCGGCAGCGTGTTGGGCGTCGTGTTGGGCGTCGTGTTGGGCGCCATGAGTGACGCAGCCCATGCAGGCAGCGCCGCCATCGCCAGGTCCGCGTCGTCGTGAGCGGCGGCGGTGGCGGCGGCTGGCGCGAAAGTGCTCGAGAGCTGCTGAGCGCTGAGCGGCAAATTCAAAGAGAACTGCTGAGCGCGACTGGTAGCCGCCGCCGGGGAGGAGCTGCAGGGGCTTCTCAGGCCGTCGCTCGCAGCACGGAGGGAGCCTAAGGCTGCCCGCGCGTCGTCCCGAGCGTCGTCCCGAGCGTCGTCCCGAGCGTCGTCCCGAGCGTCGTCCCGAGCGTCGT
>ENA-UOXG01000955-UOXG01000955.1-mixed-culture-metagenome-genome-assembly--contig:-NODE-955-length-19501-cov-36.912578_pt1 | contig 19501 bp, 12 predicted proteins | sample MGYA00238159_ERZ761634 | MGnify/ENA primary metagenome ERZ761634 (study PRJEB28908, sample SAMN08776845) | mixed culture metagenome | isolation source: Freshwater growth medium | place: USA... | reverse complement strand
ACGAGCTCTTCCTTCGAGAGGACGACGCCATTCTCGCAGATGTACGGGAACGCGTCGCCAGCCTTCACCGAGTGTTCAGAGCGAATGTTTAAGGGAGATTGAGCTAGTCCTCGCGCGACGAGCTCTTCCTTCGAGAGGATGACGCCATCCTCGCAAATGTATGGGAAAGCATTGCCGGCCTTGACCGAGTCCTCAGAGCTCAAAAAAAACTGCACTTCTCGTCGTGGTGGCCGGCCGAGCTCTGCCGGGCTAAGGTCCGTTGGCATCTTGCCGGGAAAGCACATTTTCGTTGGTGCTTCGTGATGGTGGGCGACGTTGGCCGCGGCCGGTCCGTTTCGTTGGGGATGGGCGGCATGCAGATCTTGCAGCGCGCGTGCCTTTTTCAGCCAACGGAATAGGCCGAATGCGGGCTGCTTGAACGACCGCTTGAAGAGCGGCTCTCTCTGGGCTGTGCGTATAGCTCGTGGCTCAAGCATCGACATGGCGCGCTCCCAGGTGCCGTCCTGGACAGTTCGTCCTCGTCAAAGCCGACGGTCGGTACGGGAGACCATTTTGACGAAGCCGATTCCCTCGAGGTTTATTTAAAAGTCTTCATTTCCACACCCCAAAAGCAAGCAAGCAAATTAGCAACGGTATCTCGACTGAATGTGAAACCGCGTAGAACTTGACTTGCAGCACAAAATAGGAAGGTGCGAAGGCTGAAAAGAGGGCGCCCTTCTCCTGTGGGCATCCGTCTCGGCATTGGTCGGCATCCGTCTGACGCTGCTGCTTTAGCGCGACTCCGACCCGATTTTTAGCGAAGCTCGATGCCATACTTGCACAAGAAAAAATGGGGCGGCGTCGAGTCACTCGGCAAGCGCTCGCTCCTCGTTGACCCGCACTTGTACTCGGCCCCCGTGGGCACAGTGCGGGTGCCGACGCGGCTCATGCACAGCGGCTTCGGGCCGGACGAAGCCGGCCCCGTCGTCTTTTGGCGAAGCAAGACGCGCACGAGCTCCTTCGCCGAATGGATGGAGCTGCACGATGCTGCTGACGGCGCGACTCTCTGGCGTGCCGAGTCACGCTACTCGGACCGCGCCGCGCCCGTCGACACGGTCGATCCGAAGACAGGCAAGGTGCTCACAGAGTACCTGACGGTCGTGCGGATGTACCTCGAGTCCGAGACGCGGCCGCGGCTCATGATCGTCCATCGCGACCAGAAGCCCGCCGGCCTGCGCTCCGAGACAGCCAGCCGGCAACTCTCGGTGTATACGCTCGACATGGAAGGAGCTGGCGCCAAGGACCGTGCGAGCGCGTCGAGGGGTCGGTTCCCGGGCAGCGCACCGCACAATCCATCTGCCAGTACGAACCCCGACGATCTCGCCGACGATCTCGAGGAGCCCGCGGACCAGTTCGAGTTTGCGCCGCTGCCCGATGGCGGGGATATCTTTCAGATCTCGTGCAACAACCTGTTGACGAACATTGCGCTGACGGCGGTGTCGCTCACGGGCGCCAGCGCGGGCCCCGGCGGCGACGTGCGCGTCCTCGCACGCATGAAGCGGCCGAGCGAGACCGAGCAGCGCTGGGTCGACATTGACGGCGGTCTCGACGTGCCGTTGGTCACGATGCTCCTCTGCGCGGTGGACCAGCTTCTGATCTCGCACGCGGTGATCGACTACGACGTGGCGTGGCCGTCCGACTACGCCTTCGCGAACGGCGAGTGCTGCTTGAGCCGCAAGCCCGAAGCGGTGCGTCTCAATGACCTCTCAGACAATGGGATCCAGACCGAGGGTGTCGAGCCAAGGCCGACAGATCGACCGAGCCGCATGTGCCTCGGCCTCTTCTGAAGCGTTGGGGTGGGGGATCCTGCGCGCTCACAATCGGCGCCGGCGGCGGGGCGGGCGGGCGTGCACATCAAAGTTCGCGGACGTGTGACGACGGGCGCTTACCGGTTTGTGCGGTCAGTGGGAGTCCGTTCCTGTCCAGGAACAGCAGGCTGTCATGACCCCCCAAAACAGCGTGAACCATTTGCTGCCTGTTCACGCTTTGACCTTTGTTCACGCGACAAAAAAAGACGGCGGCGCGCGGAGTCAACCCTGATGCAGGCGGAAGAAAATCAGGCAAAGCCGGCACCGGCGATCACCGTGGATCAACCAGCGATCGCAGTAATCCGGCGCGCCACCTCGGAGCCGCTCTTAAACGATCGTCCCTTTGCCGATCTGCCAAAGGCCGGAGAGGAGCAGGGAAAGATCCCGATCGTGCTGTGCCACCGCGCAGAGGAGCATCGTGCTGAAGCCTTTCGTAAAACGTTTACGCTGGACAAGGACGATCCGACCGGAAGTAGGGAGGACCCGGAGCCAATCCCGTCCGAGGTTTCCCTGTCGCAGCCTCCGTCTCCGTCGAAAGTCTCGCGTACACTCGCGAGTGCTGGCTTGGATGGGGGCTCGGGCACCGCGAGCACGACCTCGGGCGTGTCGCCGTCCGCAGGGAGCACGGCCGCGCCCACACGCGTGCTGCCGCTCAACCTGCAGGGCTCCCATGCCTCGCAGGGCGACTCGGCGTCGGCGTCCATCCCCTCTGTCAGTCGCGGCTCGAGTCTCGGCTCCGTGAGCACGGCAGCTGGCTCGACTGCGGAGGGCTCGGTGGCGGACGCGGCTGAGCCGTCCGCGGATGACGCGCCCGAGAACACCGCCGCGGCAGCTACAGGGCCAGTGGCGGCGAGTGCTCCGGTCGCGCCCGCTGCGGCGCCACCGAGCCCGTCACGACCATCAGCAGACGTGAGTGGCAACAGCGGAAGCGTGGATGCCGGCGACTCAACTGCGGCGCCCTCGACGTCCACGGCCGCGGGCGCCGCCTCGCCTGCTTTCGCCGGCCCGTCCGGCGGCTGTGCCACGCCGCCGCCCTGGCGGGCCTCCCTCGCCGTCGCTGCGGCGCCCACTGCCGATGCCGACGCCGCTGCCCCCCCTACTACTGAGGCCGCTGGCACCACTTCTGCAGGCTCGTCTGCTGTCGCGAGCCCGCAGAGGTGTCCGTCCGCCGCCAGCGCCACCTCCGCTGCGTCCGCCACCCCCAGCGCGGCTGCCGTGCCCGCTGCCGCACCGGCCGCAGCGGGAGCCTCGAACGCCTCCGGTCTCAGCGAGGGGGTCCTCGAAGGTGGGGCGCCATGGGCTTCCCGGTCGAGCCGCTCAGGGAGCAGCTCAGGGAGCACGGCGAGCAGCGCGGCGGCGGCACCGGGGAGCACGGCGAGCGGCTCGGCTGCGCCAACTGGTGGCTCGCGCGCGCCGCCGCCTTCCGCCGCCCCCCCCTCTGCCGTCTGCTCTGCCACCGCCCCCCCCTCTGCCGCCCCCACCCCCTCTGCCGCCCCCACCCCCTCCGCCGCCCCCACCCCCTCCACGAACCCCGTGAAGCCACTCCGGCGGAAGTTTGTCATCTCCTCGGACCCACCAAGCGCGCCACGCCCGCCGAAGCCGCCCACGACAACGCGACTGCCCACACAGCAGCAGCAGCAGGCGCAGGCGCAGGAGCAGGCGCAGAAGCTCGCGGCACAGGAGGCCGCCGAGGAGCAGGAGGCCATGGCGAAGCTTGAGCAAGTCGAGGCCGAGCTGCGCGCAGAGAAGCAGAGGCGAAGGCAGGAAAAGCAGCAGCAGCAGCAGCAGTTGAAGCTCGGCGCTGGCTCAGTGGGCACGCCGAAAGCGGCCATGTCGATGCTCCTGTCCGCCTTGGAAGCGCGCCTTGACGCGATGGTGGAGGAGCGAGCGCTGCTGCAGATGCACAATGGGATGCTGCGCGAGTGGCTCGGGGCAACCATCGCTCCCGCCTCGCTCCACTCGTCGCGTCCGCCTTCCGATTTGTCGGGGGCGCCGTCGGGGGTGCCAACCCCGCGCTCCGACTCGCAGCCGCCGTCGCGCCCCCCCGGATGCGTGCACCCGGCGGCAGGCGGTGGCGGCGGCGGCGGCGGCGGCTCGCCGGGGGGCTCAAGCGCCGGCATCGGGACAGGTACCGGTAACGGCGCCGGGCAGGTGCCAGGCGGCGCGCCAATGCTCGTGGGCCCGGGGGGTGGCGGCGGCGTCGTTGGCGCCAACATGATGATGCAAGCCTACGGTGGTGATCTGCAATTGCCGACTTTCGTGGCGGGAATGGCAGCTCACCAGCAGGCGCCGCAGCCGCAGCTGTATGCAACGCAGCTTTATGCACCGCAGTCCATGGCACCGCCAACACAGCAGCAGTCGATGGCGACGCCGCAGCCCCAGCCACCAATGCAGCCGCCGCACCCGCAGCCGCAACCGCAACCGCAGCCGTTGTTGCAGCCGCCGCCACAGCAGCAGCGGCCGATGCAGCAACCAACGCTGCCGCCTATGCAGCAGCCGCCGCCACTTGTTGTGGTTCAGCCGCCGCCACAGTGGGCTCAGGTGGTGCCCTCGCAGCCTATGGTGCAGCAGCAGCAGCAGCCTAGCGCGCCCCTCGAGTATTGGCAACCGCCCTCTCAGCCGCCGCCGGCGGCACCGCCGCCACAGCAGCCGCCGCAAATGCAGCCGCTTGCCGCCGCCCAAGTGCAGCCGCCGTCAATGCCGGAGCCGTCAATGCAGGAGCCACCATTGCAGGAGCCGCCAACGCTGCCGCCCCAGCCACAGCAGCCGCCCATGCAGCCGCCCATGCAGCCGCCGCCGCCACAGCAGCAGTCGCCGTCGATGCAGCAACCAGCGCTGCCGCCGCCGCCGCAGCAGCAGCCTAGCGCGCCCCTCGAGTATTGGCAACCGCCCTCTCAGCCGCCGCCGCCGCAGCAGCAGCAGCCGCCGCCGATGCAGCAACCAACGCTGCCGCCTATGCAGCAGCCGCCGCCACTTGTTATGGTTCAGCCGCCGCCACAGTGGGCTCAGGTGGCGCCCTCGCAGCCTATGGTGCAGCAGCAGCAGCAGCCTAGCGCGCCCCTCGAGTATTGGCAACCGCCCTCTCAGCCGCCGCCGGCGGCGCCACAGCAGCCGCCGCAAACGGCGGCGCCACAGCAGCCGCCGCAAATGCAGCCGCTGCCAATGCAGCCACCGCCAACGCAGGAGCCGCCACCACAGCCGGCAACGCTGCCGCCGCAGCCGCAGCAGCCGCCGATGCAGCCGCCGCCGCAGCAGCAGCCACCGCCGATGCAGCAACCAACGCTGCCGCCGCCACTTGTTATGGTTCAGCCGCCGCCACAGTGGGCTCAGGTGGTGCCCTCGCAGCCTATGGTTCAGCAGCAGCAGCAGCCTAGCGCGCCCCTCGAGTATTGGCAACAGCCCTCTCAGCCGCCGGCGCCGACGCCGCCGCCAGTGCAGCAGCCGATGCCGCAGCCGCCGCCGATGCAGCCGCCGCCGCCACAGCAGCAGCCACCGCCGATGCAGCAACCAACGCTGCCGCCTATGCAGCCGCCGCCGCCACTTGTTATGGTTCAGCCGCCGCCACAGTGGGCTCAGGTGGTGCCCTCGCAGCCTATGGTTCAGCAGCAGCAGCAGCCTAGCGCGCCCCTCGAGTATTGGCAACCGCCCTCTCAGCCGACATCGGCGACGGCGGCGGCGGTAGCGGTTGTGCAGCCGCCGCCGCCACCAACTCAGCTGCCGCCTCCAGCGCTGCCGCCGCCACCCATGCAGCAGCTGTTGCAGCAGCCGCCCATCCCCATGCAGCCGCAGCAGCAACCCCAGCCTGCAATTCTTAGTGCAGTGACTGTCGTGCAGCAGCAGCCATTACAGTCGCAACAACCGTCGTCGTGGATGCCTCAGTAGGGAGGCTTAGTTTGTTTGTACAGTTTGGCATGTGCGAAAGTGTGCGCTTCGAGTGTTTGGGTGTCGATTATAAACATTGGCTGTGAACAGAGCGCCGATAAGAGACGGTCGCGTGTCTTAATATTACAATGGTGCGCACGGAGCCCTGACGGTCGCGGCAGGCCTGTGCGCAGATAACCGTCGGCCTGTGAGCCACTCGCCTGTGCGCCGCAGCATCTGCGTTCAGCTCGTGATCGGAAGCACTCGATGTTCCCTGCCATTCACATTGTGCTCTCACACGTTGCGCCTCTGTGCTCTCTCACCCTCAGCCGACACCGGGCGTGTACCAGTTCAAGGTCGACGTAGGAACGTTCTCGGCCTCGCCGTATGGCGGCGATACGGCCATGGAGGGCATGGAGGATGTCTCCGCGGGCAGCCTGTACGAGCTCGAGGCGGCGCTTTACAAGGCGTGCGCTGAGAAGTCTGGCATCGCAACCTACAACTACCAGTGCGATCTGGTGAAGCCGGGTGTCGCGCTTTTCACCGCGTGCATCGGCACCGCCAAGATTGGCGGCGGCGGCGGCGGCGGCGGCGGCGGCGGTGCCGCGGCGCCTGCGGCGGCCGCGCCGGCGGCGGCGGCGAAGGCGGCAGCGCCTGCGGCTGCGGCCAAGGCGCCGGAGCCCGAGGAGGAGGAGGAGGCTGCTGGCTTCGTACGTCGCGCCACCTCGAAGCGCCGCTGCCCACGCCGTCTCTTTAGCTGCCGCGCCCGCTTTCTCTTCTCATCGAGTGACTGCTCGTCTCTCCTGTTGGCAGGACCTCTTCGATTAAGAACGCTGGCAGCAAAACCACGTTGGGGGAGTGGCCCTTTCTCTTGTGTGCGTGAGACTGCGGTTGCACGAGATACAGACGTAGCGGTTGCATATTCTGTTTTTTTCTCTCTAATTTTGTGATTGACACGTGACACGCGTGCAGCCGGCCCGCGAGCGCAGCCCGATCCCGTGAACAGGTTCCTCGACCATGCTGGCGGGCGGCTCTTCATGGCCAGCGCGCGCCACGGCTAGGCTGCTGTGCATCATGAGCGCGGCGTCGACAGACGACTCGCCAAACAAGGTGTCTGCGAATCCGTTGCCCACGGCTGAGTACTTCGCGGAATACGGGCAGCTGTATGACCACGTGGGCATGCTCCAAGATGAGCAGCGCATGACCGCGTATCACGATGCGATCAAGCTCAACGCGGAGCGTCACTTTAAGGGCAAGGTGGTGCTCGACCTCGGGGCCGGCACGGGCGTGCTCTCGATATGGGCGGCGCAGGCAGGTGCAAAGCACGTGTACGCAGTGGAGGCGACTGACGTGGCCACGCACGCGGAGAAGATGGCGGAGGCGCACGGCTTCGGCTCGGTGATCACCGTGCTGCGTGGCCGCATGGAAGAGCTCGAGCTGCCGTGCAAGGTGGATGTGCTCCTCTCCGAGTGGATGGGCTACTTTTTGCTGCGCGAGTCGATGGTGCAGTCGGTGCTGCTTGCGCGCGACCGCTGGCTCGCGCCAGGCGGCGTCATGTACCCTTCCTCGGCGCGGCTGCTCGTCGCCGCGCTCGATGATCCGCCCTTTGTGCCCTCGCGCCACAGCGAGGTCGAGCGCCACGTGGCCGATTGGGATGTGCTCGCGTCTGACATGTCCACGCGCTACGGCCTCAGCCTCCAGGCGCTCGCTCCGGCGTGGCGGGCCGAGCAGGAGCAGTACACGTTCCGGCAAGCGTGGCAGGGCCTCGTGCCCGAGAGCGCGGGCATCGGCGAGCCGCAGGTACTCCTCGATGTGGACATGGGCACGGTCCAGAACGATGAGCTCTTTGGGTGGAGTAGCACAGTACAGATCAGTGAGGCGACGCCCGAGACGCCCGTTACGGCCCTCGTCGGCTGGTTCGACGTGCGCTTCTGCGCGGGGCTGCCGGAGGGCGCCGAAGGCTGCGTGACGCTCGACACGTCGCCCACGGCGGCGCCCACCCACTGGGCACACACGACCGTACCGTTGCAGCCGCCGCTCACCACGCCGACGGTCGGCGTGCGCCTGACGCAGAGCACGCGCTCGCACCACGATCTCAACCTTACGCTCAGCTACGATGCGGGCGCGCCGCCGGAGCGCGTGGGCGCGAGCTTCGCCATCACGGCCGAGTTTCGGGGCACGCACGCGCGCAGCGGCGAGGCAGGTGTGGCGCCCGCGGACGGCTTTGCGTACGATGATGATGCTGCTTGATCGGCTTCGGCTTTCGCGGCATCGCGGGGTTCTGCGGTGAGATAGCTGCAAATATATTACAATTCATGCCTGACATGTAGACCCCGGCTCACACACATCAGTTCGCGGTCGTGTGTGCCGCTGGCCAAGGCTCAGCACTTGCATGCGACACGAGCATCCACTACATCGCAAAACAGTCCATTGAGATACGCAGAGGGTCCTAGAACTTGTTGAGGTCGATCTCGTACTTCTTGGCAGTCTCATCCAGCCCCAGCTTGCGGATAGTGCGCAGCGTCGAGGTGGCCACCTTCAGGCGCACGAAGCGGTCGAGCTCCTTCGAGAACAGGCGCTTCGTCTGAAGGTTGGGCTCCTGCAACCGGGCCCACTTCTTGTTGGAGAAGCTGACGCGGTTGGCGTTATTCGAGCGTTTGCCGGTGATGTCGCAGATTTTGCTCATCTGCTCACAGCAGCACGAGCAGGTCAGCAGTGTGCACCCAGTGCGTGTGCGGCGTGAGGCATGGCGGTGCCAGCCTGGATGGAGTTTGGCAGGCTCAGCCTCCGAGAAGCACGCTGCGAGTAGCATGTGCTGCCAGATGCAGAGCGCCGACCCGACGGCGCCCGCGCCGCCTGACGGCAGTGCATTCGCAGGCGTCCAGCTCAAGAGAGCCTTCCAGAGAGCCGCCGTGTTTGGAAAAGAGGGCAGCGCGCACCTGGATGGAGTCCGCAGCGCAGCGCGAGACAGCCGCCTGCGAAGCAGGCCGCAGCAGCGGCGCAGCCTGGAAGCCGGCCGCGACGCCGAGCAGCAGCAGCAGTGTCTTGACAACGCGAGCCATGGCAAGGAATGTGGACTGCACTCGTCGCGATCTCGAGATTTCCCACAGGAAGTTCAACGGTGCCCTCGTTGCGTTCACGCAAGAACCTTACTAAATACATTTAGCGCGACGGGCGTGAAGGTGGAGAGATGCGTGCATGGTGAGGGATCCAGGTTTCGCGGTTTCTTTCTATTATGGACGCGCTCACCGCCCTTGCTCCACCCGCGGAGCAGCTCACGCACCTGTCCGCGCGCGCCGAGTCCCTCCTATCCGGGAGCCCGCCGCGCCTGGAGGAAGCCGTCGAGCTGCGGCAACACTGTCTCGCGCTCGCGCAGCTCGCGTGCCGGGACGACTCTGCTCAGCTCGCACGCGCAGCGGCCGACCTCGGAGCGGCCTACCTGCAGGCCGGGCATTTTGCGGCGGCCGCGCGTCACGCCGCGAACGCCGAGAGTCTGCTGTTCCAGACGGCGCAGCCCGAGCCGTCGCTGCACGCGCACATTCTCGTCACGCTCGCGACCGCGCTCGCCGACAGCCATGAGCACGCACGGGCACTCGAGTGCTTCCCGCGCGCGCTCGCGCAATCGGAGAGCGCCTTTGGCAAGCGCCATCTGTCGACATGTCCGATGCTGCGCGCCTTCGCGCGGCTCGCCGCCGCACGTAACCCGCCCGACTTTGCCCGCGCAACGCAGCTGCTCGAGACAGAGCGACGCATCCGGCTTGAGCATGCGAGCGAAGACGAGGTGAGCGCGCCCGCCGACGTTCGTGCGCAGCTTGAGCTCACCCAGCTCGACCAGGAACGTGCCATCTTGCTGCTGCGCCACGCGAAGCATCTCGATCAACGCGCGGCCCACGCCGCCGGCCCCGCCAGCGCTGGCGCCATCGGACGCGGTGGAGGCAAGGCCGGTGCTTGCGCGAGTGCGGGCGCGCGGCCCGCCTCGACGCGTGAGCGGCCAATGCCACTTCAGCCGCAGCAGCCGCAGCAGCCGCAGCAGCCGCAGCAGCCGCCGCAGCAGCAGCTTGCGAAGCATCGGCGCGCCGGCGGCGGATCCGCTCACGGCGGCGCTCACGGCGGCGACGTTGGCGGCGTTCTGATCGAGATGAGTGCCTCGGAAATGGTCGCACTCGCCACCCGCAAGAGGCAAGAGGCTGCCGAGCTGCTGCGCTCCGCCGCGGACGCTGCGAGGCCGAGCGAGACAGTTGCTCAGGCGCGGCGGCTCGACAGGCTCGAGGAGGAGGCAGCGGACGTGGCAGAGGAGGAGGAGGAGGAGGAGGAGGAGGAGGAGGTCGAAGGAGATTCGGACGAGGCGAGGAGCCCAACAGAGGCGCGGCTCGCTGTGCAGCTCGCCGCCGCGTACGCCGAGCTCGAGCAATGGCACGACGCCGAGCGCTCCTACCTTCGCGCGCTGCCGTATTATGAGCGCTCCCGAGGCCATGCAGACGAGACCGTCGTTTCGCTGTGGGTCGAGGTGGCAGCGCTCCGGATGCGTCGGCGAGCGTACTCGGCGGCGGCGCGAGACCATGCGCACGTGCTCGAGATGCAAAAAGTGCTCCATGGGCCGAGGGCCGCCGAGCTCATCCCAACGGCCGAGCGGCTGTGCAAGGCGCACGTGCTCATGCGCCAGTGGAGGGAGGCGCGCGAGGCGCTGAGCTTCGTGTTCGAGCTCGTGTGCGAGCGGCATGGGCGGGAGCATCGCGAGGCCGCGCGCGTCGCTGACGTGCTCAAGTCGCTCGACAAGTACGCCGGCCCCGAGAGCGCGGAGGAGCTTGCCAACTAAGTGATGTAGCGATGTACCCAAATAAGGACGGCGCCTTCGAACGCGACGCAAAGCGTGCGTGACCCAAATAGCCCCCATTGAAGCTTTATTGTAACCCCATTTAATTCCCAAACAAGTGTAGGGTTGGGGCCTAATAAACATGCAAACTATCGTTATGGTGCGCGCGGCGTGACGCGGCGCGGGGACGTCCGGGTTCTATTCCGCCGAGACAACCCGCTTTGACCGGACGGAAAAGCGAACGCGGGCGAGCGAGTGCGGATCGAGCACATGCAGCTGCAACCATTGGCATCGCATGCTGCACGCACCTGCAGAGTGTAAAACTCTACCTTCACCCTTGCGGATCTGCGTTTCGTTCTTTGCGCTCTATCGACTATCCTTGCGCTCTGATGCTTGATCGCGCTATCGACCTATTCTGGCGCTCCGGTACCGTATCTCGGTGATCTCAATCTGCCTGCTTTTCTTACTGAAGGTCTCCGAGCGGATCACGGCCGAAACACGCGTCCTCGGCCGCTCGCCCAGATCTGCGTCTCTCAGATCCAAGTAGTCCCAAAGCCCATGCCGGTCAGCGATCTCAAGCTGAGCGTGGAGACGTCGTCGTCGGTAGGAAGACGCTGAGCGGCCACATCCAGCCGGTCGGCCGAGGTGGCGGCGTTAAGGGGAGCCTCCCCGCTGGGAGAGGAGCCCTTCTCGGCGTCCGAGAAGGTCTCATCGCCGTAGACCATGGTCGCCTGGTTACTCTCCTCCCCGGACTCCTCGCTGCGAGCCTCGTCCTCCTCCTCGTCGTCGTCGCGGCCGCTCTCGAAAGCCTCCCGATAGCGATCCGGCGACTCGAGCAGCGCGTACAACTGACGCGGCATGCCGAACTCGAACTCGCTGAACCGCTTGCGCAGCTGCGTGACAGCGGCCTTGGCGCGGGCGGCTGCCGAGGCCGCGGCAGCCGCCGAGGCCGCGGTCACCGCGTCGATGGGCTCAATGTACTTGCCACTCTCATCAAATATCTCTGCATGGCTCTCGGGCTCGACGTCGTCAAACTTTTGGGCACCTGCCCATAAGGCATTCGGAGGGACTTCAGAGGTCGAATCAGAGGTCCCATCAGAGGTCCAATCAGAGGTCCAATCAGAGGTCATCAGAGGTCCAATCAGAGGTCCCATCAGAGGTCCAATCAGAGGTCATCAGAGGTCCAATCAGAGGTCCCATCAGAGGTCCAATCAGAGGTCATCAGAGGTCCAATCAGAGGTCCTATCAGAGGTCCAATCAGAGGTCATCAGGGGTCCAATCAGAGGTCATCAGGGGTCCTAGTCAGGGGTCCAATCAGAGGTCCATCAATCTCGTGGGCACCTTCGATCAGCAGCCGCTCGGGGAAGTGCCCAAACACAAGGAGCGCGAATGTGTCGTAACGTCCGATAGTCGCTGGCGCCTCCTTGGGCGGGGCAACGGGTGGTGCCCGGGACGGCGCCTTCTTGTGCGGGGCAACGGGCGGGGCCTTGTGCGCCGCCTCGGCTGCCCGGGACGGCGCCTGTGATGGTGCCTGAGACGGCGCCTGCGCCTGGAACAGCTTCTGGAACAGCGGCTGGGGCGGCGGCTGGGGCGGCGGCTGGGGCGGCGGCTGGGGCGGCGGCTGGGGCGGAGTGAAGCGCGAGGCGAAGGAGAAGACGCCCCCGACTACGTTGTCGACGATGGAAGCGAGCACTCCAGGCACAGGCGCCGTCCCGAGCACTCTAGACGGCGCCGCTCCGAGCACTCCAGGCGGCGCCGTCCCGAGCACTCCAGCCGCAGGCGCCGTCCCGAGCACTCCATGTGGCGCCGTCCCGAGCACTCCAGGCGGCGCCGTCCCGAGCACTCCAGGCGGCGCCGTCCCGAGCACTCCAGGCAGCGCCGTCCCGAGCACTCCCGGCGGCGCCGTCCCGAGCACTCCAGGCGGCGCCGTCCCGAGCACTCTCAGCGGCGCCGTCCCGAGCACTCCCGGCGGCGCCGTCCCGAGCACTCCAGGCGGCGCCGTCCCGAGCACTCCAGGCGGCGCCGTCCCGAGCACTCCCGGCGGCGCCGTCCCGAGCACTCCAGGCGCTTCGGCCGACGATGGCTTCGTCGACGCCGTTCGCTCGTCATGTGGCCAGGAGCCACCCTCCTGATCGCCCTTGCCCGCGCCTTTGCCCGCGCCCTTGCCCTCGCCTTTGCCCTCGCGCACTTGATCCTCAGCCAGAGGCGCAGGCGCAGGCACGGGCACTGGCTCGGTAGGAGGCCGCCATCCCTGCGGCACGAGCACTGGTTGTGCCATCCCGAGCGGCGCACGCAGCGACTCGAGCCGTCGGCGCAACAGACTCGAGTCAGACGCACGCACAGACGGCATCACACTGAATTCGAGCTTCCCGCCCTCCGCGCCCTCAGTCGCCGTCGGTGTCATCCCCACACTCGGCTTCGCGCCCTCAGTCGCCGTCGGTGTCATCCCCGCGGCGGCTGTTGGCATCGCCGTCGCCGGCGTTGAGGGAGCGAGCGTCGTCGTGAGCATGGACGTTGAGGGCGCGAGCGTCGTCGTGAGCATGGGCGCGGCGGCCGAGGATGGAGTCGCCTCATGCGCGCTGTGGTGAGCACTTGCATGCAAGGCCGAGGATGGAGTCGCCTCATGCGCGCTGTGGTGAAAACTTGCATGCAAGGCAGAGGCCCCCACGGCCTCCGCTGCTGCTGCCGCATCGGCTGCCGCCGCTGTCGCCTTCGCGCTCACGACAGCGCTTGGCGCTGGTGTCGGGCTGCTGGGCGAGGCACGATGCGTGCCACCGGGCGTCGAAGCTGACGAAGCTGACGAAGCTGACGAAGCCACCGTCGCCGCTGCGGGAACCTCTGCCGCCGCTGGCGCACCTCCGAAGACCGATTCGAGCCATGGAATCCGTGCAGCTGACGAAGCTGACGAAGCTGACGAAGCTGACGAAGCTGATTCGAGCCTTGGAATCCGTGCAGCTGACGAAGCTGACGAAGCTGACGAAGCTGACGAAGCTGACGAAGCTGACGAAGCTGATTCGAGCCATGGAATCCGTGAAGCTGGTAGCGGAAGCGGTACGGCTGACGAGGGTGCGGCCGCGGGCGACGCGTCGTCTTGGGCGCCCTCCGCGAAGGTGAGCCGGGCCGCATCGAGGGGCGTCACGGCGCCCTTTGCCATTCGCTCAGGACGGCGCTCCTCCGCATCGTCCTTCTGAGCAGTAGCAGCGGCCCGCACAGCTGCCTCGGCGCTCGTAGGAGGCGCGCCGTCCTGAGCGAGTCCAATGGGCCGTTCCCACTGCACAGTCCCGTCCTCATGCCAGTAGAAGGTGTCCTCACCGGGCGGTTTCACCTCCTTGAGGTTTGCTCGGCGGGCGGCATGCTCGGCGTGCCAGCCTGAGGGGAGAGGCGTCGTGGTGGTCACGTTGACGGCCTCGCTGTGCGCCGCCGCCGCCACGGAAGTGGCTGTTACGGTGGCGCTCGCGGTTTGTGCGACTGACGCAGTGGGAGGTGACGCTGTGGAAAGTGACGCTGCTTGCCGCTGCTGCTGCTGCCGATGCTGTTGCTGCTGGTGCTGGTGCTGCTGCTGGTGCTGCTGCTGCTGCTTGAGTTCAAAGGAGAGGGTTCGCTGGTTGCTGAGCTTGTTCATGCGCTCCTGCTCCACCGCCGCGATCGCGGACTCTTCCTCTTCTGGTGACGTGCCTGATTTGGGCAGCAGCGATGGCCTAATATGGGCCGCACATCTCGACGACTCCTGCACCGCCGGCGGCGGCGCAGACGGCGAGTCGGCGAGTACGGGCGACGTCGGTGCGTCCTCGAGCCTCGCCACGGCATCGACGTCGGCAGAGGAAGGTGGGCGCACTCGAGCCACTCGAGCCACTCGAGCCGGTCGAGCCTCGAGAGGTCCACGCGGAGCGCTCACTGCGGCGCTCCGATTCGCCGCCATGCCCCGAAGCATGAATTCTTCGAACTGCTCGGCATCCTCATCCTCGACGTCGGACCCGTATGAGCCGATGGCCGTGCCTGAGGGTGCCATGCGCGCGGCTGCCGCGGGCTGCCCCAACGTCCGGAGTGTCCGCTCCTCGGCCTCGCCGATGGCGACCGCGCGCGCCGCCTGCTCGGCCTCGGACACACGCGCGACGGAGCCGCTCGGAGCGCCGTAGTGAGCGCTCGACAGGGCGCGACCGCGCGCTTCCGCGGCCGCGCTGGCGGCTTCGGCGGCTGCCACCTCACGAGCAGCGGCGCTCATCTCTTCCAGCCACATGGCCGCTTGCTGCTGCGGGCTCTGCGCCACCAGCTTGACCGGCTTGCGCGCCGTGCGCCCGTCGCCGTCCGGCGCTGTGCCGAGCACCAACGACTCGAGCCAGCGCTTCTGGGAGCGGAGCACCTCGGGTGCCTCGAGTGGCGCCAGCGGCGCAGACGCGTGCGGCGGCGGCGGCGGCGCAGACGCGTGCGGCGGCGGCGGCGGCGGGATCGGACTGAGGCGCACAGCCGGCTTTCGCGGGTTGTTGGGCACACTGCGCTCTCCGGTGAGCGGTGGCAAGCTCGGGCAGAGCCCCTGGAGCGAGAGCTGCGTCTTGCCGTTCAAGTGGCTAGGCAAGATGACGGGGCTCATCAGTTGCTCGATCGCGGGCCTCCAAGCACTCTCCGACGTGTAGAGCTGCACGAGCGCTCGCGCCTCGTCGTCGAGAAACTTGGAGATGACATCCCAAAAGGGCACGAAGAAGGACGGCAGGTTGATCATGAAGAGCCGGTACAGCCGGTCCGGGTAGTGAGCCGCGTCGTGCGCAGCGAGCGACTGCACGTAGAGCATGAACTTCATCGAAGAGATCTGCGAGAAGCCGATGCCGTGCAGGTCGACGATCACGGTCCACTGCCCGCGGTGCTCAAGCGAGAACGAGCAGCGCTCGGTGAGCCACTCGTTGTACCGTAGGCACGTGGCAAAGTCGTTGCCACTCTTCTGCAGCGACGCAAAGTGGCACCGGCCGACGTTCTTGTACAGGACCGGCCGTCCGCTGTAGTCACGCCCGAGCAGACCATGCGGCAGCTGGGTCATATAAGTGTTCTGCGCGATGGGGGACGGAAAGAGCTGGCGCGCTGGACGTTCCGCGAGCGCCAGCAGGTCGTGCTTCTCGCGGTACTCGAGGTCCATGCGCATCTGCGCGAAGGCCTTGTCGGCTGTGGCTGCAGTTGTCGCAAACCGTGAGGCAAGCGCCTCGAGACTCTCACCGCAGCGGTTTTTTTCCGCAGCCGCGAGCAGCTTCTCGTCCTCATGGAGCATGCGTAGGAGCACGGCGCTCGACGCTTTCTCCTGGCTTCGGCCCATCGCGCTGACGCTTTTGAGAACTTGACAATCCTTCTCCTCCCAAACATGGAAACTACATGAAACCCCTCAGGGGGCGTCCTTACATCCTGTGTGCCGCTGGATGAATTTGTTTTGCATGCATGCAACCAGTTGAGCTTTCGAAATCGTGGCGGTATCGTGGCGAGCCTTTGCCTCGAGCGCGAGCAGGGATTCAGGATGAATACACTGTTCATGTCATTATTGATCGCGGTGGCAACGGCAGGTACCGCTGATGAAGATATCGCGATGGTGTGCGATGCGTGCAGGCCTGCCACCAGATGGGCGTATGACATCAGGTCACTGGACGAGCGAGCAGCCCTCGAGAGCATCTCATACACGTGCTTCACTCACATCAAGCGAATCTGTTTTGCTTTAGCCTTACAGTCCGGTGAGGAAATGGAAGATCTGGGCGACGATGCGGTTTGGCCGCCTCCCGGGCACGACGAACTGTTGTTGCAGTTCAGGTTCTGCGCCGGTCACACAGCTCAACATAGGGACGAACTGTCGATGGCAGCCATCATGCGTTTGGGGCAGTTTCTTATCAGCGACTGCAGCCACAGGCAAGACGAGCTCTAGCTGGTAGCTGCACAGTCTCCGAGCGTACTCACCTTCCATCGAATAATTTTGCATTGCGCGTGAGTTGCCGTCTTCTTCATATCTTCAAATGGGGCGGCTGCACATCGATCATCGTTCATCGACTAATCATCGACCACAGCGAGCAGGGCTCCTGCGGCGAACAAGGATGTTGGCCGGCCCGGCGCGGCCCCAACACCCATGCTCTCCGGACACCGGACACCGGTCACAGTCGAGTCCTTCTGAAGAAATGCTGGTGCTCGGGCCTCGGCGCCGGCGCGAGCGGCGTATTCCATTCGGCAAACGTAATGCGATATGTGACACAACTGTTTCAGTAGTAATATTCACGTGGTGATGGTTCCTCAAAAATAATATGCACTACGCCGCATCCGGAGGTGAGCCGGGCCCGTCGGCCAATGGCCGGCGGCGCACAGGGTTGCGCACAAATCACTGCGTCAGTGTCACATGTAGTCGGCGCGAGATTTTGACCTTGGAGGAGGGTTTCAACACTCAGGTAATAATTACCCTATGGAGTATGGTGTTTCTACATAGTGTGTAGACATTAGAGACGGTACGGTACTAAACGTCATCACGGCCAGTGGTGCGCGTAGACACCCGCGTCTCGGAGCGACTGGTACATTTGCGTGGCGTTCTCCAACGTATAGAAGCACCAGAACTGCGGCGTGCGGCACCACTTGTACGTGTGCATCATGTAAGGATGGCCATAGTGCACCTCAAGCATGATCTCATCAATGAGCGCATGCGTCCCGTCGACAAGCAGCGTCTCAACGATGTCGAACTCATACCCCTCCACGTCCATCTTGACGACGACCGCGTCGGCTGGCTGCAGGCCGAGCATCGTCTCCAAGAAGTCGGAGAAGCCGATCGTCGGAGGCGTCGTCTCTGGTTTCGAGCGAGAACCAATGAATGCCTGCATGAAGAAGTGGCGACGCGAAAAGGTTGCCGCACGGGCGGGGTGCATGCCCTGTTTAGTGAGGAGGCGCACGAGCTCGTCGTGCGGCGGCAGCTTGTAGAGGCCAGCGACGGCTTCAAAGGCTGAGCGGGGTCGAGCGAGACTCGATCCAGCGAACGTTACATAGCCAGTCATCGAGCGAGGCCGATGGGAGAGTTCTGTGATGAGCACTACCGTAATACTCATCAAAGTCGAGGAGAGGCGGGTACAACTTCAACATCGAGAGGAAACCAACCTTGGAATCGAATTGTCTCGCTCCGATGTCGAGATACACCTTCCGGCGGCAGTTGGAGAAGTTGGCGTGGTATCCGAGGAAGTGAGGAGGCACACGCTTAAAGTAGCTCCTCGGCCCATTCAGTGGGCCGCGAAAATGACCAGCTGGCCACAGCTGCTCGAGTGTGCTTAAGCTCGTCTCTCTGGGACAGGCTTTCGGATTGCGCCACCGACGGTGATGCGCCGGGGTCGTGCCCTTCCAACGGCGCGCCACCTCCATTTGCTCCTTTTCCGCGTTACCGCACGAGACGGGCGGATGGCCAGCTGCAGCATACACTGCCTGCACGCGCGGCTCGCAAGGGTTCTGCGCGTGCAGGCTGCCAAGGAGGCCAAACAGTGCGAACCTGTGCGCGTGCATGAGCCGGGCCGCGGCCGATCCCGCGTAAAATGAGCGAAAAAGCACATCTTGACGCTTACGACGCTTTTACTCTAGGACTTAAGGTCGGTCGGTCGTTACCCGCGGCCTTACGGCTACACACGAACAAGACGCAAGCGTGCATAGAACCGGCGCGTATGTGACTCAGTATGCTTCATGTACACAGTATGAGGTCGCGAAGGTCGCGAATACACGATCGCGCCCCAACAACAATCAACAAACCATCTCCACACACACTACGCGCGGTGACTAGACACTATTGCGCGGGCCATATTCGCATTTGGGGCCCATAGGCTCCGGAAGGCAGGTGCCCTCCATTTCTTGGGGGATCAAAGAGCGTTGTGGTCGTGGCAGCCGCGTCGCCAGCTTCGCGTGTGTGTCCGTGTGCCAGCCGGTGTGAGCGCGCGAGCGGGCGGAGCTCTGGAGCCTGGAGGGGAGGCGTCTCGCGACGTGAGACAAAAGACACGTTCGCGGGCCATTGCGATGGTTAACGCACCACGACACAACCATCAACCACCAGGTCCACAACCCAACATGCAGGGCACCACAATCATGCTGCTGTCATCTTTACCATGCACAGCAGGTCGTCAAGCAGCCGCTCTTCTTGATCCTCGCGCAGCCTTCGCTCGGCCTCGTCGAGATCGCGCCGCACCGGCGCCGCCGAGTCCTGCACGTCCAGCGCCGCTCCCTCGCAGCCCGTGCTTGGTACGTCGTCCGTCGACCGGGGCGGCTGCGACGGCGACTCGCCCTGTTGCGCGTCGTCCGTCGACCGGGGCGGCTGCGACGGCGACTCGCCCTGTTGCGCGTCGTCCGTCGACCGGGGCGGCTGCGACGGCGACTCGCCCTGTTGTGCGTCGAGCATTTCCCGACGCGCGTGCAGCTTCCGGCGCGCGTACTGCTCCCGCTCGTACTCGAAAGCGCTCCGGAAGCCATCCGGCGGGAGTGGACCATCCGGCCCTTGACCATCCTGCTCATCAGCCTCTTGCCCCATAACGCCCGTCCACCATCGGCGCGCCCACGGCCTGTCTTGAGCGCTGTCTTGAGCGCCGCCCGCCGCCTCGTCGCCTGACGCGCCGGCGGCGCTCGCCACCAAGCCCATTGCCGCTTCCACTGGCAGCACACAGTCTGGGCGCAGGGCACGCACATCGAAGCCCTCCTCGTGATACACGGGAGGCGCGAGCGGTGCGCGGCGACGCGGGCGGCCGCCGTCGTCAAGGGCCATCGAAGAGGCGCTGGGGGCGCCGAAAGCCTCGGCCGCCTCTTTGATGGCCGCCTCCTCCTCCGCCAATGCAGCCTCCGCCGCCAATGCAGCCTCCGCTGCTGCTTCAGCCTCCGCTGCTTCCGCGGCCGCTGCCTCTGCGGCCGCTGCCGCTGCCTCTGCGGCCGCTGCCGCTGCCTCTGCGGCCGCTGCCGCTGCGGCCGCTGCCTCATCTGCGGCCGCTGCCTCTGCGGCCGCTGCCTCATCTGC
>ENA-UOXG01000937-UOXG01000937.1-mixed-culture-metagenome-genome-assembly--contig:-NODE-937-length-19671-cov-33.248216_pt1 | contig 19671 bp, 18 predicted proteins | sample MGYA00238159_ERZ761634 | MGnify/ENA primary metagenome ERZ761634 (study PRJEB28908, sample SAMN08776845) | mixed culture metagenome | isolation source: Freshwater growth medium | place: USA... | reverse complement strand
GCAGCAGCAGCAGCAGCAGCAGCAGCAGCAGCAGCAGCAGCAGCAGCAGCAGCGAAACATCATGCGCGCGACCCTGGGCGTGCATCCCGCTGCGCGGTCCACCATGCCCTGGTGGCGCCGCGTGTGCAAGCAGCTCATTTTCACGACGGGAATCGTTGGCGCTGCTGTGATGCTCCGCCTGCCCGGCGCGGTGTCGGTGGCCGTGGCAGCGCCAACCAAGTCCAATGCGGAGACGACGACGACGAAGAAGGCGACGCCGCCACCGTCAGTGACGCGCAGCCAGCAGGCGCTCTCGACAATCATCTTCGCGGGTGGGCTTACCTTTTGGGGCTTGCGCGCCGCCGCGAAAGAGGACAAGGAGGAGGAGGTGCGTATCCGCGAAGAGACGGAGAAGCTTGAGAAGATGACTCAGGAATTCACCGACATCGACGGCGACGGCGTCATAGTGGACTCAGACCTGCTTGCGTCACTGCGCAAGCGCATGGGCAATTCGACGGTCGTCAAGGGTGACAACGACCCCGACGGCCAGGGTCCGGCCGACGACAGCAACGGCGGCGGCGGTGGTTCGGCGACCCTCAAGCGCCCTCCGTCGGAGCCGAGTGGAGGAACGGCAGTGCTTGAGCCCCCTGAAGAGAGTGCAAATGAGCCAACTCCGGGGGCCTCCAAGGAGGACATTGACCGGCTGAAGCGCATGTTCGGCTCGTCGGGCGCGTGAGGGGGGCCGCTGAGAGGCCTCAGGGAAGCGCATGAGAATAGTCCGCGTTGGAGGGGAGAGACGAGCCGCAGTCGAGCCAGGCATAGAGACCGCGACCGATCGGATGAACGATGTGTGTGCCCCCGCCCAGGACCGAACGGTCGGTGATGTGTGCCTAGATTTGAAGATGTTTGTGCCTTCGTGTGCGTCGGGTCCCCGCGCCTATATGCTATAAAACGCCGTTATTAAGGTCGAGATAAGGTCGAGAAAAGGTCCCGGGCCCCGCGCCCCGCGTCCGGGTCCGCGTCAGCTGTCACCTCGGTCCCCGGAGCCCGGTCGGAGCGGGCGCGTCGGCCCGAAGAACTCACGAACGAACATAAGTGTCCATATCGAGCCGTGAGGGTCAGACCTCAGGCCCGACGGCCGCGCCGCGATACGTGCACGCGACCGACGAGATTTCAGATGTGAGATTGACAGAACTGGAGAGAACACAGATCCGACCGGTATTTGGGTATTACGAAATTATTACCGCCGGTAATATCATTTGAGCCACCGACGTATTCTTTTTCTCTAAAACGCGTAATATCACTGTACCTGTACCTGTGTGTAACCTGTGTGCAACGCAGCATTGATGGCTATTTCGGACTGTTCGGGCACGACGGTGTCCCCGGGCAAACGAGTGGGTCCTCGCAGACTCCTGGACCTCTCACGTCTCAGTCTCATGCCGCGGTGCCGCGCTATAGGAGGCTAGGTCCGGTCTTATTCCTGCAGGGGCTCCCGCGGTGGGCCTGCGCGCTCGTATGGTGTCCTAAGGGTCGTCCACGTCGCTCGCGCGGCGGCGCGCCGACTCGCGTTGAGTCATCACGTGTATGGCCGCCGCCGCCGCCGCCTCGAAGACCACTCGTTTCGTTTCGAGTACGAGCGCCTTCTCAGCCGCTGCTGCCGACAGGCGCGCCTCGAGCCACTTTCCCTTGGCAGGCACGGGCTCGCCGATGCGTGCGGCAATGGCGCGGGCCTCCTCGAGTGTGATCTCCGCCACCTCAAGACCGTCCTGCACGATGCGCCACGCGACGCGACGGTCCCCAGACCACATCACGCCCTCGCCCTCATCACGATCCGCAACGTACGTGCCCACCTCGACCCGCCCGTCGGCATAGCCGAAGGTGCCCTTGCCGTGCTTCTTGCCCACCTTCCACTGCCCATAGTACTCGTTGCCCGACGCGTACCAAAAGGTTCCGAGCCCGTCCTGCCGATTCGCTCGCCATTGACCCTCGTAGACCGAGCCATCAGTGAAGGTGTAGCGGCCAAAGCCTTCCCACTCTCCTCGCGCGTTCCGCTCACCATCGTAGTGACCTCCACGGCCACTCACGAGTCCATCATCCATGTCGCCACCTGTGGCGTTCGCGGGTGCGCCATCCACACTGGCCTCATCGGTCATGTCACTGCGGTCGCTCCCGAAGGAGGGCAGGGTTATGTGGTGCTGCTCAGCGATCGCCACAAGGTCCTCCACCGTTTTCGCGCGAAGGACCTCCAAGTTGGGCACGCCAGCGCGCAAAAGAATGAGCATCGTTTCCGCTGCGGACGGGGTCATGATGCCTGCGGTAAGGAGCAAGACAGAAAAAGATCGGTCCTTGGCTCCGTTTTCGTCGACGGACTTCGGAGCTTGCACCTCCGCGAGGCGCCACAGGCTGGGGGTTTGCAGTTCCTCACTCGAGCCGTTAGGGATGTGTAAAACGCTTGTGCCGTTGGAAACGCAATGCGTACTTACCCGTCGTGTGGTCGCGTCAGGTGCAGAGCCTCTGGGCAGTTTTGCTTTTCCGCGTTCGTGGTGTTTGTCGTCATGCAGTGCATCGCGCTCGTGGTACTCCTGCTGTTAGGGGAATTACTCGCCGCCGCTGCCGAGCCCAAGGCCTTCAGGGCGCAAGCTATGGACCAATCCGCTGCCGCCCTTGCCCTCGCCACCACCACCTTCGCCGCCACCCCCTTCGCCACCACCTCGGCCGCCCCCTCCATCTCCACCACCTAGTCCACCGCCGTCTCCGCCGCCGCCGAGCCCGCCACCTTCGCCTCCACCTCCCTCGCCGCCACCGTCGCCACCGCCCTCTCCGCCTCCACCGTCACCACCGCCACCATCACCACCCCCACCATCGCCGCCTCCGCCCTCGCCGCCGCCGCCGCCATGGATGCCACCCACTCCTCCACCTCCTTCACCACCGCCTCCGTCGCCTCCGCCGCCGTCGCCACCACCAACTCCACCACCGTCGCCTCCGCCACCGAGCCCGCCGCCTTCACCGCCGCCACCAGACCCGCCGGGGCCGTCCCCGCCGCCGCCGAGCCCACCACCTTCGCCTCCACCTCCTTCGCCACCGCCTCCGTCTCCTCCACCCCCGAGACGCCCACCTCCCTCCCCACCCCCGCCATCTCCACCTCCACGCCCCCCGCCATCCCCACCGCCGCCAAGCCCGCCACCCAGCCCACCTCCTCCCTCGCCACCGCCTACGCCGCCGCCCAGCCCTCCTCCATCTCCTCCTCCGCCCTTTCCGCCGCCAAGCCCTCCACCTCCCTCGCCACCGCCCAGGCCACCACCCTATCCGCCACCCTCGCCCCCACCCCCTTCACCCCCACCGCCGGAGCCGCCGCCACCCAGTCCTCCTCCTTCACCTCCACCGCCCAGTCCTCCACCTAGGTTGCCACCAAGACCGCCACCAAGACCGCCTCCACCTTCACCACCGCCCTGTCCACCGCCAAGCCCACCACCTCCGAATCCGCCGCCCGCACCACCTCCCTCGCCGCCGCCGCCCTCACCGCCCCCGCCGTCGCCACCTCCACCTTCGCCGCCGCCACCATCGCCGCCACCCCCCTCGCCGCCTCCGCCCTCGCCACCGCCACCTTCGCCCCCGCCGTCACCGCCACCCCCCTCCCCCCCTCCACCCTCACCACCTCCCAGTCTGCCTCCTGCTGAGCCACCACCAAGTCCACCTGCGCCAGCGCCACCTTTGACGCCGCCACCTCCGAATCCACCATCGCAGCCGCCGGCGCCATTACCGCCAGCACCTATTGGCGGCTACTCCCCCCCTCCACCATCGTCGCCGCCGCCACCCCCCCCACCACCGAGCCCACCCAGTAAGCCACCTTCTCCTCGACCTCCGCCGGCATCGCCGCCGTCGCCGCCTGCTTTGCCGTACCCTCCAGCAGCACCGCCGAACGACATGCACGGACCTTTGGTCACTGTTGTGTTGGCAAACTCGTGGCAGTATGTGACCTTTCGAGGCCCCAACGTACAGGCGGGGGATTTTGCCAAGTGGGTGCGGGCTAGCGCCCCAAGCTGCCACTCGCGGTTCGACGCCGTGCCAGCAGCCCGGATTCCCGCACAGAAGAACGCAAGTGGGGCGGTCCACTTCTTCTTCCCTTCTGAGCTCGTGAACCAGCGCCTGGAGTTGTGCTTCAGGTTTATGTACGGCGGCAATCGTGCGTCCTCGGCTTACATCCGCTTCTCGCACATCCGAACCTACGTGCTGCGATTTGATTCGCCGATGCCGCGCGGCACTGCCGTAGGGTGCTCAAGTACCGTGGTGATTCGAGGCCTCGGCTTCGATCTCTTGGACGAGATTGAAGAGTCTCCCCTCACAGTGGACTCACAGCCAGGTGGTCCGTTGGAATGCCGCTGGCCCTCAGTGAACCGGGTGACGAACGTCACGCGATGGAACAACACTCACGCCAGCTGCCCGAGCCCCGTGCCGGCCGTTGCGGGCTTGTTGCCTCTTCGCATGGACATCGCCAATCTGACGCAGTCTCACCCGACGACGTTCCAGACCTTTAGATCCTATGACGCCGAGGCGAACCACATCGGATGGAACCAGCGTCAAGGGCTGGCCGTGAGAGGTGGAATGTATAACCGCAAGCAGGCCATCCACGGCGTCGGCTACTTTGAAGACTATGGAGCCCCGCGGTGCCGCTTCACAAGCACGCGAGGAGCCAAAAACGCCCCACCAGCGGCTCCGCCGCCGCCTCCGTCACCGCCAGGCACCCAACCAGCTGATTGCATCGGACCACCTGTTTGGTGTGATACCCAACGATGCGGCGTGGGCATTGGCCTTTATGGAGCGGGCACCTTAGTATGCAATGGCGTCACCTACCTATGCTGTTCAACAGGCTGGCGGTGCACCCAGTGCCCTGCCCTCTCTCCACCACCGTCGCCGCCGAAGGCGCCACCCTTGGGGATTGGTTCCAACCTTGGGGGTTGGCTTACGCGCCAGGTGGGCGAGGGCGGCGTCTGGTACAGTTCATGGGGTCGTGTCCTCAACAGCTCGTACTTCGAATGTGAGCGACCTCGTCTCGCTGACTATACTCGCGAGATAGTTGGACCATTCGAAGTCGCCTTCAGCGCCAATGGTCAGTGCTATGCCGACCTTCCGCCTCCAGTCGTCGGCTTTCCCATCTTCCATTCCCTCAACGCGCAAGCGAACAGTGTTTCGCCTCGATATGTGCCGTACAGTCGAAATAACAGCCGGCTGGTTGTTATCACTCCGAACATCACCATAAGGCCGCCGCCGCCGCCGCCGCTGAAGGGTATCAGCACGAATAGCAGGAACAGCACGAATAGCAGCAACATCACGAATCTCAACTACACGCCGCTAGCCGGCACGTATAACACGACGAAGCTGCGAGTCTACGTGCACGGCGCAGGATTTCTCCCGATCGTCTTTGACGAAAATGAGACGCCCAACTCGCGCGTGGCTGGGTGCCAGTTCTCGCATCCGCCCGCTCAGATTCTCGCATCAAAGCCTCCGCCACCCGCGCCACCGCCCGCGTTTCCGCCCTACCAGGCGGGCCCCTGCGACGACTGGTACTGCGGCTACACCCTGTTCACGACTCCATGGGCTGTCAAGTGCTTCACTACCCCGCGGAATGCCAATGGAGGTCCCTCCCCGTGCTCCGGCTGCAACCAGTGCGTCTGGAGACCGCCGCCTCCACCTCCTCCCAGATTCGTCGTAGAGCCAGAGATCGTGCGCACCAGGTTCATCGCCGTCACTTCGACGCTGGGCTACTGCGCGCTGACGGAGAATGCTCTGAGCTCGCTCATCGATGGCCCTGAGTGGAATCTCGAGATACTCCAGGATGGTTTCACTGCGGTGCCCACTCGCAATGCTGCGCCCCTTAAATTCTCGCTATATGACCCCAACACACTGCGCATTGGTTCTCTTGAGCCAGCATTTGGGCTCATTGGCACGGCGACTCAGGTCACAGTGAGGGGCAGCGGCTTCCATCAAGCCGATCCGAACGAGCTCGGGTGCCTTATGCTGGACGCGTTGCTGCCTCACCGCTGGGACTTCGTGGGTGAGCTTGTCAACGCCACTCGCGTTGACGACTCCACGCTCATCTGCAAGCTCACCGCACGAACAGCCGTGGGCAGAATTGCAATTGCGGTGACGCCTACTTCATCCCAGTACAGACTTAGTGCTCCCACAGATCGGCCGCAGCTACGCAGTTTGAACCATCTGAACTTCACCATCTACAACGCGCCAACGCTGTCCAGAACGTTGCCATCTTCAAGCGAGCTTGAGACGAACCCTGATCTCTCAACTCAGATTGCGAGAAACGACGCGGGTTCCCTCACCGTCAAAGTTTACGGCTCGGGCTTTACGAATGCTCTTCATGTTGCGCCCCCCTCTCCACCCGGGTGGCCGGCACCTTATACTCTACCTCATCGAGTCGCTTGCGGATTTGGCTCGCGCATCACTCGTCCGGCGATCGTCTACAATAGCAGCGAGATACAGTGCTCCGTGCCGTGGCCTTCCGCAGCAGCACTCATCTCTGCTCCGCGAGTGGCCTTCACGACGTCCACTGGTGGCAATCTTCGCGTCACGCTCAACGGTGCCACGTTCACAGCCTCGTCCGACATTTTGTTCCGTTTTGAATCGCCTAACAATCAGTTGCACGCCCCTGAGCTCCTAGACGCGTGGTTTGGTTCGGATCTGGAGACCCTGACATTGATGTTCGACGGCCAGCCGACGGATCGTGCTGGCATGCTGGAGCTCGGCCTGTGCGCACCTTTGATCGCGCCGGATGTGCTGTCTGTGATTCGTGGTTCGAGCCGCGTTGATCCGCAATGCCTATGGACAACCGACACAACCGTGACGGTGTATCTGCCCTCTGGCACCAGAGCACAGCCAGGAATGCGCGTGGCCATTCGGCCGGACGTCCTTCGGCCGGCGCGGTACAATGGTCCTTGCCTCGACTTCTCGCGCGGATACGTCTTTCCACCCCTACGCCGGTACTGTGCCTTGGAGCACATCGAAGTAACCACCCAAGCGGGTGCGCCGTGCGATCGTCGTGAGACGGAGGTCGTCGAGGCGTGCGCACCGGTAACTGCGGCTATACGCGCACCGAGAAGCATCAGCAGCTGCGATAGCGTCTCACTTGTACTGGACGGCTCATATTCAGCGGGTGGAGGTGTCGTTGCACCACTCCAGTACCGTTGGTTCGCAGAGCCGCGGACCACGGACAACTATCATGCGATCCAGGCACTGCTTGACTTGGCCGGCAACACTCCATTTTTGACCCTGTCTTCGAGCGATCTGCGGGGAGTCAATGAGCTCGTCGTGGGGCTCGAGGTGACCCGACCGACCCTAAATGGGTTTGTCGGAGCGACGGCAACCACAGACTTCATCACTATCTCGCGATCAAGCCAGCCCATCCCAACGGTGACGATTGACGGCCCGCCTTTGGTCTTCGTCAGGCGTGCATTGAGTACGATGCTGGTTTCGCGGGCCGTGCGGGCCGGCTGCATGGCTCCATCTTCACTACCCCTCTCCAACCAGGTTCGCTACGAATGGTCCGAGGGCCCGATAAGCGTGTTGCCTGGGTACCGCAATTTCTTCATCCCCACTTTAATGCTCGACGAAGCCTCCATGCGCGAGCGCACTCTCGTCGTCCCTGGCGCCAACATGCGCATTGGGTTTGCGTACGCGCTTCGATTGCGGGCCTGCGTAGAGGTGCAGGCTGTGGAATTGATGAATGAGACCATCAGCTTCAACAGCACTACGAACATCACTCTGGAACGCTCCTTGAACACCACCGAGTGGATCTGCGGGTCTTCGGAAATTCAGGTGGCGTTGCAGGACGAGCCGATGCAGGGCGGCATCAATGGTGGCAGCCGCACCATAGGGTACCAAAGTGGATTTCGCCTCGATGCATGCCACTCAATGGACCCGGACGACCTAAACGGTCGGTGTGATGCAAATCGGTTCTGCGGTTCACTTCGCTTTGAATGGTCTTGCAGGGTTGGAAACGGCTTTCATCAAGAGTGTAGCCAGGTCTTTGCACCACCTGTGGGAGGACCGGGTGTCGTCACAGCCTGCTATTGGGCCGTACCGCCCTACCGGCTACCGCCAGCCGCGTACGAATTCACTCTCACGGTTAGCAACGTGGACGGATTCCAGACCGTCAGAACCCAGGTCGTCGTGACCGTCGTGAATGAGACCATACCCGACATTCGCATTGAACCCTTGGCCGTGAACAAGGTGGACCCCGACAGCAGGCTGGCCTTGCGCGGACCGAACGACCCGGTGTACGTCTTCGCGTGGTCCGTAACACCTTCCATCGGCGACTTAAGTTCATCCAGCGTGACGTTCACGGGTGCCGCGTCGCACACGCTTCTGGTGCGTCCAAATATGTTGGCACCAGGCGGAACGTACACCTTCACACTCAACGCGCGTTTCGAGAACTCCCTGTTTCTCAACCAGGCCGTCAATGGGATGCCATTCAGCGGCAACCACACACTACGATGGTCATCGGCAACCATCATAGTTCGTGTCAACCGTCCGCCTTCAAATGGCTACGTCACTCTCGAGTACACGCCGCCTGCTATCGGCCTCAGTACTGAGGTGCGCGTGGTAGCGAGTGGCTGGACTGATGACGACGCAGAGGACCTGCCACTGCGATACTCGTTTGCGTACTTGACCAGGAACAGCATCGGGGGAGAAGGCTTGAGCGTCGTCGGGCTGGGTGAACCTTCCCTTACCTCGTTCATCATGTGGCTCCCGCCGCCGGGGAACTGGACCATCCGCTCAATATGCTACGACGTTATGGGTTCCAGCGCGACAGTGACTGAGACACTCGCGGTGGCCAGCCCCGTGACACTGCCAGCATCTGTGACAACAGCTCTTCTCGACAGGGTAAGTCTGGCCGTAGGCGAAGGCGACTCAGCCAGCGGGTTTCGCCTGATTGCCTCCCTGGCGTCGACCCTTGACCAATTGGGTAGCCTATCGGGCAATGAGACTGACCCGGGCGCACTGCGCAACAGCTTGGCGGCCAGGGCGCTTGAATTATCCGACAGTGCATCCACACAGCCGCTTCTAGTGCATCAAGCCGTATCAGCCATCGGCGAGATCGTCAAGGGAGAGGTCTCTCCAGATGCTCTCGACGACTCGGCGCTAGCTTTGCGGAGACTGATGGACGGCTCCGTTGCTCAAAGCTCTCCGCTGGCGTATGGCGTCCCTGAGCTCATGCTCGAGGCCGTCTCAACAATTCTTGCGAGTGGACAGAACAGTATCACGGCCAGCTTTCCAGTAACACCCACTGAGGACAGCGCCCGGAGACGTCTTGCCGGCACGCCCAACATGCGAAAGCTATGGAGCTCTGATGAGATGAACTTCCGCCAAGCAGTGTACGACCGCAACATGGACCTCCTTGACGCGACCCAAAAGCTCTCGCGCAAGCTGGGCATGAGTCTCGAGGATGGCGAAGATATCCGCTTTGAGCGCTCGGATCTGGCCATCCATGTCAGACGCGAGCCTATTTGCCGCCTCGGCGCTCCCGAGCACACTCTGAAGGCTACCCTGCACTCGACTGGCTTGTACGGCAAGCTGGTGATGCCATTTGCTGGATTCTTGTGCGATCAACGGTATCAGCCTTTGCCCCCACGGCCTTCGCCGCCGCCGCCCTCGCCGCCGCCCTCACCGCCGCCGCCGTCCCCGCCACCCTCGCCTCCGCCTTCGCCTCCGCCTCCGTCACCGCCTCCGCCTTCTCCACCACCGCCGTCGCCTCCGCCTCCGTCGCCACCCCCACCTTCCCCCCCCCCCCCCCCCCCCCCCCCCCCCCCCCCCCCCACCCCCCCCCCCCCCCCCGCCCCCGCCGCCACCACCGCCGCCGCCACCATCGCCGCCGCCGCCCTCGCCGCCGCCGCCCTCGCCCCCACCGGCACCTCCGGTACAGCCACCCTACCGCGCCCGCCCTCGCCCACCCCCTCCCCCGCCGCCGCCGCCATCGCCACCCCCATCTCCACCACCATCACCGCCGCCATCGCCACCCCCCTCTCCGCCCCCTTCGCCACCCCCGTCGCCACCGCCGCCATCCCCACCCCCAGTTCCACCACCAAATCCACCGCCCCCATCTCCACCACCCTCGCCGCCACCATCCCCACCGCCCCCATCTCCACCACCCACGCCTCCACCATCCCCACCGCCCCCATCTCCACCACCCACGCCTCCACCATCACCACCGCCCCCATCACCACCGCCAGCACCACCCATGTCGCCTCCGGTTCCTCCGACGACGCCACCCCGCAACTTCAACTGGCCGGACGGTGGCTATTGGGGACGGCAAATGCGGAAGCTTGAGCGAGGCTCCCCAGACGGCGCTATCGACGAGTTCCCCGATGACGAACGTCGTCGATTGCAGGATGATGGTCCCACCCACGCCTTCGGCCCAACTAGCCAAGTCATAGGTGCCCAGTCACCCGCAGCTGGCGGATGCCATCCGACAGATGGTGCCGGACCGCAAGGTGTAGGCGTGGTATTGGCGATAGTTGTGTACCGGACGAACGCGTTCGAGGCGTGGTCCGGGCAACCTTCGGGGTCGCCCTTCGTGTCTGCCACGCTGCGCGACGTGTGCGGAGACCAGATTACCGTAGCCAATCTGACGCAAGCTCAGCTGCTTGATGTCCGACTTGGCGTCGATGTACCTCCGCGGGACCCTCCGCTGTTCACGTGGACATGCTCGCCTCCGCCTTCGCCTCCGCCACCGCCGTCGATTCCGCCGCCCTTCCCTCCGAGCTCCGCGCCACTTCCGCCTCCCCCTTCGCCACCACCATCCCCACCTCCGCCCTCACCACCACCAAAGCCCCCACCATCGCCTCCACCGCCCTCTCCTCCTCCATCGCCACCGCCGCGCCCGCCGCCGCCGAGACCGCCACCCAATCCTCCACCTCCTTCACCACCGCCTTCACCGCCGCCGCCGTCGCCACCACCGTCACCACCACCCTCGCCACCTCCTCCATCGCCACCGCCGTCACCGCCACCGCTACCCCCGCCATCCCCGCCACCTCCTTCACCACCCCCATCGCCACCGCCGCCTTCAACGCCGCCTTCACCTCCGAGACCTCCCGGCCGTCCGCCGTCACCCCCACCGTCGCCACCACCGTCGCCACCCCCGAGGCCACCCCCCCCATCGCCGCCACCAAGTCCACCCTCGCCCCGCCCCAGTCCACCTCCGCCCAGTTTCAATCCCCTCGCTCCGCCGTCTCCACCTCGCCCGCCGTTTTCGCCATCGCCCCCATCTCGCCCACCGTATCCACCGTATCCATCACCACCTCCGCCTTCCCCACCTCCACCAACACCATCGCCGCCGCCATCGCCGCCACCATCACCGCCACCCAGGCCTCCACCTCCTTCACCCCCCCCGAGTCCGCCGCCGCCTTCACCCCCCCCAAGTCCGCCACCACCGTTACCCAAACATCCACCGTATCCGCCGCCAAGACCACCGCCGCCATCACCACCCCCAAGTCCACCACCATCACCAAGTCCACCACCATCGCCTCCACCATCGCCTCCACCGCCCTCGCCGCCACCGCCCTCGCCGCTCCTACCACCGCCCTCTCCGCCTCCCTCACCACCGCCTCCATCGCCGCCGCCGCCATCTCCGCCACCATCTCCGAGACCATCCCCTCCACCATCGCCGCCGCCACCCCCGCCTCGGCCGCCTCCGCCTTCCCCACCTCCACCGGCGCCGCCGCCTCCCTCGCCGCCCCCCTCTCCACCACCTCCATCCCCGCCTCCAAAGCCGCCACCTCCCTCGCCACCGCCACCTTCCCCTCCTCCAAAGCCTCCACCGTCACCACCGCCGCCATCACCCCCCCCAAGTCCGCCACCACCATCACCCCCTCCACCATCACCACCGCCGCCATCACCACCTTCATGGCCGCCTTCACGTCCGCCACCTCCGTCGCGTCCGCCGCTTCAACCCAACTGCGCCGTCACGTTGCGTCGTGTCTCCATCGCCAACGGCATCGCGAGAACTTGCGAACAGCGCCTGCACGACTACATCGCATACATGCTACGAAGCCCCTCATTGCCACCGTTGCCACCAAAAAACCCGCCCTTGCCACCATCGGTCCCGTTCCCACCTCCGCCACCAGAGGCTCCACCTGGTCGACCACCCAGCCCACCACCAAGCTTCCCTCCCTATGTCCCTCCGCCACCATCGCCAGCACTTCCTCCATGGGCACCCCCTCCCTCCCTACCGCCGTTCGCGCCTCCCTCCAGCCCGCCCAGAAAGCCACCCAGCAGGCCGCCATCCAGGCCACCGCCGGGGAGACCGCCGAGGAGTCCTCCCTGCTCGCCCACCCCTCGCTTTCCACCCATGGAACCACCGAGTATGCCACCCGCCAAACCGCCCGACATCCCATACCCCGCGCGCCCCCCATCGTCGCCTCCTCTCCCATGCAAGCCTCCAGCGTACCCTCCCAGCATTCCACTGCCAGCCGTTCCGCCGAGGTCGCCGCCGATCCCGCCGAGTAGACCACCTATGAAACCACCACCTTCCCCGCCGCCACCCTCTCCATCGCCACCGCCGAGCCCGCCGCCGCCACCAGAACTTCCTCCTCCTTCGCCGCCTCCACCATCCCCCCCGCCGCCCTCGCCACCGCCCTCACCACCGCCCTCGCCACCGCCCTCGCCACCGCCCTCGCCGCCACCCTCGCCGCCACCTTCGCCACCAGATTTCATGATCCTCGCGCGGGTATACGTCTCTGCGGCGTTTCCCATATGCGGAGACTGCAGGGTTTACCCGCCAGCGGTCCCTCCGCCGCCACCGGCTATTCCACCGCCGGCGTTCCCTCCGCCGCCACCATTTCCCCCTGATCCACCGCCGTTCCCGCCGCCTACGTGCGAGAACAGCCTGAACTATACTGCAGGATCGGCTACCTGCCAGGAGCACATTACCTATCTCGTCGTCCATCGGGGCTATACGGAATTTCTCGCGCGCCACGCAGTTGCTTTGCAGTACCCCACAATCTGTGGCGGATGCGCTCAAAGCCCCCCGCCACCAAAACCGCCGTCGCCCCCCCCAACCGCACCTCCACCCTCTCCGCCTCCTCCAGCGCCACCACCGCCATCTCCACCGCCGCCGTCTCCACCGCCTTCTCCGCCACCCGAACCTCCTGTCCCACCATCAAATCCCGGAACCACGTGCCGGCCCATTTATGCGACAGGCGACTGCAGTGAGTATAACTCTTGCTCGGGATTTGGCCAGTGCGTTGACGGCTTGTGTGTGTGCGAGCCGGGCTACATCGACGCGAACTGCACGGTTCGAGTAGAGTGCCTGTACTGGGATGTGATCGAGCAGATCTGGACGTCCGGCGGCGTCTCCTCTAGCATGAGCGATCCAACCACACCGGCCCAGCTGTCCGGCGCCCGCTACGTGTCGTGTCTCACAACGCACCTGACCGACTTTGCAGGACTCGTGTTCGGGCGGCCACCGAGAGAGTGGATAGAGTTTCCAGACTACTCAGTTGCTGACACGACCACCATCCCTGCTCATCTACGGCCAGCGCCCATCATCAATAAGGCTTTCTATGCAGCTTTGTACTTGCTGCTGATCAACCTCAGTATCATGCTGGTCCTCGGATTTACTTCTCGCCATTCTGCGCAGGGCGAGAACGGCCCCGTCTTGAAATTCTTGGTCGCCGCCAAATCTCGGGCCACGGCCGTGCTGTATGATGAGCCTGTGCTGACTCCGACAAAGGCCAAAAAAGCAGACTGGCTCGATGATGAGGAAGAGCCGGAGGAAGAGCCGGCTGCTGCGCCAGGGTTTTCAATTGATCGAGGCGTGCCGAACGCTCTTACGAAGAAGCTCGAAGAGGTGCAGGCAAGATTGAAGGCCCTCGAGGTGCAGCCGCTGCCCGACGGTTGGAAGGAGGCCCAGACGGTGATGGGCAACAAATACTATTACAACACGGCGACGAAAGAAAGGCGTTGGGATCGGCCGGCGCCGCCCGCCGCTGCACCCGCCGCAGAGGCACCCGCCGTGGCACCCGCCGTGGCACCCGCCGTGGCACCCGCTCTGTCGTGGGCGGAGCTGGCGCAGTCTCTCAGCTTGAGTGTAAAACTGTGGGCAAAGAAAAAGCTTCGTCGACTATGGCGGAGAACACGGAAGTTCATCTTGCTGCTGATCGACATGTATCGTCATTGGGTGATGCAATACGACGTTTTCTTCCTGCTCGTCAATCATCCCACCAAGATCATTCTGTTCCGTGGCGAGTACAACGGAGTACCAGCTCGCATGCGCACGCGGATATTAGCGGCTTTGGTACGAACATGCCGTTCGTACCATAGCGTGATCAGTGTCGTCTTCCCCCTCAAGATCAGGTCAGTCTACACCCTGGCTTTCGCCGAGACGCTGCAGCGCTTGTGCAATGCGGCGGCAGGAACACTGTTGGTATCTATCATCACACTTCGTTTCCACCCGGATATTGCCCATACGAACCGTGAACCTGACACGGGGCTCTTAATCTTCTACGCCGCAATTCCAGCGATCGCCTCACTCCCTCTCACCTGGATGACCCACTTCTCATTCACCGCTGCGAACTTTGGCGGAGGAATGAGGTATGATCAGGTGATGGACTGGATCTTTTGGCTGGATGAGACCTCGTTTCCCTTCCGGGCTCGCATGAACAAATGGCTCAAGGCGTGCCTCGCCGTGCTCCGCGCTTGCCAGCGCGCCTTCCTGAAGTATCTCTGCTGCGATGATCCGATAAGGAAGGTGGACATAGAGCCGATTGAAGACTTTGGAAAGGCAGGCCCGTCATCGGGCGTCAAATCAAGGACCGCAGTCGACATGGACACCATCCAAGAAGCATCGGAGCTCGCAGAGGCATCGGAGCTCGCAGAGGCATCGGAGCTCACAGAGGCATCGGAGCTCAAACAGGCTTCACCGGAGCTCGAAAACGAGGCTTCACCTCTCAAAGAGCCGTCAGTGCCAGAGACTCCTTTGCCGCCGCCAGACGGTTCCCCACCACTGTGGCGCATCGCAATTGCGGCGATGGCGACGGAGGGTAAAGTCATGACGAGCGCCGCCGCACCCAAGGAGGACTTCGCGCTCGACGAGGAGAGCGCGCTTGGGAAGCTTCCTCGTCGGAATCTCATGCACTGGCGAAATGCTACCGCTCCAGGCGCCCAAAAATCCCCGTGGACCTCGGAATCCCCGCCTGTAAGTGCGGCACTAGCCCGCATGCGTCAACTGAAAGCCGAGAGGGGCTCTCGACCAGGCTCGACACTGAGCAGCATCGTCCGTCATGCACGTGAAGCGCAAAGCCGTATTGACCCGCCATCCCCGGGCAAATCATCCCTACTCGACTTCATCGGTCATATCGATAAAAACCTCACAGAGACGACACAAGAGACGATCACGGAGCAGACACCAGAGTCGGCTTCAGACACGGAGCCGCTGTCACCAGCTGCTCCGTCCCTCGCGCTAAGGGCTCCACCTGTGATGGAGCCCTCGGAGAGGGAGACGGAGCCCCTGGAGACCGAGCTGCTCGTGGATCAGCCTGGGCCTGTGCCGCAATCCACTGTGATGCTGCCAGAACCTTCGCCGTCGCCCGACTCCGCTGCGTTGCCAGAGCTGCCAACGCAGCCATCGCCACCTGCGTCACCGCCAGCTGCCCCAGAATCGTCTTACAACTCTCTTACCAATCTGTTCACGTGCGGCGGAGAAGCGCTCGCTTCCGTCGCACAGGTCACAACAGCTGGCGTGCGCTCGGCCTACAATGCAGTGGGTGGTGCCTTGGGTGGTGCCCCCGCAAGTGCCGCAGTGATGCCAACGGTGAGCGAGGACGACGGAGCTGAAGCTGCGTGGAGAGCCCCTCGGCGCCCGTTCGAGGAGATGAAGGATGTGGAAGCTCAGGTTCGTCTTGCGGAGACGAATCGAGCGGAGGCTCAGGCCAATCTCAACTCTGTTCAGCAGGCGCGGCAGACATACATTTCCAGATATGAGGCCGGCCTCACCGGACGGATTCAGACACCGGAGCAGAAACATGGCGTTGCAAAGGCACTCGCGCGCTCGGGAGCTGCCCGAAGAGCGGGTTGTGGATCGGCCCAAACTTTGGCGCCACTGTCCTTACCAATCGGTTCGTCCCAGGGATCGTCGCGGGATCCGTCGCGGCCCCAGACTGGCTTTTCGAGCGCTCGTGTTGTGCCTCTCGCGCCGCCTAGCAACGGCGGCAGCCGGGTTGGATTGCGCCTCGAGGGGATGCGCCGCCCGAAGATGCCAGACTTCCGCCCGAAGGTCCAGGCCCTGGACGACAACTTGCCACCGCCTCGACCACCGCCGAGGGTTTACGAAGCCTCGGAGCACTCGTCTGATTTTGACGCGTACGGCTTCCAGAGAAGGAATCTGGAACGTGTCAAACGCCGGCGCCGTGCCGCGAAAAAGGCAAAGGCTGAGCAAGCAGAGCACGATTACGGGCGCCGTAAGGCGCGGCAGGCGTGGTTTCAAAACAAGTATTTGGCCACAACGTGGACGTTCCATTTGTCCTTGGCGTCCTCGATGACGGCCGTAAGTATGATCATCTCTTACCTCGCCTGGTCCGACGACCCGTCATCAATCGACGTGTCGACACGTCATGAAGCCACCTCGTCCCGGGCAATCACGATGTGGATCGCCTCGGGCTTCTGGCTTACGATCATAATCGAGCCGGGGTTTCTCCTCTGGCTCATCTTCTGGGAGCTACGTCCAAAATGTAATCTTTCCCGGGATTTTCGTCCACTCTTCTTGGACTTCCTCGACGACTTGGGTGATAAGTGGAGAGATTTTTTCGAGCGGTTGAAAATCAGAATTGGCATCGCCATCGGATACTACTAGCCAGCAGTTCGGCGCACAACTGAGGATCTTGTATGTATAGAAGCTGCTGGGTGGACCAGAGATGAATCGCGAAGCAGGGTGGCGAGCGGATGCGTGTGCCTTTGCGCTTGGAGCGTAGCGCGGCGCTATTCGTCTTTGCACTTTGCTCTTTGGGGGGACAGGGTAGTAAGGTTTTAGTCGTTGTTGCCATGTCAGCATGACGCATTATAGGCCACTGACTAAAAACCAGTAACCCGCAATAATACCACTCGACTCGAGAGTCTCAGTCTGCGCCAACCGCCCAGCGCCCTCCTTCATACCGCTTACCGGGACCGGACTTGTCGGCATCGCCATCGGAGATCGGTCCGTACCGTGTACGGTGATCGGTTGACGGTTCGCGTCAGCCCCACTAGCAGGTTTCCATGCCCATGTCCCGCCGTGTCCACAGCTGTCACCATGCCGTCCCATGTTCCCATGTCGCATGTCGCCATACTCTCACGCCGACATCCCCTTCAAATCCCCCCACCGCAATTCAGGGTGTGTGGGGGTCCCGCCAATTGGCGAGGGTAGCTCTTGGTTCACGGTAATCGGTATACAAACGGTCCGAACGCTCTCTCCGCTCCCCACTACTCGTCCGGTAGGGTTAAGGGTAGAGAAACGCGTAAAAGCAGAGCCGGAGCGAAAGCTCAAACGGCAGCTGCTGCACAGGCCCACGGATGAGGCCCGCCCCGCCGGCGTCGGGCCGCATACCCATCGCGACGAAATACAGCACGAGAGGGCCGTGCACCGTTCCGGCGCGGCGGCCGGGGAAAACTCGTCTTGACTTCTAGTCTCTGATCGAACAGTCTACACGTAATACTACATAGTACATTTCGACGAGATCTTAAGAGTGCCTCCTGGTCCGTCACGTGAGCGCGCGCGCGTCGGCGGTCGGCATGATGATGCGGCGTGCGCTCTCATGAATGGCAAACTTTAGCCGATGGCGATGCACTCCCAAAGAACATGATCAAGCTGTACCGTGTCCCTCGTCGCACCAAGGTGACACCGTGCATTAGGGAGCTGGAATGGACCGTGGCCTCGCCCTCAGCGCGTAAGATAGGCTGGACCGCGCCGCCATAGACGCCAAGCAGCCGTCCGCCCTCGATGTCACGCGTGTCGCTCGTGAGTGCGACGTTGACAGTCATCGCGGCCGAGTCGAAGTGGAAGGAGGTGAGGGGCTGCTCATGCTGATGCGTCTGGATCGAGTAGCGGCGCGCAAAGGCACCAGCGAGCGCAAAGGTGGGCGTGCCGTTCTGAGCGCTCGCGACAGCGTTCAGATCGGGCCGTGGGAAGCGGTGCGGTAGGCTTAGGAGCAGAGCCATCGCTTCGGCTCCGATGATACGTTGCAGATCCGCCACACTCAACCCGAGGTCGTGGTTGGGAAGCCGATCGACAGAATCCTCGCTTTTGCGCCCCCAAAGGTCCACAGCTTGCCGGAGGGCGGCACACTGCTCGGGGCTCAGGGCGCAAGGTACGCGGAGGGCCGCATTCTTCTCCGGCAGCTCGAGGGCCCACCGTGCACCTCTGTACTTGGTGAGCGTGTCGATGCACCCGAGTCGCTGTGCCGTGGCTTGCTCCAGGATCAGTCGTGACGCGTCCACCGCCGAGGGATCGTCCCCGAAAGCGAGGAGGCGGCGTGTGAGAGGCAGCATTCGTACGAGATGGACGGTCCAGGCTACACTGAGCCCCAGCGCCGCCGCCGCCTGTCCCTCCACCATCGCATCGACGCGCTCTACTTCGGAGGCAGTCGCGCGGTGCAATAGCTCGATCACCTCCGAGGTTGGCTCTGCACGGTGGAACAGGAGACACTGCACCAGCTCAGAGCGACCCGCGTCCGCAGCGACGTGCAGGGCACTCCGTCCGACGCGATCAAGGGCGTGCACGTTGGCGCCCGCGCGCTCGATCAGATAGCGCGCCGCCTGCACGTGGCCACGCAGCGCGGCGACCGCGAGCGGCGTCGAGCCTTGATGCCCCTCCACATCAACGAGCGGCGTGCCTGCGACGAAACGCACGCATGCAAGTAGGTCTCCTTTGGATGGTGAATCTGCATCGGAGGGTGAGTCCGCATTGGAGGGTAAGCCTGCATCGGAGGGCGCGTGGGCACAGGACTCGACGAGGAGGCGCATGGCGCGCACGTTGCCGAACCACGCGGCCGAGTGCAGCGGATAGTCGCCGTCGCGGTTGGCCGCGTCCGTGCGTGCACCGCGAGCCAACAGCAGGCGGATCACCTCGGCATGTGCGGCTCCGCGATGCAGCGGCCGATTGCCGTACTGATCGGCAGCCTCAATGTCGCCGCGGCTCTCGCACAATAATTGGACCAGCTCGGGATTACCCATAGCTGCGGCCAAGTGCAGCGCCGTCTCGTCATCCATGGTGGCTAGGTTGACTGAGACGGAGCCACGCAGCAATGCAGCGACCCCAGGGCTGTCGCCCTCGTGAACGGCGGTGTGCAGCGGCGAGTCGGTCCACTGCGATGGCCGCCAGGAAAAGGCCTGGCGCGCCACCGTTGAGGGCAGCGTGGCGCCTCGACGCAGGCGAGCGTCGGCTCGGCAACGCGAGCGCTGGCATGATGACGCTTCACGCGCCATCCGAGCCCAGTGGTCGGTGCATCAAACTTGGGGCTTCCAAGTTTGATGTTAAGTCTGATTTGATAAGACAGAGAGGAGGGGGGGGAGCCCCGTTACAAGTAAGGTTTTGCTCCGTGTTAGATATTAGTCACACATCCGGTTGTCGCGTCTGTCGTGTTAACGTTCACATCCGTGTGGGGAGCGGCGCGCGCGTCCCTTCCCTTGCGCGTGTCGCGGGTCACGCTCAGCGGC
>ENA-UOXG01000932-UOXG01000932.1-mixed-culture-metagenome-genome-assembly--contig:-NODE-932-length-19733-cov-38.000000_pt1 | contig 19733 bp, 11 predicted proteins | sample MGYA00238159_ERZ761634 | MGnify/ENA primary metagenome ERZ761634 (study PRJEB28908, sample SAMN08776845) | mixed culture metagenome | isolation source: Freshwater growth medium | place: USA... | reverse complement strand
TGCTGGTGCTGGTGCTGGTGCTGGTGCTGGTGCTGGTGCTGGTGCTGGTGCTGCTACTCGTGCTGCTGCTGCTGCTGCTGCTGCTGCTGCTGGCCGACCAAGTTCGGGATGGCACGTATTCAGCACTGCCGGTCCGCTGCAGCGCGCGTGCGATGGCGCTCAGGCCGTGATCGCCGAGCGAATTGCTCGAGAGGTTGATCGCCGTTAGCCGATGCAGCGCACCGGACGACACAGCGCGAGCCAACCAGAGAAATGCGCCCTCATTCAGGCGGTTGCCGCTCAGGTTGAGCTTTCGAAGATTCTCGAGCGCGCCGCTCGCAAGCAGCCCCGCGAGGAGAGGCATCTGGGACGAGCCCGGCCGGCAACTCCCGAGAGTGGCGGCATGCCGCTGGATCAGGACGCTATCTGCATGGCCCACGCCATCTGCGTTGCCCAAGTACAGGTCGGGCAGGCCTCGGGCACCACTCCCTCTGCCTGGGGCGCTCCATCTGTGCTGGTTACCCAAGTTGAAGGCAGATGCCCCCGGTGCAAGGCGCGTGACGAAGCGCGCGCTGAGCAGCGTCAGTGCAAAGCGTGCCTCGTCGCTCGCGACGCCGGCGAGGACGTCAGGCAGCTGAAGCAAGCCGCCACGCGCGGCGACAGCACGGAGCGGGGCAAGCTCCAGACCCGCGCACGCGCCTGGCACGCGCGCCACCATCTTCCACTGCACCAGTACAAGCTGGGTGCGCGTCGCGAGCATAGATGCAAGGCGCGAGGTAGATTGAGAGAAGCCTTCATCAACCCTGCGCAGGTGCTTCTTGAGCTCCTTCACGGCACGCCCGGCGCCGCTGGAGGCAAGCAGGCTCGGGCTCATCTGCACCCCCTCGAGGGTCCACATCGCTTGGAGCACTGCGGTCTGCACCGACTCACAAAAGGGCAGTGGCGCCTTTCCAGCCTCGCGGATGCAATGGACGTGTGCAGCCACCATGTCGGCTGCAATGGTCGGAGGTTTGGTGAGAAGGTAGATCTCCGTCAGTCCATGGAGCCTGCATGCGAGCGCCCCGAGGCGCCGAAGTGCTGTACTCGGCACATTGCCTAACGAGAGCGTGACATGCGCTTGCGCGCACAACCAGCGGCGGACCGTGAGGCTGATCGGCCGGCACGTGCAGCAGAGCGCTGCCACCGGCTCGAGCGAGGCGCCAGCGCAATGCTCCACAACGAGGAGCAGCAGAGGGTGCGAACCACTCTCGTCAACTACGTTGAGGAGAGGACGCATATGCGGCTTCGCCACAAAGACAGCTTCTCGGTGGCTTCTGTGAACGCGCTGACTCTTTTTCGTGAACTCCCACAACGCGGACAGAGTCGGGCCGCCACCGCCCTCTCGGCCACCTCCGCCGCCGCCACCGCCGCCGCCGCCACCACCGCTGCCGCCGCCTCCGCTGCAGCTGCCTCGGCCGCAGAACGAGCAATCTTCACAATCCATTTCTCAATGTTTGGCGACAGTGCGCGGACCGCCCTAAAACGAGAACCCCGCATTCGCTCCAACATAGCACTCCCCAAACTGTGCTCACGCATCCTCACCGGCGTCTCTCTCGCTCACAGTGTTCAACAAGGCGGCGGCCGCCGCCGCTGCCGCCGCCGAAGAAGCCAGGTCAGCAGCCGCAGCTGCGCAGGAGAGGGCGACGCGGCAGGCGGAGCAGATGAATGCATCTTCGCTGTTCGCAAACCTCGAGGCGGTCATGGCCGCTACGCCCGGCCAGCTCGTCGCCGAGGCGCGCGAGAACGAGAGTGTCATCGCCGTCACAAACAACCTGACCAAGGCCTTTGCGACGGAGGCGACCGTCAACCCGTCGGCGACCTCAGATCCTTTTGGCGGCATCGACCCGTTTGGCAGCCTCGAGGGCAGTGGCGGTGGTGGTGGCGGCGGCGGCTGGGATCCATTTGGCACCGTCCAAGCGCCGGCTGCGCAGCCGCCGCCACCACCGTCGTCGTCGTCGGAGCTCGCGGCCGCTGTGGCCGCCTACCTGCGTGAGAGCGGCCAGCCGGCGGCCGCGGACGCGCCGCCAAGCGAGCTGGCCGAACGGCTGCGCGAGCGTTCAGGTGCGCTAGCGCGCAAGCACGGCGTCCTCGAAGCGCACGCGAGCCAGCTCGAGGAGCACCTGAAGGCCGAGGTGGCTCGCGTGGCGAATCTCCTCGCGGAGATCGATGCCCTCAAGGCGGCGGGCGCAGCGGCAGCGAGCACAGAGGCGCGCACGACGCTCGAGCAGCAGGAGGTGCGCCATCGCGATGCACTCGAGACGGCGCGCGCCCACGCCGAGGCGCAGCGGTTGCAGCTGCGCCAGCAGGCTGAGGCGGCGCTCGAGGCGCAGCGGCTGCAGCTCACGTCGACCCACATCGAGCCGTTGCAGCGCGAGCTGGCCGCACTGGCGCCCAAGCTGGCCAAGCTGCAGGAGAGTGAGCGTGCGGCGCGGCTGGCGGCAGACGAGGCGCTCGCCACCCTCGCCTCCGAGCGCGATATGATGCGCCTCGAGCGAGAGACGGAAGCGCATCAAGCCAAGTCGGATGCGAGCGTGCAGCAGCAGATGCAGCAGATGCAGCAGATGCAGCAGCAATTGCAACAGGCCCTTGCGACGGCACAGCAGCAGGCACAGGCCGCCGTCGCCGCCGCCAAGGCCGCCGAGGACGCCAAGGCAGCTGCGGAGGAGCGTGTGGCCGCTGCGCACGCGGCGGCCGACGCAGCGGCGGCCTTGGCGGCGGCCAGGGCGGCGGCGGCCGCGGAGCAAGCGGCGGCGCAGACGTCTGCGGCGGAGGTGGCGGCGTCGGAGCTTCGCAGAGCGCTCAGCGCCGCCAAGGCCGAGCTGAGCGCCACGGCTGAGCAGCGGCAGGCCGAGCGTGCTGATCGTGAGGTGGCGGCGAGCAAAGCGGCGGCGGCCGCAGCGGAGGTGGCGCGGATGGAGGCTGTAAGGGCAGCAGAGGCGACATTGGCGGCGGCGCAGGCGGAAGCGGCGCGCGCGTACGCGAGCCTGCGTGCTGAGGTCTCTCGCCTTGAGGGTGAGCTCTCGACGAGATCGGCCGAGATTGCGCAGCTCGAGGCGGCGGCGGCGGCGGCGGCGGCACGGACGGAGGCTGCATCATCTTCTGAGGCGGCGTGGGGGTTTGAGGCGGTGACGGAGGCGACGGAGGCGACGGAGGCGCGTCGGGCGACCGAGGCGGCCGAGGCGGCGCGCGCGGCGAGCGAGGCGGCGCGTGTCTCTCTCGAGGCGTCCGCCCAGCAAGCCCGCTCCAAGCTCGCGACAGCCGAGGCAGCTGCCACCGCTCAGGCCGCGGAGGACGCTGCAAGGGTGCGAGCGGCGACGGCAGCGGCGGAAGAGGCCATGAGGCGGGCGAGTGCGGCAGAGGCGGCGGCGGCGGCGGAGGCGGCGCGCCGGGTGGCGGCGGAGGCGGCGGCGGAGGCGGCGGCGGCGCACGCGGCGCGCGAGGCGGCGGCACTGCGGGCGGCAGTGCAAGCTGCCGAAGAGCGAGCCGGCAGCGCCGTCGCACAGGTCGCGACGAGCGAGCGGGTGGCGGCGGCCGCCGCGGAGGCAGCGGCGGCGCGGCTGGCCGAACTGCAGAGCGCGCTCGCCGAGAGCAAATCACAGCTGAGCGCGTCCGCCGCGGAGGGCCGAGGTCGTGAAGAGGCGCTCTCCCGAGCGCTCGCCGAGGCGCGAGAGGCGGCGACGGCGGCGATGGAGCGATCCGAGACGCTGAGGACGCACGAGCAGCGACAGCGCGAGGATGGCTCATCGGCGGCAAGTGCCGCGCTGGCGGCGGCGAACGAGGCGCGTGCGCAGCTACTGAGCAGCGAGCAGGCGGGGCGACGGCTCGTGGCCCAACTGGAAGAAGCTCACGAGGCGGCCGAGGCGCAGCGTGCGAGGATGGCCGAGATCGAGGGACGGCTTAAGGAGGCGCTCGAGCAGCAGCAGGAGCAGCAGGCCACGAGCGGCGCACACATTGCGGAGCTCGAGGCCCAGCTGGCGCAGCTGAGGGCGGCGGCCGAGACGCGCGTCGAGGAGCTCGCGAGCGCAGGGTGGGGGCGGAAGGCCGAGGTGGAGGAGGTACGTGCACAGGCGGCAGCAGCGGCCGCGCAGGCGACACGCCAGCAGGAGGCTTTGGCTCGGGAGCGTGCGACGTTACAGACGCAGGCGACGGAGTTGCAGCGCCAGGTGAACGAGCTGACTGCGGATCTGAGGCGGCAGCAGGAGGTGCGGCAGGCCGACGGCACGAGGCGGGAGGCGGCCGTCGAGGAGGAGGTGCGAAGACTGCGCGAGCTCAATGCGACGCGCGCGGCCGAGCGAGCGGCGGCGGAGAAGGAGGCGGCGGTGCAAGCGCAGGCGGCACAGGCGGCGATGGCGAGGGAGGAGGCGGCGCGCGCGGAGGCCAAGGCGGCGCGCGCGGAGGCCAAGGAGGCAGCGGCAACCGCCAAGGAGGCGAGCGCACAGGCGGCCGAGTTGCGAGGGCGCATCAAGGCCGCCACCACTCAGCTGGCGGAGGCGACTCAATCTCGCTCCGACCTCGAGAAGCAGGCGTCCGACCAGCTAGCGAAGCTGATGATGGAGCTGGCGGACGCGCGTGCGAAGCAAGCGACGTCCGAGGCACGGCTGGGCGACGCACAGCGAAGCCTCGCGGAGACGGGGGCGGCCGCAGCGCGCGCGACGGGCGGCGGCGGCGGCGGCGGCGGCGGCGGTGGTGGCGGCGGCGGCGGTGGCGGCGGCGGCGGCACGACGGCAGAACAGCTCGAGTGTCTGACAATTGTCAAGGAGATGCGCCGCATGCTCGGCGAGATGCCCTCGGCACGCGGCGCGGAGGCAACGGCCGCGGCCGCCGCGGCCGCGGCCGCCGCGGCCGCTGAGGGCGGCGTGGGGGGTTCTACCGGCGCCCTCGGCCTGCAGCTGGTGGCGGCGCGGGCGCAGGCGGACGCTCTCGCGCGCAGGCTGGCGGAGGCCGAAGGGCGCGCGGCGGCAGAGGAGAAGAGCTCGCGGGAGAAGGCGGAGCAGTTGCGAAGGGAGGCGGCGGAGGCGAGCGGTCTGCGGGCACAGTACGAGGAGAAGCTCGAGGAATCCGAGCGCCTTTCGACCCAGCGGGCAGCGGCGGCGGCGGCCGAGCGGCGGGAGGTGTCGACACTCAAGGCTCAGCTCGAGGCATTGAGCGCCAAGCACGAGACGATGAGGAGTACGCTCACTGACGAGTTGACGACTCTCAAGACGCTCGCGACGCCGATGGCGGAGTCCGCCAAGCAAGTACCCATCCTAATGGAGGCCCTCGAGGCATGCGAGCGCGAGCGCAAGTTTGCGATGGTCGAGGCGCGCCGTGCATTCGACGCCGTCGGTGTGGCGCTCGCCAAGGAGGTGCGCTCTCTGGACGACGAGGTGGCGGCGACGCGCGCGGCGGCGGACGCGGCGGCGGCGGAGGCGGAGGAGCAGCGCAAGGCGCAGCTGGCGGAGCTTCGGAAGGAGCACGCGGTCTCGAAGAAGAAGGCCACAGCCCTGCTGCTCGAGCGCGAGACCGAGCTGACGAAACTTCATGCTCTCGCCAAGGCGCAGCAGCAGCAGCAGGCGGCGCTCGCGGCGGCGCCAGATGCGACCTCGAGCCTGAAGCTCGCGGCGGCGCTCGAGCAGGCGGCGGTACTCAAGGCGGCGGTGGGCCGGCTGGAGCGCGAAAGGCACGAGTGGCAGGTGCGCAATCTTGAGCTGCATCAGCTGCTGCGCTCCGCCTCCCTGAGCGAGGGCGGCGGCGGCGGCGGCGGCGGCGGCGGCGCTCCGGATCGCACGAGCAAACTAGCGGCCGCCAAGGAAAGCACGGCGGCGGCGACGACGTTGCTCGAGGTGGCCAAGCAGCAGGCACAGCGTGATGAAGAGTTGATGGGCGCTCGGATTCAAGTGGTCGAGTTGCAGGCACAGCTGGTCGAGGCACGTGAGCTGCACGGCGCTCTCCGTGCCAAGCTGGCCGAGACCGAACGCTCGCTCAAACGGACGGAGCACGGGGGTGCTGACGCCACCAGCACCGAGTACATGAAGAACATCATCCTTCAGCTCTACATGCTCGAGGGGGGGATGGAGAAGCTGCTGCCCATCATCGCCACGTTTCTCCAATTCTCCCCACAGGAGCTCGCGCGCATTCGCGAGGTACGCGCCACCTTTACGGATGGCGGCGGCGGCGGCGGAGGAGGAGGCAAGAAGGACAAGGGCGGGGGTGGCCTCTTCGGCAGCCTCGGCGAGGATTGGCTCTTTGGTGCCGATCCCACCGCCGAGGCTGCGAAGCGCAAGGGCGTCGCCCAGGCGCGCAGCGGGGGGGCGCGCGGGGGGGCAGCGCCACGGTCAGCCGAGGAGGCTGAGGGAGGCGCGTGGTCGGAGCTCGAGCGGAGCTGGAAGAAGACGCAGCAACTCAAGCAGCTGCTCGCCGCCGCGAACGCGCACCTCGAGAAGGGCCAGGCGCAGCTGAGCGAAAAGGAGTGTCTGGTCGCGGCGCTGCGCGTGCGTATAAAGGAGCTCGGGGGCGCTGCGGAGGACATTGTCGTGGCTCAGGCGGAGGCGGGCGAGGAGGCCAACGGCGCGTTGGCCGCGCCGCCGCCGCAGCCTCCTTCGAGCTTCACTTCGAACGCTCTCACCGCCACTGCGGCTTCCATCGCGGCCTCAATGGCGGCCTCAATGGCGGCCTCGATGCGAGAGGATACCGCTGCCAAGCCTGAGGCGGCGGACGGTTGGTCTGCCTTTGCGGAATTCGGTCCGACGATGCCGCCCACGAGCTCGAAAGTCGCGCCAGCCCAGGGCAGCGCGCCCACGGCAGCGCAGATCTCCAATGGCGCTGCAGCACGGCGCGCTCCGTCGCGCAAGGGCGCTTCTCCAGCCGAGCAGAGCGATGCGGAACGCGAGGCGGAGCGTGCTCTCGAGCGCGAGCTCGAGGCTGACGCTGAGGCACGCGTCGCGCTTCAGCGAGCCGTCAAGGCACGCGAGCCGGTAGCGGTGCGAGCCGCTCTCGATGTGATGGCCGAGCGTGGGCTCGACAGCGACGATTCGCTTGTGGAGGAGGCGAAGCGGATGCTCACAGAGATGCGGGGGGCGAGTGGTAAGAAAAGGTAAGCCGTAAGCGTAACTCTCGGCCAGTTTAACTCATTCCCGAAATTCGAAATTGGATATAACCGCTGCGAGTAAGGTATTATATAACGCCGAAGAACCGACGGGCGCCCCCGACGCGCCCGAGCAGGACCGTGTCGGTAGTTTACCCCGTCCCGTCCGCATGCAATTCAGATTCAGTCCACGCCGCCTGTTCCTTCTTCCTAAGCGAGACGAGTTCTCTGTTGCTCTCGCGGTCTCGCTGTTCACTGTTGACTCAACTCGACTTCGCGTTCACAGAGTTAGCTCGCCCGCCGATTTGCGCAGGGTGTAACGTGATTCCCTAGTGGACCCGAGTGCGAGGGCCACTTGTAGAGGGCTGGCCGGTGAGCCGCTCCCGCTACATAGTACCGGCGTCCAGAACGTCGCCTTGCAAGTGTGGAGACGATCGTTCCTGCTTTCCTCTTGTAGCCGCTGTATCCGAAAGAGTCTCTCGCGCGTCTCCTCGCCAACCGTGTCCCAGAGCCTCGTTGCCGATCGACTCTCACGAGAGTCCGAGATGCGCCGAGTGACGGATCGCTCGGGATTGTCGCTGGAGCCAAGCCTATACACAGCATCGAACAACTCGAGCGACGTGGGTGCACGGGTCGCAAGGAAGTCTGCGGTCTGCTCGTCGACCCGAAAGACCGAGGCAGGGATGAGCACCCCCAGGATTTCGTCTCGCCGCTGCTCGATGAGCTCCCGACCTCGTGAGAGCACCGCTCGATGGGCCTTTTGGCCTGCGAGAACGCTTGAGAGCACCGGCGTCGAGCCATTGCGGTTGACGCACAGGCGCGCGGTGTTTGGAGACGGCACACCGTTGTGCCGCGTGGATCCAGATGCGCTCTTCCACTGAGGAAGCGAGCCCCCGCGCCCTTCGTCAACGACGACCCGCCCATTGACGATGAAGACGTTGTCGAGGGGCGGAAGGCACCCTCGCTCCCGCTCGTAAGCAAGCTCTTCAGCCGACATGTCAACGGGGTCGACTCTCCGCGCACGCTTCTCCCTCGCCTCCTTTGCAGCCGCCTCCTTGGACGCCGCTAGGGCTAGAGCGTCCTGGCGATGGCGCTCCTTCTCCGCCGCGCGCGCGGCCCGGGCAGCCTCGATGGTCGCAAGGCGAGAGGCCTCACGAGCGGCCTCGCGCGCAGCCTCGCGCGCGGCCACCGCGGCCACGCGTGCCGCCTTGGCACGGGCCTCCGCCTCGTCCAGCACGTGCTGCAAATCGCCGTTCCCGCGAAGAATGTCGGCCCTCTTGCTCGTCGCCAGCGCCGCCGCCTTCTCCTTCTCGGGTGCCGCGACGGTCGTGTCGATCCCACGCCAAAGCGATGCACGCATTTACACGATTTCGAGGTTGTTTCACTATGAAGATATACTTGCATGCATCCGACAATTTTTTTGGTTCGTCGCGCCTGGCCGCTGGCGTGTTAGCGTTCCATGTTCCCCCGGGCCGAGGCCCGAGCTCATTCATCTGATCAACAATCACCACCGTCGGGTGGCCTCTTCGTAAGCGCTAAAACCCCATGCAGACAGACACTCGCAGACACCCGGGGCGCGGGCCACACACAGCTGATAACGTTGCTACACTCTCCATCTCTCTCTCTCTCTCTCTGCAGTTGTTCTCGACGAGAATGATCTCTCCACATGCACTCAGCCATGCTATGGTCCGACCTTCGGCAGGGGTTTAGAAGGGGAGTAGTATCCGGAGGGTTGCTGCATCCGACTCCAGTCGAGGGTACCGCCGCGTTGCGCGCCCATTGCGCCGGCGCCGGCGCCCCCGCCGGGGCCGGCGCCCCCGCCGCTAGCGCCTCTCGGCTTGCCCACGGTCCACGAACGATCCGAATGGAGCCGCTGCAGGTCGCCCATGGACCGATTACGGTTGGCACGCGTCGAGTGCAGCCGGAGCGATTGGCAGAGCTCAAGTACCTCGTCGGGATCGTTGAGGTAGTAATTGGCTGCTGATGGTTTACGCCCGACGACGGTGGTAAAGACGGAGGGGCCGCCGCCCTGCGAGCTGCTCCCAAAACGACTCTGAAGCGCTGAGAACATCGACTCGTCCGCAGTGTCATCGCCAATGCAAAGGACGAAGTCGACCCCGCCGCAATTGGAGTAGAGGAGAGAGATGATGTGGTCGACGATCACACCCTTGTTCATGCCCTTGGCGCGTACCTCGAGATAGCCCTTGCCCATCGTCACCTCCACAGGCGCGTGCTGCAGGGTGGTATGCAGATGCTGAAGCAGCTCCTTGAGCTGCATCGAGGCAAACTCGGGGTCCACCTCGTCGTACTTCCACACGAGGGCCGAGCCCTTATCCTGAATGACGACGCCGTTGGTGCGCGTCTTGTAAGCCTCAAAGATGGCCCTGACCGTCTCCTTCCAACTCAGGTCGAAGTCCTCGAACAGTTGCTGCCATGCGCCCTCGCCCACCTTGCGCACCCCGGGGAAGGAGCCGAGGCGGAAGTGGAAGCCGTGCTCGGCTGCGAGGGACGCGCCACCGATGCCCTTGAACACCTCCTCGACGCGCGATCGCTCTCGGCCCGAGAGCACCATCAGGAGGTTGGATGGGTCGGCGGCGAGCTCCTCGAGGCAATGGTGTACGGCCGGCGGCAGGTCCGCGTGGTAGTACGAGATGAGCGACGACAGCTGACCATTGTCGATGGCGACGAGGGTACCTCCCCAATCGAGGAAGATGGCACGACGACGCGCTCGCCGGTACGCGGCGAGCACCTCCGTCGTGTCGAGCGCGCGGAATCCCTCGCCCCAGCCGACGCGTCGGAAGCCCGCGAGACCAAATCCAATCGGGGTCCAAGGCTCGTCGGGCTTCTTACTGGTCGTCTGTAGGTCGTTGGCAAAGCGCTCCGCCCACGCCGAAGCGGTGGTCTGTACGATGAATTGCATGTCCCGCTCGTGTCGCGCGAGGCGCTCCGAGGCGCGCATCGAGCACGCGCACTCCATCGCGTGGGTGACCTCTTCTGTGTTCCAGGGGTTGATGCGCAGCGCGCCGTTGAGCACACACGCGGTCGAGCAAAACTCGGAGAGGAGGACCACGCCGGGCGTCCCCTCTCGGCGCGCGTAGACAGCCTCGAGGGGGAAGGAGTTGAAGCCTTCGCGCACGGGTGTGAACACGGCGACATCGGCGAGTGCCCAGAGCTGCATGCGCTGGGCGAGCGCCATCGTGGGCACCTCGACGAAACGAACGGCGCCCGGGAAGGCGCTCTCGATGCGTCCGAGGATCTCGAGCACCTCCCCGCGCAGCTCGTCGAAGTCCGCCTGCACCGCGGGCGTGAAGTTGCGCGCGCGCACGCCCACCTGTACGAGGGCGACCTTGTCCGCGCGCTCGGGCACCGTCTTGAGCAGCTGCTCGAAGGCGATGAGCTTGAGGGGGATCCCCTTGAGGCGCTCCATCTCGTCGATCCCGAGCATCACCGTCTTACCCGCCGCCTGCAGCTGGCGCAGCTCCACCAAGTTGGAGGCGAGCTTGCGAGCCTCCTCATTCGCGACCACCGGCGACGAGAGAGACACGCCGCTGCTCACCGAGACGAAGCCCGCGCATGCCCACGGCATCGGGGGCGCCGCGCCACCGGCGAGCGCCGTGTTGGCTTCGCCCGCGGCCTGCTCGACCCGGCAGAGCTCTGGCTCGATGCCCACGTGACTGACGCTGATCTTGACGTCACGCTTGTAGTCACGCACGGCAATGAAGCCCCCTGGATGGAACTCGTACTCAAGCCCGAGCATCCGCTTGCAGCAGGTAAGGAAGTGGCGCGCGTACTCGAAGATGTGGAAGCCGATCAAGTCGGCGTTCAGCATGCCGCGGATGAGCTCTTCACGCACCGGGATCGTGCGGAAGATCTCGGACGAGGGGAAAGGGGTGTGGAGAAAGAGCCCGACGCGCGCGGTGCGCAGCTTGCGTAGGATGTACGACGGGAGCAGCAGCAGGTGGTAGTCATGCACCCAGACGAGATCGCCCGAATCGTACACCTCGATCACCTTATCCGCGAAGCGCCGGTTGGCGGCGCAGTAGGCGCGCCACACCTTGTCGTTGAAGCCACGCGCCTTGATCACGTTGTGGAACGTGGGCCACAGGTACGAGCGGCAGAAGCCAAAGTAGAAGGAATGGTCGAGCTCCGCGTCGAGGAAGATGGGCACGCAACCGTATGCGGACAGCGCAGCTGTGAGCGAGGCGCGGTCCTCCTCGGCGACGGCGAGGCCGGGGCAGCCGATCCGCTGGACGCGCGCGTGGGGCTCCAGCGGCCGCTTCTTGGCCGTGATCGCATCCTGATTCCACGCGATCGTCCAGCCGCCAGCCTCGCCCTCATCCTTGCGGATCACCAGAGGCAGGATGTATGTGACGATCAGCACGGTGCTCCCGCCGTGGTCCTCGGGGGCGAGCGAGGCCTCAGCAAGGGAGGCGCCCGTGGGCGGCAGGGGCGGCAGCGGCGGCTCGAGCCTAGGAAGCGGCAACGCCACGTAGCGGTCGAGCTCATCCCGTGCGACGACGTCCGCACGGTCGGGCACGAGCACGCGGTTGCCCTGGATGGCCTCCCAGCGCTGCAGCTGGCCGTTGGCGATCACAATGTACTTGTACTGCAGCGCGACGCCAGAGGGAATCGAGACCGGCGCCGACACGCGGAGCTGCCAGCCGCCGGCCGCCGTCGCGTGCAGAGGCACGCCGCAGGCAGAGTCCCAGCAGCCGAGCGCCGGATGGTCGCCGACGACGTGCACCGAGTGGCCGTCGGCGTGCACCGATGGGCCCACGGTCACCTCGAAGACACACAGAGAAAATTGCGACTCGCTCGAGACCGATGCCATGCGGAGGCTGCCTCGTCCGACCGCGCTGCGCTTTCTCGCGACTCTCGCACGGGACGTCGCGTGATGAAGTGACGAATTTCTTCGCGACCTTGAGCTGTGAAAGGATTTATGAACCGTGCGTGAACGCACCCAACACAACGATGACGATGTGCAGTGAGGCCTCAGAAGCGCAAAGACACTGTGCAGCCTGCACAGTCGCGCAACGCCTCCGGGTCCGGGTTGTGCATCCCTGCGCGCACACGACACGCCGCAGCAGAAAGGTTCAACGCGCATATGGTTTATGGTATCAGGGAGAGGCCGGGCGCGAGCGCACAGTTGATGCCGACAACTTTGGCGCCGTGTGTTGCGAACATCGCAGCCTCCGAGTCCGCATCACTCAAAATTTCGTGGGCGTATGCGAGCGCCAGGCGTTCAAACCCAGGTCTCGCCGCTTTGAAAGTGCCGACGCCCAGCACATGGCTCTCACGTGGAGTGCCTCGTGCGACCGACTCCACCGCGCCGATCTGGTCGGCGGTGAAGCCCGGCGCGCTGCGATCGAGAGTCTTCCAGCCCTCCGTCTTGACAACCCATTCACATAAGCCAGGCAGCGGTGCGATTGCAAGCACTCGTTCTGCTCCACGCTGCTTCAGCTGTGCAGTTGCCGCGCGAATCAGAGGCTCACCAACGCTCGTGAGCGAGAGCGCAGGATCACACTGAGAGCCGATGAGCAGACCATAATGCTTGGCGCCCGTGTTCTGACCGGTGGGCATGAGTGCAGCTCGCATGATGGCGACCGCCGTGTTTTCGACTGATAGCACGAATGTGAATTGGCTGCCAGACGGCGCTGCTGCCTCGGACTCCATGACGCGCGCCTCTGCCTCATCTGTGTCCAGCTTCCATGCCTTCTTGGAAGTGAGCTCGGTTGCGAGGGCCAGTCGCTCAGCAAGCGCAGCACCGCGTGCAGACTCGAAGCGCCTGGCCCACGAGCCGAGCCGCCTGACGAAAGGGCCGCGACCTAACAACATGAACCGGGCGCTCCTCGTGTGAACGAGATTCCCTTCATTCACGGCGCCAACCTATGTTCGATGCATAACCTACCCATCCCACGACGCTCAGCTCATAGCCAAGTTGCATGCATGCCAAATAACAAAATCTAAAGAAGCTATCGGATAATCAACGGTAACGCTTCACATGCCGGGGCAAAAGGTCCAACAGGCCAGACGGCCTCGGAACAACATCGAGTTTCCGGTGCATGTGAGAAGGTCTGCCGGCTTCAGCATCGAACCCTTCAAGCCCGGGCGGCTTTTGAAGCTGCTGCCAAAGCTTCGTTTCGATGGCCCGAGCCTGGCGCTGCTCCCAGCAGAGCCAGGAAAGAAGTGGGTCACGGCGCACTGCGGAGTGGACGAAGCAAACAAGGCGCTGCTCGCCAGCAGGGTCGGAGTTGAAGAGGCTGTCGCAAAGGGTGGGGGAGGGCTGCTGCTCGTTCAAAGCCACTCACAGACGCTCAAGCAGTTTGAGCAGCACGCGCGCACGTTATCTATCCTCGTCGCCAAGAGCGATGATGCCGCAACCATGCTCCGTGAAGCCTCGTTGCTTCTGTTGAACAACAATGCGGCAGCGGTGCTTAACGTAAACAATATTGAGCTCAGCCAGAAAACCCAGGCATGGAAGTGGCCACTCTTGTACGGCAATGCCTTGCCTTGGAGGATTCGCATGCTCGTCATCACAAGCATCAATTTCGGCTACTATTGCGGAGAGTTGGCTGCGATTGCTTCCTTGTCAAGCGTCCTCTCGCACTTCCCGTGGGTGCTGTACTTCTCAGGGCCCGATTCGCTGCCCACCGTGTACGGTCTCCGCCGTTTCAGAGCGATGCTTCAGATGGAGGAGCGACTGCGCACGAGCAGCCGAGGGTACCGCGGGCGAGCGGGCGGGCGAGTCGTGGGACGGCCGGCCCTTTTCTGTGAGCAGTTTCCAGCCTATCCCGGACTGCTGCGGGTTCGGATGGACCATTTTCTCTTCGTCCCCGCCCGGGCGAACGCTACGTTATGGGACGACGCCGCGTCCGACTGCATCCAGCATGGTTCGGTGGTACCGGAGCAACATTTGGCATACGCTTTCCGGGCGCACAACCTCACGATGTGGTGGACGAATCGCCGCGAACCATACAACGACTCAACGCTGCCATTGCCGCAGGGGTACGTGTCGCAGTGGTCTAAGCTTCGCAAGAACAAGCCGCATCCAACAGGAATGGTGTGGCATTCGCACAACGAGACGTGTGTTGAGGAGTGGCTCGTCCGGCAGGAGCTCACACTGCAAGGGACGCTGGGCAATGCAACTAAGAAACCGCGTGGGAAGGGATCAAAAGAGGACAGCCGTGAAAGCCGTGCCGTGCAGGCATGCGCCACACATCACGGCCAAGAGCGACTGGACGGCGAAAACTTATAGAGGCCCTGGTCCAGTGGTCCTAACCCTGGTCCTCGCTCAAGTCCTCCGTCATCGCGTCGACCAGTGCGCGATGGAGTACGATGCTGCTCTACGTGCACCGGGCGTGCGCATTGGGACCCGTCTTTGGGTACGACGATGCGCCACACGGGCACGTTGAGATCTCCTTCTCGCTTCTGTAATGTGCGTGTGCCGGGTGCCATCGTGCTTCTCGGTCCGGGGCGCGGCTTCGAGATCTATTCGAGATCGCGGGCGCGCCTCGGCCCCATTGCATGCGGACCATTACATGCGGACCATTGCATGCGGACCGTTGCATGCGGACCATTGCATGCGGACCGTTGCATGCGGACCATTGCATGCGGACCATTGCATGCGGACCATTGCATGCGGACCATTGCATGCGGCCCATCGGGCAGCCCTTGTCGCGCAGGCGTGCCTCGGCCTCACCCTCGGCACCGCCCTCGGCCCCGGGCGCATTCATCACTGCATGCGGACGGGACCATCGGCGCCTCTGAGCGATTATGAGCGTCATGATGAGCGTCATGATGAGCGATGCGACTTGGGCCGCGCTGCGCCGTTTTTAACGCCTTTTATGAGCGCCTTGGAGACCCCGTAGACCACTCTGTCAGTGACCGGTGCGATGTCCTAGGCTTGTCCGAGGATGTCGCGTCGAGAGGCTGAAGCCTGAGCCCCCGCCACCCGAAAGCCGAATCTCGCCCGGCCTGTAAAAATCTCGGAAGGTTTTGAAAACGTTAATAAAGCGCATACGCAGACTTCACAATCATCCCCGCACAGGTTTCCCGTTTCCGCGCCGTCGACCGCGCAGGGCGCACCAGGGGGGAGGTGCGATCTCCCTTGATTGCATCCCTCATCCGCGCAGGACGCTCCGGCTTCGTGGCACGCGACGCCGTAGCGGCGCCCACTGCGTCGCGGGGAACCCCTGTGGCGTGCGTGAAGCGTGCGTGACACGTCTGTCAGCGCGCCGGTGGTACGGGAGCTGGAGAGCGGCTGGCGCGACGCGAGGAGGAAGAAAAGAGGAACGCGCCCAAAGCAGGTAGTGCCAGCACGAGTGCATGGGGCTGGGCGGCGGCCTCGAGTGACAAGTGCAGGCGGCCGAGGAGGAGGGCGAGGAGGAAGAAGAGGAGGAAGGCCACAATGAAGACGAGCGAGATGAGGCGGGCCAAGGTGGCGAGGGAATCGGCGCGTCGGCTCGAGGCGATCACGCCGGCGTCGAGGATCTGGCCGTAGAGTCGGCGCATGATCGTGGTCGAGACCCAACGGCCCCATCCAGGCGTCCACAACCAGGTGAAGATGCACGGCTCGGGCACCCCCCCACAGAGAAGCACGGAGAGCAGCGAGTCGGGCGCCGACAGCAGCCGCACGAGCCACGGGCGGCGGCTGCCTCGCCGATGCTCACACACCTCAGCGAGGTCGTTCAGAAAGACGTCGAGCGCCGTGCGGCCTGGAGCCACCTCCCGCAGCGAATACGGCGTGAACGAGAGAGACCAGCCAAGCTGCGAGCGACCCTCGCCCTCTGGCCGCCCTGATGGATGCAGATGGAAGAGGTGAGCAAAGGCGTGGCCTCTCTTCTTGAGCTTCTTTGTCATCACGGCGTCGGGGTCTTCGCAAGCCAACACTGTCGAGCCCTTCGGCCGGTTGTGCGCGTTGACTATCGTCAGACCTGCGGACGCCAAGTCCGTCGCCGCACGCTCGAGCCGCTCGGCAAGTTGCCCGTACAGCGCCCGATAACCTTCGACGCCCACCAAGTACATGTCGGCGAGGGCACGGATCAGAACCCCCTTGGAGGGCTGTGCGCCCACCTTCCGCCGCCCGCGCAGCCTCTCCAAGGTGCCTGGTGTGCCGATGACGCTCGAGACCCCTTTATCGGTGCCCAGGTGCTTGTGCGCGTCCAGAGTCACGAGCAAGGGCGTCAGCTGAGGCGGTGCCGAGTCCCCGAATCCCGGGCCACTTGCGCCGCACATGTCGAGCACACGCAGGCCCCCGCGGCGGCCGCCGCGGCGCACGGACTCGGGCGTGCCGTCATTGTGCACGAGCGCGCAGAAGGCGAGGCACGAGTCGTTGATGAGATGAATGAGTGGCACGCGCTCCGCCTCACGCGCCGGCACCGCCTGCACCCGCCGACAGTTCTCGATCTCGACGATCTCGAGAATCCTCACGAGGTCATCGCACGTACCGTCCGTGTAGCTGAGCGACTGCGCGTAGACGGCGACGACGGCCGGATCGCGAATGGCCTCTGCAAGCCGACGCGGGCAGAGGGAGCCGTCGACGTCGAGTCTCGTGAGCTGAAACCCGAAGCGCCGCGCCGCGCGCTCCACCGCCAAGTGAGGGTTGCCAGTGAGCACGCGAAGCTCAGAAGGGGGCTCCGCGGCACGGCTCGCCAGCACTGCCTCAAAGGCGAGGTTGATCGAGCGGGTGCCACCTCCCGACGTGAGCAGCTCGAGGCGCCGGCCCTCCCCTCCAAGAAAGTGGCGCTGGAAGCCGAGTAGCCATCGCTCCAGTTGCGCTCGCCCCACTCGGTGATCCGCCAAGCAAGCAGTCGCCCAGCGCAAAATGGCCTCGGCGCTCTGCACTTTGGTCTTCAGCATGGTCGGCGTCTCATCGGTATCCTCTGGGCTCACCAGCGTGGGCTGCAGAGTGCCTGCCTCTCCGACGTAGCTCAGATCGCCGGCGGGGGCAGATGCCAAGCGGCTGAAGGCTGACCAACCAAGCATGATGTAGCAAAAGTCGATGAGCAGAGGCGTTGCCGTCCCAGAGCCCCCTGGACGCAGCGGCAGGGCACATGGCAAGGTGAGGGAGACAAAGTGAGGGAGAGCAGCTGGACGGCAGCTAGGACGCGAATCTGGGTGTGGCGGGGCCTCGGCACATCACCCTCATTAAAGGACATGTAGGCGGTCTGCCACTGGTGACCGACGTCGAAGTGTTCGTCGCGAGTCTTGAGGTCGCGATAGAGCGAATAGCCGGAGCTGAGCAGGCCATGCTCGATGGTGAGCGAGCGCACCCCGGAGTGTAACTCGCAGTGCACTGGCGTGGTGTGAGTGGTGAAGAGGTGCCGCCACTCCGTGTCGGATACATGCACATGCATGGGCATGCCGCGCTCGAAGGCCCGGGAGGCGGCGCTCGCGAGAGCTGTGCCGCTAAAGGCGGCCATCACCACCGCCACCCTGCTGTGCGCGTCCCAAGACTCCTCTGCCTCCACCTCGACCAAAGACATGTTGAGGCGCGCCGCGACCGCACGCACCTGCGCGACTATGAGGGACTCCGCGGTTGAGCGCTCTTGCTCCTTGACATACAGTACGACGATGGGCGCACCACGCGTGGCGGCTGCCTGCTCGCGGTAGGAGTAGAGGCAGAGTGAGAGCGACTCGTTGCCGTCGGTGGCGTACGAGGCGAAGGGGAAGCCAAAGATGTGCGCCGGAAAGTTGAGGAGGTTCCCAATGACCACGGAATCGATGAAAGACGGGTGCAGTGGGTTTCGGTTGCGCAAGTCCGCGTTAAAGAGCACCGCCTCGAGGAACTCCTCTGCACGCACCTTGTCTGCCTGCAGCAGCATCTGGAAGCGGGGTGACGCTTTGCACTCTTGCATGAGGAGCACGCCGTTGATGTGGTGGAAGGCATCCGAGACGCCGTACTTGTTGCCGCTCTCGATGATCGGCTCGGTTCCACGCGACGCCGCAAGGAGCGAGGTGAAAAAGTCACGGAGCTCTTGGGTGCTCACGCCATTGAGAGAGAAGCCTCCCGTCTTGAGCGCTTCCGGCCACACGACTGGCAGGCCATTGGATTTGAGCATCTTCTGTGTGGGCATCTCGAAGAGTTGCTTGACGACCGCGTCGAGCAGAGGGATGTCTGGCACGGAGCCGCCGCCATCGAGAAAGGCCACCATCAAACACGCTGTCCCGAGCAAGTATAGTCAAGTCAAGTCAAGTCAAGCAAGCAAGCAAGCAAGCAAGCAAGCAACAAACAAGTCAAGTCAAGTAGGCTTCCGCTGGTTGTCTATTGTTTATGTAAGTTTGTCATGTAACTCACAAGTCATACTGAAAGTCATACTTGCCTACGCTGAGAAGACCCTGGCTCAGTCAGAGACAGAGTCACACCGGCTAGGGTCCTCTGTCATCCATCTGTCATCGCGAGAAGTTCTGAAGGTGACTGTCTGATGTCTGATGTCTGATGCCTGAACGTCCCACCTACACTTTGTAGATCATGTGGATGCGGCATGTGCTTGAAAGAACCTGATCGATGCGAATGTATTCGGCCGCGTCGGCCTTGTTCTCACCTAGATGCAGCCGCGGCCATGCCTCCTATCGCTGGCTGCCCGTCGCCGACCGCGGCCCAGCCCGGCGGGACCTTCGACGTCGCGTGTGCGCTCAGGGATTGGGGCAGGGGCGCACAGGACGCCGCCCTGGGCGGCTCGACCGTATTGTCCCCATCGCCTGTGGAATTGCGTGGAGGAGGCTGGGCGCCATGCTGGGCGCCTACAAGAGCTGCGGACGCGATGAGTGGCGTCGAGTGCGCCCCTGCACATCCTCCGCCACCACCGCCAGTTCGTCCGCTACCGCCGCCGCCGCCTCCAATAGCGAAGGAGGCGGCTCGTACCCGAACGTCGGCTGTCGTAGGCCGGGCAGCGGCGCTCTGGGCGCGAGGAGGCGGCTGGCGAGTGGCCGGGGTGCGATGTCCGGCGGGGCTGGGCATCGGATGCTCATGGGCGCGCACCGGCAGGGCGAGCATGCCGCCCCCGGACACGTGTAGGTAGGACGCCGAGCAGACAGGCGCCGAGCCGGCGTGGGCATAGTTGGCGGTGGCGTGGGCGGAGCGCGGGCGCGTCAACCCGCCGGCGAGCGGCTCAATCGAGGGGGGCGGCATTAGATGCGGGCTCGTCGTGACGTACGCGAGCTCCAGAGCACTCGGATGCTGCGCGAGCGCGCGCGTGACCGCGGCGTCCGCCTCGGCACGTGAAGGCGCATGGGTGCTCGTCAGGTGGGCGGCGGACGCGCTCCGAGCAACCGGCCGCCGCACGGCCGCCGCGGCGGAGCGAGGTCGACGACCGGGCGCGGGGTCGAGGCATGAGCGAAGCTCCCCGAAGCCCTCGGGCGTGTAGACCACAGTCGCAAAGGCTTCCATGGCTTTCTCGTGCTGCACGCGCCGCAACTCGACAAGAGCTTGGCGCTTAGCCTCGGCCTTGCGAGCCGCCTCCATCTGCCGCTGCGCCATCGCATTCAGCATCGGTGGCGGCGCGGCGTCGGTCGACGCGCGCATGCCTGGTAGAAAGATCGTCGGCCGATGTGGCTGAACGCTTTGGATCGCGCGTGAGAGCAGATCGGGCGCCGAGACGGCGCCCGCAATGGCAGAGCCTCCGCCCTCGGCACCCGCCGGCGACGACGGCCG
>ENA-UOXG01000920-UOXG01000920.1-mixed-culture-metagenome-genome-assembly--contig:-NODE-920-length-19840-cov-44.342937_pt1 | contig 19840 bp, 9 predicted proteins | sample MGYA00238159_ERZ761634 | MGnify/ENA primary metagenome ERZ761634 (study PRJEB28908, sample SAMN08776845) | mixed culture metagenome | isolation source: Freshwater growth medium | place: USA... | reverse complement strand
CGGCGGCGGCGGGGAGGATGCTGCCCAGCCTGGCCCGACTGCGTTGGGAGGGCTTTGAGGTGAGTGTGGCCGCGGTCCGCGGGGTGGATCTGGACGAGAGGGATGAGGACGAGGACGAGGACGAGGACGAGAGGCCGTTCCTTGGAGGCCATGCTGTCAAAACCGCTCTCCTCAGCTGCATCGAGGGAGAGGGCGAGCCGCCGCTCGAGCTACTGCTTGCGGCTGTCGCCTGCGCCGGCTATGGCGAGATTCGCGGCATTCCGGTGCAGATGATGCGCGACGACTCCGTCTCTGAGCTCGACCTGCAAGCGATACATATAGGTGTCGAGGGTGGCATGCTTCTTGCGTACCTCGTGCCTGCCATAGGCGGGCTGACGGCCCTGGATTTGTCGTTCAACGACCTCAAGGATGAGGGCGTAAGCGCAGTCTGCAAGGCCATCCAGAATAACAAAGAGACCAAGCTCGCGTCGCTCGACTTTAGTTACAACTTCATCGGTCCAGTTGGAGCAAACGCTGTGGTGGCTATGGTAGCTGTCACAGGCGGGCTGATCAAAATATCACTCGCCAAAAACATGTTGGGGGAGGAGGGCACAAAGGCCATCTGTGAGGCTCTAGAACAGAACAAGACGCTCAAGGAGCTTGACATAAGCGGCGATATTGATGGAGAGAGCAACATTGGTGGGACAGCAGGAGTCAAGCACGTGGCCAAGATGCTTGGCGTCAACGGCGGGCTGACGAGCATAGACCTCTCCAGAAACCAGCTGTGCGGCCTCGATGCATATGGCCAAGGAACTTACACTGCAGAGGGCATCATAGTGATTGCAGACGCTCTGCGCGTTAATGGCGCGCTAACATCGGTGGATGTTGGTTGGAACGACATCACTGGTAATGTGGCACAGGAGCTTGCGACCGTGGTCCTCAGTAAGCCGACGCTCGAGATCTTCTGCAACATCCCGATCAAGAAGTTGCGCGCCGACAGTCTGTCCGAGCTCGACCTATCCGGCAAGGGTGTCGGTGTGACAGGCGCGCTAGTGTTGGCCAATCTGCTTCCTGTCACAGGCGCACTGACGACCCTGGATTTGTCCTTCAATGACCTCAAATATGAGGGCATAAGCGCAGTCTGCAAGGCCATCAAGAGTAACAAAGAGACCAAGCTCGCGTCGCTCAACGTCAGTGGCAACTTCATCGGTCCAGTTGGAGCAAACGCTGTGGTGGCTATGGTAGCTGTCACAGGCGGGCTGACGAGCATCGACCTCTCCCGAAACCAGCTGTGCGGCATCTGGACTGACAACAAGGGCGACCCACATGGCACCTATACCACAGAGGGCATCACTGCAATCATCACTGCAATCGACGACGCCCTGCACGTTAATGGCGGGCTGACGAGCCTCAACCTCAGCGACAACCAGCTGTGCGGCCTCGATCGTTATGGGCTTGGAACTTACACTGCAGATGGGATCACAGCGATTGCCGACGCTCTGCGCGTCAATGGCGCACTGACGAAAATCGAGTAAGTTTGTCGCCCCAATTCCCAAACTTTGATTTCTAAGCACCACGTGCCTAGCTGATGGCCACGGAAGGATACCTCCTGTGTGAACAACCTTCCTGTCTGCTTGTCTGCATCCCTATACAGGCTGTTGAGCAACTTCATTGGCGAGGAAGGGAAGGCCTTGATCCATGAGGCACTGCAAGGAAAGGCTGGATTTGAGCTGCTTTTCTGAGGAACAACTGCGTGTTCATGGACGATGACGATCTGAATGCGCTCACGACCATTGACTCGAGTGTGTGCGAAAAAACTGCGAAAAACATGGACATTTCCCTGCTCACCCCGCGATGGCTCCGAAGAAGGACAAGGTCAAGAAGGAAATGGGAAAACTTCCAGCACCAGCCAGCGGCTCGCACCGCGGCGAGACCCCGAGCCATCGCGGCGAGACCCCGAGCCATCGCGGCGACAGCCCCAGCAAGAAGGATAGATCCAGCCGCGGCAAAAATGTTGGAGCGTGAAAGAGCAACGAGTTAAGCAACGAGCATGGGATTGAGGGCGGCCGGGCCATCAGGGTCTGTGGCAGGAGGCATTCGACATTGCGATTGGGGTCTCAGACCCCATTTGGAGATTTGGCGCATGGGTAGTCGGCCTCTCACCCAACGTCTCAGTAGGCATGGAACGCGTGTTCCTTCGTTGCTTCCTTCCGTTTCATGGGCACATGCGCGGCGCGTCTCCCTTGCATACATGTAGGAACGACACCACAACCATGTGCTCCAGGGGTAAAGCAGCCAGCAAGGACCAACAACTTTTGTTGAAGCGTTTAACAGTATCTTTTCTACTTCCTGTAGCACCGGTTGTCGCGTCTGTCGTGAACGTTAACACGCAGGTGTGAGTGTGGGACTCTCCACACAATGCCGCAACGTCGGCGGGTCGCCGCGGCCATCGTGCTGCACGGAAAGCTCGGTCGCTTCGATCGCGGCGTGGAGGGCGAGCCGACACGCGCGGTGCACGCCGGTGTTGTTGGCGCTCTCGACCTCGCCGTCTTCTGCTACGCTGGCTACGTACGCCATGTGCTCGAGCCCAGCCGGAGCGCTGGCCTCGACGTGCACTTCTTCGGCCACTCTTGGTCGCCTACGATCGGCAAGGCTCTCGACGCGCTCTTTCGACCGCGGGCCAGCTCGCACGAGCCCGAAGAGGTGAAGCGGAACCATCGCCTGTGCCGTGAGCTCGAGGTCTCGCTGCTCCGTGTGGGCAACGGCTTCCAAGGCTTCTTCACGGGGATGGATGGCTGGGGTCAGAACTCGTGCGAGCGCACGGCGTCTCATCTGCTGGGCATCTCGCGCGCCGTCGAGCTCATGCGCCGGTCGGAGCGTGCGAGCGAGCTCGAGTACGAGCGTGTCCTCATCTCCAGATGGGATACGCTCTGGCAGAGGCCGCTGCCGCTCACATCGCTCCCGATCGCTCCCGGCGTCTTCGTGCTGCCCCACCAGTGCGCTTCGTCTGGACCACCCGACACGTCGGCGCTTGTACAGCACCGGCACCGAGTGTGCGGCGGCGGTGGAGACCATTGGCTGGGCGCGATCGCATCTGGCTCGCAGATCACCACGGGCGCCATTGAGTGCGGTCCGCCGTCGCGGGGCTGTGAGAACGACTTGACGAAATCGGCGCGCGCGGTGTTTGTGCTGGACTGGTGGATCGCGGCCAGGCGAGTGACTGCCACTGACGGTCACGGATGGTCACGGATGGTCACGGATTGCCACGGAGTGCCACTGCGTGCCACTGATGACCACGGATTGCCACGGATGGCCACGGATGGCCACGGATTGCCACGGATTGCCACGGATTGCCACGGATTGCCACGGATGCATCTGACCTGTCCGAGATTGTGCCCAGATCGACTGACGCAGCCGCCTTCGCCGCTCTCGGCGACGCACCCATATTTAGCAACCTGACAAGGGCGGCGGCGGCCTCGTATCACGTGCACCGCGGGCCTCGGGGGCAGCCGCAGGTGGCCATGGGTCACATCTACTGGGGCGAGATGATCTTGCGACAGCTGCGCGCACAGCTGCGCTACGCGTCCCACCAAGGGGTCGACTTCACCCTCGGGCGTATGTGGGCCTCTGTGCGCTGCCTTGGCCTACGCCCCGCTTGCTCCACACGCGTCGCGGCCGACGCTTCACCCAAGCATCGACCTGATGAGGGAGGTAATCAGTGGCAATCAGTGGCAATCAAGCTTCGACGAGGCGGTGGTGAGGGCGGTAGACGCACTGGAGGCGGTCGCGCTGACGGCGGTGCCGGTCGTGCGGGTGTCGTGGCCGGCATCGCGGCCGACGTCGCGCCCACGGCACCCGCCTTCAGCTGCGACGCGTCCGATGTGCTTCGACGGCCGTGGCATGGGAATCTGCCGCCGGCACCCACGTGGCTCACGCCCACCGTGAGGCCCGAGGCGCTCGCCAAGCGAGGTGCGTGTGACGACGGCTACTTTTACTGCCTTGGCGGCTCTCGTATGTGCGACGAGGCGCAGCGCGCGACCGACGCGATGGATCGGATTGAAGTGCGAGCGCTCTATGTCGGCTGTGCGGACCGGCTGTGCCAACGGCTGCCGCAAGCGAGTTTGAACGTGCACGGGCGCCGTCTCGGGCGCGCACGTGACGCTCTGGTGGGCGACAGGAATGCCTCCTTGGTCGACTCGAGCGTCGCGTGTGCGGGCGCACTACTCTCTTTGTTGGTTGCGTTGCACTCCGACGCGCCGTTACCCAACCGCACGCTCGCCTTCGACCTAGCAGCCGCAGAGGGCACCGAGCCCGAACGCCATGCAGGGCCGAGGTCCATTGCCGTCCTGTCTCGTAGGGCACGTGAGCTTGTCGGACCAGTACGGCGCTCCGCTCTGCGCGCGGCGTGCCCAATCTGGCAGCTCAAGGTGCCCGGCGCGGCGCCCGACGCGGAGGTCTCAGCCGAAGCGATGGAGGAGGCCACGCGCGGCGCGTCATCATCCCCTGCCCCCAACGGTGCGTCTTCATCCCCTGACCCCGACGGCCCCATCGCAAGCACCTCGCGCCCTCAAGGCGTCGTATCGAGCACTATCCGCGTCGGCTACTGTGCAACGACGGACAACGGGCCGAGCGACTGCATCAACGGCCACAAGGGCAGCGTGCCTCGGCTGCCCGACCTGCAGGCCTGCGTCGGCTTCTGCCAGCAGTGCGCCCGTTGCCGTTTCATCTCGTACTCAACGAGCCACGCGGACTGCTCGTGGTTCAGCCACTGCCGGGCCTTCGAACGAGGGCCGGTACTCGGGCTCGACTTCGGCGGCGCCACGTACGTCAGCATGCAGGTCAAGGAGCATTTCAACGCGTCCTCTCCCAAGAGGCACGGTTGAACATATCTTTGAAAGTCTCTGATCTAGGGCCCTCGTTTTCGGAGGAGCAGCATACAGCAGCAGGCAGCCAGGTCGCCACAATGTCGCTTCACCTGTCGCGAGGTATGGTTAGCACCGCGCGGAGCTGTTATGAGATTGGCTTTTTTCGATACATGATACATGACGCACGAACATGTACGACTGCGTCACGTGGTTTTGCGCGCTGGTGCGTCACGGCACACCGCACCGCAGGCGGGCGCTTCATTTAACGTAAGCCGCGGCGCGCTTATGACGCGGCCGGACACTCGAGACGACGCGTGACAAACATTTACCACCGCCTCGCATTGTATGCCTGGGTTGTTTTACTTACTTACTATCCCTAACGGGGCGGCCCGGGGGGTGCACCCGCGCGCATGGCACCGAGGGCGGTGCGCGGATCATGTGGGCGATGTCGCAAGTTCACAACCAACTCGGGACCGACGTGTCATTCGGGCGCTCTATGAATCCCTCTTCTCATGCTCGGAGCGCTCGATGAAGGTGGAATGATTCCACGGCTGCTTCAGGTGCGGCCTCTCCCACCACTCTGGGCTGGGAAGGGGGCTGGCCGCCTTCGAGCGGATAGACCGTGGCGTCAGATACGTGTTCATGGTCTGCACGAACGCAGGCACCGAGCTCGAGGCCTGCCGGCTGGCGCCGCCGCTGCCGCCCCGTGCATTCGTGACCGTGGCAAAGGATTGGTGGTCGCTGAGCGCACGCTGCTGGGGCGTCGTCGCGAGAGTCGTCGCATGGAGGGAGATGGCTCTGCCTGGCGAGAGCGCTTCGAGTGCCTCGAGGCGCCTCGGGAAGTCATACGTCTCGGGACGTTCGCCAGGGCTGCCGCCGCCCGTATCCATTTCGCCCTCGATTCGGCTGCTGATGCAGCTACCCCCAAACGCCCGTATCTCGTCCCGTATCTCGCCCCGCATCTCCCCTTTGCCGGACCAAGGAGCACCGATGATTTGAACCGCGTTTGCGGACAGGGGGCTGTGCGCGCCGGAACGCTTGGTCGGCGGCATCAGTTGATGGACACGTGCTGGGTCGCCGCGCCTCGCACCCGTCCAGGGTGCACCTGCCGGGCCAGCTGCGGGCGCCGAAGCGGGGGTTGAGAGCTCGAACGCAAGCTGTGTGTCAAAGAGGGTGTACACGGGCACGATCGCGCCGAGGAAGGTCGTCTCGATGAAGGCACCCAACATCCGGCTGCGCCCGAGTGGTAGACAGTCCCACACTCCGATCGCTCGTCCGCCGCCATAACCGCCGCCAGCGCCCTTTGGACTGCCCTTATTTGGACTCATTGGAAGGAGCGTCGGGTGCGCGATTCTCATCAGCTCCGTGTACTCGGTATCGGTGAGAGCACCGCCCGCGTGCACGCGTTGCATCAACCGGCCGTCACTCACCGTCGCCGGCCGCCCCTTCGATGCGACCATCCTCGACCGTCCGGGCTGCGACCGTTGCGGCGTGCCCGAGGCCGATGGAAAGGGATCGTGGGCCTGCGCCGAGGCTGGTGTGTAGGGGTTGCTGCGGCATGAGGGCTCCTTGATGCCGGCGCCTCCCACGGAGAGTAGCACGCTTCCCCCCGCGGCCTTGAGCCTACTTTCTGCCCGACTCCCACTGCCCTGTGACTCGACGGGTGACGACCAGGACGACGCCACGTTCGAGCTGTGCTCTTCGCTCGCGCGGCGACCGAGCTCGCGGGACGAGCTCACGCGTAGAGCTCTGGCAGGCTCGGGGACAGGTGTGCGTGTGACCGCCTCTGGCTCAGCGATGGCGCCAGGGGGAAGAAGGGATGCATCGGGCTGAGACAGGATAGCAAACATAGGGGTGCCAAGCCCTTGACGGGATGTGGCACCGCTGAGCTCCGCGGAGTCAGCGGCGGCTTCTGCAGCCGCAGCCGCCTTCACGTCCACAGCCGCATGAGCCGCCGCGGCAACCGCTTCGGCCGTCTCCTTGAGCATGATCATGTCCCCTTCCTTTTGCGCCGCCTCGAGCAATATGTCGAGCGCCGCCGCCGCCGCCACCTCCGCCTCCGCCTCCGCCTCCACCTCCGCCTCCACCTCACTCATCTGCTCACGCTTCGCCATCGCGGCGGCGCTCATCGCCTCCTCTTCGGATCTCAGATGCGCCTGATGTGAGTGCCGATGGAAAGCTTGCAGCTGGCGGCGCACCGCGCCCACAGCGGCCGCCTGGTCCTCTACGTTGTGCGCCTCAGCGCGCTTCGCCCTCGTATGCTCCAGCACATTCTCCGTCAGTCGGAAATCGCGCATGAACTCGATCATGGACTGACGAGGTGCCCGAAACTGCGCTTTCGCGGTGGAGGATGTGGCGTCGATGGCTGCTGCGAGCACAGCGGTGGCGGCGTTGGCGGCGGGTGGGGCTCTCGGACTTTCGAGGAGGCGGAGAGGACTTGCTGGACGGAACGGCGCCTCTTCCGCACGGCCCTCAGGAGCGACGCCTACAGAGCCGCCGCCGCCGCCGCCGCCGCCAAGGGCAGCATGCTCGAAAGAGGCTGAAGGCGTTTCGCAAGTGCTAGCAAGGCTCTTGGCTAGAGCTAGCAGTGAAGGTTCCACCGCCACGGCCTTCTCCTTTCGGAAGGATTTGTCGGCAGCAACAAGCTCTTCGTCCTCCTCCTCCCCACCTCCCTCACGCTCGCCTACCTCACTCGCGACGTCATCGTCATCGAGGTCAGTCGCGGCCGCCGTCGCCGTTTCTGCAGCCGCCGCGGCTGCCAGCGCCGCCTCTGCGTCCGCGGTGGCCTTGGCAGCCAGGCGAGCAGCCTCGAGGGGCGAGAGCCCCTGCTCAACGCGAGCGACGATCTTCTGCAACTCGAGGGCACGCCTCGCCTTTGCAGGCGCCATCTGCTTTTCGCGCTCGATGATCACGCGCCACCTGTGCCGCACACGCACGCGCAAGAGACGGCGCATAGTCTGTCAGGGGGGAAGTCAGGGGTGGCTTGCGCGCGCACAGGGCTGCCTCAGGGCGCGAGCAGCGTGAGCCGAGGGAGGGCTGTAGGAGGACATTCTGTGTGGGCGTGCGTGTGTGAGGCTGTGAGCCTCTGTGCTGCGCGCGTCAGCAGCATGTGCACAGCACACCGGTGCGGAGCGCGCTTGAGCTCCTTCCGCTCGGCTTTTGACGAGACGTCGAGCTCGATCATCCATTTCTCGAGCTGGTCGAGCTCCTTCTCGTACTTGAGGACCTCGGGTTCCAACCTCTTGATGATCGCCTCCATCATCTGCTTGTGCGCGTGACCGCCGCGACCCGCCGAGTCGGCGACGGCCGTCAGCCGCTTGCGCAGCTTCTGCACCTTCTTGGCGAGCGACGGCGCGACGAGCCCGAAGAACTCGCTCGCGATGCGGTGCACCTCGGCACGCAGGATGTAAATCTCGCAGAGTTCCAAGCGTATGCGCATCCGCGCGCTCTGCGCCGCACCGCGCACGCGCTCCTTGATGGCTCGGAACTCGTGTCCACTTCGGCCACGTGCAGCCCATGCTGCCTGTAGACCGATCGCCGCCTCGACCCACCTGTGCCGCTCTGAGCGCGCATCGCTCCACTTTTGCAGCATCTTGTCATCCTTGATAAGCGCCGCCAGGTACTGGCACGTGTTCTCCCGCGCCAGCTGCCGCCGGTGGGCAAAGAGGAGCTTGTCGCTCTGCTGCGCCTCGCGGATGAGCAGGGCCTCAATTCTGTTGCGCAGCGTGTCCTTGAGGGTGATGCCCTTGAACATTGCAGCAATCTTGACGGCCGTGCGGATCTTGGCGAACTTGCTGACTCCCGTCATGCCTCCGGGAAGAGTCGACAGCGCTCCCAGCATCTTTGCGTCTAGAGTGAGAATGCGGCCTGCTCATTCCATAATCACTCCATAACACCCGTTTATGGAAAGAGCGTTCGCGTCTAGGAATTTTCCATGAGAGACGTTCGATCTGCTTCTTCCATACATGTCCATCACACCACAATCGAAAAAATGATATCTGGCCCTAGGAGCATCATACTTTCCGTCTAAGCAATCATCACAGCAACCGGAGCATGCAAGCTAGTTTTACAGTCTGTAGTCGAAATAACACAGGCTTCGTCCTCCAGTCCCATCGTCGACCCTCTCTCTCATTGTGGCGACCCACAAGTCCCTGGGGGGATCTCCCCCACGTGGATCCTCTCCGCTCGAGACGACAGGTAGACACACCATCTGTTTACCTTCTGAACATTGTAAACGCCCTTGTGTAAACGACGGCTCTACTCGACCCTGACCGGTTCGGGACCAGCAATTGTTCGGGACATAACTCTTAAGCTCGAATGTACAGCTCGGATCTCCTGTCTCCTGTTTTCACTTAACTCCAGGATAAATACAATTGGATTCCCTTGATTGGATTAGGAACCTGATAACAAGGGGGAAGTTTTAAAAATGATGGCGTTTCGGGCTTTCGGCGACGAACGGCTCAACGGCAAAAGTGTCCAGTTGGACACGGAAGTGTGAAAAAGTTTGGGGCCATGCGAGGCATTGCATGCCAGAAGCAGAACGTGCTGTTTTTTTGACGGCCTATTTAGGCACAGCTGAACTTTACTCGCACGGCTCCACGCACAAACATCATAACGTTGGATGCCGCGTCGCCTTGTCGCCTCCATGCTGGTGATCCACGCGTGCTTGATAGCCGCCGCGACGTCTTCCCCTCCGGATGCCATGCACATCTTTGCTGCAAATGCCGCACTGCTCATGCCTGCCCATGACGACGTCGACGCTTCTCCCGAAGAGATCAGCATAGTGTCCGCCCAGAGCTTCAACTCGTGCGAGGAGGTGAGGGCCGCCGGGGCATGCGAGCACCCGCTGGCCCAGGCCCATTGCAAGGTCTCGTGCCCTCAACCCGACCTTTCAAACTTTTGGCGAGCCCGCGACAAGACCGTGTAAAGACCGTGCGGGCGGACGTATCTGCCCCCGCACAAGGTGTCTCACCCAAGGCTCCCGAGATCGCGCATCCAATATTAACTGATATCGTGGACCAATCATCTACAAGAAGCACTATAGCCTAAATGAGGATCAATTAGCCTAAGCCCAGAAAAGGAATGAAGGGACCGTGCTCCGTGGTCCACGATCAGGAAGCGGAAACCATGAAGCGTTCAGCTGAATGACGTACAACGTCTATACCGCGACGCCGCGAACTTGCGATCTCGGCCCGGGGACGCGGGCACGGTCGTGCGTCTAGTCTGTACTCTCGTGCCGCGGGAACTCGCGGCCGTCGTCGCGCGTTGACGCCGGCGTTATCGTTGATCGTGCTGTTTATGGCTATGGCTACATCGTACATGGTACAAGCTACAACTCGAGTATCCGGCGCGGTGTAGGATCGTGCGCAGGTGTCGGTGTCGGGCGCGGGGCGGGGGGCGCGGCAAGTCTCGTCTCTGTGTCGTGCGTTGCTCTACACCGTCCGAATTGTGGTCGTGGGTAACCGGCCGCCCGGCGCCCGGGGCGACCCCCGCCCGGCCGCCCCGCCCGCCGGGTGCGCCGACGCGGCCCGCAGCCGGTGCGTAAATATAACTGCCTCAGTACATCTCTCCAACACATGCGGCCTTCGCATGGGGCAATGGGCCTTCGATGGCGCATGGCCATGCGATGTTACGTTATAGCGACTGTTCGGCTCTCGAGAGCGCGGTTGGAGCATCCGAGCATCTGGAGCGCGCGGGCTCGCGATGCGCGCGTTCGCCGTTCCGGTTGCTTCCCCCGCCCGTCCCGCGCCGGGTCGCCGTAAGTAAGTTAGTAAGTAAACATCGCCTATCCTACTATTGCGATATATACGCGCCGGACGTGCCGGTGGATGGGATGTTCAGTGTGCGACGTTAACGGTGATTCTGTGATTCTGTGAACTGTATTACACGCGGTCACCTCGCTGCCGCCGCCCCACGGGGTCGCGCCGCGCCGCTCGCCTCTCGCCGTCCGTACGCGGATCACACCTCCATCTCTCTCAAAGCGGGCGGGGGTTTGAGCGGGGGGTGGGGGGAGCGGAGCAGCCGAGCAGCCCACAAGCGGTCTCCGAGAAGCCATCTCTCACTGTGGGCACCTCTGGGAAAGGGCCCTCCCCGCCGCCGCATCGACGCAAGCTCCGCTCAATCGCGCTCGAAATCGCGGCCGCCGCCGCGGCCGCCGCCGCGGCCGCGCCCGTCGCCGCGCCCGCGGCCGCGCCCGTCGCCGCGCCCGCGGCTCTCGAAATCGCGCCCGCCGCGCCCTTCGCTGCGCGGCCCGTCGTTTCGAAATTCGCGAGGTTCGCCTCGGCCGCGCCCGTCGCCGCGTCCTTCGCCGCGGCCGCGGCCGCGCCCGCGGCTCTCGGATTGCTTGCCCTCGCTCACTTCGATGTTGCGGCCGTGCAGCTCGTAGCCGCTGAGCTCGGCGATGGCCTTGGCACCGGCCACCGGGCTCTCCATGTTGACGAACCCGAAGCCCTTTGGCCGGCCCGTCTCGTCGGTCATGACTGTGACGCTCACTACCGTGCCGAACTGCTCAAAGAGCGAGCGCAGCTCTTCCTCGGTGGCGACAAAGGCGAGGTTGCCCACAAAGCAGCGGAAGCGGCTGACGGCCTCCGCGGGCTTGCCGGCAGCCATGCGGGCCTTCATCTCCGCCGGGTACTCGACCAGCTCCATGCCAGGCGGCACCGGGGACACGCGGCTCGCCGACTGGAACCACTCATGGCCGCAGTTGGAACAACGCACCTGCTTGCCCACTGGGCCAAAGGCGTCCGGGGCGACGGCATAGGCGGCCTTGCAGCGTCCGCACGTGATCACGCTGGTGCCCTCAGCGACTACTGCATCCATGCGGACGGAGCTGCGGCGGCAATAGTCATGGGCGGTGCTCTGACAAGTGATTGCATCAGCTGCCGACGGCCTCACAAGCGCTGTGGCGGGTCTGGCGAGTGCCGACGCGGGATACAGCACGCTCACGATCGGCAGCAGTGCAGCAAGGAGCTGTAGCAACATTTTTGTGACGGGGCCTCGTCGGTCCCGCGAGCTCACCCGAGCTCGAAACCTCAAAAACTTCACGGAACTTCATGAACTTGGATCAGGGAACTACATGTACATGTTCAACTTTCAGCCAAACCACTGGCGAAACGTGCGACGCTGATCGTCTTCACAGAGTTCAGTTCAGTTCAGTTCAGTTCAGTTCAGTTACCTACGCAAGCGCGGCCTACGCAAGTGAGGCAGCTACCTACCTACTGAAACTGAACTGAACTGACTGAACTGAACTCTTCACAGAGAAGGCGCAACTTCCAACGGGCGCCCCTGGCAGGTTGCCTTCTTCATCGACACCGGCTGTCGCACTCTCTCCGAATGCAGACGGTGGCGGCCACCGCGCTCGCCGACTTTCAGGCCGAGGACCCGGTCGAGCTCAGTTTTAAGGCGGACGAGGTCCTCAGGATCCACAATTACCCGCATGAGGAGCCGAACGCGCCGGGCTGGTACCTCGCCGAGAATGCCGTGGGTGCCAAGGGTATCGTGCCCGTCTCTTATGTGGAGGTGACCTACGAGGATGGCGAGGCCGAGGGCGAGGCGGGCGAATACTTGGACGATGAGATCCGCGACGGCGCCAGCGACGACCAGATGTTCAGGGGCCCGTTCCTGCCGATGGGCAAGGGTCGGATGCTCGCTGACTTTGTCGCCGAGGCTGAAGGAGAGATGTCGTGCCATGCCGGCGATCTCGTCGAGCTATTGCGGCCGGCCCAGGGCCTCCCTGAGGGCTGGCTCTACGCCCGAATCGGCGGCGCCGCGGGCCTCGTGCCGGAGACGTATGTGGAGCCTGCCGACGAGGACGGCATCGGCAGCACGATGGGCGGCGCGGGCGATCTCTCGGGCCTCGATCTCGCGGGTCTCGAGACCATCGGCCAATCGGGCGACGAGTACCTCGACGATGGCCTCGATGCGCTCGAGTTCGGAGGCGGCGGCGTGGATGCCGAGCATGCGGGCGAGGGCGAGATCATGATCGTGCTCGCCGACTTCGCGGCGGAGGACCCGAAGGAGATGTCGTGCAAGGCGCAGGAGCTCGTGCGCTTCGTGAGGCGCCCACCCGAGGCGCTCGACTGGGCGCTGTGCCAGCGGCTGCAGGGCGGCGCCGAGGGCCTCGTGCCCGCCTCGTACCTGCGCGGGGCGGATGGCCAGATGGTGGCTGGCTTCACCGCCGAGGATGCGGGCGAGGTGAGCGCGCCCGAGGGGATGAAGGTGTGGCAGGCGGAGCCGACGCCCACGTCGGCCGCCGGCTGGTCCCTCGTCGTGCTCGAGACGGGCGAAAAGGGACTGGTGCCCGAGTCGTACGTCAGCTGGTCGGGTGGGGCGCCTCCCTTTGGCGGTGGCGCCGCTGAGGAGCGCGCGGACTGGGCCGCGTACGGCGGTGAGCTGCTCGAGGAGACGGATCTCGAGGCCGAGATCGAAGCCGCCGCCGGCGGTGGCGGCGGCGGCGGCGGCGACGGCGGCACCGAGTCCGTCTCCGAGTGGCTCGCGTACACGACCGTGCTTGTCGCGAATGCGGATCCGTCTGCGACCCTCGCGGCGGTCGCCCTCGCGGACTTCACCGCCGAGGCGCCCGTCGAGATGTCGATCAAGGCGGGCGAGCGGCTCGCGCTCCTGACGGGCGTCGAGCCGCCGCGTGGCTGGGCGATCGCACTGCGCGTGGGTGCGACGGACGCGACCACTACCAAGGGCCTCGTGCCCGAGACGTATGTGCAACTCACCGCCTTTGAAGCGCTAGTGAGTGCGCCCGTTGCCGCTCTCGGCCTGAGCGAGAACGACGTCGTCATGGTCCAGCCGGATCGCTCGACGCCGGACGCGTGGTGGGTCGAGGCGCGCGAGGGCCGCGGCGCGGGGCTCGTTCCCAAGGGGCAGCTCACGCCACTCACGCACGAAGAGCGAGCGGCGGCTCTCCGGCGCGAGGCTCAGAAGGTGGCGGAGCTCGAGTCCGGCAGGTTGCGCGCGGCGGCGGCCGCGGCGGCGGCGGCCGCGGATGTGGCGGCCAAGGCGGCCGAACGGCGCGAGCAGGCGATGGCGGAGAAGGCGGCTAAGGCCGAGGACCCAGCAGAGCGTGAGCGTCTTGAGAATGAGGCAGCGATCGCAAAGCAGGCGCGCGCGGAGGCGACGCAGGCCAAGGAGACGGCCGAGAAGCTGCGTGAGCAAGGCCGGCTTGCAAGTCTGACGGAGGGGGACGAGGAGTCGAGGGCGCGCCAGGCGGCGAGAGAGGCCGAGGCGGAGGCGCAAGCTCGGGAGCAGGCGGAGGCGGAGGCGGCACTCCAGGTCGAGTGGGAGGCAGAGGAGGACGCACACGCGCGCCACGTGGCCGAACGTGCCGCCGTAGAGAAGGCCGCGGCCGAGAAGGCCTTCCAGTTGGAGCAGGAGCGGCGCGAGGCGGCCGCGGCGGAGCAGGCGGCTGCGACGGCCCAGGCGGCAGAGCAGGCGGCCGCGGCAGAACAGGCGGCCCAGCGCGCGGCGGCGGAGGCGGCGGCGGAGGCGGCGGCGGAGGCGGCGGCGGAGGCGGCAGCGAGTGACGCGGCGGCGCGTGATGCGGCCGAACGCAAGGCTCGCCTCGACGCGATCCCCGCCGAGGCCGCCTCGGGCGCCGCCTCGGGCACCTCGATCGCCAAGGAGGAGGCGGAGCGCGTGGCCGAGGCGGAGAGGCATTCGGTCACGGCCGAGAGGCAAGCCACCGCGGAGGTCGCGGCACAGAGTGCACCAGCCGAGGTGCAGGCCTCCGAGGTGCAGACCTCCGCCGCACCGCCCAAGCCGCCAACGGCGCCACCAACGGCGCCGCCCGAGGCACCACCTACGGCGGCATCGGAGGCACCACCGCCGGAGGCATTACCTACGGCGGCGCCACCGACGGCGCCGCCGGAGGCATTACCTACGGCGGCGCTGCCGCAGGCACCAACTACGGCGGCATCGGAGGCACCACCTACGGCGCCGCCGGAGGCACCATATACGGAGGCACCACCGACGGCGCAGCCGGAGGCGCCGTCGGAGGCGCAGCCGGAGGCACCACCTACAGCGCCGCCGGAGGCGCCTGCAGAGTCGGCGGCGGACGCGGGCGCACGGCGCAAGGCCGAAATCGAAGAACGCGCGCGTCTGAAGCGCGAGGCGCGGCGCAAGCAAGAGGAGGAGGAGGCGGCGGCGCGTGAGGCCGAGTTCGCGGCGGCGGCCGAGGCCGACCTCGAGCGCGAGCGTCTCGCGAGATTTGACGAATCCGAGGAGCGTCGCGCGCAGCAGGCGCAGCAGGCGAGGTACGAGGCGATGGCCGAGCAGGACGCCTTCGACACCGAGGCGGCGGACAAGAAGGCGCAGCAGGAGCACGAGGAGCGCGAGGCGAGGGAGCGCGCCGCCGAGCAGCGACGTGCCGAAATGGAGCGGCAGCGCGCAGCGGAGGCCGAGGAGCGCCGGCAAGCGCGCGAGAGGGAGCGCCTCGAGCAGGAGGCGCTCGCCGAGCATCGCGCGAGCCTCGAGGCTGCTGAGGCCCGTCGGGCGGAGGAAGCCGCGATGCTCGCGAAGCTCACCACTCCGGCGGCGCCCGCCACGGCGCCCGCCGAGCCGGCCTTTGACTGGGGCGGAGGCGGCGGCGCCTCCAGCAGCACGGCCGCCGCCGCCGAGCCGGCGTTTGACTGGAGCGGCGGCGGCGGGAGCACGGCGCCCAAGGCCTCTGGCGGGGGCGGCGGCGGCGGCGGCACGCCACAATACGGTGCGGCGCCGCTGCTGGCGCAGAGTGCGGCCGTGATTACGAAGCTCATCGAGCCGGCCGAGCCGGGGACACGCGAGGTGCGCGTCGCGTCGGTGGTGGCGATGCAGCCGGGCGCGACGGTCATCCTCTCGCTCGACCTCGGCTCCGAAGAGGAGGCGATCATCGAGGAGGTCCGACCGGACAAGTTTGGCAAGGGCGGCTCGCTCGTGCTCAGCACGGCGCTCACGTTCTTTCATGTGAGCGGACGGCCGTTGCAGCAGCAGCCCACGGCGGCGCGCGGCTCGGCGGCGCACGTGGCCGCCACGGCGCGTGCGAAGCAGCTGCAGAAGCTCGTGCGCCGCGGCGCTCTGAGGCGCAATTTGAGGAAGATTGCCGCCGAGTCGCGTGCCGTGGCGGCCGAGAAGGCGGCGATGGCTGCGAAGAAGGCGGCGGCGGAGAAGGCGGTCAAGGAGGCGGAGGCGGCGGCGGCGGCGAGGCGTCAGCGTGCGGAAGAGGCCAAGCAGGCAGAGGCGATGGATGCCGAGGCGGTGCAGCGTGCGGCCATGGAGAAGGCCGAAGCGGTGCTCAGGGCCGCGGAAGAGCGGGCCAATCTCAAGGCGGCGGCGGCCATGGATGCGGCGGGGGGCGAGGGCCTGCCGGGGGCACGCCACGCTGCCGCCGCCGCACGTGCCTCGGCGATGCTCGACCCTTGGCAAGCGCCCGCGACGGCGCCTGTGACGGTCGCGGCAGCCGCCGCGCCTCCCGCCGCGCCTCCCGCCGCGCCTCCCGCCCCTGCTGGGGGGGCGGCAGCCAGAGGCAGCGGCACCAAGGCGCTTGCTGGCGCTGGCGGCGCTGGCGGCGCTGGCGGCGCTGGCGGCGCTGGCACCAGCACCAGCAAGGGCGGTGCTGGCGGCGCCGGCGGCGGCGGCGCCGGCGGCGGCAGCAGCAGCAGCAAGGGTGCCTCCAAGGGTGCGATGGGAGCCAGCGGCGCACCCTTGGCACCTAGGTCGAAGGGCGCCAAAAGTGGCGCCAAAGGTGGAGGCAGGGGCGGCGCGGCGGCCGCAGTGGCAGAGGCGCGTGCTGCGGAGGTGCGTGCTGCGTGCATCGTGAGCGCGCCCGAGCTGCACGCTGACGAACCCCGCGACACCGAGGAGCCGGATGACGTGGGCGCGGGGTTCGTCAGCGGGGTTCGTCAGCCGGATGAAGAAGGCGACGGTTACGAGATGGACGACTTCGACGGTGAGGAGAACGGTCCCAAGCCACCCTTGCCCAATCTGGTGCCGAAGCCGCCCGCCCCGCTGCCCATTGGCTTCAGTGCGCCGCCGGGCGAGCACGTGGCGGGGTACGACCGGCAGGCGTTGCCGCTGCGAAGCCCTCTCGCCGAGCTGCGTGTGACGAGCCGTCGTTACGATGAGGCCGATGCCGCCGTCGATGACGCGCTCGATCGCGCCGTCGCCGAAGCGCTCGGCGTCCCGCCGGCGCACGCGGCGCCAGCGAAGCCGTCCGGGCGCCCACAGAGTGCCGCCGTCGCTCGCTCGCAGCATGCGCCGTCGAGTGCCAACACGGCGCTGCTCTCGGCAGCGGAGCCCTCGGCGTCCGGCGCCGTGTTTGCCGCACAAGGCGCCGCGGCGCATGCATGCGCTCACCACGGCGCCGAGCACGCCCAGGGCGAGCAGCAGCTGATGGCGGCGCATGCATGCGCTCACCACGGCGCCGAGCAGCTGGTACTGGCGACGCCGGCGCCACAGGGCCGTGACCGGCGCGCGCGCCCCGCATCGGCGCACCCGCACGGGCGTGTGGGCAAGGCGCAGCGCGGGGGCGGCCGGCTGAGCAATGCTGACCGTGAGAGAGCCGAGGCGGCGGCCGCGTACCTCGCCCCCCTGGAGGAAGACACGCACCCGCCGTACGCACCTCAGCCCTCTCACTCTCACGCGCCTCAGCCCGCGGCGCGCGCCGTGGTGAGCGCCTCCTCGGCGCGCTCGGGCCAGGGGCTGACGCCCGCCCCTCCGCCGCCGCCTCCGGTGTACGTGCCGCCCGCGTCCTCGGCCACGCCGGACGCGCGCCTCGAGCAGGAGCTGCGTCTGCTCGAGCACGTCTACCGTCCGGACGTCTACGGAGCGCCGCCCGCAGCCCTCCAGCAGGCCGTCGCTGGCCGACACCGGCGCGACGGCGAGCGGCCGCCCGCGCGTGCACAGTCGGCGGGCGTGGCGCGAGAGGGCAGCGGGCGCGACGGCGGCGCGGGCGAGCGCGTCGTTGCGGGCGGCGAGCGCGTCGTTGCGGGCGGCGAGCGTGACGCCGTCTTCACCGAGTTCAGCGAGCTTCTCCCCGGCCCCGCGCGTCGCCGTCGCGCGCGCTCGGCACGGACTAGCAGCGTGCCGCCCGCCCCCGTGGTCGACCTGCGAGACGAGGACGGCGCTGGCGGCGGCGGCGGCGGCGGCGGCATGTCAGGCTACCTGGTCGGCCTGCGTGGGGCGCGTGAGGAGCCCTCCCCATACCTCGCGGGCATGGACTCGCTGCTCGGTGGCTTCCCGGCGCGCTTCACGACGGCGATGAAAGGCGGCGTCGTGCAGCCGGTCAAGATCAAGGATAAGCGCGCCCAACCCGGCACCGGAGATATGATCTTGTATGACCAGCAGTTGCGCATCCTCTCGTCACTCTATGGCACGCCTATCCGCGGCGTCATCGGCGTGCCGCCCGCCACCGACGCGGCCGCGATCGCCTCAGGCGTCGCCAAGTTTGCCAAGCGCCAAGGCGCTCGGGTGGCGGTCGGCTCGGGTGTGGCGGTCGCCAAGGCCGCTCGGTTCGCCAGCCCCGCAGACTTGTAGCAGAGCGAGAGAGACAGAGAGCGACGTGGACAGAGACACACACAGAGAGCACAGACAGAGAGCACAGACAGAGAGCACAGACAGAGAGCGCAGACAGAGAGCGCAGACAGAGAGCATCCCATCTGGACGTTGGCATGAGTGTGCCTCGCTTGCGCGGGCAGAGTATAGAGTGGGCGTGAAAGGGACGCTCGGCATGCACGCGCGGCGGGCGAGAGGCCGGCGACGAAGGCCGAGGGGGGCTCCTGGCACAGGATCCAGGCTGCTGATCCGTGGCTCGCCGCTACTAGCTCGCCACCCGCTCGGGTTGATGTTTGGGCAAGTACAGGATGGTGTACAGCATGCGGCATTAGGGAAAACGTCTTCCAGGAGAAAACGCGGACGTTTCTCCGTGAACGGGAGAACGGCCGACTCGGTGACCCTGTGACGAGCACTTTTCCGGCCCGACACAAGCGACAGCCGAGAAAGCTCATGGTCATGCCCAACGCATCGCTCTGGGATAAGTATCAGAAGCTTCTTCGGGAGCGTCCCTTCACGATGAGCTTGGTGCAGAGCGGCACCATATCCGCGCTCGGGAACTTGACCGCGCAGCTGTTGTCCGGCGGCGGCGTGCGCGCACAGCCAGTGATCGAGCAGACTCTTCTCTCGGTCACGTTCATCGCGCCGATTTGTTCGATGTGGTTTCCTTTGCTCGGCTCGTTCAAACTGCACTGGACACTTGCGACGGCAGTGGACCAATTCCTGTTCAGCCCACTCTTTAACATCGCCATCTTTGTCTTTATTTCGGCCGCCTTCAAGGGCGGCATCACATTCGTGTCGACCGCGTACCAGGCCGACGCGCAGGTATGCACAACAAAGCTCTTCTTTATGAAGGAGTGCGTGTCGATCAGCCCCGACGACCGGTATGACTTCACGCTATCGTTGCGCCCGAACCAGTTTGCGCCACTCTCCTCGTACGCGCCGGTCTGGAGCACGCAGGTCAATGCGTACTATCTCTGGCTACCCGCCACCGTGGTGCGCGAGGCCTTCGTGCCCCCGCACCTCAAAGGGGTCTTCGTCAACCTCGTCGCCTTCGTCTGGTCGATCATGTTCTCGTTCATCCTGGCCGCGAGTGCGGATGACGAACGTTAGTGGGGGGAAACGGGAAACCGGCGGTCGTAGTCTGGTCGCGGACCGGTCGTCTGTTTCGTGGTTCTTACTCGCGTGCGGGGTGCTCGAGCGCAGCCGTCCCACCGGCTTGCTTGGCTCGCGGCACCAGCTGCCCCGTGTATTTCCAGGGGGTAGCCATGAGACCCGGCTGCCTTAGCGGCGCGGGAATCTTACTGCACAACAAACTAACGGGCTCGCGCTCAGCCCGTTACACACTAATTTGGTAAACACAGTTGGTGGATTGGGAATGCATGTGACTGCATGCCTCCGGGACCTAGGGTGTGGCCTAGCAGGCCTCACGCGCGCCCCCCAATCTGGCCTACGTATCGCGT
>ENA-UOXG01000917-UOXG01000917.1-mixed-culture-metagenome-genome-assembly--contig:-NODE-917-length-19881-cov-101.135832_pt1 | contig 19881 bp, 7 predicted proteins | sample MGYA00238159_ERZ761634 | MGnify/ENA primary metagenome ERZ761634 (study PRJEB28908, sample SAMN08776845) | mixed culture metagenome | isolation source: Freshwater growth medium | place: USA... | reverse complement strand
TGTGTTCATTATGTAGGTTTCCGTACTGCAGTGTGCGTCATATGTCGACCACTCTGTGTTGTATGTCTCCATATAGTCCCTAGACTCGATCTATGGCCCTCCAGCTATGTGCTGTCTCGCGATCCTTGGAGATGTGCATCAAAATACGGCTTCGGCTCGAATATCGACCCGTCAACCATTTGGCCACACAGCTCCACAATTCGAGCTTCAAAACACATTCTCTCGCCTGTTCTCGGTAGTGTGTATCTTATAGAGTGGTGTGCGATCCTAAGATGAAGAGTGGTCGACATATGACGCACACTGCAGTACGGAAACCTACATAATGAACACAAGATGCCCTGTACGACACACGCGAGTATGCACAGTGCTCCCCTACGCAAGAAGAGTGATGCTCTCCGATCATCAGCCCGGTCGGGATATCTCATGAGGCGACTCCGGCATGCCGTGAGCCGCCCATGCGACGCTATCTGCGCTGTCCTGGAGCCATCTGCTGTCCTGCGCGTCGTGCGCTGAGGGTAGTGCTGCAGCCACACATCCGGTTCTGCGACGAGCTGATCGTTGTTGATCGAGCCGAGCACGTCGGTGAGCTCCTTGGTCTTGTCGGCGAGCGCCTCGGCAGCGTGTTGAAGCACCGTCTGCAGCACGGAGAGCACCGGCAGGGTGACCCGCGCCTTCTTGCACTTTTCCGCCTCCGCAGCACCGGCCTCGGCGTCGCCGTCGGTGCGATTCGCTCTTGCCGTGGTCGGCATCGACCACGGGCGTCGCCTCGAAGCCCGAACGGGCCGACCCGAGCGCGTCTGAAGCCACCAGGGAGCCCGGCAGCGACGCTCCGGGCCCGCCCCTTAGAGAAAAAAAGGGTCGCTAGAACTCGTTGAAACCTGGTACGAATTTTCACAAGGTGTTGTAAATTTAAACCGCTACGCCTGAACGCCGGTTTTATTACGCGTGAACGCGCTAAACGACCGCAATATGGAATATGTGCACTCTTCTTAGATAGCGTCACCACTCAAGTTTCGGGCGTCTGGGTTGAGTTTGTTTTGTACAGCACTCTCATCAATCTCGCGTCGCGAGGGCGACAGCGGCGGCTGCTGGGCTTCTGTACCAGCGAGTGCATCGGCTCCAACCACTGATGCTGGGATAACTGTTGTAGCAGCTGGGGTTGAAGGTGCAGCAGCAGCATCTCGCACGAAAGTCGCAGGGGTCGATCGCTGAGTTTCCCTGCAGGGTGTGCCAGATCGTACGGAGGGAATGTGTTAGCTAGGCGTACAAGTGAATGAACAAGGCAACGAAGTCTTGGATGCTCACCCGGTGTTCTCGCCACTGAGAGAATCCTCCGCTGTAGAGTTCTCAGCCGCTTTTGCCTACGAGCACGGCATTTGACATGATCAACTATCGGAATGCATTCAGTGCATGGCTTGCTCTGCACCTGAGCTGGCTTGCTCGCTCGGAAACAAAGCTGCTGCCGTAGAAGATCCCATGATGGCACCCGCTGGGGCTTCGTCGACGCGGCCGTGGGCGGCTCGTCGCAAACAAGGCATACCGCGATGCAGGGCGCGTTCCGATTGATCCATTTGATCAGCTTGTGCTGCCTAGTCTCCGGACCAGTGGCGAAGGCCCACTCCTTCTCTTTCTTGCGCTGCGCCATGATAAACTCATACGTGGTCATGCCCCGTCGAATGAGGCCCAGGTGAAAGGAAAGCAATTGGAATACGAGCATCATGGCTGGTGCTATCAGCACGCCGAGGACAATGAGTATGATGCCATAGGCTAGCGAGGACAGCCCGCCGTACACGTCGGCGAGCTGATCTCGCTGAGATTGGACCCAAATCTGTCGTACACCCGAATGAACAAAGGCACTGATGTGCACCGTCGTCAGCGCGAAGACGCTGCATAGCAGTCCAATGAAGTGCGGATAGTTTTTCCGGCCCACGCATGTGTTGAGCCAGGGACAGTGGTGGTCAAACGTGTCAACGCACTTGTTGCACCTGCGTCCAGAGATGTGGAACTCTCGGTGAAGCAATGGCGGACGTAGGGGAAAGGGAAAGTGCCTGCCGCTGTTCCGGCCGGAAATGCCCACAGCAGGCCTGGGTTGTGCGCCTAAGCTGACTGCTAGGCCGTCAGCAGGATGGGGAGGCGCAGCACAAACGGTACAGCAGTGTTTGGAGGTGTGACGCGGCGTTCATGACGCACCTTCTACAGTGCTTGGAGCGCTTGAGCACAAAGGCATCACACAGGCCGCAGTGGTTTGTTGCGTCGGGAGGCGGTGGCTCCGCGTCCGGCAGACCAGCGGCGGCGGCCTTGCGCGCTTTGAGCGCGCCGTCGTCGGACGGGTCGATGCCCATGCTCATCACTCCTGCGTAGAACGTCGTGCAAACGAGGATGGCATAGATGCAGTCGACTGTGATGCCTTCAGCGCCCACCTCGACTGGAGTGTACAACACGAAGAAGCTGACGACGACAAGGGCGAGGAAGTACCAGGATGATAATTGGTGCGCGTCCAACGGTCGCTCGAAGCCATGCGATCGCACATCGGGTGGAGTCACCATTGACCGCCGCTGTATCGGCTGGAGGAGCGGGCCAAAGAACGATCTGAAGTTCCAGAAAACAAAGGTGTTTATTATGGATCATTTCAAGCTGCAAGGCGCCCAAACACTTTGAAACACTGCTCTAGGGCATTTCCTCATGCCGTGAACGTGAAAAGACTCGCGGGTAATGGCTCCGCTCGGCTAATGGCTCCGCTCGGCTTGGTGTCTCGCGCGGATCTCTTCCGCGCTGCCGGCGGCGGATTGCTCGCCAGCAGTTTGGCACTTCCCGCATCCGCAGCCACGAGCCCATCGCTTCTCAAGCCTGAGGAGTGGCAAATGGACCGGGAGCAGTTCTCGAGTTATGCGAAGCGGCGATCCATCCTGTATGACACGCGCGCAGGCTCCTTCATCTCGCCCGATCCGAGGGCCCACATCTTGTCAGCTCTCCAGCGCTCCGCTGTGGATGGCGTCCTGCCACGCGTCATCTTCGCGGGCGAGGAGCACACGCACCCGCTTCACCACGCAATGCAGTACGAGCTTATCAAGGCGGTGAACGAAATGGACGACCAGCCGCTCATGATCGGCCTCGAGATGTGCTGGCGGCAGCACCAGCGTGCCCTCGACGCCTTCGTCTTTGGCGACGGTTCGTTCGAGAAGCTCGCCAAGCGCACAGCTTGGAAGCTCACGTGGGGCTACGACCTGAACCACTATGCCAAGGTCCTCGCCTACGCGCGTAAGGAGCGCATCCGCGTCGTCGGCCTCAACGCGCCCTATCAACTCGTGATCACGGTGGGCCAGGTCGGTGTGCACGGGCTGCCACGCGAGCTTGCTGCATATCTGCCCGAGATGGACTTGAGTAACGAAGCGCACTACCGGCGCTTTGCTGAGCGGCTCGCGGAGCTTGGCGGCGCTGCTCCCGGCAGCAGCAGCGGCTCTTCAGTGCCGCCGGTACCCACGGGTGCCGCCCATCTAGGCGGCGGCAGCGGCGGCGGCGGCGGCGGCGGCGGCGAGGGCGATAGCGGCATGCAGTTCCATGGTCGACCTCTGACACAGGAGCGGCTGAGGGCCATGTATGAGGCGCAGACGCTGATGGACGAATACATGGCCGCCTCGATAGCAGGATACATGAGCTCCCCGCTCCCCGTCGAAGCTGCCGGCGCCGCAAGGGAACCGAGATCATCCGCGGCCGTCATTCACGGCGTCAACGAGGTTCGGCCGCCCAATCCCTCCGGACGCATCGTGGTGCTGGCTGGCTCGGACCATGTTCGTGGGCGCGTGGGGATCCCCGACCGCGTCACGCGGCGCACAGGCCTGTCCACCTTTTCGGTCGTGCCGCTCTCTGTGCCGTGGGCCGCTATCGGGTTGCCTGCTATTGACAAACCCCTCGAGCGCACCGAGGCTGAGTGGGTCCTGTATACACAGCCTCGGCTCTCCTCGGCAAACGAGCGGCGAACGAGCGGTGGCGGCGCGGCCGGCAGCGGGGGGGGCGTGGCTGGCGTCCCCGGGGGGATCAGCGCAGGCGCGGCGGCTAAGGGTGGCCCACTGGAACCACCCAGGATCTCCACAAGCGCGCTGCACATCGGTACCTCAGCCGCCCCCATCCACGAGATCTGACGAGATCTGAGAGGCGCCAGCCTCTCAGCATCGCGGCACTCGCCTCGCCTCGCCTCGGGCCGCGGCTGGAGAGGGAGTCTTCACCCGATGTTAGTTGTTGCCGCACGACGCACGTTGTCCCAATGGGCCGTGACCCGTCCCGTATGAGTAGAGCTGTGTCAGTTCGGTTGTACCATTCGATTTGGACTCCATAGAGTGAGAGTCTTGTATTATGAATCTGAGAGCATTATGCAATCATTATCCGTGTACAATAGTCTAAGTATTGGAAGGCGGCCGAAGGTTAACAGCACAAAACAGCACACTGAAAGCAAAGTGATAGAATCAACAGCCAGTTCAGAACGTCACAGTTCACAGCCAATGGTAATAATTCGACACCCAAGACACCGGACCGGCGTACATACGGATGCGGTTGCCACTAGCTCAGGGACCCGGACCCCCTATTATCACAGCCAAACTCGATCCCCGTTCACACTTGAATTTCGCGGGTCGGGGTTTGGAGGGCCGACTTTATACATGGCATTGCACGCCGCGTTCACAACTCGTGTGCTGCCCTCTCCTCTTGTCGCGCACCTGTCGACGAGTGGCGTCTACACCACACGCGTGTGCGTGGGCAGCCCGGCGACGCCATTTGACCTCATCGTGGACACGGGCTCGTTTCTGACCAGCGTTCCGTGTACATGGTGCGTGGATTGCGGTGCTCACTCGGGCCGTCAGTATGACCCGACCCGTTCGGCGATGGCAGCGCTGCCAGATTGCCGTCACGGCACGACGATTGCTCAGTTAAACAAGAGCGCGAGCGCTCGCAAGCGTGCCTGCAATATATTCAGCACGGGGTATGCGGAATCGTCTGCGTACAGCGGCATCATCATCTCTGACGCTGGATATATTACAAATGCCACTCGAAGGTCCGGCACGTCTATGCGACAGCGCTTCGGCTGCATTACCCACGAATCGGGTTCGCTGTACACGCAGCCCATGGACGGGATCTTGGGCCTCGCGCAAGTCTCTGGGATCGGGAGGCCTAGCGTGTTCGATGGCTTGCCATCACCAGCGCCGGAGCCCCAGCAGCCGTCGCCACAGCAGCCGTCACCAGAGCAGCAGAAGGAGCGGAAGCCGCGCGTGCGTACAAGGCACAGCCACTCGTTTTCACTTTGCCTCTCCGATCGCGGTGGGCAGCTGTTCCTTGGCGGCACCGCAAGCGCCGCACGGCTCGCTTCCAAGCATGCAATTGTGGTGCCTCGCGCACGCGTGGCCGGTGCTGTGGGCTACCGACTTCGACTCCGAGAAATGTGGGTGGAGCGACTGCCGCCGGCGCCTCGAGGCCTGGACGTTGGCAGAAGTGGCAGCAGCGCGGCCGGCAGCACACGCAACAGCATGAGCAGCAGCTTGAGCCGCAACAGTAGCACTCAGAGCAGCAACGGCACACACAGCAAGGGCCGCCGTGCCCTGGCGATGACGAAACCTGAGACCCTGGCGATGACGAAACTTGAGACCCAGGCGATGGCGCCAACGCCGCCGGTGCCCTCGAAGAGCTTGGCTCAGGTTTCGTCATCGCCAGGGTCTCAGGTGTCCTCGAAGATCTTGGGCTCTGCTCCGGTGCTGCACGATGGAAGGGAATACATGCGGCTTCCCGCGCTCGCCGATGGCAAGGAGGCACTCGGGCCCTGGCGCACTTCGGCCAAGAAGGCTACGCGCCGTGATGGGCGTGATGTGCATGGGCGCGAGGCACGTGAGAGGAGTGAACTACGGAGTACTTGCCTCGTTGACAGCGGCACGACGCATCTGCGGTTGAACGCGCCACAGTTCCGCGAAGTGCTTGGCGTGCTACGGCAACGCGTGAAGCAAGTGAGTCGCATCGAGCTCTCTGCTACGAGCGCTGCAGTGTGCGCCTATCTGACCAATAGCACACTCGACGCGCTGCCGCGGCTCGCGCTGGTCTTCGCCGAGGGCGTGCAGCAGCCGCTCGTGCTCACGCCCCAGCAGTATATGCTGCATGCCCCCGGCCGCACTCGGCAGTCGCTGGTGACCTCGGCGTTGCAAATGGCGTGGCGTGGAGGCGCTGTGCCTGCGGGCACACGACGAATGTGCGCTGCGATTGGCAGTAACAACCCCGACGCCGATGTCGTACTTGGGGCCGCCGTGCTGCGCGGTACCGAGGTCGTCATCCGAGAGGATAGCATTGCATTCGTGCCTGGAATAAATTGCGACGAGGACGAGAGAGAGCCGAGCCTTGAGGGCGCCTTCTCGCTTGGCTGCCCGTTGTGAGCTAGGTGACACGGTGATCGGCGGAGAGGAAAAGGACCGGACACACTCAGTAGGAATTCCGCCATCGTCTGAGCAACCTTGAAACCGTAGCATGGGTTCCTCAAAAACGTACACATTGTAAGGTCACACCTCGATCGACCGGCACGGCGCGAGTGGAGTTGGACTGAAAAGAGCCTGTGTGTGTTTCGATTTTTTATTCGACGAATGCCCACGAACGAGGGCGAGCCGATCGAGTGCCTTTGGCCGGGCCAAGGACGGCCAAGCCGCTAGCCCCTCACACGAATGAGTTGGTTGGATCCAGTGTTGGGAGACACCACTCCTGCCGCACTCAGTTTTCGCCTGATAGGCGAGTTTGATAAGGTCACCGTCCGAGAGCCAGCCACGTTTGGGATCGAGGCGCTCACGGAGCACGGAAAGCGGATGGCCGCAGGTGGCGAGAGCTTGTTTGTGTCCATCCGCGGCGTGGCGCAGGTGCGCGCTCGGATCATGGACAACGAGGATGGCACGTACACAGTCCATTGGCATGCCCCGCAGTCGGGCACCTATCATGTGACAATCTCACGCTTTGGTGTGCCCATCGCTGGTTGCCCGTTCACTGTCGTCGCCGCGACCCCAGAGCCGAGTGCGGCAATGAGTTCGGTCAGCGGCGAAGGGCTGTATACGGCTCAATCGCAGAAGACGCATACTTTCGACGTGTTTTTCAAGGATCGGCTAGGCGCGGTGACGCAGGCTGTTGATCTCGATGTCTTCGTGGAGGTTGCACCGCAACACTCGCCGCGCACAAAGATCGCCACAACCGCGCCTGAGCTGGTAGCTGCAGCGGCGTCAACGCCAGTGCCAGCGCCGGCGCTGCCCCCGAAGCCGGCGCGCAGGAAAGCAGCAGAACTCACGGGCGGAGCTGCGAGCGTGCCGGCGCCAGCGCCGACGACTGCGACGCCCGAGCCAAAGGGCAGGCGGTTGTCGCACGCGAAATCGAGCTCGATCGAGCCGATGAAATCGTTTGGAGGGGAGGTTGCGGTGGCGTCGCCGTTGTCCGAGTCGCCCCCGGCGGGTAGCAGCTCCGCCGAGGGCGCATCGGCGTCGCAGCGGAGCACACGCCAGCGACGCATCCGCGTGAAGGTGGGCGAGCAGCCCCTCGTGGTACGCGCTCTCGAGTCGCTCGACTCGGAACGGATCGGCCAGCTTTTGCCCGGCACCATTGTGTCGGTGCTCGAGGAGCGCATAGGCGCCGATGGATGTGTGCGCGCGCGCGTCGCGCTGGACCATATGGAGAAGGAGACGAAAACCGGTATCAAGTTGGCCAAGGCCGCCACATTCTTCGGACAGAGCAGCACTCACCGGCCGCAGATGACCGACCGCACGCGCGCACGCGCAGCGCCGATCTTGAGCGGCGGCGGCGGCGGCGGCAGTAGCACGCTGACGACTCGGTCGTACGGCCTGTCCTCGCCAAGCCGAGCCGAGCGCGAGGGCTTCATGACCTACCTTGCTACTATTCGAGAGCGCGTCAGCGATGGGACCAACCGACCAGGTGTCTCATATCGGCGGGCACCCAGCAGGAGCAGCACCGACGGCGGCAGCGGCGGCGGCAGCGGCGGTGGCGATGGTGGTGGCACCACGCGTCGGGGCCCCGTCACGCAACGCGGCTCGACCAGCTCCGACGCGTCCACCTTGCCGGCATCACCGCCCAGCAAGGAGGCTGTCGCCTCCACCATCGCTAGTACAATTGCGGCAGCAACTGGTGCTCGGGTGGCGGCCACTCCTAGAGGCAGCAAGGGTGGGCACGCGGCGGTTAAGAAGCGTTTTGAATTGAAGCTGTCGACGGAAGTGGCGGCAAGCGAGGCGGCGCAGCTCTCGCAACGACTCAAGGCAGCGGAGGCCGCCCAGGCCGAACTGGTCATGGCTGAGAAGCCATCCACCTCCGACGCGAGCGGCAGCGGCGGTGGCGGATTCATACCAGACGATGCCTCTTCGTTCCGCGGCGTGCTGGTGACCTATGGTTGGGTGACGCTCAAGAAGGACGGCAATAAGCTTGTCAGCTCGCGCCTGCGCCTCGACATGACCACACGCCAGCTGTACCAGCGCCAGTGGGAGCGGAACAATCGCGTCGAGAGCGGAGCGGTTGGTGCTCCACTCCGCATCACCATTACGCCGGAAGATAAGGAGGTTGACCCGTCCGCTTTCGCCTTTGGTGGCCTCTTCCCGGGCACGCTGCACGCGCACGGCAAGCTCGTCGAGTCCCATCGCGCGTCGTACTCGATTGGAGTGGCCGGCGTGTATCTGCTGCACGTGCGACTGCGCAAGCAGGCAGCGTCGCTGCCCGGATCACCGTTCTTGCTCAAGGTTCACCCGGGGCCCGCGTTCGCAGCGCAGACGAAGCTGCCCACAGAGATCCGCGGTGAGGTAGGCGGATTGTGCTCGATCGTCATGCTGACGGGCGACCGGATCGGCAACCGGTGCGTCAAGGGCGGCGCGGCCATCGTGAGCTATTGCGGCGACATGGAACCGAAGAAAGACAAGGGTTTGGTTCAGAACGTCCAGGCCGAAAAGAAACCGACGCCCCCTCCGGACGCATCTGTAAAGGGCTCCACGGGCACAAAGGGCGTCAACCCCGTCGAAGTGCTCCGGGTACCGGAGGGAACGTCACAACCGGTCGTCTCTGTCATCGATATGCAGGACGGCAGCTACAAGCTAGTCTTCAACGGCACGCGCACGGGTCTGTACATAACAACGGTCAAAATTGCTGGCCTGCACGTGGTCAACTCGCCCACTAAGGTGTACCTCTCCCCGAGCCCGCGGCCCGATTTGAAGAGGTGTGTCCTCCATGGCGATGGGCTCAAGCAGGTGGCCAAGGCGGAGCTGGGCAAATTTTGGATCGAGTTCTTTGACGTTTACGGCAACGCGATCCGTACGTTTTACGGCAAAAGCTTTACGGACGCGCAGTCTCGCAAGGACTTCGAGATGCAGGTGCGTGTGCGCATCTCTCCGGTGGGCATAAGTGTCAACGGCCAGATCGAGCCGGGCGAGATCATGCCGTATCCGTTCGAGGGAAGCTGGAATGACGAGCTCGGGCGCTTCGTGATAACCTACACGCCACATGCGAGCGGCCAGTACTCGCTGCACGTGTACCGGGAGGTGGCCGGTTCGTCGCGCGAGGGGCTACCGGGCTCGCCATTCCCGCTCAACGTGCTCACTAACTCGAAAGACCAAGTGGTGGACACGAATGCGGTCGTCGATGCGTCGGGCATCGTCTCGCAGGACTACAAGATCCAGCGCTCCGTCTTCGAGGACGCGGAGAAGCGCTGGGGCGCATTCACGGTCGACGCTTTCGCAAGCTCGGCCACGGCGCTCACGTTCCGCTTCTGGGCGAAGAACAAGACGAGCGGCGCGGAAGGGATGGATGCCTTTGGCCAGCGGTGGGGTGCGAGCGAGAGGGTCTGGGCGCATCCGCCGCCCGAGCTGATGCCCGATCTCATCAAGCTGCTCATGAGGAGTGACCGGCTTTCAGAGGTGATCGTGGTCGCGCCATTCCGGCCGACAACGGACTGGTACTACGCCCTTGTCAAGCTGTGTGACGACTCGGTCAAGCTGTCGGCGGGCAAGCTGTTGAAGGTGGCCGACGACGCACCCAGCCGCCTGGACACATGGCCCATCACGCTCTTTCGCATCCCTGCGCAATCTCCACCGGCTGCTCCCTCGCCTCCCTCCTCCCCACCGGTGCCGCCTCCGCCTCCGCCTCCGCCTCCGCCTCCGCCTCCGCCTCCGCCTCCACCTCCGCCTTCATCGGTGCCGGCACCGAAGCCGGAGCACGCGGCAATCAACCGGAATGAAAACATCAGGAAGGTGGAACGAGTCTGATGTCTTAGGGCTCTGGGGGCATTTCCCGGCCTCCGCTCTCGGGCTCGCTGTTTTATGCGACATTCAGGCGTTTGCGAGGGGTGCTGGATTATAAAACGCTCGCGGCTAGCCCTAGGCGCTAGGGGCGCCGGCACTCACGCCTCTCCGTCGAAAACCTTCACGACTCACGTCACGGTTATGACACGATACAGAGTTCGCATACTGTATCAGCCGCCCTCTCACTACTCACCGCGGACACCGGTCACCGCCACGGACCCGGTTTATTGTATGCTGTCATTCGGTTATCTCCGTACCAAGGTCCTGTGGTGCTGGTTGCACTCCTGTGAGATTGCCCCCTTTCGCATGCCTCGGTCTCGCCCATGTGCTCAGAGCCGAGCCTCAGATAAGCCTCAGACGCACGGGGCGATGCCCCGCTTGGGATCGGGTTGACCGGGGTGGCGACGCGGGCGTGCTCGCCCGTCCCGCCAGTCCCGCGTCCGGTCAATGTGACAATGTGCAATACTGCGATGGTTGTATTTTCGAGATTTTACTACTCGACATTGGGGATCGCATGGGCATTACCAAATTAAATACGTCAGATACCGCTCGAAGAGCGCGCACCCAAGTAGAACGGTAGAACGCATACCCCAAACGAAAAACGACGCGAGATCAACGGCCGCGCGGGGGCCGCGTCATCCGATCATCTCTGTTCACTATTGCAAGTGCTTCAAGATCAAGTGCCGTTCATCGACACTCACATCAGGCCATTGATCTGGCGCGAAATGCGAGTGCGGCGGCACCACCCAATGCAAGGAGCAAGGTTACATGTTGGACATGGCCATACAGTTGTATCGGGCTTGCCGAGACACGGCAGAACTCCCCGGAATAGTCAACATGATATGCGAAGCGTAAGTTGGAGCAGAGGCCGACGCGTGGCGCGGCCAATAGAGCTGCCCATGTGAACACGTGGGTGCTGCAGCCGCGAGGAAGGCGCGGCGGCCGTTCCCCGAGCATCCGCTAGCCACTCCTGGAAAGGTCCTTGGTAAAGCCGTTGCTGTTGCTGCTAGTCCTCCTCTTGGGTATCGCTGACGGCGGGCGCGCCGACTGCAGCGCGAGCGCGTGCGCAAGAGACTCCGAGAGGGCGTGCCGGCAGCCGTCTAGGATGTACGAGCGCAGCTTGGCGCAGTCGCGCACGCCCGGCCGGTCGGCGCTCATGCCGATGACCATGTGCTCAACTGACTGGAGCTCCTTGACGTCGGCCTCATAGAAGGCTTCGAGTGTCGCCGGGTGGCAGGCGAGCAGACCCAAGGGGTCGAGCAGGTTGAACTCCTTGACGTACGGCCATATGTGACGATCCTCGCCAATCGCGCTCAGATCGGCGCCGCCGCAAAAGCTGCGAGAGAACCACGCGCGAGTTTCCGCGAAGCCGCGCCGGGTCGGATGGCCGTGCGGCGCGCTCGCACAGCGCCACAAGGCTTGCAGCGCCGCGCGATGCGACTCGCGCAGCCGCAGTGCCACCGGATGAGCCAGCGTTGCGAGCTCGTCGTACATGAAGGAGGGGAGGGGCGCCGCGGCGGTCGCGGCGGCGGAGAGCACGATGAGCTGCACGCCCAGGTCCTGACAGGCGCAGAAGACGCACTTGGCCGCGTCGGGGTCGAGAGCAAAGTTGGGTGAGTTCAGATTCGGCCGCAGGTAGTGAGACGGGTAGTATCCGGGCACGCTCGCTGCAGCCTCGTCGCTCGGGGTGTTGCTTGCGCTAGAGGCACCCGCCACACTGTTGTCGCTGTGCAGAGAGGCAGCCTCGACGTCGCCAAGGACCACTACGCGCCGCGCCTTCTTCTTGAATTCGGCACTGTGCGCCTGGATGAAGGCCGCGAGGTCGCTCATCGCCGTCGTGACGAGCAAAGTCAGGCTGTCGTCGGCGGCGCGCGTGAACTCTTCGAGCAGACGGTTGGGCGCTTTGCCACCATCAGGCGGGCGGAGCATGTACCCTTCAGCGCCTACAGTGAGCATGCTGCTCGGCTCATCGAAGGCGGTTAGGTTCGTGCTGACAGACGCCGAAGGAGACATCTTTGGCGTCGAGCCACCTGCGAGGGCGTCGGTGGCATGCACATCGCTCATATCGGAGCCGATGGCGACGGGTACGTAATCCATGTCGAGGGCATCGAGAGTGCCGCGCGCAAGTCGGCTTGCGCGTTCGCGGGCTGCGAAAGTGCCCGACTCCAGGTTGCCCCACCGCCCCGGCCCGTGCGTCGCGATCACCGCGCGAAGCTCGATGAGCTTCAGATCGGAGAGCGCGCGGCAGAGCACGAGCGCGAGCTCGTCGCCCGCGAGCACGTCACCTGTTCCGGCGAGTATGATGAGGGGCTGGGGCTTCCCCTCATCGGCTCCGAGAGCGGCCATTTCGGTAGCGGTCGTCTGCTGCAGACGTGAGAGCCGATTGCCGTCGTCATAAACGAGTGCGGAGACGGACGAGCGGTCCGTGGGTGGCTCGAGACATAAGTGAGCGTAGCGCGGCGTGGCGCTCAGCACGCAGAAGCGCGCCGCCTTGAGCAGCTCCAGCTGGCTCGGAAGTGTCGCCTCCGTGGCACAGCTCTCGTCTGGCTTCGGGCGCGGGAACCTCTTTTCGCGCAGCGGGGCCGCCCGGAGCGTGCTCATCACGCGCAGCGCGTTGCCACAGAAGATTTCGTACGGCCAGTCACCCGCCGTATCCTCCTCCGACACGGACGAGCGACCCACAAGGAGCAGCCTCGAGAGGCATTCAAGACCTACGCGGAGAGCGGTGGCGCGCATCTCGTCGTGGCCGTCCGCGGTGGCGGAGGGTAGTGCCTCGGTACCGATGACAACCCCGTGCTCCTCCGTCACCGCGGACGATGGGCACTCATCAGTAGCCTGCAGCATGCGGCTTGCGTCAAGGAGCATGAGCTCACGACGGCGCGCAGGGAGCACCGAGGTAGAACCTTCAGCGTCGGTCGCCAGCTCACGCTGCAAATTGCCCCAGGTGCCGTCGTTCAGGCCCTCAATTGCGAGCTGCAAATGTCGCGCCGCGCCCGGCCGCCAGCGCAGCATGCAGTACAAGCGCACGAAGGCTGTCGAGAGCGCACCATCATCCTCCAGCTCCTCCTCCAGCTCCTCCTCCAGCTCCTCCTCCTCGCGAATCAACGCGTCTTCTTCCCCAGCTTTGAGCGAGGAATCGGCCGTCAACAGCGAGGCTGAGCACGTGGGGCTCCTCGACGGCACAAGCGAAATAAAAGTCACAGTCGGCGAGAAGCTTCCTGAACCTCCCTGGAAGCTTCCCGGACCTCCCTGGAAGCTTCCTGGACCTCCCTTTCTGAAGCTCCTTGAATTTTTGCGACTGAAAGAGTCAGGAAGTTCCCCCATTTCTTTGTCTATGCTGCCCTGAGCCGCACGCAGGAATTGGTTCATTGCAGCTTGCGCCTGCTCGCTTGCTAACTTGGCCAGGTCGATTTCGCCCAGGCCGCCGCCCAGGCCGCCGCCGCCCATGCTGCCGCCGCTCATGCTGCCGCCGCCCATGCTGCCGCTGCTCATGCTGGCACCGCTCATGCTGCCGCCGCCCAGGCTGCCGCCGGGTCCATGCCTGCTGCTGCCGCCCATGCCGCCGACAATGCTGCGTGCATTCCGGGTTGAGCTCGTCTGCAGCGGCGACGGGCTTGGGGCGCTGCTTCCACCCGCCGTCTGCAGCGCATCGACGGCGCTGTTAACCAGCTGCAGAAAGGCGATTGCTGTGCGCTCGGACTCGGAGGGCGGGTTGGGCGCCCCCCCCCCCTCGGAACTATTGCGCGAGGGCGGGATCGCGGCGATAGCTCGCTGCAGCTCGGGCGCGAAATCGCCCAGGCATGAGACGAGAAGGAGCTGCATGGCCCGCGTGGACCCGGTAGCCACCGACCCGTGGCTCACCTTGAGCTGGAAATAAGTCTCTAGCTGCTTTGCGTTCGACTCGCCTGATGCAAAACGGTCGAAGCGGAAGGGGCACGCGAGGATGATGGTGACTGTCGTGGCGAGCTCGGGCACGGATGCGAGAGCATCAAGCGAGGGGATAGCGAAATTCGCCGCGTGCATGACGGACTCGATGAGGTCGGCGACGGTGATCATCGAGAGCTCATCCACGCGAGCGCCCGAGTCGTGCACGAGCAGCGAGACCCGGTTCAGCGAGCGCACCGCTAGCAGCAGCAGTACCACGTGCAGCGACTCGGGAGTCGCTATTGCTTGAGCGGCGAGCGTGAGCAGCGCAGGGCAGTGCCGCGCGAGCGCGGCATTCGGTTGCTCTGTAGGGTTCTCGACACGCGCAAGGGCCGCCAGCTGCACCGCTAGCTCCATCGAGGCGACCGCAGACTCCTGAAGCTCTGGTGCACCGTCGCGAAGCATCCCATCCTCATCGAGCGCCATCCCAATATAAAAGTCGAGCTCCGGGTAGGTATCGAAGAGCTCCTCGCGCAGCTCCTTATTCCACTCATCCCGCTGCTCGTTTGACACGCGCGGCTGAACGACATCTCTCACCAACGGGCTAGCACGACGCATCGGGGGGCTCGCGTTCCGGCTCTTGCCTCTATCGGTTGCGCCAGCCTCGATGCCGCTAGTGTCCTCCGCTGATGGCCGACGCGACCGCGGCCGCTGATGTTCTGACGCACGTACCGCTTCTGCCGTCGCTTCTGCCGCCGCCTTGCGATCAGCTTGAGAGCGCGTGCTCTGCTCAGCCCACTGATGGAGCGACGGTTCACTACCGAAGCCGACTTGTAAGAGGCGCTCGCACAGACTGATGCCGGACAGCAGCAAGGCATCCTTGTTCGCAAAAATCGACGGCGTCTCGTCGGCGATGGAATGATGGCTCGAGACCAGCCGGGCTAGCGGATCCGTGAGAGTGGGGGCGAGCACTGGCGTCGCTTGCCGTTCGATTTCAGACCACGTTTGCGTCGGCTGCGGTGAAGCGGTCGCCGGCGGCGGCTCCAGTCGTGGCAACACGCGCCGCCATGGGCGCTCGAACGTCGAGCTGAGCGCATTGTACTCCATGGACGCCTCGATGAAGAGGGTGTCCTGCGTGCCCATCGCCGCGCGAATGTGCACGAGCATCGCCAGCACCGCGAGCGCGCATGCGGCCTCGCCCATCTGAAGGTACGCTCGCCACAGGCTGTCGAGTGCCCTCGACGAGCGCGGATGGAACGGGCCAAGCGTCGCGCTGTACCGCTCAAAGGCCCAGAAGCACGTGTCCACGGCCAGGAGGGTGTCGTGGCCGCCCTTGTCCCGCTGAAGCACGCCAAGCGCCGTGAGTGAGCTCGCGAGCTCGACTGACCACTCATAGCGAGGATCGGCCGCGCGTAGTTGCAACGAGCGCGCGAGGAGCACCGAGGCGCGCTCGTAGTACTCGTTGGCGCGAATTTGGTCGACAGCCACGTGAGAGCGCCCGACGCCGTATAAGTAGGCGCCCAAGCCGGCGAGTGACTCGGCGGCAAGTAGCGGCTGGTCCGCGGCAGTGCGCATCCGGATGGCGTGGTCGAAGTATCTCTCAATCGACAGTTGGGAGGTTTCGCCGATGCCATCGTTGCTCAGCGCCCATGCGAGCGAGTGGCACACATGCGACATGTTGAGCATCGTCTGCTGCTTGAGCGAGCTGATCTTCTTCGTGAGCTCATCATGATCAAGGCCATCGAGCGAGGCGCCCGGGGGCAGCTGTGCCGCGAGCAGCGAGCGCAGCATCGCCACGACTCGGGCGGACCCGGAGGTTCCGGCTGATCCGGGAGTCTCGACCACCGGGAGCCTGTAGCGCGAGTACATCTCTGCCTGCGCGACGGCGGCGCGCACGTAGAGCGGGTCAGTCTTGTCCTCGTCGGCGAAGAGTTTGACGCACTCTTCGAAGTAAAGCTCGGCTTCCTTGTAGACGCCGCGCTTGATCGCCACAAACCCCGCCGCGAGCAGATGGCGCTTCGCAAGGTTGGTGTCACCCGAGCGCGAGCTGTGGTACGCAAGCTCGTGCAAAAGTTCGTAGGTCTTCTCCGCCTTGGTCTCCAGCACCCATAGGCGCAAGTACCATTCCGAGATCTGCTTGTGCAGCCGCTGCCGCTGCGACGAGAGCATCAGGCGGTACACCACATCGGCCACGGTTGTGTTCTTGATCATCCACTGCTGCGAGGCGCCGTGAGACGGGCCGGGGACAGCCGTCACAGGACTCTCCTGGCCACCCTCTTCCTCGCCACCCTCTTCAGGGGTCTCGCGACCGCCCTCGAGCCTGCCCACGTGGCTCGTTTGGGAGAGCTCGACAAGGTAGTTCTGGAGCGCGGGCGAGCGCAGCGCCTCGTCGACCTCGGCGGCGCGGCCCGGGTAGATCCCAATGAGCATCTGGCGCTCAAACGGGCCTGCGATTGCCGCGGCAATCTTGACGAGCTGCTGCGCGGGCACTGGCAGCCTGTCCAGCTCGGCAAGCACGATCTCGGTCACGGTCGGCGGGAGCTCCGCGAGGGAGCGCACGACCGCCTCGTTGATCTGCGATGACGACGCGCCCGTCGAAATGTCGGGTGTGCAAAACTCGAGCAAGAACCCCGGGTTGCCGCCGCAGCGCTCGTGCGCCTTGGCCACCGTAGCGGCGTCAAGTGACTCGGGGCGCACGGAGAGGGCATTCGCGAGCAGCGCGCGCGTGGCGACCTGCGAAAGCGGAGCCAGCTGCAGCTCGGTGATCGCGAGCGTGGGTGAGATGCGGCACGTGGCGCTCACATTTGGGGCCATGCACCGCCTACGCAACCGCGAGAGCTCCTCGGAGGCTCCGCCGTTGGACCAGGTGTTCATGTCGCGCGACGAGACGATGACGGCGACCGATGGCGCCGCAGCGAGCACTCCCGAGAGCACCTGCCACGCGTACGGCGTGAGGTTCTCGGCGGCGTCGATGAGCAGCAACTGCGGGCGCAGGCTCATCAGGTGCGACGCGATCTTCACGGCCATCTCGCACTCGACCTCGAGGTGACGTGTCGAGCCACCGAGGGAGCGAACTCGAGCGGGCGACTGGCTGGCCAATTCAGACTCGACGGAGGGGCGACGACGACGAACTGTCCCTTTGGCAGCGCCATCCAGCAAGCTCGCCAGGTGGCCAACGTACCCGCGCAGCGCCGGTGGCACCATATCGAGCGCCTCCGAGAACTGAACGTGCTCGACAGGCACCTGCAGATGTGCGGCCAGCATCGCCTGCAGCAGCGGCACCCACACAGACAGTGGCTCCATGTCGTGCCGACGCCCCTCTGCGTGAAACACCTGCAGCATGTCGTGCCGACGCCCCTCCGCGTGCACAGCCTGCAGATCAGACTCGCCGCAAAGCCGACGCAGCTCACGCAGCAGGTGAGACTTGCCTATCCCAGGCTCACCCGTCATCAAGGTGAGTGAGGGCTCACCCGTGGCCAAAAACGCCTCAACCCGGTTGGCTAGCAGGCGTGCTTCGGTCTCGCGCCCAACGGAGCGCGTCACAAACTTGTCCACAATGCCATTCGACGAACGGAAAGCGGGATCGGTGGCTCTGCCACCGGGAGGTGATGGTGATGAGCCTCTCATGTCGAGGGAAGGCACCCGCCTCGTTTCCGCGAGGCGACGCGGCATGCCGGGAGAAGGCGGCACAGCGCTCGAGGGCACGAGATAGACAGTAGGGGAGGACGTGCTTGAGCCCGGCATTTGAATTTGTGGAAGTCCATCACGGTTTGAGAGGTGCCAGAGGTGCGAGGGCTGCGGCTTCGGCTGTGGAGTGCTACCGCTGGCGACTCCGCTGCCGCTATCGCGCTCGACGGCCCAAGAAGGCGGGGACAAAATTGGTGGAGGCATGGGACCGACGCCCCTTGCACTACCAAACATCGAGCCCGAGTTGGTCGCGGCGTAATCAGTCGCGGCGAACTCGGATGGCATGGGAACAGGCAGCGCAGTGGCTGCCATGGGCATGAGCGTCGGGCTGGGCACCATCGTCGCGCCGGCGCCGCAGCCGCTCGTAAGCGCCGCGCCGCTGGCGCTCGCAACGACGCCAGCCGCCACGCCGCCATTCGCGATGCCACCACCTGAGCCCAGCGGGATGGTCTGTCCACGAATCTCATCCAGCGATGCGTGGGCAGACCATCCCGTTGGGCTCAGGTCGCGTCGCTCGAGGATTGGTGAGAGGCTTTTTGGTGAGTCCGGGGTCTGTGCGCCATCAGTGCTGCTGCTCCGAGTCAACCTGGTCGGGAGACTGCTCGGGGGATCGGGCAGCGCGAACGAGCCCCTGCGCGCTTCCGCATTGGGCGACGAGAGCACATTTTTCTCGCGCCGATACTGGAGCAGATCGACCATCCCGCCGAACAGGTCGATGAAGACGGAACGCGAGATGGTCATCGCCACGACCAGTGAGGTGGCGGTGATGGTGGCGGTACGCTTGAAGCCAGTGATGAGCGCGACCTCACCAAAGCTGTCGCCGCGCTTGAGCTCCGGCACCAGCACCACGGTGGAGCCATCGGCCGCGCGCTTAGTGACGTGCACCGTACCATCCATCAGGATGAAAAAGTGCTCGGCCGCATCGCCCTCGACGATGAGATCTTCGCCCGTATCGAAGGTGCGCATAACCACCGCGTCGAGAAACTTGGACTGTTCGCGCGGCGTGAGCAGCGCGTAGATCTGCACGTGCTCGAGCAGCCGCGTCATGTCCATCAGCGCCTCGTCCTTGACAACGTGATGGATGCCTACCAGCGCCGCATAACCGCGCACCGCGACTGGGTCGTACGAGGTGAAGCGCACGTCCTTGACGCGCCCCTTGGTCAGCTCGGCGCGCATTTGGTCGCAGCAGAGCAAGTTGACCCCCTTGGCCGCGCACATGCACATCAGGCGCGCCGCCAGGTTGACGGACGGCCCCATCACGCCATACTCGCACCTGCGGCCGGGCACCCCCACTAAGCCGCAGAAGGCCTCCCCCGAGGTGATGCCAATGTCGATCGAGAGGCCCGTCGCGCTCAGAGCCTCGTGGAGCGCCTGCGCGGTGCGTAGCCCACGATGCGGGTTGTCCTCGAAGGTGGCCTGCGTCTGCCCAAACGTCCAGATCAGCACCACACCCTTGTCGTCATAGATGAACTGTCGGAGCAGTGCGCCGCTCTGGGAGATAGGCTTGAGACACGTGGCGAGGCAGGACTGGACTTCACGTAGTCCCGAGCTCCCATTTTCGAGCGCGGCGTCGAGCCCACGCACGCGCCCGAAGCCGACCACCACAACGCGTCGCTCGGCGATCTCGCTCAGCTCGATGTTGGCGTCCGCCTTGATCGCCTTGCGCGCCGTCTCGTGTACATAAGCCTCGAGGGAAGCCTGGAGGAATGGACGGTGCGCACTAGGGAACGAGACGTGCGTCTGCTGCGCGCGCAGCTCGTTGAGATGCTTACACAACAGAGCGCTGCGCAGGCGCTCCTTATCTGCATCTAGCTCTGGCGCGTCGACGGGGTCGCACTTAACGAGGCGCATCGGCGTCCCTCCCTTGCTCGGGCTAAGCTTGCTCCCCTTGGTCCCCTTGCTCGCCGTGCTGCCGAGGCTGACGGTGGACGCACTGGGCGTGGCGGCGACCTCGCACGGCTCACCCTGGCATGCGTGACGGACCAGAGCCCAGGCCTCAGGGGAGACGATCGTCTCGCCGAGCTTTGCGAGCGCC
>ENA-UOXG01000911-UOXG01000911.1-mixed-culture-metagenome-genome-assembly--contig:-NODE-911-length-19954-cov-37.917232_pt1 | contig 19954 bp, 4 predicted proteins | sample MGYA00238159_ERZ761634 | MGnify/ENA primary metagenome ERZ761634 (study PRJEB28908, sample SAMN08776845) | mixed culture metagenome | isolation source: Freshwater growth medium | place: USA... | reverse complement strand
CGCGAGCATCGGTGCGGGCGTCGGCGCGAGCATCGGTGCGGGCGTCGGCATGAGCGGCGACGGCGTCGGCTTGAGCATCGCTCCGGGCATGATCGCTGGCCCGCCCTTGAGAGGAGAGTCGCTGCCCCCAAATAACACGCCTCCAACGGGCGTCGGCGCCGTCACGGGCGTTGGCGCCGTCACGGGCGCCGGCGTCGGGTTCAGCTTTGGCGGGCTATATCCTTCGGGGCCCCACACAGCAGGTTTACCCCCCATGGAGCTGGCAAACGGGTTGCTGGTGTTTGCCGCCCCCTGCGCCGGCGCCACGCTGGCGAACGGGTTGCTGACCGCAGGCTCGAGCGAGCCGCCGCCGCCGCCCGTCGCGCCGCCGCCTGTCGCGTGGCCACTTGCACGGGCCTCAAGCCACTTTGCGATCTCGGCCGCCTTGTCCACGGCCGGCGGCGCCTTGACGGCGGCGTTGGCTGCAGCCGCGATTGGCATCCCACTTGGCGCTTGCGGCTTCGCAACCTCCTTCTTCCCACCAAAAAAGGACGTCTTGGAGCGATTGGGTACGTTGGGGTTGGAGGTCGAGGCGAGAGTGCCCTCCGGCGGCGGTGGCGCGGGCACGAGGTCGGCGAGCTTATTAGGCTCCGCCATAAATCGATCGGTGGTAAAGAACCAGCGCTGATCCTTCGGCGGCGGCTCCTGACCGTGCATGGCGAGCAGCACGTTGAGCTGATTCGTGCTCCAGAACGTGCCCGTGCGACCGCCGATCTGTCCGCCGTGTTGCCACACCTTCTTCGGCTCCTCCTTCTCTGCAGAGAGCCACCGAGTTGGTACGCAGCGCATCGCAGTCAGCTCCGGCTGATCATCCGAGGAGGTCGCGATCATGCCCACGGCCACAAAGTCGGCCGAGGGCGGCACGGCGCGCCAAATGTACAGCGGCGGCTTCGCATGGGCGTCGTGCCACGCGAGCCGGTAGCGCAGCGGATGAGGCAGCAGCTGATCGACGACAGCGGACATGGACTCCGACGAGGCGAGCATCCCCACAGCCGTGTCGGTCACCTCGAGCAGCTGCGGCTCGCCTGCCTTCGACGGCGACTCGAAGCCGCTCACAGGCATGTGGCCGAAGCACACGCGCGCGTGCGACTTCTTCTCGATGCGTGCCTCGATCTCGGGCGCCCAGATCGAAACGTCGTGGAGGGCGCCTGAGCCCTTGTTGGACCACACGAGTGTGAAGCTCTTATGGGGCTTGAGCTTGAACTTGAACTTGGCGAGCGCTTCGGGGCGTACCGGGATCGCCAACCGCTTGAGCACGGAGCCCTCATAGAGCTCCTTGACACGCATCGGCTTGAGCTCGAGCTCTGCGAGCTTCTCCTGGGTCGCCGGCTCCGATGAGGGCAACTCGGGGAAGCCGGCGGACCATTCTTCGAGGGAGAGCAGCCCGTCGGTGTCCTTGTCGAGCCCTTTGAGCAGTGCGATCAGCTCGCTCTCCCCAAACGGCAACCCGAGCCACGTGAGCCCCGCGCCAAGCTCGCCGCAAGAGAGCAGCCCGTTGCGCGTTTGGTTGAAGGCGAAGAAGATGTCGTGCACGCCCAGCTGCTTGCGGCGCAGCTCGTGCTTGATCCGCCACACGTGCGCCGCATGCACGAGCAGGTGGTACTCGTCCTCAACGGTCAGGATTTGAATCAGGCCCGAGCCGCGCATGTTCTCGATGCGTGCCTGCGGCCGGCGCCGGCACGCTGAGGTGTCGACGACCCATCGCTTCCGATCCTCGGGCGCATCTGCGCGCAGCATGCGCAGCAGCAGCCGGGTCTGCGCGTGCGAGAAGGCATGCTGGCAGTCGATCAGACGGAACGCCTGCACGGCGCTCTGCAGCTGCAGGCGCGGCGGTTGGTGGTAGTCGTCGGGTCGCCCGTCCGTGTCGCCCTTTGCGCCGCCCACGGCATCGAGCAGCAGGTCGCCGATGCGCAGCCCAACGGCCACCTTGCTATTGGGCACGAGCGCCGTCTCGCCGTCCATGGCCGCGTGGAGCGCACCGCGCAGCGTCTCCGCCTCACGGAGCGAGAGGGCGACCCAGTACCGGCCCATCTCGCCCACGAGGAACTCCTGCGCCTGCATGACGCGCAGGAACTCCATGCTGGGCACACGGAGCTCGCCGTTGCTCGGGTCGCAGTTCATGGCGCCTGAGGCGCGCAGGCTGCTAAAGAGCGCCTCGATTGCGAGCTTCTCGGCCGCGACCGTCTCGGGCTCAAGACCCATGTCGGACAGGATGGTGCGCAGCCGCTGCTCGCCGAGCGCGCCTCGGCCCTCGGCATCGTACCTGACGAGGGAGGCCATCGGAGGCACTCAGAAGCTCACTCAGTGGCACTCAAAACGTCCTTCAGCCACTCGGCACATACATCTGGAAGACGCGGGAGAGCCGCTGGCGTTGCCCGTCGGTGAGCGCCGCCATCGCCGCGCCGCCTCCGGCGGCGCCGCCAGTGTAGGTTGAGCTACTCTTCGCAGCCGCAGCCACGTCGGGCGCCCACTCCATGACGGCGATTATGTTCTTGAGCCGATGGTGCCCTTGGAAGCGCCAGCGTGGGTGCGTGTGGTCGGACGAGAACTGCAGGTAATTGGGCCAGCGCAGCGGCCCCTTTTGGTTGAGGAACGAGCGGTGCACCGAGAACTCGGACACCTGGAAGAAGCCGAGCACGTCCTGCTTGGGCGGGTTCTGGGCCAGCGCCGCGAGCTCCCACACCTTGCCAAACTCCTCCTCGCGCGTGTACTTCTCCTTCTTATACTCCTCGTCCTCCTGCTCCTGTTCCTGCTCCTGCTCCTTCTGCTGCTCCTGCTGCTGCTCCTTCTCTTGCTCTGCGTGGCGGGAGGCACAGGCGGGAAGGTGGGCTCAGGGGGGTGCGTCAAGAGCAAGGGTGACAAGAAGACGGGCGGCCAGCCGTCAGAGCAAACGCCCTTCTTCTCGTCAGGTTCGTCAGGTTCGTCAGAGCACACGCCCTTCTTCGTCGGCCGCCCGAGGGGGGCAGCATCCGATTGGCCGTAGCGATCTTGGAGGACATTGCTCATCATCCGTGGTGCAGGGTGCGCTCGAAGAGCAGGCAGCGCAGAGCAGGCATAGCAGAGCAGGCGAGCACAGAGCAGGCAGGCACAGAACAGGCGAGCACAGAGCAGGCGAGCACAGAGAAGGCGAGCACAGAGAAATAAGGCAGGAACAGAGAAGGCGGCAAGGAGCCGATCGTACCTTGCTCTTGCTCTTGCTCCTGCTCTTGGTCGAAGGCGGCGGCTTCGTTGGCCTTCTCGGTGTGCGACTCGGTAGGGACGTCAAGCTCGGGCGCGTACCCGGCGAGCATCGCCTGCACAGACTCAATGGCCTTGATCTCGTGCATCTCGTCGCACAGCTCGGCGTATTGCTGCGCGAGCGAAGCGATCGTCTGGCGCGTGTCCGTGGCCACAGGCACCGAGTTGCTAATGTCCCGCTCGACACCCTCCCGGAAGACTTCGAGCATGCGCCGCTCCAAAGCCGACGCGCCCTTGCCCTCGCGCGCATCCGAAAAGTTGGCGTGGCCCGCGACGAGACCATTCTTTGCCTTCTTGCGCCACACATTCTGGGAGCAGTGCAGGCACCAGAGCTCGAACTGCACGCGCTCACTCTTCATCGAGTTGATGACGAGCCAGCTCGCCACAGCTTCGAGCTCCTGTCGACGTCGCTCTTGCTCCGGGAGAGCCGCGATCTGCGCCGCACGCACGTCGCGCGTGGTGCCTGCGCCCAGGGCCGTCTCGGACGCCATGAGCCGCTGCACCTCAGGGATGACGAAGAGGAGGATCGTCTGCCCTTTGCCGATGCCGCGCATGCGGTACGCGCCCTGGGCGTAGTCACGCCACACCATGTCCTTCCCGAGCGTCAGGATGGCGCACGCACTCGCGCCCTGGGGAATGTCCATGCCCGTCGTGTGCACCTGGTCAAAGAACGAAAAGCGGCGCTCCTTGGGAAGTCCGCACCGCTCCATGTCCATCGTCGAGGAGGCGCCCGCGGTGCCGCGCAGCAGGATCTTCTTGTGCCCGCCCGGCTCGAGGTACACGACGCCATCGTACTTGTCCGCGGGCAGTCGTTTGAGCAAGAAGTGGGCCACATCCAGGTTCGACATGCCGGTCACGAGCGCGCCCGTGTCGATGAGGGCATGCGCGGGCGGCTGATGCGCGACCACGGCCTCGAGGAGCGTCGGCACGTCCCACGCGGCCGGCATGAACTGCTGCGAGACGATGAGCGGGTCGGTGAGCGTTTTGAGCATCTTGGCGTCGTCTCCCATCGAGTAGACGCAGTCGCCCATCTCGAGTGGCAGCAGCCCCGAAGGGGTTCCCGAGAAGCCGATGCGTCGCGAGAAGAGCATCGCGCCGCCCACATCCTGGCCGTTGGCGGAGAGCTTCATCGGCTGATGCGCCGTCGTGTCGGGGAACACGAGCTCCTCGAGATAAAACTTGATCGGCTCAGGCTTCCGGCTGAGCAGCTCGTAGAGCATCGCCATGTACTCGACGTCGCTCACATCGAGCAGGTGCAACGGCAAAATGTCCGTCGAGCCCTCCGACACGTCGACGCCCACGACGGCGTCGAGCGCGTGCCCACGCTCCATCGAGTCCACCATGCCGTCCTTGTTGAGGTCGATCGACTTGGACGCCTTCCTCGCCGTGGCGGGCGCCGTCGTGCCCGCCGCGCCGGCGGCCGCTTGTTGGAGCCGTCCAGCCGCGGTTTCATTATCCTCGAGCTTCTTAGTGCCTCGGACCTTGCGCCCTACGGCACCCATCCACTGAATCCACATGATCGACGAGGGGCGCTTGAGCATGGGGCCCGCCTCCTCGCTGAGCACCTGCCGGAGCAGCTGCAGAGCGGGCCCGAAGTCGAGCAGGCGCAGACCCTCGTACCGGTAGGCGAGGATCGTGAGCCCGATTGCCACGTCCGGGTGCGCGAACTCGGAGGCGTGCGAAGGCGCGTCCTTGCCAACAAAGGGGACGGCGAGATAGCGGCGAGATCGCGGGAGCCCGCCCTCCGCCTTCATCTTCGCCATCTCCTGAGGCTTGAGCAGCCCATAATGCACACGGGAGATCTTGCGGATCACGTGCGGCATGAGGAACCCGAGCCAATCGCAGCCCAAGTTGAGCATCTTGACGTGACGGTCTGAGAGGGCCGACTGCACCTGGACGGTGATCTTGCCATTGAGCAGGCACTTGATCGCCTGCTCGTCGGTCACGTCGCGCAGACCATTCTTGCGCAGATAGAGCATCAGCCAGTCGGCCAGGATCGGCTTGAGCGTGTTCACGTAGAACATGTCGGAGAGCAGGATGACGTGCGGCACGCGTTGCATCACGCGCTGTTGGAGGCCTGTGTTGATGGCATGGTGCAGCCGCTCCAGCACGGTCGCCTCCTTGCCGCCCACCGACGTGCCGCCAGACGTACCGGTAGGCGAAGCGGCGCTCGCGTCATTCTTCCAGTCGACGGCCATCAGGAGCCCGTTGAGCAGATACCACGGCATCTCCCAGCGCGTAGGGTTGAAATCGAGCGGATGGCGGTCGCCCAGGGGCCAGTTGAGCTCACTCTTCAGGGGATGGAGCACGATGTCGACCTCGTCGATGACCGCGACGGCGCCGCGCCAGTATTGGAGCATCTGCACCGCGCGTGCCGCCTGCGCCTTGAGAAAGGGCTTGTCAAAGCCCGCCTCGGGCGGCACTTTGAAGCCGAAGAGCTTTCGCGCCTTTTGGCCGAGCGACATGTGCATGCGAGGGTACTGCCCCGTGTCGAGTAGGTGGAGCAGCTCGAGCAGCTTGAGCAGGAAGGCCTTGACCGACGCGGGCGTCGAGACCATGATGGCGCCCTGCTGGATTGCGAGGTGCGCGGCGAGCAGCAGGTTCTCATCCACCACGGTGCGCCGGTCGAAGGCGAAGGTGGCGACCGTCTTGCGAAGTGGCCCGGAGCGAAAGACGCCGCGCATCACCTGCAGCGTAAAGCGCAGCAGAGGCGCGGGCACCACCTGCATCACAAGCTGCGTGCCATCAGCGAGCATGAGAGCGAGAAGAGGCGAGACCGTCGTGGTCTTGCCCTCGCCCATGAGCATCTGGTGGCACACCGAGCCGCCCGAGCGGGCGCAGCGCACGAGCTTATCTAGCAGGTGCACCTGCGGTGGACGGAGCACGATCCCCGCGCAGAACTCGAAGACCAAGATCCGCGGGTCGAGCCGAGCTGTGGGCGCCGGCGCGCCGGGGGTGCTGGCGCCGGGCAGCTGCATGTGCGCGCGTCGGGTGGAGATCATCGCGCCGAGTTGGTCACCGATTGCCTGCGCGTCTGCCGCGAGCGCGAGCGCCTCAGGCGCCGGCTTGCCGCCGCGGCTTGCTTCCCGCACGAGCGCCGCGAGAGAGTCGACGAGCTTCTTGCACAGCACGATCGCCCGAGAGAGCAGCTGAGCGCGCGAGTAGAGGAGTAGCAGCGCCGTGAGCGCCGAGAAGACTTGCTCCACCTCCGCATCGCTCAGCAGAGGGTTGAGCACCTTGATCTCCGCCTCCGCCTGCGTGCTCATGAGGAGGGCGCACAGCAGCTCCATCGAGGGGCGCAGCTCGCAACCGGCCAGCTGCGCGAGGGCACGCGCGCGCCGCACGGCCTCGGGCGCGCTCGCGCCGCCCTCGATCACGAGCGCCTGCACGTGAGGGAACTGCTCATCGGCGCTCTTCATGTCTTGCTTGTACAACTGCTCGAGCGCCGCCAAAAGCCGCTTGACGAGATTCTCGCGTGCCTGCAAGTCGGCGACGGGGGGCAGCTGGCCGCCGAAGCCGGTGCCCATATCCACCTCGAACGTCAAGAGCCTCGGCGGGCCAGAGGAGTTGCCCTGGGCGAAGAACCACTGCAGGTCCTCGAGGATGCGCTTGTTCATCTTACGCGCAACGACCGTCGTGGCCGACGGGTGGCGCTCGACCGTTAAGGTCGGCGGCCGCGCGGGGGCGGTGCCGCCTGCGCCGGCCGCAGCCGCCTGGCTGATGAAGCTCATCGGGTCCAGAGGCGCGAGCACAAGCGACGCGAGGGCGCCCGGCGCGGCGGCGGCGAGGAAGGCGGGGGGCACTGGGCGCTGCTCTTGCATGAAGCCGAGGCTTGTCGGGTTGAGCCACGTGCGGTGGATGGTGCGCAGATCGCGGAGCGCCGGCATGGGCACCGATTGAGGCGGCGAGTACAGCGGGTACTCCAGAAACTTGCCACCGCCGGGCAGGCGCGGCAGCAGGTTGGTCAGCGCCTTGTGGATCTCCTCGGGCATGCCCTTGCCGGCCTTGCCCTTGAACATCGTGCCCGTGATCATGCCCTTGCTCCGCGTGTCCTTGAACTTGGGCATCTCGTTGGCAAACGCCTGGTTGGTCTCCATCAGTCGTAAAATGGGGAGGAGCTCATCGCCTGCGCCCTTGGCCGCGAGCCGAAGCAGCAGCGAGCCGAGCGCGAACGTCGAGTCGTCCATCAGGATCTTGAGATTGATCGAGCTCGTGAACATCTCGTACAGCAGCCAGAAGCCCTTCGAGTCCGAGTCCAGTCGGATCACGTCTGGCCGCAGCCAGTCGGAGATCACCTTGAGCGCCTTCAAGCCCGTCTCCTCATCCGGCCGAGAGTACGACATGGACGAGAGCTTCTTCTGCCAGCCGGCGAGTGCCTCGGGGGCCATGATCAGCGCAGGGGCGTCCATCTGGACGTCGAACTCGACGTACTTGGGACGCGCGGGGTAGTTGGCTTGGAGGGTGGGTGCGGGCATCTGGCCCGCCATGAAGGGGTTGTTGGCGCTTGCCTCCTTGGCGAGCGTCGCATCGATCGCGGCGTCGAGGAAGGCGATGCGCGCGCGCGTCTCGGGCAGCTCGGCGCCATAGTCACGCAGCAGGATGAGCTCGTCGGGCGCCGCAAGCTGGCATGACGCCGGTATGAACTGGAGCTTGTTCAGGTAGAGGGCGAGCTGCTGAGGCACCGTCCAATTGATCTCGGCCACCATGGCCGCACACGATCGCGTCGCGAGGGAGAGACGAAGGCGGCACGCGTGCGCCTCGGGCTCGACGTCGTCCTCGAGCGCCATCACGCATTGCCACAGCTGGAGCTCGTCGGGCGAGAGGGCGCCGTCGACGGCGCACGCGGGCGCCAAGTGGAATACCGCTTCGAAGTCGCGCGCCAGCCACTTGAGCACGAGCAGGTTGAGGGTGGCCGATAGCGTGGGCGGCGTCAAGAAGGCTTGCGAGCGGTGCACGCTGTACAGAAAGTGCGTGACGGTCGGCAGGTTCGAAAGCCATTTCTTGGAGGCGCGTGCAAGCAGCATCTGCGCCGAGAGGGCCGAATCGGGGTCGGCCAGCCGGATCGGTTTGGCGAGCGCCGAGAGGAGCACCGAGGCATCGCCCTCCTCGTTGAGCAGCACGAGGGCGTGCGGCAGTCCCGAGAGCAGGTGCGAGGCGCGCGGTCCCTCGAGCGTCCCTATGTACAGGCCGGGGTTCTCACGTGAGTACATGCGCACGAGGCCGTCGGGTCCTTTTTTCGCCTCGAAGGCGAGATTGAGCCGAGGTAGCTCGATGAGGCCGACGGGCACTTCACTGTCGGGGCCTTGGACTTGCTCTGCGATGGCCGCGACGCCCTTGCTCACCGAGGCCGCCATGCTGGCAAAGGGGTTTGCCGCCATGCTGTCGCTGGGGGTGTCGGTCGCGGCCGCCTCGATGGCCTGGCTCGCCTTCGCAAACGGGTTGTTGGCGGTGTCCACGATCTCCTTTTGGGGCAGGGACCAGACGAGGACGTGCGCGAGGTCTTCGACCCTCTCGAGGAGCGCGACCATCTTTCCATAGGGCGACGAGGCGTCCACCCCGAGGGTCGAGATGAGTCGGCGGGACTCGCCTGCGATCGGAGAGCCTTTCTCGTCGCACAGCGTGCGACGGATCACGGAGCCACCCCGTTGGCAAGTGACCGTGACCTCTTCCTTGCCCGCGAGGTGCAGCCGTTGGTTTTGGCTCGAATCACCCTTTGGCATCGGGCGCTCTGGCGATCCGGCGGCGGCGGCGCCGCTCGCGCCGCCGGCGGCATTGGCCGCTTCGGCCTTGGCGACGACCTTCCCAGTGTAGTCCTGCTCCTCGTCGCCCTTTGGCATCGGGTGGCCCACGAGCGTCTGACCAGCCGAGTCGCGCCAGAAGAGGTATTGGGAGAGGAGAGCCTCGGGCATCATGCCGTTGAGCTGCCGGGTGGGCACGAAGATCTGCGTCGCATTCGGCGCGTTCGCCTGGACATTGGCCGCTTGGCGCATGATGACGAGCGTCGACTGCGGCTCTGATCTCACGGCCATATCGCCCGCCGTCCAGTGCGGACGAGGCTTGCGCACCACGGCGCCCTGAAAGCCGCCGCCCGCGATCGGGTCGCCGTAGCAGCGCGCCGTGTCGGAGGTGTACACGAGCTCACGAACCCACTTTCGCCCGTGCTCGGTCACGTTGAACACGTTCAATACGGCAGGGAATCGATAGATCACGAGCTCCTTGAGGACGCCTTCGACGACGACGGAGAGCTTCGCATACGTATCGTGCGCCTCGACGAGGTTAAGCCTCGGGGCCTCGGGGTGGGCCAGCAACGGCACCGCCACCTTGATCGGCCGGAGGGTCTCCTCAAGCCATTGCGCGAGCAGCCCCGATACCAACGCCGTGCCGGGCGAAGGGGGCGGGCGGTCGTCGGCATCCCAAATCTGGACGTCGTGCCGCGTGCCGAGCAGCCGCATCCAACGGCGCCGTTGCGAGCGCTTCACCTCGGCGCACTGATGGCGGCCGCGCGTCGAGGTGTCACCGAAGACGGCTGCAAAGTCGGGGTGTGCGCACACGCTCGCGTCCAGAAGCTGCATGTGGTGGCGCTTGAGGGTCATCTCGCCGAGCTGCACGTTGATCTCCGTCTCCGCAGCCGCGGACACCTTGACACGCAGCCACGCGACGTAACCGCCACTTCTGGCCGCTGCGTCGGCCTCCGCGTCGTTCTCCGAGCCCCAGCCCGCACGCGCGACGGCCGCGCGAGCGGGGTTGGCCACCGTGGCCGCCGAGTTGGGCATGTAGCGGCCGTCGCAGCCGGTGAACTTCATGGACGCCCACTCGCGTGTGACGAGGCGAGTGCCGCCCTGCGTCTTGATGCCCTTGTCCCGACCCGAGAGCAGCCGCACGATGGCTTCCATGATGTCGGACGCCTGCTCGGGGTTAGCCTTGAGCCACGCGAGCACGCGATGCAGGTGGCGCTGCCAAAGGTCGAAGACATCGAGCGGCGCGTAGCCGAGCTCACCCATGGCGGTGTTCATCATGGCAGAGACCTCCACCTTGCGCTTACGGTCCTTGCGCGTCCTCGCGCCCATCAAGCCCGTCATCACATCAGGCTCGATCTCGAAGTCGTGGTTCACGTTGAGGAACACGCGCGTCGAGAGCATCATCATCGTGAAGCGCGCGTCCACCGGACACGGCTCGCCCGCCGCCGCCGCCGCCGCCGCCTCCGGCGTGCCAGGGAGTGGCTCGGTCTTGAGCGCCGCAGCGGGCGTGTCGTTGACGGCCGGGTAGTCGCCGTAGATGAAGGCCATGTGTGCGGCCACGGTGCACGCGTCGCGGGACATGCCATCGCGCCGCAGCCGCGCGTACCAGCCCTGCAGCACAGGCAGGCCGTGGTCCATGAGCTTGCGGCGCAGTGTGTTCGCCGCGGCCAGGAGCTTCGTCTTGGCCGGCGAAACGCCTCCAAAGTCCGCCGTGCTCATCATGCGCAGCCCACGGACCTCATCCGCCTTTGGCGAGAGGAGGTACGTGAGGAACGCCTCGATGCGGCAAGCGAGCCGGATGGCGTACAGGATGGCCGAGGACGAGCCCGCCTTGACGTAACGACCAGCATCGAGGTCGAGTGCGTTCTCGACGATGGTGACGATCGCGGCGACCGAGGCGGCGGGCGAGTGCGTGAGCTCATTGAAGAGCAAGCCCGCGGGCGTCGCGAGCACCGAGCGATCCATGGTGGGCACCGTCGTCGGCGCCACCTTGGGCACATCGGGATGCCACTCGCCGGGCTCGTACAGCGCCGCATCGAGCATCTGCTGCAGCTCGGGCTTTGCGAGGGCCGAAGTGCGCATGGGGTCGGCGAAGAACCGAAGCAGCAGCGGCACGCGCAAATAGGGAGCGAGCAGCGCCTGAAGCATGTACTCCACATCCGAGGCGCGCAGCGCCCCCCCGAAATCCGGCAGGTGGCGGAGGTGCAGCACGTCATCCTCGGTGTCGACCTTGGCGCCCGCGAGGACGCTCGCCTCCGCGGACGAGGGAGGCAGGCGCGGACGGAAGCCACCCTTGCCGAGCAGACGGTCGAGGAACGACTTATTCTTGGCGGCCGCGTACTCGCCTGTGGAATCGACCCACGTCATCGACTTCATCTCGGCGCCGAAGCCGGTCACGATGAACTCACCGGTGAGGGGGGGGTCGGAGGCCGCCTTCTTGCTGCCCCCCTTCTTGGGCTCCTCCGGGGGGGTGCCCTCCTTGAAGCGCCACGAGAGGCGCGCGTCAGCGGGCGTCCATGCGCGCAGCTCGGGCAGGTTGTCCGCAGACGGCGCTGTCATGAGCTTGCACAGGTACACGATGTCGCGGAAAGCGAGCAGTTCCGGGTAGAGCTCGGCGAGGCTCGGATCTTCGTTCGAGAGGTACGCGGACAGGTGCTTGTCGGTGCGAGGGAAGGCGAGCTGCGCGCAGAGCTGCGTGAGCAGCTGGCGCTCGCCCTCGCCCAGCCCCATCGTGCGCTCGAAGCGGAAGATGTGCCGATCCGGAGACGCCGCAACCGAGCACGAGCGGAAGTAGTCGAGAAGGATGGTGCGCGAGGCGGCCAGGTGCGGGTACGGGAACTGCGCGCGCTCGGTCTCGATCTCGAGGTGGCGCATCTCGAGGGCAAACGGCTTAGACGGCCCCTCATTCTCGCCCGCGTAGTGCAGCGAGAGGTGCGAGGGCACATCGCACGCGCGCAGGCGCAGCACCGCGTCCGCGATCGCGACGATGGCCGCGAAGACCAACATTCGCGTCGCGTCGGCTTGAGGCGCGAGGGGGATGGAGAGCGAGGCCGCAGAGTAGTGGCGCGCGAGCACAAAGAGCCAACGGAGGATCTCGGCTTGCGTGTCGTGCGTGATCTTCAGCCCGGACTTGGCCCAGAAGCAGCGCATCTTGCGGTCCGCACGCCCGATGGGCAGCGGCAGCGGCAGCACGCGTAGGAAGAGGTGACCAAGCAACGAGGCGCGGAGCGCGTACGAATCGGCCACGAGCTCGCGCTGGTTGGCGAGGATCGTGCACACCTCGGACGCCCTTTGCAGCGCGTTCGAGACCTCCGCAAAGTTGGCCACCGTCTCTGGGATCGCCGTGAGCTCGACCGGCATCACGATCGGTGGCTCGTACGCGTCACCCGCCAGATTCTCAACGTTCGGCGAGGCGGCCACGTCATCGAGCAGTGGGAAGAGCGCCGAGCCCTTGAGCTCAGGCGACGCGGGCGGCGGCAGCGGCATCCGCTGGTTCGCCGCGGCCTTGGCGGCGTTCAGCTGCGCATCGAGTCGCTCCACAGCCCCCTGCAACGCGTGCAAGTCCGATGGCGCCAGCGTGGCCGCGCCAGAGGCGAGACGCGGCGACGAGGCGGAGAGGCGCCGTGCGGCGCGGGAGAGGAGCTCGATGGCCGAGACGGGTACACTGCCGTGCTTCTCGAGAGCCATCCTGAGGTCCATCGCGCCCAGATTCAAAAGCTGCTGCTTAAGCAGCAGCTCAACCCCGTCGGACGAGTACGAGGGCACAAGAGGCGGCGCGCCGCCGGCCGGGGGGGCACCAAAGGGGGCGCCGAAGCCGCCGCCGTACTGGGGCATCGCGCCAAACTGGCCGCTCGCCGCGAGCTGGAGCGCCACCGTCGCCGCGAGCATGACGAGCTCGTGTCCGTAGGGGTCGCCGGTCGCCGGCGGCGTGAGCCAACGCGCGGGGATCGGCGGCACCGGCGGGCGCCCGGCCTGCTGGAGGGAGGGTGGAGGAGAGGGCTGCGCGCCACCGGTCGCTTCCACCGAGCTCAGGTTCGCGAGGATGGGCCGGTTGTTGAGGAAGGGGTACACGGTCTGGTAGAGCAGCGCGCTCGTGTACTTCGCGTCGGGGAAGAGGGCGGCGCGCAGCAGGACGAACCAGACTGAGCCGTCACGGATCTTGTGCGCGGGGATCTTGCGCAGGAGCAGCGGCGAATTGTACTGCGTCGCGCCCGTCGCTGGGTCGATCCGCGCCGGGTGGTACTCGAGCCCGTCGCCCGTCGAGCAGATGGCGAGCGTGAACTCCTCGAATGAGTCGCAGTGGAGCACGTACATCATGAGCGAGTGCGTGCCGCGCTTGAGCGAGCCCTCCTGGAAGCCGCCGGGCACGATGATGCTCGCACCAGGCGTGAGCGTCTTCACCTGCGCCACAAAGGTCGTGAGCAGCTCGAAGAAGCCTGACATGTCCGAAATGGCCGAAAAGGTTTTGGTCATCCCGGCCGCGCGCTCGAGCGCCGAGTAGATCCTGCCGAGCGTCTGCTTGAGCGCGCCCGCGGTCTGCGGGTCCTCAAAGAGAAATCGGGTCTGGAACATGACCAGGTTGATCGACTCGACGAGTGACCCAACCGTCAGCTTCGGCGGAGGCGGCAAGCCCCTCTTGCCGTCATCGAGGCTGCGGCCGAGCACGACGTCGGCGAAGATGGGATTCTCCCAGAGGGGCGTGTCACCTGTGGAATACTGCGGCTTGGGTGAGAACCCAAAGCCGGCCTGGTTCGGGTCAAGGGGCGCCAGCATTGCGCTTGACCAGACTCGACACCGACGTGGTCGCGCGAAGGAAGATCTACGCCGCCGCGAGAGGTCTTGTGCACAAGCAAGCTCTGTGGGCGCGATGTCATGTGAACTTCTGATGATGATGAGTTTAATCTATCTCTTTTGTGCTCGAGCGCGTGGTTGACTTGAATTGCTGTTCAACAGAGCTACACCGTTCGAGAGTGATATTTGTAACTGAACGAGCAAACACCAACCGTTCGCGTTCGAGAATCTCCCCAGTCATGCTAATCCGTACATGCGGACGACGCGGACCGATCGAACACAGCGTGCGACGACATGCATACTATTTAGAGTGCATTCCCTTACCGAGCGCGTAGGTAGTTAAGGTAGCGCTCCCCCCCTTCTTTGCCGCCGCGCGAACCTTATTACCGTAGTGCCTTCCTCCTTGCCTTTCTCTTTCGAGCATTCTTTGACCAAGGCAGCTGCGATGCGAACAAGGCCTCCTTCTTCGCCACCTCTGCGCGACCTGCCATGAGCAGCTGCGCCTCCTCACTATTGTGCTCGAGCTCGTCGACCCTAAGCGCCGCCGCGATCTCGTGCTCGAGATCGTCAATCCTCCGCTCGAGCTGCACCTGTGAAGTGATGACCGCCGGTTGCAAGGCGGCGGGTTCCCCTAAGGGTTCCTCCCTCTCCTCTTCTCCTTGTGATGAGTACTTCCCATCTGCCTCCGCTGGTTTACGTTTGCGGTCCGGCGGGTCTTGTCCGCCGGATGCCGCCGCCGCCGCCGCCTGCTCGGCAACCTGCTGCTCCTGCCGCAGCTTGGCGATCGCTTCCGCGTACTCCACGACGGTGATGTCACCCGCATCCTTGGCCGCCTTGAGAGCGGCCATCTCAGCGTCCATCTTCTCTTTCGACTCCTTGGCTTGGGCAGCCTTTGCGGGCTCCTCCTTCGCTGCGGGCTTTTCCTCCTTCGCTGCGGGCTCGTCCTCCTTCGCTGCGGGCTCCTCCGCCTTCGGCTCCGCTGGCTCCTTGACAGGCTCTTCCGACGAGACCGCCGCCTTTTCGGCCGCCGCCTTCTCGGCCTCCGCCTTCTCGGCCGCGATCCGAATCTCTCGCTCGGCCGTCTCCTTCTCCTCCTTTGCCTCCGCCTCCGCCTCCGCCTCCGCTTTCGCTTTCTCCTCTTCCGCCTTCGCCTTCTCCTCAGCTTTTTGGGCAGCTGCCTGCTCAACCGCCGCCTTCTCCGCCGCCGCCGTCTTCTCCGCCGCCGCCGTCTTCTCCTTCAGCTTGGCGATCGCTTCCGCGTACTCCACGACGGTGATGTCACCCGCATCCTTGGCCGCCTTGAGAGCGGCCATCTCAGCGTCCATCTTCTCTTTCGACTCCTTTGCTCGGGCAGCCTTAGCAGGCTCCTCCTTCGCTGCAGGCTCCTCCTCCTTCGCTGCGGGCTCCTCCTCCGCCGCTGCAAGCTCCTCCTCCGCCGCTGACTCCTTGGCGAGCTCTTCCGACCCCTCGGGTTTCTCCTGCACTTTCTCCTCTGCTGGCACCTCTGTGGGCTTCTCAGCTGGGGTGGGCTTCTCTGTAGCCGCTGCTGGCGCCTGAAGAGATGGTGACGTGAACGTGCCGCCGATCGCGGTCTTGTACTCTTCTAACTGCTCAAGCTTTTTGCGCTTAGCTTCCGCCCTCGCAGCCGCCGCCTTCTCGGCCGCCGCCTTCTCGGCCGCCGCCTTCTCGGCCGCCGCCTTCTCGGCCGCTGCCTTCTCGGCCGCTGCCTTCTCGGCCGCCGCCTTCTCGGCCGCCGCCTTCTCAGCCGCCGCCTTCTCGGCCGCCGCCTTCTCGGCCACCGCCTTTTCGGCCGCTGCCTTCTCGACCGCTGCCTTCTCGGCCGCTGCCTTCTCGGCCGCCGACGCCTTCTTGGCACCGGCTTTGCCTGGCGGCAGGGACGCCGAAGGCGACAGCAGCGGCAGCGGCGCGGGTGACGTGGGCGGCGGCGCGGGATCAGCTTTCTTCTCCACGACGCCATTCCCCTTCGACAAGAACATGGCGCCGGCGTCGGTGGCGCAGCTCGACCTCGCTGTTGCATACTCGTACTGGTCTGGGTGTTCGGCTGGAAGGGCGCGTAGAGACACCGGCGTCGCTGCCCATGCCGCCCAAGCTTCGCGCGTTGTCGTGGGCGGTAAAGGCAGCGACGCCGGCAGCTTGGGCGGCATCTGCTCAATGGCGAGCTGGCCCACCTGCGTAAAGGAAACGACCCGATGCGCTCGCTGCAAAGGCAGAGGCTGCGGCTCGTGCCGCGTGGGGTATCCCAACGGCTCGTGCCGCATGGGAAATCCCAAGGGCGCGGCCATGTGCGTCACCGGAGCGCTGTTGATGTAATATCCGAGGCCCTCCGCACCAAGACCGAAGTGATAGCCCTTCCTAAAGCCCTTGAAGCCTTCCGACGAGGCCATGAATGCGGGCAGGGGGGCAGCAACGGCAGCGCCGGCCAGTGCGGGCGCCATTGCATTGAATTCGAGCTGTGCAGGGCCCGCAATGGAGGCAGCCGGGACAGGCGCCAGAACGGGCGCCGTTGCGGGCGCCGCCGCGTTGCCATGAGCAGCCCAATCGAGGCTCGAGCCGGCCATCACCCTCGTCCCTATGTCCCCCATCGGATCGGCGGACAGGCCGACAAGCTCGAGGGCGTCGCGAAGGCACTTGCCCGCACCCCCAGGCCCCGTCCAGCAGTCCTCGATGTTGATCAGGCCGTCGGTGTATTTTCGCGACATGACTGAGAACGTGGTGGGCTCGCGTCGCAGGCTGCAGTCAAACTGAGTGCCGGCAGGGGCAAACTGGTGGAACGTGGAGAACTGCCTGTCACTCTCGTTGCGCATGATGGCCATCATCGCGACCTTCTTGTTTTCCGCCATCGTCTTGAGCGCATGCACCCATGCGACCATCGTCTTGTCGTTACGGTCCTTGACGCACTTTGTCGGCGGCCTTTCCTTCACGAGCTGGCCGGCCGTATTGGCGTTGACGAACTGCGGGAAGAACTTGAGCGTGATCGTGCAGTCCGAGGGGGGGCACACGTTGGCGGGCACGCCCTTGCAGACGAGATCGCGGATGCGGACGACGTATTCCGCGAAGTCATAGCTTAGACCTTCATACAGCGAGGGGTCATCACCGGTGAGACCAACCGGCTGAAAGCCGGGCTTCTTGGTGTCACTCAGCCCCAAGATCTGTGCCGACAGCACCGGGTTTGCCTTCTTCATGATGGTGCCCGTGTCCGCGTCGAAGATCGCATCGGCAAAGGACGACGCATTGCATCCGTGGACCTTGGTTGTCGACCACACCATGGAGCTAAACGAGAAAGGCTCCTCGAGGTCGAAGACGCACGGATGTGTTTGGAGCGCCCGCCCAAACTCTGTAGTGCCACTTGCGTGGTCAGAGACCAGCACAAGCACCTGCGGATGGTCCGTCGCAACCAGCAGCGGCGGCTTCACCGCCGCAGCGGGCGCCATGGCGGGCGCCTCCTCCGTCGCGAGCTCTTCCGCCTCCTCTGCGGGCGCCATGGCGGGCGCCTCTTCCGTCGCGAGCTCATCCGCCATCGCAGCGGGCGCCTCCGTGCGCTTCTTCTCTGCAGGGGGGGGCGGCGATGGCGGGGGAGGAGGTGGCGGTTGCGGTGGCGGTGATGGCGACGGCGACGGCAGCGACGGCGGTGGCGACGCTTCTACCTCCTCCGGGGTCTCCTGCAGTTGTTTCTCCTCTGTTGGCGCCTCTGTGGGCTTCTCAGCTGGGGTGGGCTTCTCTGTAGCCGCTGCTGGCGCCTGCAGAGATGGTGACGTGAACGTGCCGCCGATCATGGTCTCGTACTCTTGTAACACCTCGCGCTTTCGCGCCGCCGCCGCCGCCTGCTCCGCAGCCTGATGCTCGTGCCGCAGCTTGCTGATCGCCTGCGCGTACTCGACGATGGTGATGTCACCCGCAACCTTGGCCTCCTTGAGCGCGTCCATCTTCTCCTTGAGCTCCTGTGCTCGGGCAGCCTTCGCGGGGTCCTCCTCCATCTCCTCTGGTTGCTCCTCTGATGGGGCCTCTGTGGGCTTCTTCTCTGCGGGTGGTGGCGAGGATGGCGGGAGAAGAGGAGGAGACTGCGGAGGCGCTGCTGGCGACGGCGACGGCGGCGGCGGCGGTGGCAATGACGGTGGCCGCGACGGTGACGGTGGTGGCGACGGCGCCTCCTCGTCGCCGGGGCTTGAAGCCTCCTCGTCGCCGGAGCCCGAGTCCGGTGCGAGTAAGTTGTCCAATGGGTCCTCTCTGGAGCCTCCCATGGCGATCGGCATGTTGTTCATCCACAGCGCGTCGGGGTCTACTTCCAGCGTGATTCCTGGTCCAGCTGCGGCATGAGAATCTTCGGGCTTGGCAAAAATAATGGCCACGAACAAGAATGGCTTCCACGCAGTCGTCGTACCTAGCATTTCTCTGGCCAACCACAACCTAATTTGGCACTCGCCTCTCCCAAACCACCCAATTAGGGACGAACCTTACCCTAAAGCAGTTCGCTGATATGGGAGGCCGTTCCCTTGACTCTTGACTCGACTTGTCTTGAATCGACTCTTCGGGTATTTCGAAGTCGAACACGCTTGCGGACTCGTTTTATGGTGATCCTGCTGGAGTAACATGCATATCGCGGCTGGTCTTGCCTCTCCCACCACTCCTCCTCCGCTCACGAAGCCAGAGATGACAGCGGATGACCTCGAAATTCTGGCAGAGATGGAGCTGGTCAATGAACAGGCCAGACGTCTCATTTCCGACCACCTCGATTGGTACATCAAGAGGATAGGAAGAGAAGCAACCTTCGAGGGCTGGATTGGCGTCCTGCACCCGGAGAACTGCACCCTCGATAATCGCCTGACCTTTCCAGATTGCGAACATCTGCGACTGTGGAACGAGCGGGAAGGCGTACGAGCAGCCACAGATGCATATTCAGATGGGATCAGCTTTTGGAAAGGCGTGGGCAGCCTGGCAAATGAAGTGGCAACTCGAATGAGCAAGAAGGTGGCAGTCAAGGCCAAGCTTGAAGAAGGCACTGCTGCCGCATTGGCAGCGTCGGATGCTATTGTTGAAACACCGGCGCCGAGCCTCGATGACGCGTTTGGTGGCCTATTCGCCCGAGCCGAAGCACGTGGCGCCTTGGGCCACAGCGCACGGAATGTATCAGAAGTGGACGTCGAGCTCAAGCAGACTTTGGACGATCTTTTTGCAAAGCGGCCATCTGCTCCGCAGGCGTGGTCGCCTCTGGCCTCCGGCTCAGAAGTGGCTGACGTTTCCCATGGCCCACTGGACGCGTCAGACGTGAACACGCTGGAGGCAGCGAGAGCGGAGATTGGACGGCTCCGACGGCTCCTTGCCAAGGCGCCCAGGGCGCCGAAGCCGGAAGCAGGGGCACAGGGGGCTGCGACTGAGGTTACGGAGCATCGGCCGCGCCCACCGACGCGGCTAGACGCGCTGCTTCGTCTCACGCGCGTCAACCATCCAGCACGAAATACGAGCCACGCTAAGGTGCAGAGTACTGCCTCTTCCGTGCGAGTATCGGCGCCGAGCCTCGATGACTCGTTTGGTGGCCTATTCGCCCGAACCGAAGCACGTGGCGCCTTGGGCCACAGCGCACGGATTGTATCAGAAGTGGACGTCGAGCTCAAGAAGACTATGGACGATCTGTTCGCAAAGCGGCCGCCGCAACAGCCAGCCTTGGAGCCTCGTGCACCCACGATCCCAGGAGCGCTGCCGTCGCTTAGCACAAGTTTGTTGGACGATCTCTTTGCCAGGCCTCCAGCTGCCCCAGCGTCGTCGCAAAACCCTTTCGCGTGAAGCCCAACAGCAAAAACAGGAGGAACTCATGTCTTCTTTGAGTTGAGCCTCCGCAGCCACTCCGCACTCGCCCAAAGCCCTTGTGCCTTTACACTCCAAGGGCGGCGTGAGACTATAGATTTCGGCAGCAATCTTCGCGTTGTGCTCGAGGTTCGAAATCGGAAATGGATCCACGTGGCCATCCGTGTTGACGTATGACGAGGTCGAGGAGGCTGAGAGGCGGGAGATTTTAGCGCGCGGATTCGTATTGCTCATCGCAAGCTCATCGCTCGCGCGGCGGTAACGCGGCGGTGTATGCACGGAGAAGAGAGGGGGGGGGGGGGGGGGTGCCAGGGGAAAGGGGGGGGGTT
>ENA-UOXG01000898-UOXG01000898.1-mixed-culture-metagenome-genome-assembly--contig:-NODE-898-length-20116-cov-52.774837_pt1 | contig 20116 bp, 31 predicted proteins | sample MGYA00238159_ERZ761634 | MGnify/ENA primary metagenome ERZ761634 (study PRJEB28908, sample SAMN08776845) | mixed culture metagenome | isolation source: Freshwater growth medium | place: USA... | reverse complement strand
GCTCCGAAAAAAAGTCCACTTCTGCCAGGTGCGCGACCTGATCTCAGCTTCACTCCCCCGTTTCGTTACCCACGCGGCCAGCACACACCAAGAGCTCCCGTCGCGCATCGGTACCGCGGCGGCGTGAGCCAGCACCTGCACTTCGCGACGATTGTCAAGCCTGCTCGCTGCCTCCCGCTCTTTTCTTTCTCGACTTCTTCCCAGGGTCACGGGTGCCTTCTGCCTCCGCTGGTGAGGCAGCACCCCGCTCGCCGCTCTCCGCCCTTGCTGACTTGCGAAAGGAGGCATCCCTTGGGCCAGGCTGCAACTCTACAGAGTCGTTGATCACAGTTTCGGACTCATCCATCGCAGCACCAGGGGCAAAAAACGTGTCTCCCTCAAGGTCATTGTCGAAATCACGATCAGCAGCCTCCTCACCGTCTTCCTCGTCCGTCGGCCCGAGAAGCAGCCCAGCCTCCGCACGGCGCACAATCCTCGCGCGGATCTGCGAGCGGCGCTTGACAATGTACTCGTCATTCGCGCCTTCGCTTGGAAAGAGTGCGAGGTACTTTTTCGAGCGAGGAAAGTGCTTGATGTAGAGGAGGTCATTCTCTGCCTCGCGCAGCTCAGCCCCTAGATCATCGTTGGCGCCCGCATCGCTCATCGCTCGTCGCAGCGACGCTATCCGCCGTTCCACCTTTCGACGCTCGATGAATTTAACGCCGTGGTACTTTTTGCTAAAGTGGCGCTCACGCTGGACCCGGTTGTGCCGCTTCGCATCAGCCTGCAACGCGGCACGCTCCACTTCCTTAGCCTTCCGGATCTCGTCGGGCAACCCAGGCTTATTGAGAAGCCGCTCGAGGCCACGCAATCGCTGCTTGACTGGACGACTGCTGGACTGCTGCTTCGCGGCGTTCGATGGCCAGCGCTTCTTCATCTTGCCTGTTGCCTCGCGCCCACCTTCCAACAGCTCTGGACCACGACGCAAGCACGGCGACGAAGACGTGACGAATTTGTGTGAACCGTGAAATGGACTCCTTGTGCCGCCGTCATACGCGTTGTGTACAGTGCACATGTATTGTCGTTACGAGATCTTGACTTTACAGGAAAGGAAAGTCTGCGTCAGAGAGTACGTCGTCGCTTCAGTCCGCGGTTCCCGTCCTTCCATGGCAAAGAGCCTCCGGAGCAAAGTGAAGAAGCGGTTTCGCACCGTCAAACGCGGGGTTGTGAAACGTACGCTGAGCGACCCAACCACTAAGCTCGGCAAGCGTGAGACGCAGAAGGAGCAGAAAATACGAGAGGCTCTCTCGGGATTCATCCAGCCTGGCAAACGCATCAAGAATGCCTTCCGCAGCAATGATCCAGACGCCGAAATCCCGCAATACGACTTCCAGTCGTCGCAGCCCGACTACCGCTCCGGCAAGGTTGAAGGATCTGGCTTCGCCGCGTGGGGGGCGAACCGACCAAAGCTCGGGCGCTTCGGAGGCGACGCGCCATCTGCCCATCTGACACTGCAGAGCGATACGACTGTGGGAATGGACGAACCTGCGGACCCAGGCGTCGCGCGCCTGCTGCGTACGACCGAGCAAATAGTACCGATGTTCTCGAGCAAGCGTGCAAAGAAGCGAATCAAGAACAACCTCACGAGCAAGAGCGGTGTTGACACACCTGCTGCCTTCCGCTGGTGCTGAAGATCGATGCCTCTCCGACACTGAGCCCCAGACGCCGCGAAGACGAGCAAGGTGAAAAGTACTCTCTGGTTTGACCCTAGCATGTCTGTAGTTGGGTCGGGCAAGCGCGCGGGGATACATACATAACATGCGCGCAAGGGCTGCGCGCAGGCTCACACGCCGGGTCCTCAGGTCGCCGCCGGTCATCACAGCGATTTTAATCGACATGTCAGAATGCACCACTTTAAACGTACATACATAACCTTACAAACCAGCATTCAGAGCTGAACTCATGCCTGTGGCCAGTTTCTTGTCTCCTCCGAACTCCTCCGGCGGCATCATCACCGAAATCGCAGACCGCGGTGCGCGGAGCCGTTCCGGCACGCCGCGGCCCTGGTCGGGACTCGAGGTCGGGACGGGGACCGACCGGATAAGTTAAATTCGCATCCGTATCCGGTATGCGCGCCGGTCCAGATTATTAGGTTTCGAACTATAACCATGAGCTGTGAAATCAGAAAATTGAGAGTGAACTTGGGGCCGGTGCACGTCCTTGTATGCCCTCTTCGCGACGAAGCCGAAACGCGAAACGGCACTCAAGGCCAATTCTGCTCATGAAGACTTGAGCGCGACCTTTTGGCGTCAGCGGCTTCCAAGCATGAGCACGGCGGTCGCTGCTGAGATCGCAGCTAACAAGGCGCCCCTCGCGGTCAAAGGCACCACGGCGGGCACAGATGGGGGCTGGACGCACGCGACGCCGCTCAAGACGAGGTACGTCTCGCCGACCGGCATCACATCATTTGATGGTGAGAGCGCTTGGCGACAGTACGACCCGCACATCCTTGTGCCAAAGGCATGGGGCAAGCAGTCCGAGATTTTTCAGCAGTCACTCCGAGGCTGGCCCGAACCCGACTGGGTGCATACGGAGGGTGCACGCGCGACGTGGAAATCAGCCAACAAGCAGCGATGGCCGCTGCACCGCACACCCAAATATGGCCGCGCAGGGGTCGAGACGAGCCTCTAAAACGGTTCGCCGTTCGGCATAGCTACATGACCTCAGGCGGAGCGCGATGCCGATGATGTCATGATGCGTGCATGTAGCTGCTGGGCCCATTCATCGCTCCCTGCGTCCTTTGAGCAGATCATGAGCAATTTCCGTGGATCATCACCAGGTGAAACAGCTCGGCTGACTCAGAAACAAGGTGCGAGGGTCTCTGGCAATGAAGTCGTGGCCGGATGCGCCGCAGAGATTGCTCGTATGCAATGCTGCGGTGGGGATAGTCGTTCCCAGACAGGTTGTGAATGTACGTGTGTGATGTGATCCGCATCTGCTCGCTCCGCCCCGCGCCCGCCCCGCGGGACGACGGACGAGGCGACCGAGAGGTGGCCCCGGGCACCCGCGGCGTCGCCGTCGAAGGACGCGACCTGTCTCCGTCTCTCAGAGCGCGAATGCGCGGAACGTGCTCCGTGCAGAGACGTTTGCACAGACCACAGCCCGGCGGGGGGATTTGACGTCGGACGTGGCCGGGGTCGGCCCGGCGGCGTGCGGCCGTCGGTCGCGCGCGCCCGCGGGTCCGCGTAAATTTCCATGGACATCCTTTGGTACCCAGCCTTTATCTACATTTATTATCGCTCTTCACTAATGTACGCAATAGATCCTGCGGCCCCGCGCCGACGGGCGGCTGGGGGTGATTCACCGCCTTCGCGGAGTAGCGCAAACGAGCTCCGTTCAGACGAGAGGCGCCTCCGCGAGTACTGCATACGAGAGGGCTGTGGCACGGAGCCGCAGCGCGGGCTGTGTTGTGATGTGAATTTGATGCCTTCGTTTCATCTGTGATGAGAACCGACCCCAGCGCCGTACATGTCGAGGCGGTGTGCGACTTGTTGTTCTCAGTAGAACTTCGAGACCTTTTCCTTAATTCCGTATTGCGATACGCCGAACATCTCGAGGCTCTTTCGAGGGTTTTTCGTGGACGACACCCTCCAGCCGTAGTCGTGTGACATGAAGATTGGCGTATTATACTTGACATTCGGGTCGACGCCCTCCGTCCGGCAGGCATCACCGAGCGACTGGAATTTGTGCGCACGCAGGAGCAGAGCAGCCTCACGGTTTATGGGGCCAGAGGTTTCACTCGCCACGAGAGTGATGCCCTGCGGGCACGAGAGGCGAAGCCGGTCAGAAGCGCCATCCCGTGAAAGAGCGCAACACGGGAGGCGGTAATGGAGACGTTAGTAACGCCCACTTGGTGGTGAGAAGCGGGCTCACCTTGTCTTTGCACGGCTTCATCTCGTTTGGGACATTCGTCTCATATGTTAGCGATGACAAAAAAGTGCGCGCATTCTGCTCGCTGGTTGCCGCAGCAAGGCCCTCGGCCGTGTTGTCTGGCACACGCACAGATTTGACCGACCACTGTCCCCCACCATAGGAGTACTTGGCCACCTTGGTGGAGAAGCCTCGTGGCTCGGGCGGCTCGCGGCCAGCAAGGAAGCCCCAGTTGTCGTACCAATGCGCGGCACCCTCGGTCTCGTTCTTCAGCCGCTGCTTCCATATTTCTTGCTCGTGGATGTAGTTCGTGTCGCCCGGCATTGCTGGAGCGCTTGGCGACGGCGGAACGGGAAGTGGAGCGCTCGAAGCTGAAAAAGAAACGAAACCAACTTGCCCAAGTCAGTCTGCACCGTCGAAGCTCCACCATCAGACGCCCATCAGAGCTCGTTATTTCATCAACAAAATTCGTGCAACTTCCTTTCACGCTCTCGGACGTGCCGTGCGGGAACTGTGACGTGTGCCCGCGCCCAACATGGGGTCGAACTCCGCGCTCAAGCCGTACCTGGACGCAATCAAGACGACGCTTCACGCGTCGCTGTGCATCGAGAACTTCGCCTCGCAGATTGTCGAGCGCCACAACAAGCCTGAGATCGAGGTCGGGTATGTTTTCTCCCACCTGCTTCAGAATTTCCCAGGAGTGCTCCAAGAGTGCGTGCGCCCCGAGTCGTTTCCTCCGCAGTACTAGCCGAGAGCTGCTGCTCAACCCAATCGTCATCCACCGCTCAGAGAACGAGTACGTGATGATTGAGACAGCAGTCAACTCAGTGCGAATCAGCATCAAAGTTAAACAGATCGATGAAATGGACGCAATCCTCGCAAACAAGTTCTCACGGATGATCATGCAGCGAGCAGACAACTTCATCGTGCTTCGACGCAAGCCGATGCCGGTACGTGAGCTGTTTCCAAAGTAAGTGCACAACTTCATCTGCCTACACGGTCCGTCTCTGCCCATCGTTGCAGGGTTATGACGTCAGCTTCCTGCTCACCAACTTCAATCTTGAGGCCATGTGGAAGCATAAGCTCATCGATTTCGTGGTCCAGTTCATGGAGGAGATTGACTCGGAAATTTCACAGATGAAGATCCAGGTCAACGAACGTGCGCGCACAGTGGGCTATCAATACCTTAAGGATGTACGCGGGGCATGGCCATGGGGCTCAGAGAAACCGACCATGACTTTCTCATTATTTGCTAGCTGATGACCATCGTCTGACCCTTCGCCACGCAGTTCACAAATTAGCCGCGTCTGAGGTCGCCTTGCGCAAGAGAGATTTGTAACCGACCAAGCTACCCTACCAGTCCCGCCTGAATTGCGGTGGGGGGATTTGAAGGAGGTGTCGGCGTGGGAAGCCCGAAGTGGCATGCTTTGCCCGAATTTCGCGAGCACGTCTTCGAATGCGAGGAGCCGTCCTGCGTCCGCGACGTGCGTGACTCCGCACCATTGCTCCGGAGCTTGGTCCGCTCCCTCCCGAGCGGTGCGAGACGCGCCGATGGCCACAGCAGGGGCAGCTCGCCCGGCGGGCCCGGGCGATTCACCACATGGACCGATGCACGCGCACGAGTTGGGATTTGTATGCAAGAGTTGACGACCACAGGATCGTTGGCACGTTTGCACGTTTTTCAACCGCACAACAACGTATACTACGCTCCCCGGCCGGTGTGCGTCTAAACGACGGGCAAAGCGGCGCGGCAGCGGGCCGCGAGCTGAAACATAAAAGAACCTCGCCTTCGGATCGATCCGGAAACGCGCGACCTCGTAGCGACCATCTGCAACTGGCCGCTCGTGACCACACGCCAATGCGAACAGCATACCGGCGCAGGCTCTTTCCGGCGGGCCATGTGGTGCGCAGCTAGCTTTCTGTGGTTGACGCCCGTAAATGCAAGAGCATTTGTTTCTTGATCCAGTCCTTGTTCCTCGGAAGGTACGCCTGTATTGGCTGTTGGTACCTGCGCGCAGCGTCAAGGTGAGAATGAGCGGTAGAAAAACGACCTACAGCTTGGTGCTACACACGTACACGAGGCAAGAAATGTCGCACAGCTGATCAATGTAGGCATAGAGGTCGGCAATGTCATATGTCATGTTGCTTTGGCTCGGATTGAGAGCTTTGAGCTCTCGTTCGAAGATCGCGCATATCTCGTCCATAGCAGCCGCTAGTGTCTCAAATTCCATGAAGGTTCGCGAGCCAATCGTCAGATTGTACTGCACGAGCAAGATCGTGTTCCTTGATCGAGAGGCCGCCATCGCGCATCGACAGCGGTCTTCCATAGTGTATTCAAGTCAAGTCAAGTCAAGTCAAGTCACTATAGTCTATACATAAACAACAGACTACCATACGGAAGCCTATCGAATTTGCGCGCCAAGTCCCACACCGGCCGCGGTCGCGCGCTCCGGAACCGACCCCGCGCGCGGGACGGCGGATCGCGCCGGACAGACCGCCGACCGGCGTATCCGCGTATAATATGTAATTCGAATACGGCATTGTGCCCCGCGTTCACGCACCCAAAACCGGACATACTACGTAGGTTTCTTCTCGTCGGTATGTCCTCGATACTTTCGGGATACGAATTCCGGCCGTGCACGCCCCACGCGCAGGGTCCAGGGTTTATGCTCACGCCATGGTCGGTGTGCACAGCGGTGTTCTGTGACGTAACAATTTCCCCCTCCACCGCGCTAATAGCAGGCTCCCGTTCGACACGTGGAAGTCATTGGACGGCAGCACGTGAGGCCAACGTCGATCAGTGGCAAGTCGCCGTCCACAGCCGCACGAGACTGAACGTTTCGCTACTCTTGGGCGCCTTGACCCAGTCGCAAAAGGGAGGCGCCGCCATCATCTGTGCCTTTCGGAGCTGATACGGTATGGCGAGTGCCTTGAGCGCTGCGTAGTTGGCGGGTAGCGGCGGTGACGATGGTTCGGTGCTCGAATCGGTGCCAAGCGAGTCGGCGAGCGCGTCAGGCAGTTCCCGAATCGTCACTGGCAGTTGGGACCGAGGGCATGCATTCACAACGTCCAGAAATCGCTCGAGCAAGAGCGCCTTGCACACCAGAGATCGATGCTTTGGCGACGGTGACTTTTTGTTGGATCCAAGGCGCTTGCCACTGGTGCCGTTGATCGCCTCGCTGAGACCATGTGCTGACCAGATCACCGAGTTGCTGCACGGGTGAAGGGGCAGTATCGAATCCGTCCGCGTCGCCGCGTGCTCGAACAGATGACTTGTTAGACCCAGACGAGGCTGCTCTGGCAGCAATATGCGGTCAGTCGCAGCAGACGTCCTTGATGTCGCTACGTTTCCCTCGCCACGTCGCAGTGCTCGGCTGAGGGCCTCGAGGCAGCTGGGCTCGCCGATTGTGACGGATGCAAAGCGGATTGGGTCGGGGAGCAGCAGTGACAGAAGCGCCCCCTGCACGCCAAGGTTGTGCCAACGTGCCAGCTTATCTGAGCACGACATGCAGCTCGTGCGCTCTCCACGACCAGGCTTGGTCCGCACGAGGCCGAGTGCACATGCGGAGCCACAGGAGGCTGCCTCGGCCACGAGCGCACTCGGATCGGCAGGGCGGGCTCCCGTGATCTTGAAACGCTTTGCTGGAGTTTCATCGGACTCGCACGAACCCGATGCCATGGGTGACAGCGGGAAGATGGCCGCATCGCCACACGGAGCCTCTGATGAGTAAAAATGGAACGCGACCCCCGGCTTGAGCTCGAAGCCACCACTGCTGACCTTTTTATCTTGGACCACAGGCGAATCTGCACAGCTCGCAGCTCTTCGCACTTCGGCGAGTAAGAATACTAGGAAGGCGCGCCGTGCGCACACTTCGGCGTGCGCGTCGTGCAAGCACGCGCCAGCGCAGTCAGCTGCTATCTGTGCTGCAGTGAGGCACTTGGTGCCCGTGCCTAGGGCGACCACTTGGGGCACGGCGCCGGGACGGGAGAGCACAACCCCAGCCAGGACCGTCCATTCGCCAAGCTGCGGCTTGCCAGTTTTGGGAAGCCGTGCATAGCTCTCGTGCACAATGTGGCAGATCTTGTCGTCGGACGGCCAAGAGTGAGTCGCATGCTGAGACATCCTGAGACATTGCCCTTACAAAACAAAGCGTTCTGTGACCTCCGACTGCGATGATGGTTCGTCCCAGAAATGACTTGACTTGACTTGACTTGACTTGTCTAGACATTGCAGGGAAGGGGAAGAACCCTGCTTGGAGGACTTGAAGGAAATGCAGGCGCTTCTCGCAGCGTCTAGGTTGATAAGCAACGCGAAGTCGACCCACAGCACCGCCGGTCTGGGCGCTAGGCACCTTGCCTCCGCTGCGGGACGTGTCGTGACCAGCGCGCCACGACGCTCACGACTGCCACAGAAGGCGGCTCTGGAGATCACACCTAACGCGGCGCGCAGGGTCCTAGAGCTGCTGCGAAAGCGCCAGGAGCAGGAGGATGTCATCGCTGTGCGATTGGGTATCAAGACTCGTGGGTGCAATGGGCTCTCGTACACCATGAACTACGCCACATCAAAGGCTAAGTTTGAGGAGGAGGTGGAGCAGCATGGGGCACGTGTGTTTGTGGAGCCCAAAGCGCTCATGCACGTGATCGGAACGACCATGGACTACGTGGACGACGAGCTGTCGGCCGAGTTCGTCTTCCACAATCCAAATGCGGAGGCCTCGTGCGGCTGCGGCGAGTCCTTCACGGTCAGCACAAAGCCTGGAGAGGCCGCCAACATGGCATCCGGCACGCAGTCGCCTACATGAGGCGGAGTCGCTGCAGCTTTCTACAGTTTGCTCCCGATCCCAAGCATGGCCAAAGTCCCACCTCCTCTGCTCCGTGCACCGCCATATGAGGGCGTGACGCACACAAGGAGAGGGAGTAGCGTTCTGCCATAGCATGCCTTCCGTATCACACAACGAAGTCACGAGTCGGCCGCCGGGACCAGGTGAACGCCTGGCGAGGTCAGGTCTTCAGATGGCTGCATTCCGAGAATGGGTCCCGATAGGTGCATGTGTCCGTCCACGGTCGTCTACGGACGGCGATCCGTGCAGTACCTCAAGCAAGCCGTATCAGGCGTCGATATCAGGCGAAACAAGACTAAAACAAGACAAACTTTTCTATCTGCTTTTGGTTTTGCCGGGAGCGGGACGCGGACGGTCCGGCCGCGGCCGCGCCTTGATACATGTATTGGCAACCAAACCGCTGCGGATATCTCTGCGACTCGCCTGAGTATGAATTGAGCAGGTCACAGCCAATGGTTATAATTCGATTCCCAAGACTCGGACCGGGACGTACGGTTTCGGTTCACACACTGGTTCACACCACAGAGGACGCTCGAGTTCCGGGATGTTGCCGATGTCGGGGAGCAATGTGTGTACCGCGCACGATGCTGCGCTATTCTTCCTGATCAATCATACGGACGCATGTGCAGCGGTCATGGGCTGCGGCGGTACTGCAGTTGCCAAATTGCGCCAACGTGTGTCTAGATGCCTGCTTCTCACACCTATTGAGCGGCGCCGCGCCCGGTCTCTTTTCGGCGCCATCCGCCGAATGTATAGCTCCACGTTACGGCAGCATCCCAGCCTGCCATTCGACATGAACCTTTTGGTCCGTGATGCTTCAACTGGACGCAGGCGAGGCGTTGACATTTTAATCCCTCGCTGCCGAGAATCAGTGCAGCCTGCACTGCGAGTGCTGCCTGCATCTTTACGGGCAGCGATGCGAGTTCGATCGCGAGTCATAATTTATGAACATTGCTCACCTGCCCAGCGCCAGTTCGACCTGCCATCATTCGATGTGCGAGACGACCTGCTGCTCATCCGTCGAAGATCCATCAATGACGCGCGCCCGACACAGACCATGCCAGATGGTGCAGGGGCTGCTTTTATCACCGATGCCGCAGCTCGAGCTCTACAGGACCATAGCGGAGACGCCGATGCGTCCTTGCAATCAGTGCTGCTCTTTCCCAGGGGCATTGCAGCACTTACTGCCACGCAGTACGACTCGCAGACGCACTCGCTCGATCCGCTCCCTCCAAGTCAGCCTCCTGCCTTGCTTCGCACCCTGATGCGTGCCGGCCATGCAAGAATGCTTCAGCGCGAGAATGCACTTCAGCTGCAAGATCGGATGCAGCTCGTATTGTCTGAGCACTGGCAAAGGCAGTACGAGCCTGTCGAGGGCTGGACGCGCGCTGATGGTTCCGCTGCCCTAACGAGCGACTGCATTGCAGACGCCCTGACGCGCCTTGGCTCTCGCACGCCCTCGCAAAGGCCGTGGCTTCTCACTGAGGAGCACAGCAACATGTCGCTTGCCCTCATCTTCGACCGCGAAACATTATCGGCCGCGGCAAAAGATGCCCCGGATGCGATGGTGCGGGCAAGTCGTCTGGTCGCGCAGGCTCGGCGGGTTGTTTGCTCCGCCAGCCTTGCCAGAATGGACGAGTGCCTGGGACAAGGACAGCGTCGAGATCAGGGTCGAGATCCGGACACTGATCCTGACGCCAGCCGACTCGGCGGTGAAACCCCCCGTCGCAACTGGCCTCACAATGTGTCAAAGGTGGGCTTTTGTGGCGTGACCAACGAGGGCGTCGAAGGTGACTGTACTCGTGGCGACAGAGGGTCGTGGAATACTCGTCAGCATCGTGTCCGATCTTTTGCAGATTGCATTGGCCGCTGCCATGCCTGCACGCGATGCTCCTTTGTGTCCTACTCGCCGCAGAACGACGACTGTTCGTGGTACTCGTCGAGCGCGTGCAACATGAAGGCCCTCGGCTACGATGTTGCCTTTCGCACGGTGCAAGTCCGTCCGACAGCGCGTTGGGACCTTGGGTCTACCAGTGGCATTGATCAGCAGCGCATAGCCGAAGCTCACCACGCGTATACGTGTGGGATGCGGGCGGACCGCCGCTGGTCAAGGCAGTTGCTCAAAGGCGCGCTGCAGATGGCGGTCGATGCGCTGGCAAACGGCTGGCCTCGCCAGCGTGCACCGGCAGCGACGCCAAGACCCAAGCAGCTGCATGGCCAGGCCGCCTCCGTCCCTATAGTGGATCCACGCTGCGTGGACGACGACTTCCTCTTGCACAATCGCCAGCTGCTGCCACCCACAACGGGAGGGGATGCTCTACGCAGTTGTACGAGAGCTGCGCTAGTGGAGTCCTCTCTTCCAGAGAGACCACATGCACAACTAAGCCATGCAGCGGCAGCCGAGGCTCTCAGTGCGCGGATCGAGGCGATTGCTTCGCGTGCTGCCGAGAACGGGTGCATTGGCAACCACACGGCACGCATGGAGCTGCATCTGTCGGGCTTCTTCTCGATGATCGCATCTGTCATCAAGCCATGGACTGCGGCCATTCGGATGGGCCGAGCGCTCCTGACCCCGACCGCCCCGGGTCTGCTCGACCGCAAGGACTGCCCATCCGTAGAGATGGGCTGCTTTTTCGAGCGCATTGGACCTGTGGCATGTGAGCCTGCCCGCATGAACCTCGCCCACTTCCGGTTCAACCTAGCCGAGCAATATCGAGAAGGACTCACCGACGCGCACGCCATACCCGCCGACTTTCGCCACCTCGGGTCGTTTTGGTGGGTTTCCCAACTCACGCAGAGGCTCCTCCGGCCTCGGCGTCAACTGCGCACGATGCTGAGGCTGGCATCACGCCAGTCAGGGCTAGGAGCTGCGCTCGCCTCTGGCCGACCAGTCATCGGACTCCACGTGCGCCATGGAGATGCGTGTATCCGTTCTGAAACGTCACGCGCCGCTCGTGCTTGCGACCCGCTCTCCGCGTACATGGAGGCCATTTCCGACTATGCCAGCCATCTTGGAGCGACGACCTTCTTCCTGGCCACCGACTCTGAGTCTGTCCTCGAGGAGGCGCGCACCCGCTTCTCGTCGTTCACGTTCCTGCACACCCTCAATGTCGCTCGCTCCTCGAAGACTGCTCCAGTGACCGAAATCCTCGATGAGGTCATCAAGCGACGTGCGCGCACGGGCCAGGGCATTGCCATGACTCAGCACCACGCCCTGCTGGGTGTCGTCGACGCGCTGCTACTCTCACGTTGCCACGTGCTGGTCGGCAAATTTTCGTCCGGCCTGTTTCGTGCGGCCTACGCCTTAGCCGCAGCGCGCAATGGTGGGGGGCTGCCGCCGTTCATCTCATTGGACGCTCCGTGGTGCTCTGATTACGCTGTCCCGGCTGGGTACAACGACGAGTTCCCTCGGCGCATACCGAAAACCAAGTTGCAGGAGCAGATCAAGCCAGAGGGTTCCGATACCACCGGCGTCATACGAGACGTCAATATGAACGTCTTTCTCTGTTGAATCCTCGGTACTTCAACACGTCACGCACGAGCTGTGTATGCTCCAATGATGCCGCGTGTGAGGTGCGAACTTTAAGACCTCTACCGTAGCCGACCTCTCGCGCTCCGATCTCGCGCGGACCCGCGCGGTGCGGGTCGCCGGTGTGGAACCCGCGAGAAGCGCGCAAGCGAGCAAGTGAGCTCGGGAGACCGCGCCGAACCGCCGAACCGCCTAGAAGTTGCCTAGAAGTCGCACCCGGAATGTGGAGACGGAACGAGGCGCTATAGCACAGTCAGGGCGGATAGGCGAACGACCGAGATTTAACCGGAAACCGCCAGGCGCCGTGTTGCGTGTAGCTACGCGGTGTGAACCGTCCGCGGAACCGGTCTACTTTAACCCGACCGTACGCGCGGTTAGTCTTAGTGCACTCAGATCGTGCGGGGTAGGACGTCTCCCATCTCTAGACGCAATAGACGGTGCTGGCACCCCAACGGTTTTTACGGACCGATATAACGCAATGTACCTTGTACGCAGCGGAATGTCTTGTAACGACGAACTCGGACCGGTGCGCGGTGCGTCCGTCGCGCGCATCCCCCATCCCCCTTCCCCGGATGCCGGATCCCGCAACGGACGCCGTTCCGACCGAATACGCCCGACATCGAATTTAAATGAACTAATTCTCATGTATAAGAGCTGCCCACCATGGTTGCAACCGACGATGGCTCGGAACCGGCGCTCAGCAGGATGGGTCCAACCTGCAAGATCGCTCTAAGTGCGAGAACCGTAGGGGCCGGCTCGAAGCGCTCCACCGCGGGCCGCGGGGGGGTTGCCGGCCGGAACGAAGGCTTACACGCGCTCACACGCTCGACGCATAAGCCTCCTGCACGGCCGCCACTAGGTTGGGCCACTGGCCTCCGCCGGGGACGTGCATCCCGTGCGCGCTTGGTTAGCTAGCCTCCACACACAACACGCTGCGATAGGCGCGTCAGCGGCAGTCGCGCGGCCTTCAACCACTGCTTCGGATCCATGGTGCTACGATCTGTCCATGCGACCTCATCCTCAGCAGCATCCGCTGCTGCTCCTCTGCTGTCCCTGAATGCTGACGTTCACTGAGCCCGTCTGCTGCGCCGCCATACCCACCTTGATTCCAAAAGATTCGTTCGACACGTCGAACACGCCCTGCTGGATCTTCTCATAGATCCGCCTGGCCGTATTGATAAATGCCTCCTCGACGTTGGCCGCCGTCTTGGCTGACGTTTCAAGGAAAATGAGCCCATGCTCATTCGCAAACTGCTGCCCCTCCTCGAAAGAGACTGCGCGGCGGTGTTCGAGATCAGTTTTGTTGCCGATCAGCATGATCGTCATGTTGCTGTTGCTGTGCTGCCGCGCGTCGTCCAGCCAGGACGTTAGGTGATTAAAGGTCTCGCGCCGCGTGATATCGTAGACCAGGAGCGCGCCCGCGGCGCCGCGGTAGTATGAGCGTGTGATGGAGCGGAAGGACTCCTGCCCCGCCGTGTCCCAGATCTGCAGCTTGATCTGCTTGTTGTCAATCGTGATCATCCGTGCGCCAAACTCCACACCAATGGTGAGGTCGTGCACCTGCTGGAAGCGCTTGTCGGTGAACTGCAGCAGCAAGCACGACTTGCCCACGCCGGTGTCACCGATGATGATGTACCTGTAGCCAGCAGGCAGGTCCGCGCATGCAGTGAGGGAGTGCAAGGCAGACGGACGGGCACCAGCCGCCTCGACTGCACAAAACGGAACGGATTTGAGATGGTGGACGCGCGCGATGCGCGGCGCAGGCCTGGGTCCACTCACTTGAACAGGTAGGCGTACGACATCCGACAAGGGCGGACGACGCCGACACGAAGGCGAAGCTGATGCAGACCAGGAAAGAAGGGCCTCTCTTTAGAAAGACGGGCGGCCGAACGCGCGCCGTCTCAAGCCTTTTTTCTTGATAGCAAGGATTCCTGCGTGAACACTCATGCGGTCCTGTTTGCGCTGACGTGGCCGCCCACCGTCGAATGCGGCCATTCTTCGCAGCTGCGCTGCTGGGCGTCGCGGCGGGAGCGCTCACGTGCTCAGAGTGCGTGGCGCTTCAGGAGGGTATCCACCGTGCGATCGCCGCAAATATATCCGCGCTCGAGGCCAAGAGTACCGCCGGCGTGACGGCCACAGCGACGCTCGAGGTAGGACAGATAATCTGGCACCTGTGCACGCTGGACTCGTGGCGCGCGAGCCGGCCGCGCGAATCGCTCGACGCGGCGTGCCGCGACGCGACGAAGACACACGTAGACCTCATGACTGAGTACTGGAAGGAGAAGACAACCGACGAGTACAAGGACCCCGTGCTGGCGCTACGCATGAAGCGGGCTGTGTGCCCCAACCCGCAGCTCGGCGCGTGCGCGCTCGAGGACCTTCCCTCAGACTACGAGCCGCTGCGTCCGGAAGAATGCTCGATCTGCCGCGCGGTCGTCTCCGATCTCGTCGGCATCGTCCGGCTCTCGAGAGAGCGGCCGAAGACCTCGAAGAATGACAACTACTTCCGGCTCATTGGGCTCATGGGCCAGGTGTGCACGGAGCTGCCGATGCGCCGGTCCATCCGAGCCAATGAGGCCGACGATGTGAGCGATCTCTGCGAAGATTTTTGGGACGAGCACGAGGCCGCGCTAAGCAAGCTCGCGCTGCAGCGTTCACCGCGCTACGCAGAGAGCTTGTGCGCAGACGTGCTCGAGGTGTGCGAGAAATCCGTCCCGTTAGATGGCATCTACAAGTATGACGGCGCGGCACCCAAGGACGAGCTTTGAGCGCCGGAAGCAGTGCGATGCACTCTTACCCTCGCTCGCTCGCTGCACCGTGTGCGCAACGCGTCGCGGCGCGAACGTAGTCGCGTCGCGTCGTCGTCGTCGAGGGGCAGCCGCGCACAAAGCGCGGCCACTCCACACGCGGCATAAAGTACGTGCATGTTCTTACGTGCGCAACTAGCACTAGGGTTCGAGGCTAGGCCGTAGTCAAACGAATCGTGTCGGCGTACCGCTTGCCGAGCGCGTCCATGACGTACTCCTTCACGCCAAGCGGTGTGCGGTCCTCGCGCAGCGCGCGCATGAGCAGCAACTTGTCAAGCAGCAACATCTCGATTCGGTCCTCGAAGTCCAAGTATTTTCACGGACTCGGGGCACTCTGCCGTAGTACCAGTGCTTCCACACGGCGTCGTTGCGAGTGATCGCGTCCGGCAGATCGCGGTACACGGGCACCGAGCGCGAGAGCTGGATGATGTGCCGCCAGGCCGCTTCGGAGATCCACCAGGCCGGCTTCGGCCTCTCGGCGTTGGCGTCGAGCGAACCGCCGCCGACGCGGAGCATCTTCTGCTGCGCGGCGGTGAGACGGCCCACGATGGTCCAGATGCGCAGTGTGAGCATCAGCGACCAGATGTCCATCTACTCGCACGAAGAGGCCACGCTGCACGTAGGAGGTGACGTGGAAGTCAGCGAAGTCGATGATCATGATGATGCGCTTAGCGGCGACCGGCGCGGGCGCCGAGTGGGCGAGCGAAAAGTCAAAAAGCCCGAGGAACTGCTGGAGCGACAAGTGGTACATGACGTTGATGGCCGCCATGTCGACGATCAAGAAGTAGAGCAGCGCGCCGCGCGTGGCCACCGGCCGGTACTCGGCAAACGCGATCGAGATGCGCTCTCCGGCCGTGGAAGCATTCGAAGGCTTCTCCTTCAACTCCCGGGTGGTCTTCTTCATCGTGCCGAGCACCTCGATGAGCCGACGCGTCGTCGAGAAGATTACCTGATGAGTTGGCAAGCCGGTAGAGCAGGTCGTCCTCCAGACATTTGAGCGTCTTCAGGTTGGTCGGTACTTCCTCGACGAGCCGCAGCCGCTGCTCCTCGAGCTCCGGCCGCTCCGCCATCACGACGCGACTGAGCAGCTGCTGCTCGAGGCCAGCCATGGTCACGGTGAAGTTGATCAAGGCCACCTGCGCGCGCAGCTCCGGCGAGAAGTCCGGGTTGATCATGCGAGTGGTCATGTACATGTGGAACGTCTCCGTGTACTGACACTCCTTGTCGGCCGAGGCAGGCCTTCCAGCCGCGGCCGGAACGCTGGATGAGCTTGTCGAGCACCGGGTCGAGGATCGGGTCGAGGACCTCCTCCACATTCTGAATGAGCAGCGGCTCGCCAAAGGCCATCGAATCCTCGAGCGCGTTGCGGAAGCGCTTCTCCGTGAGCTCGGTGATGCGTAGCCGATTCACTTTGTGCGCCGCTTGATCCGGCCAAGGCCCTGCCCCTGGGGGTCGATGAGCAGCGTCAACTTGCACGCGTGTGTGACCATGATGCCGTTTTGAATCGAGAGCTCGTCGCGCGGCAAGCCCTCGCGCGCCCAGTCGCCGATGGTGTTCTCGTCGACCAAGAACTTGGCCACGTCGACGTTCGGCGTGACCGGAATCTTCCTGTCGACGCAGTCCTTGTGGAAGCGGTCCTTCAACAGGAGCATGTGGAAGGACTAAACGGGCCAACATAGCACACGAATAGGACTTGGACACCTGGATCGAGAAGACCTCCATATCGGACAGGTGCGCCGCGAGGCGCGTGACGGATTGGCGTCCCGAGCCGCCCACGCCCATGAACAGCGCATTGCCTCGTGCCAGAGCTTCTTGTCGTCGTCGAGCACAGTGTTCATGTACTCGATCCAGAAGGCGTCCACTGGGCCGTCAAACATGACCCACTGCTGGTCGGGGTTGTTGTAGAGCTTCTCCTGCTGCGCGGCGTACCAGTAGGTAACGGCCAGGATGCCGTCGCCCCACTCGTGAGTGACAGGATCGAACTAGCAGCCCCGTGGTAATCGATTTTGGGTTCAGCACGTAGTACGAGACAGCCTGCGCGGCGCGCCCCGTACCTTCGTCTCAGAGAGCGCTGCGGCGAGAGTGCGGTACACCGTACGAGTAGCCGACGATCATCAGGCCGTGGCACACGATGATCATCTCATACAGCTGCGTGATCTTGATGAAGAAGAGCTCAGTCAGCTGCAGGTTGTCGTTCTTGCAGTGCCAGGCACACGTCTCCTTGAGCAGCACGTAGTCGGGCTCAGGCAGCTTGATGCCCGGGAAGAGATCAGAGTAATGCCCTCGAAGAGCGACACGTCGAGCTGCAAGAACTTTGGGCAATTTTAACGTTGATGGTCGAACGGAGCATGAGGATGCCCTCGTTCGCGTCGGGAACATCTGCTTCAGGTTCGCCGCCGCGCGCAGCACCGCCATCACGGCGCGCATGCCGTAGTCATAGTGGTCTTGCGACGAGAGCTGCTCGGAGTACAGCTTGTATGTCTGCACGATCTTGCGTGCGCACAGGCGCGCTTCGAGATAGCCGCTCGAGAGGAGCATCACCTCGCCGATCATCGCGTAGTCGGGGACCATCATCGCGACCGTGCGGAAGAGCACCTTGAGGTTGTCGGGCAGCTCAGCGCGGCCGGCGTAGCCCGGGTTCACCGTGATGAACGAGTTGCACGTCATCGTGAAGGGCAGTTGGGAGCCCTCAAAATCGAACTCCTTGACTCGCGCCGCCTTTCCGCGGATGATGGTCAGGATCTGCTGTGCGATCACCGAGAGGACCTCGAGCTCGATGCGGTTGAACTCGTCAAAGAACACCCACGCGCCAGACGCAGCCAGGCCCCTGAAAAACTTGACCACAGCGAGGTAATCGAGGCCGTCGGAGCAGTTCATGACGATGGCCTGGCGGGCGATGGCCTTGCCCGAGTCCTTGGTGGTCTCTGTCTTGCCCTTGCCCACGGGGCCCTCGGGCGCGCCGCCGAGGTCGAGCTGCAGCGCGCCCGTGAGCGTACGATAGCAGCGGTCGGTGAGCGGCGTGACGACGAGACGGCCCTGTAGTCCTAGGTACTCATTGTCGTACGGCAGGATCGTGGAGATCATCTTGATTTGCATGCCGTAGATGGGGTCGCCGTTGGACGAGAGCACGTTCTCGCCGGCCGTGTAGTAGCGCAGCTGCGCGAGCCAGTCGAAGTCGTTGATGCCGTTGATGCCGGCATCGAAGGGCCATCACGATGGAGGTGGAGGTGGTGACGGCGGCGGAGGTAACGGTGGTGGTGGTGACGGCGGGGGCGGTGAAGGCGGAGGCGGCGCAGGCGGAGGCGGCGCAGGCGGAGGCGGCGACGGCGGGGGCAGTGACGGCGGTGGGGAAGGCGTTGGAGAAGGCGGCCCTGAGGGCAGTGGAGATGGTGGCGGAGGTGACGGAGGTGGTGGTCACGGCGGCGGCGGTGAAGGCGGCGGTGGTAACGGTGGTGGCGGCAGGGGCGACGGAAATGGCGAGGGCGGAGGCGAGGGAGGAGGCGACGGCAGAGGCGAGGGGGTGGAGATGGGGGTGGAGAGGGCGGTGGTGATAGCGGCGAAGAGGGCGGTAGAGATGGGGGTGGAGAGGGCGGTGGTGATAGCGGCGAAGAGGGCGGTGGAGATGGCGGTGGCGAGGGAGGTGGCGGCGAAGGAGGTGGCGGCGAGGGCGCCTGTAGCACTTGCGATGTCGTACCCACGCCGCTCACGGAGGTGATGGTCACGTCGAGGCACGTGGAGAGCTGGGCCGCGTTGCCTTGGAGCGCCGACGTGGACGTCTGAGCGGACTCGAGAGACGGCACAATCATGGTGACCTGAAGGATGGTACTGCCCGCGGTGAATTCGCCTTCTTGAGCAGCACGTCCTTGAGAAAGGTCTCGAGGCAGCCTGGCAGCTCGATGTACTTGCGCTTCTGCTCAAGCTTGCGCACCGAGCCATCCGCTTTGAGCTCGAAGGCCTTGTTGTTCGAACCCACCTCGCCATGCTCAGCTTTGGGCTCAAAGGCGAGCATCACAACGCACTCGAGGAATTCAGCCAGCTCGAGCCCCTTGTCGCCGGCCTCGGCGCCTGTGCCGGTGGCCACGCGGTGGTCGGCGTCGGTGGCCTTGTACGTGTCGTCCACCTGGTCTGCGCGCCTCATTTGAAGAAGTTGATGACGCGCGTCATCGAGAACTTGGCCGAGTCGAGCCCAACATCGATGGCGAGCGTCTGCAGCTCCGTGAGCAGCGCGCCAGTTGAAGACGACGAGTCGGCGGTGCCGCTCTTGGCATAGTAGTCGAAGATGCCACGCAGCTGCTCGAAGTTCTCATGTAACAGGTTGAAGACCCACAGCTAGAAGCCATACAGGTGCGCCAGGTTCGCTCGAGCTCCAGAACATGAGGAAGGTACTTGAAATTGGCGGGAGACTCGCCCTCGAGTGGCTTGGCAAACGAAGTGTTATAGCGCGGCAGCGGCGGGTAGCAGTGCTCGCTGATGACCTCGTGCGCGTCTTCCTCCTACAGGAAGTTGAGGATGATGGCCTCGACCCGGTCGTCGAGCGCCATCTCCGAAATCTCCTGGTACTTGACCCGGCCACACAGCGCGAGCGTGTGTAGGAACTCCTCGTAGTCGATGTTCGCGCCGTCCTTGCCTTCGGCCTTGTTGTCATTGCCCATCCGCTGTGCTGTCGAGTAGATCCCCTTGACGTCAAGACAGAGGAAGGGTTGAGGGCGGAGGAGGCGTAGGAGGCGGCGAGGGTGGCGAGTGTGGCGGGGGTGAGAGCGGCGGCGGCGAGGGTGGTGGAGGCGAGGGCGGTGGCGGCGAAGTAGGTGGCGGCGACGGCGGCGGTGGGGATGGAGGCGGCGATGAAGGTGGCGAGGGCGGTGGCGACGGTGGTCGCGAGGGCGGTGGCGAGGGCGGCGGCGAGGGCAGTGGTGAGGGCGGCGGAGAGGGTGGTGGTGAGGGCGGAGGCGACTGCGGAGAGGTTGGCTGTGGCGATGGAGGAGGCGATGGTGGTGGCGGAGACGGTGGCCGCGGTGACGGCGGTGGAAACG
>ENA-UOXG01000891-UOXG01000891.1-mixed-culture-metagenome-genome-assembly--contig:-NODE-891-length-20167-cov-37.721112_pt1 | contig 20167 bp, 13 predicted proteins | sample MGYA00238159_ERZ761634 | MGnify/ENA primary metagenome ERZ761634 (study PRJEB28908, sample SAMN08776845) | mixed culture metagenome | isolation source: Freshwater growth medium | place: USA... | reverse complement strand
GCGAGGGCGGTGGAGATGGTGGTGGTGAGGGAGGGGGTGATGGGGGAGGAGAGGGCGGTGGAGAGGGCGGTGGTGATGGGGGAGGCGCCGGTGGTGGCGACGGCGGCGGAGATGGAGGTGGTGATGGAGGAGGTGTTGGGGGAGGTGAGGGTGGCGGCGAAGGCGGTGGTGCCGGAGGCGGAGACGGTGGCGGCGACGGCGGTGGAGAGGGCGGCGGCGAGGGAGGAGGGGATGGAGGTGGCGACGGGGGTGGGGACGGTGGAGGAGAGGGCGGCGGCGATGGCGGCGGTGACGGTGGAGGCGACGGTGGTGGCGAGGGCGGTGGAGACGGTGGTGGTGAGGGAGGGGGTGATGGGGGAGGAGAGGGCGGCGGTGATGGCGGCGGTGATGGCGGAGGATGCGGCAAAGGAGGCGAGGGCGGCGGTGACGGAGGAGGTGGCGAGGGCGGCGGTGAGGGCGGCGGAGGCGAAGGCGGAGGCGAAGGCGGAGGCGGTGATGGTGGCGGCGATGGCGGAGGCGGCGATGGCGGTGGGGACGTTGGCGGAGGCGATGGCGGAGGCGATGGCGGAGGTGGAGAAGGCGGTGGAGAGGGAGGCGGCGGAGATGGCGGTGGTGGAGAGGGTGGTGGTGGGGCCGGTGGTGGTGGAGAGGGCGGCGGCGAGGGCGACGGAGGCGAGGGCGGCGGCGGTCCCGGCGGTGGCGGAGAGGGTGGGGGCGGCAGTGGCGGGGGTGGTGAAGGAGGTGGAGGCACGGGAGGCGGAGGCGAGGGCGGCGGAGGCATGGGTGGCGGTGGCGACGGTGGCGGCGGGGATGGTGGGGGTGGCGAGGGTGGCAGCAAAGGTGGAGGAGGTGAAGGTGGAGGAGATGGCGGTGGCGGCGACGGTGGCGGCGAGGGCGGTGAGGGAGGCGGTGACGGAGGCGGTGTCGAGGGCGGCGGTGAGGGCGGCGGCGAGGGCTCCGGAGGACGGGGCGACGGAGGTGGAGGAGGCGATGGTGGTTGTGGTGCGCTTGGCAAGGGCGGCGAGGCAGGCGGCGCCGGCGGCGAGGGCGGCGCGCGTGGTGGCAAAGGTGGTGGAGGCGAGCAAGGTGGTGGCAAGGGTGGCGGAGGCGACTCAGGTGGATTTGGCGGAGGCGGTAGCGGACTGGGTGGTGGTGGAGGCGAAGGTTCCGGCGATTCAAACGACGGCGGATAGGCTGCAGCCGATGCTGTTGCTATGTGGCAAGCTGCAGCCAGCACCTGGAATAGACGTGACATGGTTACCTGGTCGGCCTTACCGGACGGCCTCTATGATTTTATTTATAATCTGCGGACTATTCACATCACAGCGCATTTTTGGACGGACGCGCATTCCGCAGTTGAATAAAGAGATTTGTTAACTGAACAAGCACCCTACCAAGAGGGACCCACTGAATTGCGGTGGGGAATTTGAAGGGGAGGGTCGGCGTGTTGGGTGTCGAGGATGCAGATCGTATACACAGTTGACTCTTGAGAACTTATGTCCCAAACCCATCTGGACCGTGAAAGGTAAGTTGCACGCTCTAATCAGCAAGCGCGCCTGTCGGCGTCTCCGCGGCCACGGCGCGGAGGGAGCCGCCCCCCCTTTGCAAGCCCCTTTGGCGGGAATGGCGCCACGATTCTTGTGCGCAGATCGTTCCGAATCACTTCTGCTCAACCCTCCCTCTCTCTCTCTCTCTCTGCTCCACAGCCAGGGTGCGGCCACCTCGGGCTCCATAGGGTTCCACGGCTCAAAGTGCTCTACACGGCGCTCCATAGCGCTCTACACGGCGCTCCACGGCTCAAAGTGCTCTACACGGCGCTCTACACGGCTCAAAGTGCTCCCGACTTGCCACCCGTGTAGAGCGTCGCCAACCGGCTCAAAGTGCTCCCGACTTGCCACCCGTGTAGAGCGCCGTCAACTTTTCAAGCAACGTCAAGCTGATGATCGAGAAGGGTGCGAGCTTGACGAAGGCCGGAGTGAAGCCTTTCCAAAAGACGGTGACGCCCTCCTTGGCGAAGGACCTGCGAGCGCAGTCGAGCATGCCCGCGTACTCGCCCTTCGAGGCCTGCTGCACCCGAGACTTGACCACATCAAACGGCTGCGAGCTCAGCGTCGAGAACAACGAAGCGACCGTCGTCGCGACGAACATGTTCTTGACGTCCGTCTCGCCCCAGCCCGTCTTTTCGGCGATGAGTGGCTTGAGCTGCGAGGTGATCGCGAGCAGCGTCGAGTTGAGCATCCCAGCTCGCAGCACGGTCGGCGTCGCACCCGTGTACAGCGCCCCAAGCCCTTCCTCGCGGGCGACGCGGATCACGCAGTCGATGGAGTTGGCGTAGCCGCGCCGCTTCGCTGGGTCGGCGATGGAGCTGTCCGCTCCCATCCGCACGAGCGCAAGCTCGGCAGGGGATCCGACGGCGGCGCCCAAGCAGCCCGCGACGGTCCCATACGAGAGCTTGACCAAAAAGCTGGGCTGCTCGTTCGCTTGGCGGCTACGCTTGTCACGGTCGAGAAGGTAGCTGTAGATGCCCAGGCGACCGCTGCCGTATGTGACCTGGCGCAGCCACGCAGCAGAGAGGCCCGCGTAGATGCCGCCGATACCGCCTTTTTTGAAGATTGAGACCGCGGCGTCCACCGTTCCACTGTACTGCGCCACTTGCATCTGAACGCGTATGACGTCGAGGGGGTGGCAAAAGAACGAGGCGCCAATACCCCCTGCTGCACCAAGGGCTGCGCGCTCCGCTAATCCAATCGAGGCGGCGGCGGGGCTCGTCATCTGTGGCGCTGGTCACTTCGCACAAGGGCGGCTTCGGCAGTATCCCCCCACCGACGCGATCCCATTGAGATTCCTTCACTGATTCTTTTTCACTTTCAAAAATGGAAAACTTGTGCTGTAACTGAAACGGCCCCTCGGCATCGCCGGAAGCTCGGCACCAAGGGAACCGCTGAGGCGCCGCAGCAGCACCAGCCATGCCTGGGCGGCTGCGGGCCTTCTGTTCTGTTCCCAGCTCTTCTGTTCCTGCTGTGTGCGGGCGTTCCCAGGAGTACTGAACTCCCAAGGCGTTCCCAGAGCGTTCCGCTCGTCCAGAGGAGGTGTGAGGAGCACTCTCCGTTCACTGTGAGTGCACTCTTCCGCTCCGATCTGCCACGGCGCTCACGACGGCGCTCAGATCTGCCCGGTGCTCACGACGGCGCTCAGTTCTGCCCAGCGCTCACGACGGCGCTCCGATCTACCCGGCGCTCACGACGGCGCTCCGATCTGCCCGACGCTCACGACGGCGCTCCGATCTGCCCGGCGCTCACGACGGCGCTCCGATCGGCCTCGTCGGGAGGAGCCATGACAAGCTCGACCTCGGAGTCGTCGTCGTCATCCATCGGCGCGCCGTCGTGAGCGTACGCTGCGCCTGGAAGGTGCAGCAGCGGAGCGCCGTCGTGAGCTCCAGTCCGCAAGCCCGGCGAAAGGGCGGCCGGCGGCGCGGCCTTCGAGATTGCCATCGAGATTGCGACGGCCCGAGCGGGTGGAGCGGGTGGAGCGGGTGGAGCTGGCGCCTCAGAAGCCCGTGCGGGCGGCGGTGCGGGCGGCGGCGGCGCGGACGGCATCGCGGATGGCGGCCCCTGCGTCGTCGCGGGCGCCCATCTCGACGCCTCGACCGTCGCGCCCACGACGGCGCCCGATCCCACAGGCAGGAGGGTGGGGCGAGCTCCAACGGCAATGGAGGCAGGGGCAATGGAGGAGAGATCCAGCGTGGAGGCAGGGGCCCCAGCCAGCGTGGAGGCAGGGGCCCCAGCCAGCGTGGAGGCAGGGGCCCCAGCCAGCGTGGAGGCAGGGGCACCGGCCAGCGTGGAGGCAGGCGCCGTGGTGGCTCCGGGCCGAGCCGCGGCGTCGTGGTGGGCGCCAGTAACCGCCGTAACCGCCGGCCGAGCCGCGGCGTCGGCGGCACGTTCTTCCTCTGCCGGTAGGCTCCAGCATGCAACCCCGCCCGGATGCAGCAGGGGATCCGATGCATGCAATGCGCTGAACGCAGCTGCCCGCGCCACGCCGACGGGCGCGCGCACGCCCGCGCCCTGCAGCACCGCAATGGCGCGCGGCAGTACGTCGCCATGCACGGCGCGCCCGGTGCCCACCGCAGCGCCCAGCGCCGAGAGCAGCAGCGCGTGCAGCGCCGTCCCGGGCGCGCACTGCGCCGCGTCGACGCACGCCGAGAGGAGAGCCCGCTGTAGCCGGCCGAGGAGAGCGAGGTTGAGCAGCTCGGAGCCCACTAGCAGGAGGGCGTGCACGGCGCTCAGGGCCGCACACTGCACGCCCACCGGAGCCGGCCGCCCGCCGCCGGTGGCGGCAGCGCCACTGGCGGCAACGCCGCTGCCGCCGACGCTGCCGCCGACGCTGCCGCCGACGCTGCCGTCCTCATTCTGACGCTGTCGCTTGCGCGCTCCAGCGCCGCCGTCGTGTGCAGCGGCAGCGCTGGCTCGGGAAGGCAGCTGACCAGTCAAGTCGAGGAGAGCGTGGCTCACGAGCGCTTCCCCCATGGCGCCCACCACACATGGCCCAAAGGCTTTCAAGAGCACCGCCGACAGAGCGTATGTGGCCGCGCGTAGCTCGGCGCAGCGCAGCTGGGGCGGGCCGGAGGGCGAGGTGCGCTGCCACGAACGCCGAAGGAGCTGCGCGATGGTCGATACGTGGCCGTAATGAGTGGCAATCAGAGGCAATCAGAGGCAATCAGAGGCAATCAGAGGCAATCAGAGGCAATCAGAGCAATTAACGGCACTCACCGGAGCGATGGTCGACACGTGGCCGAGGGCGTGACGCTGCGCACACGCCACCGTCGAGTGCAGCAGCTGGAGCGCTGCAAGGTGCACCTCGGGCAGGACGAGCAGCGCCTCCGCGAGCGGCAGGGCCGCCTCGGTGACCGGTACGCGAACCGGGACCAAGCCGTCAGCGTCGAGGATGTAGGCGGCGGTGCTGACCAGCAGCTCGAGCGGCACGGGCATCGGCAGGGCGTCCGCCGGCGTCGAGGGCGGGCACAAGCCACAATGCAACGCAAGAGCACAACGAGAGACGCACCGAACTAAAGCCGAGCGCCGCCGCTGCGCCGCTGCGCTCGTGCGAGCGCTGTGTTGAGCGGCCACCGACGGCGCCGTCGTGGGCACTCCGAAGGACGGCGCCACGACGGCGCTCGCCTGCGCCTCGGCGGGCAGCGCGTAAGCAGGCAGCTCGTACCGTACCGGTGGCGCGCTCACGACGGCGCCTAGCAGCAGAGCGAGTGCCCGGTGCATCGTCCCGACCAGCCGCTGCACGTGCAACAGCCATGCCTCCTCGACCGCGGCGACCGGCAGGCAGCTGGGCAGTACGCCCATGAGCGCCGCGGCGGCGCGTGCGGCCGGGGCGCCCGCCTCGAGCGCAATTGACGGCAGAGCCGCGCCCAGTTTGTCGCGATGGGCCCGAAGGCTGTGAGGCACAGCGGCGCACAGCCGGCTGAGCACGAGCAGCGCACCGTGCTGCGTGGTTGCCTCGCCAAGCATCGAGACCAGCGCGGTCGCAAGGCGTGATACCGCGCCCGAGAGCTCACGCCGCTCGCCCGGCCAGCCTGCCGACACTGTCACCATGTGCGCGAGCGCCTCAGCGGCAGCGAGCCGCACGGAGGTGGCCGCAGCGATGGCCGCCTCGGACGTGGCCTCGCTGATGGGCTGGAGCAAGTGGAGCAGAGCTGCCGCCCACTGCTCGCGGTGCCGTGCAAATTCGAACTGCGTGCACTGCTGCACCGTCTCGCTGAGCAGCGCCGCCGCCGCGACCCGAGCCTCGGGCACCGGGCCTCGAAGCAATGCCTGCAAGCGAGAGCTCCACGCGTCGAGCGTTTGCGTATCAACCACGGCGATTAGCGTGCGCCCGCGCAGCACAGCCAGCGCGCCCTGCACGTTGGCCGGGTTCGCGTCCACGTCGCGAAGGATGGTGGCCAAGAGGCTCGACGCAGCCGGCGCCATTTGCGAGATGGACGACGACGTCGCCACTCACACACGCGACCTTTAGGAAACACTGTGAAACACAACTTCACAGCGGCGAAAGGGGCTGAAAAGCTCTCGCCCGAAGCTTCTCGATATCCGCCAACGAGGCGCCCGTCTCGAGCTCGAAGCTGTGACTGTCGCAAAGGTTGGTGGAGGCCCCCGCCTTGGCCCCCGCGCCGAGGTCGAGACTGGGGACCCTGGTCATCCTCAGCGGGCCGATGCGCTCAAAGTGGAGGTCCTCCGCGTACGCCATCCGCTTCACATAGTGCTGCGCACTCGCCGGCTGCCAGAGCCAGCAGCCTGCCTGGCGGGGGCCGCCTGCATGTTTCCCCTCCGCGCCCTCCATTGCGCCCGCCCGCCACCATCGGGGCCGTCACAGCGCCCCCTTGAGCCCGAGCGCCATGGCGAGCGCACTGCTTTCGGAGTAAGCGAGTCTCCATCGTGTACCCAATTTGGATGACTTCTCCGATGACGTCCAGCGCAAACGCAAGCGAGTGGGTGTGCCCCAGGCTGCCGTTCCAGAAGCCAGGCGACGCCTCCATCACCAAGTGGCGAACGCGTCGATCTCGCATCAAGGGAAGCAAACTCGCGTTCAAGATGCCCATCTCGGCACCCTCGACGTCCACCTTAACGAACGAGAGCTCAGCGCCAACGGCCAGGGCGTCGCCCAGCATGCCCTGTCGGAACGTGGGCAAGGGATAGCCCACTGTGCTGGCGCCGCCTTGTGCTCGGCTCGCCGGTCGACTCGCCGGGCCGCCATCTTGATCCGGGCTCGGGCTATGGCGGCGCATGACATCTTTCCGGCCACGCATCCCGAAGTGGCCGTCGCATTCTTGCTGCCAATCCTTGTATTTTGCATCGGTGCCAGCAGTAAGGTCGATGCGCACGGGGTACGGCTGCGTCGATACCCCGCCGCGAACGATCTGAGCGCGCTGCGAGTGAGGCGAGGCGCTCACGGCAGTGGCAATAAAGCGCCAGCAGGTTGGCTGGGCGTCGAAGAAGATCACATTCGCGCCAAGCGCGAGCGCGAGCATGCCATAGTAACCTGCATTCGCACCTACGTCGAGCACGAGCATGCTGCTGCTGCTATCACAACGATTCCTGATACCTGAAAGCGCTCGGTGAAAGATGCTCGCCACCCACCGCTCGCCCCACTGTGAGTGAACGTAGTGCACAATTTGGGTCGCGTTGGCATGCAAGTTGAAGACGGCGGTGATCGCGCTGGCATTATGCTGCGCGTCGGCGACGAATTTGTGCACGACGTGCAGCATGCCGTGCTGAAGATCGGCAGACACGGAGCTTGATGTATACTGGCGCGACATGGGCTGGGCAAGGGGCTGTGTGTAGTTGGGTTGGGGTGCGTGGGTTGGGAAGGGAGCGATCTTCGCAGAACTCTCGTCCTTTCGAAACGAGTTTGTTGCATGCATGTGTTCGAAGCAAGCACGCGAGCTATATCGTACGGAGCTATATATTACGGAGATTTACTACCGGTAGACTCACTGACTATATCGGACGCATGCAATTGTGTGGTTCTGCAATTCCCCACGCTGACGTTGATGCAACCCTCGAGGATGCCTCTGTTCCGCACGTTCCCCCTCACTCACTCACTCTCACGCTCACTCACTGGCGTACAGAGTATGCTGGACGCCTCAGTAACGCCTCAGCTCCAACACAGCTTCCCTCTCAGCTTCCCTCTCTCCGCAACTACTCCGCAGCTCCTCCCACTGGCCTCACCGTAGCCTCGCCGCCCCTGCCCCAAGATCCCCCGCACAGCCCATGGCACAGCCGTTTACAGTTACACAGCGTCGTCCCCCTTCAGACGAAGTTTGCCTTGACAATCTGGATCACCTTGGCGCGCGGCTTGAAGAGGGGGCGCAGGCAGGGCACAGTCTTAACTGCCAACGAGACCGTCGACGTTGCCGGCGACGTTGCAGGCTTGCCCTTGTCACTTTGGTAGCCACTCTCGATGAGCCCTTGCGCCTCGAGCGCCTCGCCGGGCACGCGGCTGTACTGGCCATAGTACACATTGTGCCCGTGGCGCGACTCGGAGCGCGCAAGCCAGCGCGCCGTGCCAGTGCACGTGGCCACGAAAATCAGCACGAGCACCAGGACCATGATCAGGATGAGAGTGATCAGCGTGGCCTTCTTGCCGTCGCCCGAGCGCTTGGCGGCCGACGCGACATTGAACACCATCGATCCGAGCAGGCCGTTGGGCAAGATGTTGCACTGCACGCTGTCGATCAGGATCATGAACAGCGGCGCGGTGCTCGGGCCCAGCTGCGCCGCCGACGCCTGCTGCGCCGCAGCCGCCGAGACTGGAATAGCCACGTCCTCCGCCTTGATGGTCACCTCGGCGTTGGGGTCGAGCGCGTGCCCATTGTACAGGAAGCAAAAGTCAGTCGGGACGTGCGCGAGGCGCGCCGCGGCCACTTGCTCGCGCACGGCCTCGAGGGTTGCGCCGGGTCCCATAATCGTCGCCATCACCGAATGCCACGTGCGTTGCGCGAGACGGAAGCACGTGTCGGCCGCCTTGGCCGTCTCTGGGCAGCCGACCTGGGCAAGCACGAAGGTGAGGCTCGCACCAACGTGGCTGACCTTGACCGAGACGGGCTTGAGCTCCACCGGAGCGGACGAGGGCGCAGGGCCCATCGAAGCCACGCCGGGCAGGCGGGCTTGGATGGCGTGGCTCAGATGGGGGGCTGGCGTGGAGCCGAGGCTCGAGGGCAGGATGAGCGGAGGAGGGAGCTTGACCGCATTCGGGTCGGCTGTGGGTCGGCTCGGGACGCAGACGCTGTCCCCAATCTCGAGGATCCACGCGCCGTTGTACGGCACGGCGACGATGCGACCCGACTTGGCGACAACGCCGCCGCCCCACGAAAAGTTGGATGCGCCCAGCGACGAGCCGAGAAGCGCCATCGCTTTGGTCGCTGGGTCGAACTCAAGGACCTTATCTGCGCGCCATGGCATCGCGTAGATGCGACCGTTGGGGGCGAGCACGCCGCCGGACCACTTGTCCTGAAGGTCCTCGCCGCCGGGGAGCATGCCGAACAGGCTCGTTGTCTCGCGCTCCACGTCAATCTCAAGCATGGACTTGGCGAGCGCGGGGACGCCGTAGATCTTGCCATTGGGGGCGAGCACGCCACCGGACCACTTGCCCCAGTGGGGAAAGGTCATGGCAAACGGGCGCGCGATGCGCCGCTCGGTGTCGATCTCGAGCACGTATGGCGACGAATACGGGATGGCGTAGATCTTGCCGTTCGGGCCGAGCACGCCGCCGTACCACTTGCAAGGGTCTGAGCCGACGCGGCCGAAGAGCATGAGCGCGTGCGTCTCCGGGTTGATCTCGAGCACCACGTCGGCGTCGTAGGGGATGGCGTACACGAGGCCGTTGCGCCCGAGGACGCCGTCGAGCCACTTGCGCTTTACGGACGAGGAGACGATACCGAAGGTGCTCGTCGTGCGCGCCTTTGGGTCGATCTCGAGCACCGTCTCAGCCGCATAAGGCACGGCGATGATTTTTCCCGAGGGCAGTAGGACGCCGCCGATCCACTTCTCCTCGCCGCAATGGATCGAACCGTGGCACTCTTGGTCCGTCTTTGCCATGCCCAGCTGCCCAAACGTCGAAACGGTGCGCGTAGTCGGGTCGATTTCGAGCACCTGCACGAATAACGAGGGCGCACGAGGACCACTCATGAGTGGAGAGGGCGGGACGATGGCGAGTGGCGCTGCAACGCTCGGCACGCACCGAGGTAGCATTCGTAGGGATACCGTAAATCTTGTCACCGTCCGGCCCGAGGACGGCACCGCGCCACCCACCGCGTGGGAGATGGCCCCACTGCGAGTAGGAGACGCCATACGTGGCGCTGTTGCTGTACGTGAACCCATTGGGACAGCCACCCGCATCGAGGACGGGCATTTTGAGGCCCGTAGTGATGACCAGTGTGTACAGCGTAAGAGTGAGAATCCGAATCATCGTGACACTGTGCTACGACGCTGAAGCGCGCACTTGGCGGGGACTTCGGGTTGTGCGGAAAAGTGCGCGCTTGGACGGTCCGACCTGGACCCCACAGACTTTTCGCACAAAGAGTGTCACGTGTCACGCGAACGTGAACGTTAACACGACAGACGCGACAACCGGCGAACGTGTAAGAAGAAAGCGCAGTCAGTTCGAGCCGAAACGACCCTGCAAACACTTTTCAATGAGGCCCAGGGGGAAAAGCCGGTACATTGCCATCAAGGAGATGGCCCAGAGGCCCACCAAAATACATGTCCCCTTCTGTACGGTGCCGGGTACGGTGTATCTTGGCTCCATTTGAAACCATGCGAGTCGAATAATCGAGGAACTTGACAAGAATGGTATTCTTATTTGAACTTGCAAGGACGGCCAAACTTTGCGGAAGGGCAGGAAACGAAATTCATGCTGTTCGCACGTGCGGCGGCCTCCGCCGCTCGAGGCGCTTCGGTCACCTCTTTCTTGAGCAGCGACCCGGACAAGACGCACGACAACAAGGTGAAGGGCCTGGCCATCGACTCTTCGATAACCGAGATGATAGACTCGCTGCGCCGGCTGCGCACGACGCTTGAGAGCGCCGCGACCTTCTACGCCAAGTATGCAGAGCCTCCGAAGAAGTCAAGTACGACAACGTCAGCTATCAGCGCGGGAAGTGCTGGAGTGTCGCACTCGCTGGAAGTGATGCTTAGCCTGCCGGAGCTTGCTGAGTGGCCGAAGCATGAGCTCTTCTGCGGCTCGAGCGCGTGCAGCGAGCAGCTTTTCCTTGACGCGTCACGGCTGGCGGTTATCGAGGACCTCATGGTGGCGGAGCGTTCGGCGATCGGCTCTCAGGTGGTACCTAAACTGCGTGAGGGCGTGCGCATGGCGATCGAGAGCCTCGAGGGGCTCTACGCGTTCGAGCTGCAGCTGCGAGACGCTACCCATGCACTCGAGGCGGCGCAAGAGGCGCTCAAGCGCGGCGGCGCACTGGCCGACATCGCCGAGGCGCAGAGAGAGATGAAGCGCCTTCAGATCGAGGCCAAGCCCGCGGCGCTCGATACCGCGCGCGCGCGGCGGCTAGCGGCCGAGACGGGTCCGATTTGTGACGCGATGACGATGCTCGCAAGCGCCTATCACAACTTTGTGCGTGGCTCGACCGCTGTGGTGCACGGCCAGCAGCAGCCGTCGGCCGACTACAACCCGTTGGTCGTGCGCAAGGCGCCCAAGGAGAAAGAGGCAAGATTCGCGGCATACATCATGCAGTGGACGCTGGCCAAGCGCCGGTGCAAGTCGTCGGCGGCGCTGCTCGAGGAGTTCGTCAAGCGGCGCATCGAGACGCTCCTCGCGCCCCTCAGGGAGGAGGCTACGCTCGAGGCGCTCGCGGCGCAGATCGAGGACGAGGCTGTCAAGGCGCGCATCGAGGCGATCCGGCTGCCGGAGGCGGAGCTGTCGGCGGCGTGTGGCGCGTGCCGTACGGCGGTCGCCACACTGGTCGAGGCGCTCGGCTTGTGCCGTCAGCTCTTCAAGGCTTGGGTTGAGAAGGCAGAAGAGTACGAGAAGAAGGCCAAGGCGCTGTGCACGCTGCAGGCGAAGCGCGACGCGGCGTACAAGGAGGTTGGTAAGCTCGAGTCCAAGGTCGCCGAGGATCCAAGATTAGATGCCCGAATCAGCCTCTCGAAGAAGCGTGCCGAATTGCTGGAGCTGCAGGAGGAGTGCAACACGAAGGCGGCCGCTCTCGAAACCGCCGCGGCGGAGATTGAGAGCTTTGCAGCCGAGCTCGCCAGTGACGCCGGAGAGCGCTCGGTCGCATCGCTGATCGGGAATCCCCTGCAGGCCTTAATCGCCCAGTATGGCCTCTTTTGCGCGACCCGGGGGCGCGACTTGCCGGTGCTTCTTGAGGACGCACCTCAGCTCTTGCTCGCCCCCGGGCGGCCGGTGGAGGCAAGGCTCGACACGTGCCCGTCTCCAAAGTTGGACCAAAATTCGTCTCCAAAGTTGGACCTGGATACCGATAGGCAGAGCTGTGTGGATGCGCCCACGGATGGGCAAACGGATGGGCAAACGGATGGGCCCGGGTTCATGGGGCAGCCTGCGACCGATGGTACTCCGCTGCCACTACTGGTACCCGCCACCGCTGCCGCATCTGAGCCTTTGTTGTCGGCTTGCCAAACAGGATCTCAGGTGGAGGCCCTGAATGAGAACGAGAAACACGGGGGAGAGGCGCCGGAAAAGGCGGTCGTGCAGCGGGGTTTCTTCGGCTCGCTATCTGGAGGCGCCGTGGCGGCATACAGGGCGGCGGCGGACAAGAGGGCGGCACACAAGGCGGCCGCGCAGAAGGCGGCTGCAGAGAAGGCAGCGGCCGCCGAGAAGGCGGCGGTGCAGAAGGCGGCGGCGGAAAGGGCGGAGGCCGAGACTGCGGCCACGCAGAAGGCAGCCGCGGAGCCGCAAGATCGCGCTCTAGAGGAGGACGGCTTCGCGCTTCGGCCGGTGTCTGATGCCCGCGTGCTACGCTCGCTCGAGGCAGTCATCCAGACAGAGCGCCCAGAGTGGCTCGGCAAGGGCAAGGACGTGTCGAAAAGGTACGGCCCGTACGACTCGCTGAAGCTCGCGTGTGCGTGGAAGGTCGACCATCCACGCAACCTGTCCAAGTACACGGCCGGCGTGGAGCGCGTGCAGCATGAGCTCGAGCTGCTCGAGAAGAAGGGCAAGGATGTCACCTATGTGCCCGGCCTGCCCGTGAAGACGGCTCGTGCGCGCGGCTTCACCCTCTCGCAGGCTTGCAATGAGGTCATCCTCTTGCATGGCACCAACCCAGATCGGCTGCTAGACCTGCTGTCCACGGGCCTGAACGAGCGCTTCTCAGGCACCGGCGCGGGCACCGCCTTTGGCGACGGCGTCTACCTCGCGGAGGACGCTGGCAAGACGGATCAGTACGTCAGCCCCGACAGCGCGTACAACCCAAGCAGTGAGCTGCACAAGCGGCTGTACAGCGAAACCGTGCGCCACCCAGACGACGTCTTCTACGTTCTCGTGGTGCGCGCAGCCCTCGGCTACCCCGTACGCACACGGCAGGTGGGCCAGAAGGCCACCTCGATGGACACTCGCGAGCAAATCTTCCCCGTCAACTACCGTGAGCTCTCGGCGGTGCCGGGCGTCACGCCACCAATCTTCCACCATTCGCTGATCGCCGAGCTGATATCGAGTGGAACAGTGGACACCGGCGGGCTTGTGCGCTACCGCGAGTTTGTTATCTTCCACTCGGAGTACGTGCACATCGACTACCTCATCGCCTACCACCGTTGCAAAGGCGGCGAGAAGCTGTGCACGGCAGACACAGACAGTTCCTATCAGGCCTAAACGAATAAAAAAGCGGTGAGATCTGTAAAGAGGCTCTTTTAAAGACATTAACGTGAGCTGTTTGCGCTACGCGCCCGACTCCCGGTCCAAAGCCATGTCCAAACGCGTACCGTTCGTGCGCAATGGTACACACGCTTTGCGGTATGAATATCACGGAAACCGTAACCGAACATGGAAGTTGGAAAAGACATGTGTGGAGAACATACAGCAACAACGGTGATTATCGTCCGTAAGCACAGCATCGCCACGCCACCGGCGCCGCTGGGCCACAACTGGGCCACCGACGCGATGCGCACGGGCCGGGGGGGACAGGCTCGCACGCAGCGGACGGGAGCACGTGGACCACCGGGTCGCCGACCGTGGTCGGTACGTCAACATCCTTCCTGAGGTGCGGCCGAAGCGCCGAACGGAAGGGCACAGCCTGCCGTGCCACATGTCACACAGCCTCGTCACACCTGGTTGTACATGTATCGGATTGTAATCACGAATCTCGCACACGTAACGGCGGCTCCGCACAAGCGCGCGGCCATCAACGAGAGAGAGCACCTTCCTGGAACCTTTCTGGATCCTTCCTGGTAACCTTTCTGGATCCTGTCGGCTCAAAAGCTCATTTTCCGACGGAGCGGCTCGGGCGGCGGCGGCGCAAATGCCTGCACCAGCGGCGGCGGCGCCTGCGGCAAGTCAAACATCGCATTCGTCGCGCAGCCAGTCGCCCAAAACTTGCCTTTGTGGTCGCGGTTGGAGTGGTGTGATCCCGGGCATGGCATCATCGGGTGCTCCTCGCTGAGCGCCACATTAGTGCCCGCCTTCACACCTCGCGCCGCGAGCTCGACGCTCTTGCCGAATCGGGGCGAGGCGGACCGGTAGCTCGCGCTTCCCTGTGCTTTATAGTGCGCCGCGCGTTGCTCGAGCGGCGCTCGCACGAGGTTGGTTGCCAAATATGGGCCGGTTGCCAACCGTCCGTAGCCGCGCACGCCCATACTGCCGCCGTACGGCCTGCTGACGCCCTTGCCGACCCCGACAGCGTGCCGATTGAACGAGGCGAACATCTGGTTGAGGCGCGCCGCCTCCTCAGCGGCTATGGAGGCCGCCTCCTGCGACTGTGCGAGCTTGATCGTCATCAGGTGCTTTTGCTCCTCAGCGCCCTCGAGACCCGATCTGAGCTTGGAGCGCTCAAGCTCGAGCTCCTCAGCTGCCCGGAGCGCGTCCCGCAACGCCTCGCACTCGGCTTGCAAACGAGCGCGCTCTTCGGCCTCGGCAGCGCGAGCGTCCTCAGCAGCCTCCAAAGCCACGCGCAGCTTCGCCGCCTCCGCCATCGCCTCGCCGAGAGTCGACTGGCGGCGCATCGCCTGCGCCTGCGCCCTCTCCGCCTCCGCCTGCGCCTTCTGCGCCTCTGCATGCACCTCCTCTGTCCTCAGCGCCAGAGCATCATACGCTTCCTTCGCTGCGTGCAACTCCTTCTGCGCCTCACTCAGCTCCTGCAGGAGGGCCTCGTTCTTGGCGGCGAGATCGCCATCAACCGCCAAGGGTGTGGCCGGGCGGCTATGCCTGGGCGACTTGGTGCGAGAGGACGTGTCGTCCGAAAACTGCGCGGGCGACTTGGAGCGCGGCGACTTGCTGGTGAACTCGCTCATGAGCGAGTTGGCCTCGCTGTTGCACGTCTTGAGCACACCCTTGGGCGACTTGCTCAGCTTTGCAGGTGGCGGAGACGTCAAGACAGATGAGCTAGACTTTGTTTTCGGTGCGCTGATCGTTCTCGGGCTCGCGGTCGTCGTTGCGTCCTTGCTCGCGGGCGGAGTGCGAGGTGAGGAGGGCGTGGAGGAGCGAGGCGAAGCCATGCTGGCCGCCTTGGTGGCACCGACGAGCTTCTTAATCGGAGACGTCTTGACTGCGAGACTGGAGCGTGGTGTTGACGGCAGCGAGACGGCCAAAGTTGGCATAAAGCTGGGCGTGGGAACCTCAGCCGCCCGTCTGGGCCCTGCGCCTCCCGCGGACGTGCTTGGGGACGAAAAGACGTTTCGTCAGCGATCGTTACACATCCGACATCGCTCGGAGATCGCGTCTCCCTTTGCAGTCTCGATCCCAACGTTTCACGGAACCAAGTTGACTGCCAAGTTCAAGTTCAACCACTTTCCTTGGTCAAAATTTAGATCTTACATTGTATCCAAACAACAATGATGTGCAGCGGCGCTCCATGCTCCAACGTCCAGTTTCATACTTCACATCGGGTTGGATCATCATGCGACGTCGCCTGAAACCGAACCTCAACACCCCACAGCCCAGCCATCTGGCTTCATCACTCGCATCGTCAACGCCCCTGAGCCCTGCTATCTGATTTCGTCACTTGCTTCGTCAACGCCCCTCAGCCCAGCCATCGGGCTTCGTCACGTCGCGCGAGCGGCTGCCCTTGACGTAGCCACGTCTCTCCTTGATCGCCCAGTAGAGCTCGCGGTAATTAATCTCGCCCGAGCCATCTGGATCGATCTCGTTGAAGAGCTTAAAGAGCTCTGCGCGGGTGCACTTCACTCCCATGCGCACCATCGCCTTGGCAAATTCGGCACGTGAGAGGGTGCCCGTATTGTCCGCATCCCACGCCTTGAACACGTCGAGCACGCGGTCGGTGGCCATCTCGTCGAAGGCCTCGTGCATCTGCTCGGTCGGGGAGCGTAATTTGGATGAGAGCCCTACGTGCATCTCCTTATTGATCGTCTCGCTCGACAAGGTATTTTGGTTGCCTCCGTAAGCGTCGGGTACGGCCATCATGCCGCCGGCACCGCCGGCCGTGTCGACCGCGCCGAGCTTCGACGGCTCGAGCGCCATGCGCAACTCTTCAAAGCTGATCGCGCCGCTGCCGTCGGCATCAAACTGCCTCCACAGCTCCTCGACCTTCTTCGTCGATTTCAGACCAAGGGCGGCCATCGCCCTCGAGAACTCGGAGAACTCGAGCGTGCCGCGGCCGTCCGTGTCCCATTTTTTGAAGGTGTCGGTCACACGGCGCATCTGGTCTTTGAGCATGTCCGCAATCTGCCCCGCCATCGAGCGCCCATCGACCCACGACATTGGCGCCTCGATCGGCGGAAGGTTCTGGGTGGATGTGATGTACTCGGCGCCTCTGGATTGGGCGTTGCCGCTGCCGCCGGGTCGAGTACGCGCCGCCGGAGGAGGCGCGGGTGGGAGCCCGTTGCCGTGGAACATGGGCGTGTGCACGCGCGTCGCGGCGAGCAGCTCGGCGTACGTGATGCTGCCCGAGCCGTCCGCATCGAGCTCCTGGAAGAGGGCGTGGAGCTCTTCCGAGGTACACGGGAAGCCGATGACGGCCATCGCCTTCGCAAATTCGTAACGGCTGATCGAGCCGCTGCCGTCGGTGTCCCAGGCCGAGAAGCTCTGCGCGATGCGGTTCGTCGCCTCCACATACATCTCGGGGTCCTCGATCAGATCCGCCAGCAAGTAGTGGAGCAGCTGTGCGACCAGTGGAGCGCGCGGGTCGAGGGGAGATCGGCGTGTCGTCGTCGTCGGCAGCTTCTTCGACTTTCGGGACCCTAGGTTCCTGGCGTTCACGGGCGTGATGGTCTTGAGCGGCACCAGCACCGTGGCGCCCTCCCAAGGGTCCCTCCTCAACCCGCTCAACACCTTGTCGTTGCGACGGATGCGACCAGGCAAGGACTGTGCACGCGCCCTCGACTCGAACGCCGCCTCAGGGTGGATGTAAGACCGTGGCTGAGGCAAGACGCGCCCTGCGTCGGCGCCTCTCCGAAACTGTGGCGATAGGCCGACCCCTGGCGTCATCGCGCGCGGAAGATTTCCCGGTGGGTAGATGTTGGGCAGCGAGTTACTGGGTTTGGTCCACTCGGCCCTGACGCCCATGAGCTGCTTTTCAACGCGTGCGAGCTCGTGTGCGACCTCGCGAGAGGCCATCATCTGCGCCAGGGCATCGGCCTCCTCCAATGCCCGCGCTTCCCGACGCCTTCGCGTCTCCTCCACGACCGTGAGCCGCATTGTGTTCGCACACTCTTGCAAGTGAGCGTAACAACTCGTGATTCCGACGGAATTTGAACGAGCACCGCCGCCACGACCATCCATGAGCCGAGCCGTTCTCGAGCTAATTGTTTTGAAAATGGCCGAAAACATGATCGATTGGCCGTGGACTTGACTTGACATGGACGGAGGACGAGAGAGCACACACCCCTTGACGGAGGTCGAGAGTGCCCGCGGTTGGTGGGATACAGGACATGGAGGCCCCTCCATCGTCGCTGGTGATCTCCGACTTTGAGGCGTTGAGGGTATTGGGTCAGGGGGGCTCGGCGGAGGTGGTGCTCGTGCGCCACTCGTCGAACGGCAAGCTCTTTGCGCTCAAAGTGGTGAGCAAAGCGGCACTGGGCTCGGCCCGCGCAATCCAGCGGGTAGAGCAGGAGAGTGTGCTGCTAAAGCAGATTGTGCATCCATACATTGTGCGGCTTCACTACGCCTTCGAGGACCACTCGCACTTCTATCAGGCGCTCGATTTTGTGGGCGGCGGCGACCTCTTCAGCCACTTGCAGGTCCACGGGCCTCTCGCCACCGAGGCGGCGCGGCTCGTGCTCGCCCAGATGACCCACGCGATTGAGCACCTGCACCGCGAGCACGGGATCATCTACCGCGACCTTAAGCCCGAGAACGTGCTGCTCGGGCTCGACGGCCACGCGGTCCTCGCCGACTTCGGCACCGCCAAGCGCTTGCTAGGCTCGTCGAGCTTCGGCGGCTCCACCTCGATCTCAGCGCGCTCGCAGGTCGGCACGCCCGAGTACATGGCGCCGGAGGTGCTGCGCGGCGCGTCATACACCTTCGCGGTGGACTGGTGGGCCATCGGCGTGTTGCTCTATGAGATGCTTGTAGGAGAGCTCCCGTGGGGCACGGGCGCTGACCGGTTTGCCCAACACGACGCGAGCGTTGGCACGGGCGCTGACCGGTTTGCCCAACACGACGCGAGCGTTGGCACGGGCGCTGACCGGTTTGCCCAACACGACGCGAGCGTTGGCCACAGCTGCGGCGGCCACAGCTGTGCCGGTAGCATGAGCAGCAGCGGCGGCGTGAGGTCGCCGCGCTGCAGCAACAGCGGCGAGGTCGAAGGCATGTTCACGTTGGACGAGGACAGGCTGGGCGACGTCGGCGGCGGCGTCCACGGCGGCGGCGCTCACGGCGGCGGCGCTGACGGCAGTCGCATGACTGCTTTAGAGGAGGAGATGAAGCAGCTGGCGAGCGATCTCGAGCACAATCTCGATCACGATCTCCAGCCGACGGGCCGAGTGCTCCCCGCCCAGTACGGCGCCCATAGGTGGCGGGGCACGGCGGCGGGGAGCGGCGCGGGTGGGTCGTCCTCCATATTAGGGACGTCTTCCATATTAGGGACGGCGTCCATATTAGGGTCGTCGTCTTCCGCGGTCCTCGTGGACGCGATGCCGCCGAGCGTGTCGGCGAGCGCGTCGCTCCTTATCTCCAAGCTGCTGATCCTACGGCCCGAGGGCCGTCTAGGCGGCACAGGGCGAGAGGGCGGGAATGCTGTTCGAGCGGACCCTTTCTTCGCGCCGATCGATTGGCGACGCCTCGTCGAACGTCAACTGCCTTCGCTCCTAGTCACCAATGGGCGCAACGGCGCGCACGAGGGCGCGCCGGCCGGCAGCAGCGCCCCTTTTGCAGCATCCTCTCCTTTTGCGGCATCCCCCCTTTTTGCGGCATCCCCCCCTTTTTCGGCGCCCCCCCCTTTTGCGGCATCCCCCCCTTTTGCGGCATCCCCCCCTTTTGCGGCATCCCCCCCTTTTGCGGCATTCGCCCCGTTGACGGCCACGCTCCCTGTGAATGTGAATGTGCTGCATGCTGGCGCCACGGTGAACGACACGGCCGCCGCTGCCTCGGCATCTGCCATCCTCTCGTACCTGCCCTCGGCATCTGCCACCCTCTCTTACCTGCCCACGGATGGAGAGAGGCATTTACCTGCCGCCACCCTCTCTTACCTGCCCGCCGAGGTGAAAGACGGCGCCGTACTGGGCGAGCACTCGTGGCTCGATGGCGCCGTACTGGGCGCGGGCGCGGCAGGCGGAGCGGCTGGCGGCGGCGCTCTGGTCGGGGCGCCGTACTGGGCTCCAACCCTGCAGCAACGAGGCAGCCCAACGGCCAGTTTGAGCGCCGTCCTGAGCGCCGCCGGCAGCCCAACGGCCAGCGGCTCCGGGACGGCCGGTGGCTCGGACAGCGGCGGCAAGACGCGCTGGGAGCTGCTACTCCACGCGCTCCAGCGCGAGCGGGGGGTGACGTGCGCATGGGTGGCGAGTGGGGGCACGCTCGGCTCCTTCGGTGCCAAGCTCGCTGATTTCCGTAGGCGCACCGATGCGGCTGGGCCAGCTCCCGAGCTACTCAATCGGCTGCAGCTGCAGCGCGAGGCGGTGGATGCCGAAGTAGTTCGCCGATGGTCTGATGAATTTGGCAATTCATCAGATTTCCCCGCACCTCGTCAGATCTCCTCGTCAGATCTCTCCGCACCTCGTCAGATCTCCTCGTCAGATTTCCCCGCACCCGTCTCCTCGCCGCCCTCGATGCCACCCGCTGCGCCAGCCGCGACCTCGATGGGAGATCGGAGATCTCGACCTCGATCTCCAGCCGCGACCTCGATGGGAGATCGGAGCTTCCTGGCCTCGGGCCCTGGCGTGGCAGGGCGCGCGCAGGTCTTCTATGCGGTGTTGCGCGCGTACTCGGCGCTGTGCGAGGAGGTGCTGCAGCTCGTCGAGCGTCAGGTGCGTGATGATGACCTCTGATGACCTCTGATGACCTCTGATGACCTCTGATGACCTCTGAT
>ENA-UOXG01000877-UOXG01000877.1-mixed-culture-metagenome-genome-assembly--contig:-NODE-877-length-20296-cov-42.232498_pt1 | contig 20296 bp, 20 predicted proteins | sample MGYA00238159_ERZ761634 | MGnify/ENA primary metagenome ERZ761634 (study PRJEB28908, sample SAMN08776845) | mixed culture metagenome | isolation source: Freshwater growth medium | place: USA... | reverse complement strand
CGGCCGCGCGTCGGCCAGCGCATTGATGGCGGCGCTGAGAGCCGCCTCGAGCCTACCGCGGTGCTGGTCGACGAACGCGTTCCGCGCCTGCACGTCGCGTGCGGCGCGCATCCGTCGACGCGCAGGACCAGATTCTCGGAGCCTGCCCTGCTCTGGATTGAATCTAAAGATCGCCCAAAATCTGTATTCTAATCTCCGATATGAGATTTTCATTCGAGGAACTGTGCTTCCAACGCCAGTTCATGTACACGTTCATCCCCGTCGTCATCTGGGCGAAATCCAGGAAATATCACCTCCTTAGCGGCGCCCCGCTTGCTGGCCTGTTGCCAGTAGTCATGTAAGCGCGCCCCCCGGGGACGCGCCTGCATGAGCGCCGCTGTACTGTGTGGTCCTGTTTTCAATTCACACGTTCACGTTAAATTGCCATCTCGGCAAGACTCACAGCCACAGGTCCCGTGGTCGAAGCCAGTTGTGCTATATGCTGACGTGTCATCTACTTTTTGCCGCGCAAACCTTTTCATTTTAAAAGTGAGGACTTTGTTCATGTTTGTATTGAAGTTTGACCCTGCAAAACTTGGCTACTGTCCAACTGTGCGAAACACACGTTGGAGCACAAAAGGTCAAGCTCTAAACAAGTTCCTTCTCGTGCGACTGAAGATGAATAGATCAAAGGAGGAGGATGGACGTGAGCGTAGGCCGTAGCCAGTGGACAGAGGTCAGAGCCAGGACGCAGGAGTGGACCCACCCCGGCGCACGGACTGGAACAGCACGGCGACCGAAATGTAACTAAATAACTACAAGATTCTCGATTCTCGGAGCGTGAGGGAAAACAGTTAAAACATGGCCCATGCGGTCCAACTGTTTCATATGCGCCAGAACTCACCGGCGAACCGACGTGTACACGATGGACGGTCGCCCGCGGCATACAGATACACGCAGATACGCACACACATAGTTCATGCGCGAACCGTGATGCGAGGATATGGCGCCAGACGAGACATCATTGACGTTCACATGAGAGAGACGAGAAAGACTTGCGGTCATCTGCTGCATCCCCAGATCAGAACAGCACGAGAGAGTTCCCTCACGGAGGCGTCCATATTTGAAACTAGAGGCAGGCAGGGGCGCCACGTGTTCACGACCCAGCTCCACAGTTCACGCGCGCCAAGCCGAAACAACGTTGGGGGCTCCATAAAGCCATCGAGGGCTTCCAAATTTGGGCTCGGACCCCAAATTGGGGTTGGATGGCGCCCAAATTTGGGCACCGAAGCGCCCAATTTGGGCTCAGGAGTGCCAAAATTTGGGCTCAGGAGTGCCAAAATTTGGGCTCAGAAGCGCCCAAATTTGGGCTCAGAAGCGCCCAAAGAAGCGACCGCGTGGCGGCGGCTTGGCCGGCGGCGGCGGCTGCGTGTAGCGGGAGGGCGGCGGCGCATACGCCGGCGGCACGTACGGATCCGCCTTCGATCGAGACGATGCCACGACGGCCTCCGGAGGCACCTGATGAGGGAGGCAATCAGACAGCCCATCAGTGGCAATCAAGAGGCAATCAGACAGCTGGCGGAGTTCACGACGGCCTCCGGGGGCACATCGAAGCTCGTCGCGACCACAGTGACCGAGATCTCATCTCCGTAGGTTTCGTCAACCGAGGTGCCGAAGATGATGTTCGCATCCTCCGCGCAGATATTCGAGATCACGGACGCGACCTCGTTCACCTCCTGCAGCGACATGTCGCTGTTGCCCGTGATGGTGAACACGACGCCCTTGGCCCGTTCGATTGGGAAGTCGAGCAGCGGCGATGAGATCGCTGCGAGAGCGGCGTCTCGGGCACGCGTCTTACCGAAGCCGCGCCCGATGCCCATCAGCGCCGGCCCAGCGTCTGTCATCACGGCCCGCACCTGATGAGGGAGGCAATCAGCATGCAATCAGACTCAGCGCCGGCCCAGCGTCTGTCATCACGGCCCGCACCTGATGAGGGAGGCAATCAGCATGCAATCAGACTCAGCGCCGGCCCAGCGTCTGTCATCACGGCCCGCACCTGATGAGGGAGGCAATCAGCATGCAATCAGCCCCGGCGCACATCGGCGAAATCGACGTTGATCAGCCCGGGCTTGATCACGATGTCCGAGATGCCGGTGATGCCCTGGCGCAAAATCTCGTCCGCCATCGAGAAGGCCTCCTGCAGCGGCACCCCCTCGGGCACGATCTCGAGCAGCTTGTCATTCGAGACCACGATCAAGATGTCCACCTGGGCCTCGAGCGCCTCGATGGCCTCGATGGCCTGGTTCATCCGTCGTCGTCCTTCGAAGCTGAAGGGTTTCGTCACGATGCCAACCGTCAGGCAGCCGGCGGCCTTGGCGAGCTCGGCGACCACCGGGGCGGCGCCCGAGCCGGTGCCGCCGCCCATGCCCGCGGTCACGAAGATCATGTCCGTCCCTGCCACTAGCTGCTCGATCTCTGCCGCTGCGTCGATGGCCGAGGCGCGCCCGACGGCGGGTATGCCGCCCGCGCCGAGGCCGCGCGCCTGATTCTTGCCCAGCTGGATCGTCGTGTCAGCCATCGAGCCCGCGAGCGCCTGCACGTCCGTATTGCATGCCACGTACTCCAGGAAGGTCGAGCGCTCCAAATCGCCGGGCGTGGCCAGCCGATTAATCGTGTTGCCGCCGCCACCGCCGACGCCGATCACCTTGATCGAGCAGGGCGACATGCCCGGGCTGGTCGGGCGAATGGGCTTCGAGGTGGTCTGCGGAGGCACGTAGTCGACGCCCTTGAACTCGCCCTCCTGCATCGCGAGCGCGCCCGAGCGCCGATGGGACAAAGCGACGGCCGCCGCGCCGGAGGCGACGGAGGTGCCCGTGGCGAAGCCGCTCGCAGCGCTCGTGGTGAACCCGCTCACGCCTCGCAGCGTTAGGACCGCGAGAACTAGCAGTGCGCGCATCTGTCAGCGTGGATGACGGTGATGGACCTGTCAATGGATGAAGCGACCTGCTGAGAGGCGCCAACCTGCGCCGCGTAATCATTGTCACAAGACGTTTCGAGAAACTTGACGAACCCAAGTTCGCGAAGTGCAAGTACCTCAAAAGCTTAGAGATACACGCACGTCAATGCTCGCAACGCGTGCAAACCGACATCGAGACTTCGTAGTCTGCCGCGCTGCGGCAATAACTTTACCGCCACCATGAACGCCACCGCGCTCGCGCGTCCGGCGCTCCGTGTTACGGCCAAGGACTGCGGCGCGGGCTTCTTCGCGTTGCTGATCTACGCGCTCAACCAGCTCATCTACGCCGAGTCGCATGGCTACGCCGCCCACGTGGACTTTGGAGAGCGTTGCCGCGACGGCCGCATCAACCGCTACTACAGCGCCGCGCACGGAACCAACGTGTGGGACTACTTTTTCCTACCCGTCGCACCAGCGGTGGTGCCGAGCGCGTCCGACGTGCTACTCACGCCGAAGCAACTCTTCAACCTCCATCATCTGGACCCCGAGTCCATACAGACCTATCCGCACGGCGTGCATCGCCATCTCAAGCTACCTCGCTGGCGATACGATGAGCCATGGCACTGGACGATGCGCAGCCGCGCCTACCGGCTCCTTTCGGGTCCCGTTCGTCTCAAGCCCCCGCCGCTGCACGTCGTGCGCACGTTTTACCGCGAGCACATACTCGCGCGCGGTTCCGAACGGCCACTGCTTGGCCTGCACCTTCGTGGCACCGACAAGCTCAAGAATATCGGTGGCCGCATCATCGGGCCTGCGGAATACCAACCGCTCGTGGGCGCGTACCTCACGCGCCATCCCGACGCGCTCATCTTCCTCGCCACCGACTCGCCGGCTTTCCTCGCCGAGATGCGCCGCCGCTACCCCGACACGCTCGTCGTCTACGACGCGCTGCGCTCGGAGCGCAACGTCTTCATCGATCGCAAGGTGGCGGACACGTACAAAAAGGGCGAGGACGCGCTCGTGGATGCGCTGCTGCTCTCGTGCGCCAACCTGCTCATCAAGCCCGCCTCGGCGCTCTCCGAGTTTGCCGTCTATTGGAACCCGCAGCTGCACAACCACACGCTCGAGCTCCAGTACGAGGTGGGGCTCGACGTGCCCGAAACACTCAAGGCGCATTTTGCGAGCGAACGCGACCGGTTGCGGGGGTTTGAGCGCTGCGCGCCCGTTTTGAGGGCAGCAGCTTGACCGGACATGTGGAGACTATACTACTATCTAGGATCGTTTACGCCGCGCGACTTTCATGTTTCGCTGCGAGATCTCATGCGGCCGCGCTCCGGCTCCACATGTCATCACATGTCGACCCCTTGCCTCAATCCGCGCGGCGCTCTCGTGACTCCGTCACATCGCCGCAGTCGCGCGCGTCATCTGGCCTATCGCTCCACCGCTCTGAGCCGGTCCCTCGCCTCAATCGGCGCGGCCACTGGCACTGCGCCACCTCTTTCCGTTCACACACTCTCACTCGTCAGTCGTCACTAGAAAATGCTCACTCGTCCGCGTGTCGCGCCGTCGTCGTCCCGGGCTCACAGATCATACATCATAGTTCTCAATTGATAGTTCTCACACAGATGTTCTCACACAAAGTTTTCACTGTGATCTTCTCCTACAGAGTACAGACCATGGTTATGTGGGAACATCAGCACAATCACACAGATCCTGGATAATCGGTCTTCGATGTGTGAACATGATGTGAACTTTGGAAAACGGGTGTCATCTCGTTGCCCGAGCTTCCGTCGCTGTGCGATGACGCATCCTCGCTTCAGCACGCTGCTGGCGCTCGTCCTGATCGCCGTCGCCGAATGCTATCACGTGGTCAGCGCGCCGCTGCCGTGCGTGCGAGTAGCTGCACGAGCTACGCCGGCGCCCGTCATGATGGCCAAGAAACAGGCGGCGGGGAAAAAGGTCCAGGTCGTGCTCAGCCAGACGATCAAGGGCATCGGCAACAAGGGCGAGCTCGTGTTGGTGGCGCCGGCGTATGCGGAGAACGTCGTCGTTCGGGGCGGGCTGGGCGTGATCGCCTCACCCGAGATCTTGGCGGACATTGCGGCCAACGCGGCGAAGGACGCAGCAGCGGCGAAGGCGGCAAAGGATGCCGCCATTGATGCCGACAAAAAGCTCGATGCCGTCTTCGGCAAGCAGGGCTGCTTGATCAAGAAGAGCGTGGGCCGTGACGGCGCCATTTTCGGCTCGATCACCGCGGCGGAGGTCGCCGATGCGATCAAGGAGCGTGCGGGCCTCGTCGTAGACAAGAAGGACATCGAGCCGCCTACGATGAAGGGCGTGGGCACGGGGACGGCCGAGGTGAAGCTGCACAAGGAGGTGACACACAAGCTCAAGATCGTGGTGGCGCCGGCCACATTATGAGGGGCCGTAGCGAGCCTGCCGCTCCCGAGCCGCCGCATGAGGCATGCAGACTGTCTCAGACTCGGTCGTGTAGACGCTCTTCCTCGCCACAGACCGAGTACGTATCGCTGTCGGTCGCGCGGCGACGGTGCGTAAGTCGGTGCACTGTGTGTGTGTACTTTCTTTGTTACTTTCGCACAACCGACCGTAGCCCTTTTCCGCAGTGTTTCCCGCAGTGGGATCGCGCAGTAGATCAGACCACTCGCTCGGTCGTCGGTGCACACTCTACGGTATTAGGGCCCTCCAGGCACCACGCTCTAGGACTAGGTGCCCATCACTCGCTCGGTTCAGACGTTGAGCGGCCGGCTCCTGCCGACCACGCCTCCCACAGCCTCAGTCAACTGAGCCGCTGTGGGCGAAGGCACGCGCGCCGGGTAGCCCCCAGCTTGGCCCGGACTCTCCCTGACGAAACCCGGGGAGCCTGCCTGACCCAGCGCCGTCGTGGGCGCATGCGGCGGCGGCGCGCCGTCAGGCCCCGGGAGGCCGTGGGGAGATCCGGGGAAGGCGATGGGCCTGTGCTCGGCGAGCTGCTGCCGGCGGGACTTGTGCACCGGCGTCAGCTTGAGGCCGGGGTGCGTCGCGCCGCCGTGGGCACCGCTCGGCGGCGCGGCGGGGGGATGGCTGCTGCTGCTGCTGCCCACGCCGGCGCGGGGCGACCCCCCTGTCCTTAAGGCGCCCACCACGACGCCGCCTTGGGCGAGCGTGCCGCGCGCTATCGTGGGCGTCGAGCGCGAGAGTCCCAAACTGGGCAAGCTCACGCCGTGCTGAGCGCCGTGCTGAGCGCTCGGCGTCGTGGCGGGCGTCGCGGGTGCGCCGATGACGCGCGCACCCGCGACGACAACGGCCGGGTTCACGCCCATATTTGGAACAAACGTATTCGGAACGTCCGTGCCCATATTTGGAGCGTCCGCCCCAAAAGGCGAGCGGTTCACACCCATATTTGGAGCGTCCGCCCCAAAAGGCGAGCGGTTGCGCGCCTGAACATGCGCCCCCATGGAGCTCGTGCTGCCCGCGACGGCGCCGCGCAGCGCCGTCCTGGGCGGCAGTCCACCACGGGCTGTGTGGCCCGCGCCGATGGCGGCGCCGTCCTGGGCGGCGGCTCCAATGGCGGCGGCGGCGCCGCCGATGGCGGCGGCGTTGGTCCAGGGCGCCGCGTCGGGCGCCGCGTAGGGAGAGGAGGAGTCGGCGCCCGACTCGGCGCCCCCTTCCTTTTCGGGCAAGTATGAGGCCGTCCGTAACGGCTCGTCCATGCCCGACGGTTGGGCGCTGACGTTCATCGTCGGGATTGAATTGCGGACTTGCCTCGGGGCACCTGATAATGAGGGGGGCAATCAGGTGGCACTCAGCGTGGCTGGCCATCAAGAGGCCATCAAGAAGAGGCAGTCCGATGCCATCAGATGCAATCCGATGCCATCAGATGCGATCAGATACAATCAGATGCACTCAGATGCACTCACCTTTCCATGTAGGCTCTGGATGGATGGGCGTCGCCTTCGCCAGCGGCGGCGGCGGGTTGACCTCCACACGCACCACCATCTCGCCAAAGTCGGCCCCTACGGACACGATGCCCCAACGTCGCAATCAGAGGCAATTAGAGGCAATCAGAGGCAATTAGATGCAATCTCGCCAAAGTCGGCCCCTTCGGAGACGATGCCCCAACGTCGCAATCAGAGGCAATTAGAGGCAATCAGAGGCAATTAGATGCAATTAGAGGCAATCAGATGCACTCACCTTCGGACACGATGCCCCATCGCGTTCGGTTGGTTGGGTTGCGCACGAAGCGGTGCTGCTGCGCGCCCCTCTCGTCCGCCGGGTCACCGCTCGCGTTCGCGGGCTTATCCGCGACCTTAAGCCCACTCAATTGGCTTGTGAGGTGGTCGCGCAGCTGCAGCAGCGAATGAAGCGACGACTTGACGAGCATGGAGCGCTCGTGTTTCGAAGCTTCGCGCATCCGTGAGAGCGCATCCCATGCCTCGTGAGACGATTGGAGGGCCTCGCCGAGCGCCGCCTGATGAGGGAGGTAATTAGGGAGGCAATTAGGGAGGCAATTAGGGAGGCAATTAGGGAGGCAATCAGGGAGGCAATGAGGGAGGCAATCAGGGAGGCGATTAGGGAGGCGATTAGGGAGGCAATCAGGGAGGTAATCAGGGAGGTAATGAGGGAGGTAATGAGGGAGGCGATTAGGGAGGTAATTAGGGAGGCAATCATGTTGGAGCGCTTCTCCGAGGGCCGCTTGATGAGGGATGTAATTAGGGAGGCAATCATGTTGGAGCGCTTCTCCGAGGGCCGCTTGATGAGGGATGTAATTAGGGAGGCAATCATGTTGGAGCGCTTCTCCGAGGGCCGCTTGATGAGGGAGGTAATTAGGGAGGCAATCATGTTGGAGCGCATCTCCGAGGGCCGCTTGACGAAATTAGAGGTGCAATCAGACACACTCAGAGGCATTTCGAGAGGCACTCAGCTGGGCGAACTAGAGAGGCAATCGGCGACACCTTCACGTCGTCCGGGGAGGACATCATCAGGTCCCACGCGTGCTGCAGCTCATGTGTTAATTGCGATCTCTCGCCCTCGAGATCGGCCACGCGCCGCCGAAGCTTCTCCGCCTCTGCCTCCGCCGCTGCCGCTCGAATGTCAAAGTCTTTCTGGACGGCGTCCATCTTCGCCTTCGAGTCCTTGCCAAAGTTCTGCAGCCGTTCCTCGAGGCTCGACACGTACCTGTGGGGAAAAGGCACTCGATCGCAATCAATGCTCATCAGTGCTCATCAGTGCTCATCAGCGCTCATCAGCGCTCATCAGCGCTCATCAATGGCATTCACGCACGATGATCGGTCGTTGAGCTGCTGGCTCAGAGCGCCCGCTTTCTCATGAGCCTCTTTGAGCTGCGCCTCGAGCGCGCGCTTGGTGGCGAGGTGCTCGCGTGCAGACGCTTCGTAATTGGCTCGCATCGTCTCGATTTGGGCCGCTTGCCTCGCGCACCTGATGAGGGACGCAATTAGGGAGGCCATTAGGGAGGCAATGAGGGAGGCCATTAGGGAGGCCATAGGGAGGCCATTAGGGAGGCAATTAGGGAGGCAATGAGGGAGGCCATTAGGGAGGCAATTAGGGAGGCAATGAGGGAGGCCATTAGGGAGGCAATGAGGGAGGCAATGAGGGAGGCCATTCGGGAGGCAATCGACTCGATTTGGGGGCCGCGTGCTTCACGCACTCCAACGTCTTTTGCTCTAACGCCGACGCCGTGGTCGCGAGCTGCGATCTCGTCTGTTCGAGATCGGCCGAGGTCGCGGCGAGAATCTTCTTTGTGTTTTGGAGCAGCTCGAAGGTCTGCGAAGGAGGAGGTCGGACGTGAGCGGCAATTAGGCGCACTCAGGCGCACTCAGGGAGGCACTCAGGGAGGCACTCAGACGCACTCAGACGCACTCAGGGTACAATCAGGCGCACTCAGTCGCACTCACCTGCGCCAGGTCGGTGCGCGTCGCGTCGAGCTCGCCCATGAGCTGCCGGATCTCGCCCAAGGCCTTGTCGTGCTGGGCACGCACCGCCCGGAGATCGTCCTGGAGATTGTGCAGTCGCTTCGCGCTCTCCTTGCTCTCCTCGAGCCAGTCCCTTTTTTGGGCGCGCAGCTCCTGCGAGCAATTGAGGGAGCAATCAAGGGAGCAATTGAGGGAGCAATTGAGGGAGCAATTAAAGGGAGCAATTAAGGGAGCAAGTAAAGGAGCCATCAATGGAGCGAATAAGGGAGCAATTAAGGGAGCAATCAAGGGGGTCATCAAGGGGTTCATCAAGCAGGCAATCTCGCACCTGGAGCTCGGCGAGAATGACAGTGAGCAGATCGTCCAGATCGACGATGTCGGTCGTGAGCGACTCGGAGGGCGCCGTGCTGAGCGACTCGGGGGGCCGAGGCGGCCCTCCCGCGGCACGCTCCATGGACACGTGTGCCTTGCGTAGCATCGTCTCGAGCCGAAAGATGGTCGCCTCGTTCTCCGCGTTCTTGGCTTTTACCTGCGGAGGGGACGGCAATCAGACGTCATCAGACGCCATCAGACGTCATCAGACGCCATCAGACACGAACAGACGCAATCAGACGCAATCAGAGGCAATCAGCATGCAATCAGACGTCATCACACCTCGGCGAGCACGGCGAGGCTGGCCTCGGCCCATCCGATGAGGGAGGCAATCAGCATGCAATCAGACGCCATCACACCTCGGCGAGCACAGCGAGGCTGGCCTCGGCCCACCCGCGGTACGCGTTATGCTCTCGCTGCGCCTGCGAGCTTCGCTGGCTCAGCTCCTCAAATGCCTCGGTCTTCGATTCGAGCGCGCGCGTCGTCACGGCAAGCTCGGACTGGTACGACGCGAGCTCATCCTCCGAGCGCTGCGACGAGCCAATCAGGTTCGTCAGAGGTAATCAGAGGTAATCAACGCTCGGACTGGTACGACGCGAGCTCATCCTCCGAGCGCTGCGACGAGCCAATCAGGTTCGTCAGAGGTAATCAGAGGTAATCAACGCTCTGACTGGTACGACGCGAGCTCGTCCTCCGAGCGCTGCGACGAGCGAATCAGGTTCGTCAGAGGTAATCAGAGGTAATCAGGGGCCATCAGAGGCCATCAGCAGTGGCACTGAGTGAGGCACTGAGTGGCACTCCGATGCCATCTCACCTGCAGCTGGTAGTCGGCTCTTCGAAACCCTTCTCTGAGTGGCCATCAGTGGCCATCAGTGGCAATCAGTGGCAATCAGAGGCCATCTCACCTGCAGCTGGTAGTTGGCCTCTTCGAAACTCTTCTCGGCCTTCGCGCGCATCTGGCGCTCCTCACCTGATGAGGGAGGCAATCAGCATGCAATCAGCCCCGATGCCCATCAGCATGCATCTGGCGCTCCTCACCATTGGCGTCGCGCAGCTCGCCGTTGAGGTTCGTCAGCTTCGAGATCTCGGCGAGGAGCTCGGCCTGTCGCGCAAATGCCTCGTGCAGGATCTTGCCTTGCTCACCTGATGAGGGACGCAATCATGCCTCATCGTAGTGCTCATCAGAAGTTCTCAGGCGTCCTCAGAGGTCCGCAGAGCTCCTCAGTGCTCCTCAGGAGGTCCTCAGAGGTCCTCAGAGGTCATCAGGGGTCCGCAGAGCTCCGCAGAGCTCCGCAGAGCTCCGCAGAGCTCCGCAGAGCTCCTCAGAGCTCCTCAGAGGTCCTCTGCGTAAGGATCTCGCTTGGCTCACCATCCTTCTCCTCGCCAGAGCCGGCGCCGACTGCGCTGAGGATGCGCTCGACGATCTTCTGCTCGATCTCGAGCTGCGAGAGCTCGCGTCCTCGGTAGTCCGCCTTCACCTCTTCCACCTTGATCTCTCCCGCCTTTCGCGCGCGATCGAGCTTTTCCTCATTCGCCTTGATGCCTTCCTTCAGCTTCTCCCTGAGGCTGAGCTGCAGCTCGTCGGCGATGCGGGAGATGAGCGCAAGGACCGAGCCGGATATCGACTCGAGCCCGAGCCCCACTATCTGCCGCATCGCCTCCCACTTCTCCTCGTCCTCATCCGCAAACACCTGCAGCTGCTCGAGCAGCTCCTGCGACGCGCTCCCGATCGCGACCTCGACGTCCTCGTCGACGCTCTTGAGCGACGGCGCGCCCAGCGAGTCCTTGGTCGGACTCAGCCTCTTGGCCAGCTGCGGCGCCGAGCGGTTCTGGCGCGTGACGGCCTTGAGCATCCTCCGATGAGTCGGCGGCGGGCGAAACGGCGCACAAAAGTTGAAGGAAACACCTCGACTTCACGTTCACGTTAAAATTGCCAACGCGGAACACCTCGTCTATTCCAAGCTGTGGTCGGGTCACGTACAATTAGCCTCTGTCACTTGGGGCCCTTGGGATTTCGTCCACAAATCTGAGACGCTGCAAAAGGAGATTCGCTCCAAAACGCACCGCCCGTCGCCACCGCGAGGCATGGAGCTCACGGCGATGGACGAGCGGATCGAGGCGATCCTGAGCGCCAAGCGTGCGGCCGCGGCTGCACACCTCAAGCAGATGAGAGACCACTTGGCGGCCCTCGGCGAGCAGGAGGCGCTCCGATGCACCGACGCGAGCCTACTGCGCTTCCTTGAGTCGGAGGTGACGTTGAAAGGCACGGAAGTGAAGGCTGTGCGCGTCCCGTCCGCCGCGAGGAACCTGCTCGCCACGCTCAAGTGGCGCAAGAGCTACGGCCTCGAGTCGCCAGGTCCGCCGCTGCGCACGACGCCGTGCTGCCCGGGCTGTGAAGAGAACGCGTACTCCCACTGCTTCTTCTCGATCGGCGTCGACAAGCGCGGCTGGGAGGTGTTTTACGCGTGCCCGGGCCGCTCGCACGGCAAGAACCCGGACGCCCTCGTCCGCCACAGCATCCTGAGCCTGGAGAGTGTCTTCGAAGGACCTTTTGAAGTGCATCCGCGGGATATGCCCAACACGGCGCGGGATATGCCTAATATGGATATGCCCAACACGGTGTCGACGACTGCCGGCGCGGCGGCGGCGGCGGCGGCGGCGGCGGCGGCGGCGCCGAGCACTGGCGGCCTCCTCGTAGCTGACGAGCGACCTCTGATGGCTCCTCTGGGAGGCGCCGAGGCGAGCCATGCGACGAGCGGTGCGCCCGACGACGAGCCGCTCACGGTGATGGCCAAGGTGCTGCTCACTCCTCGCCGACGGGAACGGCAGCAGCACGTGCTTGCTGCGAGCTCCGTCGAGGTGCGTCGGAGATTGCGTCGGAGATTGCGCCTGACTGATGGCGTCTGATTGCGATAGATGAACGCTCCAGGCAGCGAAGCGAGAGCAGTCTGATGACCTCTGTTGGCGTCTGGTGGCGCTCAGATGGCAGGTGCTGCCACGCCTCCCTGATGACCTCTGATGGCGTCTGATGACCTCTGATGGCGTCTGATGACCACTGATTGCCTCTGATGACCTCTGATGGCGTCTGATGACCTCTGATGGCGTCTGATGACCTCTGGTGGCGTCTGTTTTCGCTCGATGGCAGGTGCTGCCACGCCTCCTGCCGGCCACGATCTCCCCCGATCTCCTCCCGACGGTTTCGTCAGTTTCGTCAGACAAGGGGCGCGCGAGCAAGGGGCGCTCGATCACGTCAGTTTCGTCAGTTTCGTCAGTTTCGTCAGACAAGGGGCGCGCGAGCACGGACCGCTCGATCACGTCAGTTTCGTCAGTTTCGTCAGACAAGGGGCGCGCGAGCACGGGCGTTGCAGGCAGGGTCGGCGTGGGCGAGGGCGGCGGCAGAGGCACAAGCGACGACGACGCGAGTGAGCGGTGCCAGTTGTGCCTGCAGGCTGGCGTGGGCGGATTGGGCGCCGAGTTGGGCGCCGAAGGCTCTTCGCTACCTCCGTGGTGCCGCCCCTCGTCGTCGAAGCACATGGTGATTGCGTCTGATTGCGTCTAATTGCGTCTAATTGCCTCTGATTGCCTCACTCATCAGGTGCCGCCCCTCGTCGTCGAAGCACATGGTGATGCTTGTCGACTTGCATGGCTTCGGGATAGCGGACATGGACCCGAGGGTGGGGCTGAAGGCGATCCCGATCATCTTGTCGCACTATCCCGACCGCATCGCGCAGGTGTGTGAGTGCGTCTGAGTGCGTCTGAGTGCGTCTGAGTGCGTCTGAGAGCGTCTAATTGCGTCTGAGTGCGTCTGGTCTGATTGCCTCGACAGGTAGGCTCCTCGACGCTCCATGTTCACACCTCTGGTCCATGTTCACACCTCTGGTCCATGTTCACAGGTAGCGCTCCTCGACGCTCCATGGATCTTTAAGGGCATCTGGTCCATGTTCACGCCTCTCCTCGACGAGATCATGCAGATGAAGGTGATGGCTACTGATTGCCATTGATGATGACTGATGACATCGACGAGATCATGCAGATGAAGGTGCACACATGTGCTCCGGGGCGAGGACCCCCAGCAGCTCTGATGGCCGCTGATTGCCACTGACGATCACTGAGGGTCACTGATTGCCTCTTTCATCAGGTGCGCATGCTCCAGGGCGATCACTGATGACCTCTTGATTGCCTCTGATGACCTCTCGATTGCCTCTTTCATCAGGTGCGCATGCTCCGGGGCGACGACATGCAGCAGTACTTCACATCGTTTCTAACGGCCGAGCAAGTGGAGTTCATGCAAGCCGTGCTGACGATCAAGGCCGCGCCGCGAAAGGTGGTGGCCGCTGATTGCCTCTGATTGCCTCTGATTGCCTCTGATTGCCTCTGATTGCCTCTGATTGCCTCCCTCATCAGCCGTGCTGACGATCAGGGCCGCGCCGCGAAAGGAAGCCTGCCCACTCTCGAACCATGACGAACCCCGACGAACCCCGACGAACCCTGACGAACCCTGACGAACCCTGACGAACCCTGACGAACCCTGACGAACTCTGAACCCGAACCCGAACAGGAAGCTTTCCCGCCCATCACCGCGTCAATCCGTCGGTCGCTCGGCCCCGCCGACAAGTTCTACCGCGATCATCTGGAGGCGATGGGGGGGCAGTTGGACGCCAAGATGCACCAATGCTGTGGGTGCTGACGTTCCCCTATGAACAGCGCACGTTTACCACGTTCGGAGGTCTCGCAGATCACTCACCCTCGTGAGAAGTCCGCCAAGGCCCAAGGGAACGCAATCCCGATCCCAGCAGAACGCAGAACGCAGATCACGCAGAGCCAATTGCTAATCTTGGGACAGACTCTGCTCAGATCTGAGATCAAATGATTCCACCGTTTTTGGAACCCTTAGCCGCGATCTATCTCGTTTGACCCGACCCGTCTCAAAATTTAAATCATATAAAATGATACACCATGATGATCACACTTCACAGCCTCACCAGCACGACAATGTTGCCTCGGATCTCGTGCCCCGCGTCGGTCCGGACCGCCAAGTCAAGTCAAGTCAAGTGCCCCGCGTCGGTCCGGACCGCATGCGGACCGCCGTCTCCTCCAAGCTGAAGAGAGTGAGCTCCGTGGAATGCTGCGCCACCAGATGAGGGGATCCTCACGTGATCAGCTAATATGTGCAATCCCAACTCGTTTCACAGGAGGCAGCTCTCAAAGGAGAGGCGAGATCACACCGAGATGTACTCAGAGGTCCGTAGGGAGGGCAGGCACTCAGGAGAGGCGAGATCACACCGAGATGTACTCAGAGGTGATCTCCGCAGGGAGGGCAGGCAACAGAGAGAGGCAATCAGAGGTCATCAGAGAGGCGATCAGAGGTTCATCAGAGGGGCCATCGGTCTAGGCAATCCGACTCCTCGAAACACGCACCTGAGCCACGAGGTAGTGGACGTATTCCACGCAGTGTGCGACCCTCTCCGACGCCCTCTCGAGCCAGCCAGGCCCTTGCGGCGGCAAACCTCCGCGGACCTCGTCGAGGCGGCACGTCTCAGTTGAGAAGGCGAAGACGCCGCCCGAGGCCAAGGCGGCCACCGCGGCGGAGAAGAGCTCGGCGAGACCATGCAGATAGCAGATCACGTCGGCGGCGACGATCAGATCCGCAGAGCTCGCTTTCTGATCGCGTAGATACGCGACGCAGTCACCACAGGTGGGTACCGCATCGTACACGCCCTTGGACTCGGCGATCCTGATCATGCTGCTGCTGAGATCGCATCCGAACAAGTGGCCCGTGCAGTGCTTGCGGAGGAGCGCGCCGGCGAGACCCGTCCCGCACCCGAGATCCAAGCACGCGGTGGAGCTGAGCACTCCGTCCGACGCACCCGTGGATGCGACGAATGCAAGCAGCGCCCTCTCGAGCTGTGCAGGCGTTTCATACTGCAACGAGCCGAGCAAAAGGGGCTCGAAGTCCGCCGCGTGCCGGTCGAAGAGGGCGGAGACGTGCTCTCGGTAATGGCCGTCGAGCAGCGCCTCCGCAGTCATCGTCGGCCCCTGGTCGTCACGCTGGTCCAGTGAGCCCCTGGCCAAGAGTTCGCGACAGAGCCGTCCCGGCTCGACGAGATCCACGGAACCGCTAGTCGGCGCCGCCGAGCGCATGCTGCCGCCCTGCGGCGCGAAGAAAGGCCGCCCTGCTGTCGGTGTCGCGAGCGCGAGAGGCGGTGCGCAACCTATCGAGCAAGAGCGCGCTGGCTGACGGCGAGCCGCCCATGTACTTTGTGCATGCGACTAAAGCGGGCGAGGTGCCGCTCTTCGTCGAGAAGAGCAAATGGAACAAGTTGATCACGCGCTGCGAGCACTGCGCCGGCGACGTGCAGGCGCTCGCGACCGCGCTGAAGCAGGCGCTGGGCACGGGCGGTACGATGGATGGCAGCGCCATCATCATCCAGGGCGATCAGCGCGAGGCCCTGACGGCGTGGCTCCTCAGCCGCGGGCTCGTTCGCGGGCTGCGCTCAGACAAGCTCTCGGAGAAGCACGAAAAGGGGGACGCGCCGGAGGAGGTGGCGGCGCCGGTGCTGCGCGAGCGCAAGAAGCCGCGCTGGACGACGGGCGACAAGGCGGCCGCCGCGGCGCGTGCGAGCAACGAGCAAAGCGACGGGGATGGCGCCGACGAACCCGACGAACCCGACGAACCTGACGAACCCGACGACGGGGAGGGTGGCGCCGACAACGGTGCTCTCGAGGGCGGGGTCTCATCGCGGTTGCGCGAGGCCTCCTCTCGCCGCTCGCTCGCCGAGCTGCAAGACGACGACGTCGAGGCGCTCGTCTCGGTGGACAAACGATCGATCACCGACAAGAAGGGGTACAAGAAGTTCGTGCGTCTGATGAAGAGCTGGCCGTACTGGAGCTGTGAATATTCACAGCTACCCTGCCTCTGGCAACGCCACCAGGTGATGCCGCCGAGGGCCCCTGACGAAACCTCATGAGAGCCTCTGACGAAACCTCCTGATTGCCTCTGACGAAACCTCATGAGAGCCTCTGACGAAACCTCATGAGGCCGTTGACGAAACCTCATGGAGCCTCTGACGAAACCTCCTCATTGCCTCTGACAAAACCGCATGAGAGCCTCTGACGAATCCTCATGAGAGCATCTGACGAAACCTCCTGCGCGCCGCTGACGAAACCTCCTGAGTGCCTCTGACGAAACCTCTGCTGAGATGCGCCTACAGGTGCGCACGGATGGCATTCGGGAGCTCTGCGCGTCCGAGGACGACCTTCAGCGAGATCTGCGCATCCGAGGACGACCTTCAGCGAGACCGTTGAAGCCCAGGAGGCGCACGGAGGGATGTTCGACCTCGTGCTCGAGTGCGGCGGCGACGACTCCGTATTTCCAGGGTGCAGCCGCCGAGCTCTTAGAATCCGTCGCCGAACTCGACGCGGCCCACTCTCGTGGGGAGGGCAGCGTACGGAGCCCTTGGCAAGCCCAAGCCGTGCCGGCGCTCGCTGGCCGCGCCGGAGCCATACACTTGGCGAGCACATCCCATCCTTCCACCGTCGCCGACCATTCGCCCCCATGTGTCGCCGTGGAAACGGCCGCTGGTTCGAACGCGGCCGCACGCAAGGTGGGAAAGCGGCCGGTGCTAGTCCCCCTGGGGTCTGGCGGCATCGCGAGATGGGGCCAGTCGAACCCCATTTCCTTCCTTCGTATCCCCAAAGTCATTAAGTCAACCCTTTCATTAGAATCAATTGAACACGTTCCTTGGCGTAAACTTGGTCACGTTGGTAGAGATTGGCGGTTCATCAATAACTACACAAATGGCAGCCTGGTGAGCGCGACATCCCAAGATCACCGATCTGGGCAGCCTGGCTACCAATCCCGCATCTGACCACGACTCCCCCTCTCCCCCCCCCTCTCCCCAATTGCATGCGACAAGGGTTTTAAGACCAACAAACTCTCGCTCCACGTGTCTACTCCTCCTTCATTTCACGCGTGACGCCTCTCCTGTCAATGGTGGCCGCCCCATCGACCCGTCCCGACGAGCCGCTCGACCCGCCCGCCGTGTGCTGCGGTCGCGAGTTCCGCGTGCGACGCGCACTCGAAGCGCACGCGCGCAGCCACGGCGCGTGCGGCGAAGCTGGGTGCACCTTCGCCGGCAGCCGCGCCGTCCTTCGGCTGCACGCGTGGGAGGCGCACGGCATCGGCAGCGCGCCAAAGACGGCGCCCGTGCGTGGCGGCAGCACCTTGCACGACGAGCTGTGCGCCGGCCGGGCCGGCAACGAGTTCAAGATTGTCGACGAGCTGCCCGCGGAGGCGGTGCCTCTCGAGATGCGCTTCCCCGGCGCCGACATCGTGTGGATCCACGATGCGGCGGAAGCGGGCGCCCTTGGGCCGGCGGAGGACGGCGCGGACGATGAGTGGTCGCGCGAGGCCGACGGCCACTCGTCTGCAGTGCTGCCGTGGCCGGACGGCTGCCGCATCCTCATGATCGTCGGCGCGACGGGCAGCGGCAAGACGCGGCTGCTTCACTCGCTCGCCGGGTGCGCGGCCTCGCTCCGCAGCCGGCCGCGCTGGCCGTCGGGCCGCTCGATCCTCGACGGCCTGGGAGCCGACGGCGCCCACTGGCTCAGCGCCGTCGGGCTCGGCTCCGTGCCGCTCTGGCTGCAGCCCCACGCGGCGCTGTCGACCGGCGAAGCTTTTCGGTCCGAGCTCGCGTGGCGGCTGCAGTGGGCCGCGGCCAATGGGCAGCCGCTCGCCATGGACGCCTTCTGCGACCACCTCGACTCGCTCTCGGCCGCGTGCTGCGCCGCCTCGCTCTCGCGCCACTTGCGCCACGAGGGCTCCGGCACGCACGCCGTGCTCGCGTGCTCCCACGCGCGCCTCGTGCACTGGCTACGACCCGACGCGCTCATCGTGTGCCGCGGGGCGCACGCGCCGCCCGTGCTGCTGCGCCTCGAGGCGGCGGGCGTGCCTTGGCCGCTGCGGATCGCGGTGGACGAGCGCGCGGCGCCTTGTGCGCCAGGCGCCGGCGAGGGCCGGGAGGCGGCGGAGGCGGCGGAGGCGGCGGGGGCGCAGGGGGCGCAGGGGGCGCAAGGGGCTTGCAGCCAGCATGTGCCGCCGCCGCCGCCGCCGCCATCGGTGGAGCCCACGACAGCGCCACCGCCCACGACAGCGCCACCACCCTTGCCGCCGCAGCCTGCGAGCGCGGCGCGCACCACCCCGCCGTTGCCAGCGCCGCCATCGCACCTCCCCCCATCGCACCTCCCCCCATCGCACCTCCCGCCATCGCACCTCCCCCCATCGCACCTCCCCCCATCGCACCTCCCCCGCGGCGGCGAGCTCTTCCTCGCGAGCCTCCGCCGGTGTGGCCTACGGGTGCTCTCCCAGCGCTGCTACGACGACGCGCCTCCCTTCCAGGTGATGAGCACTGATGACTTCTGAGTAGTACCCCTGAGTGCCTTTGATGGTCTCTGATGCCCTCTGCCACGACGTCACGCCTCCCGCTCAGCACGACGCGTGCGCGCCGCCGCCGCGGGGCGGGCGCGTGCTCGCGGCGCACGTCGAGGCGACCGAGGCGACGCGCATCGTCGAGACCTTCTTCGACCTGCCGAGCGACGGCACCTGCGCGCGCCGGCTGCCGCCCTTCCCGAGCCGCGACGCGCTCGGCCCCTTCCGCCTTGGTGTGCTGACCGGCCCGTCGGGCGCGGCCAAGTCCGCACTGCTCGCTGCCCAATTCGGTCGAGCCGCCCTCGACGGGAGCGCCGTCTTGAGCGCCGCCTGGCGGCGCGCTCGCCGACTGAGCGACGCCTTTGGCAGCTCCGAGCAAGCGGCGCGCTGCCTGCGTGCGGTGGCCGCGCCGCTGCCGTCGGCGCTCGCGTGGCGGTACGGCGCGTGCTCGAGCGGCGAGCGTGCCCAGGCGCTGCTGGCCTTGGAGATCGGCGCGGCCGAGCCGGCCAAAGGGGACGGGGACGAGGCGGGGGACGACGAGCGATCAGGCGCGCGGCTCGCCCTCTTTGACGAGTTTGGCTCCGCGTGGGATGGCGACACGACGCTGCGCATCAGCCGCGCGCTCAGCGGCGCGCTGCGGGCCTCGACCGCTCAAGCTCAGCCCGGCGGCTCCGGCGGCGCCGTCGTGGGCGCTGGTGGGGCGGCTGCGCGGCCGTCGCTGCTGCGATGCGCCGGGGTGGTGCTCGCGGGCTGCCACATTGAGCACGTGGCGCGCGGTGCCCTCGAGCCCGATTGGATCTTTGAGGCGGGCTCGGCCACGTGCTTCTGGCTCCAGCCGACGGCAGCTACACGGGCGGAGGGCGCTGAGGCGGAGGGCGCCGAAACCGAGGCGGAGGCGACGAGGGACGTGGAGAAGGCGGCAGCGGGCGCGGCAGCGGGCGCGACGGCTCACGAGGCGATGGACGAGGCGATGGACGAGGCGACGGCTCACGAGGCGACGGCTCACGAGGCGATGGCTCACGAGGCGATGGGCTTGCGTGGTTGGCTAGCGCTGGCGGCCGCGCGAGCGTCACTCGCCGCCAATCCCTCCGACGACAACAAAGGCAATCAAGAGGCAATCGAGAGGCAATCAAAGGTCATCAGCGACCCTCTCGCCGCCAAACCCTCCGCCGCCGGCGCCAGCACCGGCGCCACCGGCCTCGTCGACGGCGGCAGCGTGCGCCTCCCCTTTCCACAGCTCGCCCTGCGGCTACGCCCATGCGCACCCGCCGAGTGGCAGCGCTTCCACAGCTACCACTACAAGACGGCGCAGCTCTCAACGGTCGCATCGACCTGCCTGCTCGAGGCGCGCGTGGCGCTCGGCGGGAGGGCGGAGGCGGCGGTGACACGGGCGGGAACCGCGGCGGCGGACGCGGAGGACGCTCACCACGACGCCGAGGCGGTGGCTCGCGACGCGGAGGACGCTCGCCACGACGCGGAGGACGAGGCGAGCGTGTACGTGCCCGCGGGGTTCGTGGCGACCATCCCTCACTCAGGCAAGCCGTTGCGAGCGTCGCTGATGACCATTGATTGCCTCTTTGATTGGCGACCATCCCTCACTCAGGCAAGCCGTTGCGAGCGTCGCTGATGACC
>ENA-UOXG01000861-UOXG01000861.1-mixed-culture-metagenome-genome-assembly--contig:-NODE-861-length-20490-cov-60.075899_pt1 | contig 20490 bp, 15 predicted proteins | sample MGYA00238159_ERZ761634 | MGnify/ENA primary metagenome ERZ761634 (study PRJEB28908, sample SAMN08776845) | mixed culture metagenome | isolation source: Freshwater growth medium | place: USA... | reverse complement strand
ATTGACGCGCTTGGTCAGTGTGATCAAAGAGGTTTCCGTTAGTCTTTCACGAACTCTCGCGCGTGAGCCAATTTTCTTGTGCAAAATCGGAATGCGGGCGGCTACCGGACAAGAAGACGCGACACCTCCAGGGCGCTCTCCGAGTCTCCGAAGGGCCGGAACCGCGTCGCTCGATGTTTTCGATGCGGCGCTTGACGTTGTCGATGCGGAGTTGGACAAGGTGCGAGCCAGCACTTACTGGCGGGCAGTATGCCGGAAAACGCGGCCACCAGTAGTCACGCTCCTCACGATCGCGGTGTGCGTCATCGTTTTCTACCTCTCGCGCGAGGGTAGCTATGTGCTCTGTGCATCTGACCGCCAACTCTGCGTAGACCAGACATCGATGCAGTACATACCAGGGGCCGGGCATGAGTGGTACCGCAGCCTCTCGGCCACATTTGCACACGTGTCGGAACAGCACTTGGTCATGAACATCGCGATGCTCCTGGTGATTGGATCCTTTTTTGAGGTGACCGAAGGCATCGTGCACATGCTTTGCGTCGTGTGGGGCGCATCCACGATCGGCTTTGCCTTCCACGGCATTTTCAACCGCAATCCGGTGAGAGGCGCGTCCGCCGCCATCTATGGCGTCTTATTCGCGCAGGCCTCCCTCCTTGTGCTCAACTGGAACGAGATGCCATGGCGGCGCCTGCGCCTGTTCTTGCTCGTCACACTCGCGGCTGTGGATATCGCCGTCTTTTATATGGACAAAGCTGAGCTTGTCTCTTACGAAGCGCACGGCTTCGGGGCCGCCGCTGGCGTGTCCATCGCGCTCGTGCTAGGCCGGAACGTGCGCCTGCACGCGTGGGAGGCCCGTATCTCATGGGCGGCCTCCTTACAGTACATGATGCTCTCCGTCTCCGTACTGGTCGGAGGGCAGCTCGAGGCAGGGTTGCTCGCATTCGTTGTCGCACCGGTGCTCCTCGTGTACTGCGTCATCCTGACCATGCGTGCGCGGCAGCAAACCGGCGGCACGAGCACCGCCAGCAACTCCTCATCGGCTGTGAGGACTGTGAATTCGGTGAACCCGACTGTGAACTCCTCCCCGGCTTTGAGACCACCGGACTTGCCTCCCGTCACGCTGCGTCAAGGAAGCCACTCGGTTGCCTTCCAGCAGCAAAGCGCATCGCCCTTGAGCCACGGTCCGTGCACTACGCGTTCGCCACTGAGTGACCGCTCATATCGAGAGCCCTTCGACCCAGCACTCTGCAGCTTGGGGACCGCTTCCTGCTCGTCCGAGCCGGCAGCAGCAGCGGAGCCGGCGGCAGCGAAGCCGCCGGCGATGCTCACCGCGTGCCAATCACGGGTTCAACCACAGGTCCAGCGAAGCATCGAAATGGGCGACTTGGACCAACTGGCCCGAGGCCGTTCCGATGGCGACGCGCGGGGCGTGGGGATCAGTCAGTTCACTGAGCCAGGCAGGCAACGAGTCGTGGTGAGAAAGGCAACGGGGCTTGTCGTCCAGCAGCATATTTAGTCGAGAGGGTCGCTGCCTCGCTCCACTGTCTCGCGGCCGCGGCCTCATAATTGATTGTGACTATTTAGATTGCGTTGTATTTGAACTTGTCACTCAGCCTTTGAAATATTGTATTTCATAGTATTTCACTGTTATACAACCCCCTGGCGAAGAGGAGCGCGACGTAACTATTACAAACCCCGCGACGCGTCGTACGGTACGACGTAGACCTCTCTCGAGGCCGGCCCACCGGCCCGCGGCGCCGTACGGTCATTCTGTCGTTCTATGCTTCTATATAATCGTTCTATATCTTCTATCTGCCCATGCATGCCGGCAGAGTCTGGACTCTTGTCACAGAGCTTTCTGCAGGGCTCATGGTTTAACATTGAGACACTTTTTTGCGTTAAGTATCAAGTGTTGAGACACCAAAACAGGTGTTGAGACACCAAGTGATGAGACAGGAAAACAGGTGTTGAGACAGGTGTTGAGAAAGGTGTAGATGTTGCCGCCGTCATCATCTACAGTTCAAACGCCGAATCGGGGCCAAAAATAACGGACGGTCGTCAAGTGCGGATATTCTTTGTTTGCTTTTTATCCCCTCAACAATCTCGGACATTTTTTCAGTTCCGCTTATAGTTGTCTTGGGCGTCAAAGTTCCCACGAAGCGGGTCTTTTGACTGCCCGCCTCTCTCTGATGTCGGCATCGTCGCAGATCATGTCGCGGCTTGTGTGGGACCTACAAGATCTTCTATGCAGAAGAGGAGACGGAGGAGATGGTGCTCGAGCAGTGGGAGGACCTGAAGGCGGAGATCAACGTGCCGACGCTGCGCACGCTCACCTTTCATCAGCTGTGGGCAAACATGCTCGTACAGTACGCGGACGAGTATGCGCTGGTGCTGCGCCTCGTTGTCATTTCGCTGCTCATCCCCGCTGACACGTCGGAGTGCGAGCGCATCTTCTCGCTCATGAACGACCTCAAGACTGCCGAGCGGAACTCGATGGGCCAGCAGAACCTCAAGAACCTGATGCTGTGGCACATCATGGGCTACAAGACGGACGCGGAGGGCAAAAAGGTCAAGATGCCGTGCTGTGACGTGCCGGTGATGGCCATCCTCAAGGAGTTCCGCTCGATGGCATTCGAGAATGGAGGCACGCTCGGCCGCAAGGCCCACCGGGCGGCGGCGGTGCCAAAGTACGAGTATGAGAAGCACCGTGCACCTGTGAAGGCGGCCACCTCGGCCGCCTCCTCTGCCGCAGACGAATGAGGAATGGGGTGCTGGCAGAGGAGCGTGACTTGGAGAGAGCGGGCGGGCATGACATGGTTCATGGAGGACGGGCGCGTTGCGACCGGCGAGTGGCAAATCAGAGTCGCTGAGCATGAATCGCAATTGATGTATCGGGCGCGTGTTTTAGAGGTGTTGAGACGGGCTTACTTAGAGGTGTTGAGACAAGCTGTCTCAACAGCTCCTGAAACAGGTGTTGAGACAGGCTAACACTTCCTGAGCTTAAGTGTTAATACAAACGTCTCAACAGTGTCTCAACGTTAAACCATGAGCTCTGTACTCTGCACACGCAGGTCGAGGGCTTTGACGGCCTCCCGACCATTGGTTCGCTGGGGTTTGACTGCTGGTGGCTCTGGATGTCGGGAGTACTCGTGGCTTTCGATATCGCTGTACAGGCAGGTGGCATGTTTTGCCATGGCGCCGAGTGCCGGGTGGCCAGTTGGTGGCCAGGGCGAGTGCGACGTTTGTGCGACACGGGCTCGCTTCGACCCGAAAGCGTCTAGTTTTCAACCCAAAAAGGCAAAGACCGTTGGGGGTTGTGAGTTGCATGCATCAGTGAGCGTGGATCATTTGCCTACGACACCTCGTCCTCCCGTAACACGTACAGCGGCTTGATCTGCCGATACAGTACAGTGCGCCGCACGATGCCCGAGTCGAGCTGGACATGATAGAATCCCGAGCGCTCGTCGTAGCTGACAATGGCGCCGTTCTTATCGTCGTCGCTCGAGCTGTTGAGCATCGCCGGGATGCGCACGCGCCGGCCCACGTAGAAGCCCTGCCAACGGCCATCGACCCGCTCGCTCGGTCCCACCCACTGCTGGCTCGTCTCATAGGGCGTCAGGTACGACTCCTCGACAAGGTGCTTGAGGACCCCGCGCCCGACGTCGACCGTGTACGTCTCGAGCACCTCGTCGTACTCCACCACGCACGCCATGCTGCGCCGCCCGTCGCTCCGTTCGACCAGCACGCGATCTCCCACATAGTGGGCACCCGCAGCCGGGGCCACTGGCGGCTCGTCATCGCCCGCGTCGTCGTCGACGCCCTCGGCCTCGTCGTCGGGCGAGAGCTCGCGCACATGCTCGGGCCGCACGTGCACGTCGGCGCCGATGCCCCCGAGGCTGAGCAGAAGACGGTCTCGGTCGGCGCGGTACAAGCGCACCGTGCCACGTCGGCCGTTGAGGATGGCCTTGGCCACGAGACCACACAGCTCGACGCGCCGGCCGACGAGCCGCGCTGCAGAATACTGCTGCGGTTGAGGCTCCTCCTCTGGCGGCTCTTCTGGCGCTTCCTCCGACACCGCGACCTCTATTTCGTCTCCAGGTGCACAGCCCTTGGGCACACAGACGGAGAATACGCTGCCGTCAGCCACCACCGAAAATTCGTCGCCTTCGAAGCAGCCGTCCGGCACGATGACTGCGACGGTGGACGGCGGAGCGCTGCTCGACGTATACGAAGGCTGCACTTCGCTGGGAATGTCCACGTCAAGCAAAGCTCCACCATGCACGCCATCTGGGATGACTATTGTGAACTCGTCGTTACCGACGGTGATGGTCATGGCGTCGCCAGGGTGGAGGCCGGCAGGGACTTCGACGATGATGGTGGACGACGGCGCGCTGTGCAGGCTTGTCAAGCTGTCGCTCGACACGGCGCGCACGCGACGCATGCCGAACGTATGCGCGCGACCGCGACGCCGCCCGCTCGAAGCCCGCCGCCCCCTCCGCAGAGGCGGCCATTCACACGCACTTCGCGGCGAGATTTTTTGCCGAACACGGTTTCATGAGCGGCACACCACGGGATACCCACTTCCTGCGTGGGGTGGGTCACGTCCATGGACTGTGATGGTGGGAAACTGCACTTTCGCGAAATACTTTTATGCGAGCGCGATTACAGGGCCTGAGGACGCCGGCTGAGCCGACGACGCCGCCCTGGCGCGGAACGACCGTGAGTGCGGAGGATGAGCCGCTGCTGCTCACGCTCCAGTCTGCGGTCAAGGCGCTGCTGCAAACCGCGCAGCATCTGAGCATGCTCACTGAGAACGCTTCCGAGGTGGAGGTCTTTTGCAACACGCTCGAGCCCGTGCTGCTGCACAAGTTCAAGTCGCGGCAATTCGGCATTTTCACGGTGCACCCGTGGGCGCTCGTCGAGCACTCGGAGCACAGAGGCGACGCCGAGGCCGAGGCGGTGCGCCTCGCGCGCTCGGTGGGCTCGTCGGACGCTGCGCGGCTGCGAGCGTGGATCTACGTGCAGCTCAACCAGCGCAGCCTGCGCCAGACGCTGAGCGAGCTGCTCGACGACCAGGCGATCCGTGGCATGTTCTTCACCGAGCCTGCGCTTCTCAACCGCCTCGAGTGCCGTCAGCTCCTCTCGGACCTGCTACGTCCTCTTGCCGGCCTGTCCTTCCGGCTCGGCGTGGCCGCGGGCCTCGCGTCCGTCGCCGTCGTGGGTGACGACGACTTCCAAGCCCTTCGCGACGACGCCGCGGACGAGACGCCCGGTTATCGCGAGGTCACCGAGTTTGACCATGCGCCGCCGACGACGCTGCTCCCCCCCTTCTCACCCGCCGCCGCCGCCGCCGCCCCGGCACGCACGGTCGAGGCCGCGCCCACTCTGGCGGAGGCGTCCGCGACGGCGCCTGCTGCATCTAAGTCCACACCGGAGCGTGCGACTGCCCTTGGCGACGCTTCGATGTCATCCTCTGCCGTCTTACCGGCCGCGGCGTGTGCGACGAGCGACGCGTCGGCCGCGGCCAACGACGACGCGTCACACCTTCCTAATTTGGTCTCGTCCTCGTCGGCAGTCTCGGCGGCGGTTTCAGGAGAGGCGAGTCCGGCCACGGTCGCTACCAGTGCCATCCCCGCCGCAGACGACGCTGACAGCAGCGCCGCCGCGCCTGCTGTGCCGCCCGTCGCCGCGCTCTCCGCCAACGCAACTGCTTCCGCACCTTCTGCCGCCGCCTCCACCGTCGCCGCCTCCACCGTCGCCGCCTCCACCGTCGCCGCCCCCACCGTCGCCGCCGCCACCTCCACCGCCCCCGGCGCCTCAGCCGACTTCGGCGACGGCGCTGTCGTAGGCACCGGCAGCGCCAAGCCTGCTGCTGCTCCCTCTGCCGCTCCCTCGATGCCGTCGCGTCCAAGGCTGGGCCTGGGCAGCACCAGCATCGATGCGATGATGGAAGCCATCTCTCGTCCGCCCATCAACGCCCTCTCGTTCCCCGGTTCGAAACCCAGCCCTTTTGCCGTGTCGGCTCCAGTGAGGGAAGCCGCCGCCGAACGTGCCGCCGCCGCCGCCACCGCCATAGGCGCCGGCGCATCCGCCTTTGGCGCGGGCGCCGCCGCCGCCGCCGCCGCCGCCGCCGCCGCCGCCGCCGCCGCCCTCGAACGCGGCCGGTCGTCTGGCGACTCGGCGAGCGCTACCAGTGCCGGTGCTGCTGCCCCTGTGGATCCCAGCTTCACCAACGGCGCGGCGCTGAACGCACGTAACGCCGTTGAGGCGGGCGGGTTTACTCCGGCCATCACGCGGTGCGTCGCCAGGCGATCGTGTACTGACCGATCCAGGAGATCAATAGCTCCGATCACGGCGGCCGCGCCGCCCAGCCCTGCCTTGCTCCTCGACCCCGCGTCTGACCCGTGGGCGGCGGCGGTCATGGCGGCGTCACGAGGCGGCGCCGATGCCAAAAAGGCCGCGGCCGCCGCCGCCGCTGCCGCCGCCGCGACCCAAATTAGGAAGGCGGACGATGCGGAAAGTGGGAAAACGTCGTCGTCATCGACGGCGGCAGCAGCGGCGGCCGCGGCGGCCGCGGCCGCGGCCGCCTCGCCCGACTACTTCGACGCGGCGTCTCGACGATCGAGTGCGGGCTTGCCTAAGAAGGACGAGAGGACGAGTAGTAGCAGTATGTCGGAGGACGAGAGTGCCCCGTGGCCCTTGGACATGGTCGCAGCGACTGTGGCGGCCCTGGAGGCGGCGGCACTGGAGGCTTCTCCTCCCGCTGGCACTCCGAGGCACTCCGAGGCACTCCGAGGCACTCAGTGGCCATCAGAGGCCTCTCCTCCCGTCGGACGCACTGCCATCCCGACGAGCAGCCTCGGCTTTGGTGGCGGCGAGGACGCCGGCGGCGGCGGCACGGCAGTGTCCTCCCGTGACTCTAGTGGGGTGGGCAGCTCCTCCTTCGCTTCCCCATCGTATGCTGGCTTGAGTCCTTGGGACCAACCCTTATTAGGAAATCCCGGGGAACGAGCCGGCCCTCCATGTGCCCATGACGGCGCCCGACATGCGCCCACGACGGCGCTCACGGAGCGAGTCGGCTCCTTTAGCGATGCGAACGCTACCGCCGCCGGCGATCCAACGGCCGCGGCATCCATATTAGGCAAGCCCACGTCATACGACGGCGCTCGGGACGGCGCGGTGGGCCGTGAGCCTCTCGGTCCGTCTGCGGCTGGCAGCAGCAGCAGCGGCGGCAGCGGCAGCGGCCGTGGCGGTGGTGGTGGGCCGCTCGACGCCCTCTGCGACGCCCTCGCTGGACTGGGCAGCGAGGGGAACCATGCCGCTCAGCTCAGCGCCGTTGGCAGCGAAGGCATGGCCATTGCGCTCCGCGATGGCGCTCCATATGGCGCTCAGGATGGCGCTCAACACGTCACTCAGCATGGCGCCCGGGACGGCGCGACTCCGACCGGCGCGAGCGACGCGTTGTCATGGGCGGCTGGCCTCGCCTCGGCCCTGGCGGAGTTGGATGCGGAGGGGCACTTGCCTAATAAGGATGCTGATGGGCGCTTACCTAATAAGGACCCAGCGGACGGGCTGTCGGCGGCGACTGGTACAGCCGAGGCGGCATCGCCGTCAGTGGGTTGGGGCGCGGTGCCTGCTGCATCAACGGCAACAGCCCCTTCCTTGGCCTCGCAGCTGGTCGGTACCCATAGCGCCGTCGTGGGCACCAACGCGCCCGCAGCCGTCGCCGCCTTCGCCGAGGGCCCAGCTGGTGCCGTTCAGACCACCCCTCTGGGCACCGCCGCCGCCGCCCTCAGCGGCGCGTCGGCGCTTGCGGCCGGCTCGAGCGCGTATGACGTTGGCGCCGCCGCTGCTGAAGCTGACGAGGGCGCACCCACCAACCCAGCTCTGGGCGTCGGGGAAGGTCAGCTGGCCTCAGCCCCAGCGAGCCTCCCCCTTCTCGAGGACGCGCCGGTAGACGCTCAGGACGACGCGCTCCGGGACTTTCTCCGATCTCGTCAACTTCGAGCTCCACGGGCCGAGGAGGAGCTCGGCAACCCCTTATTAGGCACTACCTTGTTAGGCAATCCCTTATTAGGCAACCCTCAGCTGCCACGTCCCAGGCTCGGCGGCGCCGTGGATGGGATCCTCGAGGCGCTCTCCTCCCCCATCAACGGCGGCTCGAGCCAAAACGCGCCGATCTCGGCCTCGGTCGTCTCCAACTACTTCGGGGGCAAGGGCAGCCCAGGCGCGAGTGATGCCACCGAGGGCTCTTGGACCCGTGGCATCATCACCACCAGCAGCGAGATCGCCCAGCTTGCAGTGCGCCTCGTCGAGATCATGGGCACCGAGAGGCGCGAGAACACCGAATCCGCCGACAGCTCCGATGAGAAGAGACGAAGCAGCCAAGGTTCCAAGGGCCAACACACCGTCTACCAGCTGCGTGCGCGCGTGGGGCCGTTTGAGAGCACCACCTTCCGCCGCTTCTCCGAGTTCCTCGAGCTGCATCAGGTCCGGCCTCTGATTGCCCTCTGATTGCCCTCGGACTGATCTCGGACTGATCTCGGATCGGCCTCGGATTGCCCAAAGAGCGCCGTACTGAGCACTCCCTCGCGTTCCTCGAGCTGCACCAGGCGCTTCAGAAGGTGTGGACCAAGGAGAAGCAGAATAAGCCGGCCCTGCTCACGATCACGCCCACGGCCAAAAAGTTGATGGAGTCGAAGCTCTCGGTGCGCTCTCTCATTTCCAATGGCAAGCAGGTCGACATTCGCTCGGCGTTGCTCCAAAAGTACTGCGCGGAGCTTTGTGCCTCGGAAGAGCTGGCTCGCTATGAGACGGTCACCAGCTTCTTCTGGCCGTCGGGTGCGAGGGGCTCTGGGCAGGTGATTGCGCCCGACGGCTCGACGACGTTGCATTGACCTGAGGCTAAGCCTCTGCCTCTGGCGTGGAGTTTTGCTCGGCAGAGGGCAGTCATCGCTCTGCCGCATACGTTACGAGGGTCCGCATCGGACGCACCGAACCACCGTCTTGGGTGAAAACTGTCTACTGTGGCGGGCGGTGCGTGACTCTGACTGTATGTATGTCGAGCACAGCATAGACGTCCATACAAGTGTCAAGTCTGAAACGCGAACTTTATATAACCTGTCTTGAGTTCACACAGTGGCGAGTGAAGTGGTCCCTACGTCCGTTAGCGTGCGACGGACCCACGCGTTTGCCATTATTGAGCGCCAAGGAGTCACACCGGCAGACCGCTGTCCGAGAGCTCGGAGCGGGGCGGCGCGCGCGGTCACGTGAAGGGTACGTTTACGTGAAGGGCCGCGCGCACTTGACTCCAGACGTGGCGCATGGGCCGCGGAGTCAAGGGAGCGCCTCGCTCGGCCGCCGTTGACGAACTAACGACAGCTCGAGGGCTCTGCGCCGTTGACCTGTGGGGAAAGGACAGCTTGGCTTACGAGTAGATCTCATTCGACTTGAAGAACGTGTACGAGAGCGTCATCGTATCGAGACGCTTCATCTTACGGTCCTTGAGGAACTCAGGGTCGATGTAGAAGAAGACGGGCATGTCGACGGTCTCGCCCGGGAGCAGCCGCTGCTCGTCGAAGCAGAAGCACTGGATCTTGTTGAAGTACGCGCCGGCCTCGTTGGGTATCACGTTGTACGTGGCGACCGCGATGATCGGCTCGGTTGAGTGGTTGGTGGCCTCGAAGAAGGCGAGGGCCGTCTGGCCGGCGAGCACGGTCACGTGCTTCTGCACAGGCTTGAAGCTCCACGGCAGCTGCTGCGACACGTCCGTGTTGAACGTCACACGCAGGGGCCGGTTGCCTGGAAGCGTAGCCGGGTCAGCGGGCAAGTCATAGCCCTCATCCTCGCCGCCGCCCTTGTGCCGCTTCGTCGTGCCGCCGAAGCCTGTGGTCTGACAGAAAATGCGGTACAGAGGCACGGACGCATAGGCCAGCCCGAGCGTCCCCATCGCGACCGCGAGCATCGCTGCGCCGAGCGAGTACGGGTCCACGGTGGCGTTGGCGCGAGAGCCTCGCGCACCAGCGCCGCCTTTGCTGCTGTCGCTGCCGCCGCCGGCACTGCCGTGTGGCGCGCTGCTGCTCGCGCCGCCGCCGCTCGCATTGCTCGCTGCGCGCTGCGGCTGCGGCTGCAGAAGCGGCCGGCCCAGAGATGTGCCGCAGCAGCTGGGCCTTGGACTGGTTCGACGGCATGCCATCAATTGAGAGGTGAGCGAGATGGCGCGCGGGGAGACGCGCGGCAGCACCGCCGATCGTGCGGAGGGAAGCTGCCGGAACGTCGCACGCCGCGCGACAAACATGATGGACGTGTGCGTCTTCACGAAGCAGATCGCCGCCCGCTTGCCTTCTTGAGGAATTTCATATCAACAATTTTCCAATGGCACGGCGGTCGGTGAAAAATTATCCATCAGCAAACACACCTCCTGTTTACTGAATCTCAAGATCAGAGATCCAAGGCAACGATCGAACAATTTTTTTCCATGAAGAAACAAGCTGTGCCCAGGGACCCCGGAAGAAGCGCGCGCGCAGCGCGCCAGCGCGCGAGCGTGTGGGAGGCTTGCGCTTGGTCCGGCTCGTATCACAGTTGATTTGACGTGACTTGACTTCACTGTGAATATCCAAAGGGAATTCCGCAAAGATCCAACGCACGGATCCAAATTCGCGAGACCTTTTTGCCGCGGCACCTCAGTCGGGCCATGTCCAAAAAATACCGACGCTCCAACACTCTGCTGCCATCACCGGTTGATGCCCCGTTCAGGCTGGCCGTCGTGCAGTTCACCGTCCCGGACGCCAAGAACGGCGGCTCGGACAAGGGCCCCGATGGCAACCGAGTGGACTCGATCCCGATCGCCAACGGCGTGATCCACGCCGGTGGTGCGTGCGATCTGCTCAAGTTCGATAGTAGCATCGGCGATGCGGATGCGTGCGTCGCCGCCTTTGACTTTGTGGCGTGCAATTACGATGCGCTCATCGTGCGCATCAACCCGGGCCAGCTCTCGCAGGGCACCCCGGTGGGCACCCAGGCGGCCTTCGACGCATTGATGAACTATTACATTTCGAGGGGCAAGCTCATCTGGTCATCGCCCAAGATCCAGACGCAGATGGGCGCCAAGGACGCGCTCGTTCACATCAGCAAGCTCAACTGTGGCCTCGAGGACACGTACGCGTACTACACCGAGGAGGAGCTCATCGTCGGCTTCAAGAAGACGTGCGCCTTCCAGCCGCGCGTGCTCAAGCAGAACCGCGGCTCGGCCGGCGAGGGCATCTGGCTCTGCTGGCTGTGGGACAAGGAGTCGAACACCAAGATCGAGATCTACCCGTCCAAGTCGTTCGGCGAGTCCTCGCTCGATGACGACTCCTACCTCAAGCTGATGGAGATGAACGACAACCACGTCGAGTACCACACCGTCAAGGAGTTCATGATCTTCTGCATCGAGGGTCCGACTGGCGAAGGCGCGGGCGAGTGGAAGTCGACCTTCCCGGGCCAGTACCTCAAGGGCGGCAAGGCGGCGCACGGCCAGCTCGTCGACCAGCGCCTGCTCCCGCGCATCGACGAGGGCGAGGTGCGCATCCTGATGGCGGGCGACACGTGCCAGATGGCCATCCACAAGAAGCCGATGGGCGGCGGCCTCTCGGCCGTCGGCGGCATGTCGGACTACACGTACTACAGGCCCACCGACAAGAAGTACCAGAACCTCATCCAGAAGCTGTACGCTGACATCCCGACGCTTCTGCCGTCGCTCCACCTCGAGGGCGAGCCGCTGCCGCTCCTGTGGACGTGCGACTACATCCCCAAGAACCCCGATGACTGGGCCGATGGCCCGTACGCTCGCAACTGCCCCGACGAGAAGACCGAGTACACCGTGGGCGAGTTCAACTGCTCGTGCGTCGGCATCTCCAAGTTCCAGGCCGTGTGCGGCGGCGAGAAGACGCTCGCCGACGTGCCCGACGCGGACTACTTCGACGCGTGCGAGCTGACCGACTTGATGGGCATCAAGGCAATCGAGATGCTCGTGAAGGCGAAGGAGGATCGCGCGGCGAAGATGTTGGCGGAGGCCGTTGGGTGCGGCTGCTGGGTGGGGCCGAAGGGCAATCCTCTGATGAAGGTGGAGGTTACGGAGAACGGCTGCACGTGCGCGGTCCAATAAAGAGGTGGTACCCACGACGCGACAGTGGCCAACCTGAGATCCCGGGCGACTGGCCCCGCGCCCTGCGAGCGGCCTCCGGCCGGCCCGGCCCGGGTCGGGTCGGGTCGGGTTGCATCGCGGACAAGAATGCGCGGCATCTCTGAGAAAAATGACTAAATATCGGATCGCGTGGTTCGGTCATCGGTAAGAGCTCCCGAACGTAAGTAAAAAAGATGTAAGCCGTCTAGGGTTAAGGGCCAGATCATGGGTAAGTCGTATACACGTATTCCTCGATTGGTTCGTGCTGAGTTACTATCCACCGTTGAATCAGTGACGGTCGGTACTACGCGACGCGGAGTCCGGAGACCGCACTGACCACTGTGCCGTCGCGGCGTAACGACGTTTTGAGTGCGGCTGCCGGTGTGTAGTGACCAGGTGTCGAGCGTATACAAGAGTTTAAGCGGGGCGGAGCCGGTACTCGAGAGGGGTAGCTGGCAGGCTCGGCCGCCCGTTGTCCCCCCAAGGCTCGGCGGCCAGGAGCGCGGGTCGCGCCATCGCCGCTCGAGGGGCAGCACCGGCAAGCGGATTGCCTTCGTCGCCAAGGTGGTGCGCGCTGGGGTGAGCGCCGCTCATCGAACGCTCGTGCGCCCGCGCTGTGGTGAGCGCGGTGGTGGCGGTGGCGGCGGCAGCGCGAGGGTGGCTGTGCCCGAAGCGCCCGCCGTGCGCCGTCGCGCGGATGGTCGGCGCGTGAAGCAGCGGCTCTGAGTGTGAAGAGTGCAGAGATGCTCTCAGCTCCGAAGCCGTCTGCTCCCCCGTGCAGGAGCCGCGCAGGACGCCGTGTTGGGCGTCGAGGTGCCGCCTTGGGGTGCCCGGAGGCGCTGAGACCACTCCGTGCTCGTCCGACTGCTGCGACGACAGCGCAGCAGTTCCACCGACGCCCGCGACAGCGCCTGAGCTTCGCCGCTTGCCGCTGAGCCGGAGACCCGCATGCCGGGGCGAGCGCTGCGAGGAGTGCGGAGAGAGCGCCGTGGCGAGCGCTGTGGCGGCTGCCTGCCGTGCCTCCTCGTTTAGCTCGACGTAACCGCCCTCGTCCTCATCTGCCATCAGCCAGGATTGCGCCTGCGAGAACATGCGCCGTCGCAGCCGCTCCATCTGCCGTTGACGCTCGAGGGCACGCGAGCTCTCGCGCCTTACTCGAGCCTCCGGCGGCGGCGGCATCACCGGCACGTACATTGCCCGTCCGAACCGCTCGTGTGTGCTCCGGACGGGCGCAAGCCGATCCTGCGCCAAGGCGCCAAGGTAGCGCTGCCCGGGCGTGAGCCCGTCCAAAGAAGCCGGCGGCCGCAGCTGCTCGGCACTCGCCGACGCTGGGATGGACGCTGAGATCGCCCGCAGGCGCGGACCCACGTCGCTTGTCAAGTCCAGAGGCGCCGTGCCAATGAGGGCACGCCGGGGCGGCGAGGTGCCACTGCCGCCGCTCGCCCCCGAGCCGGCGCCACGGCTCGGCGCGCCGCGTGCCATGCCGCCCGTGAAGGCCTTCTCGCTCTCTGCCCTCAGCATGGTCCGAGGTGAGCTCATAGGAAACGTCGCGATGGCGGCGAGGCGGCGCGCCGATGGCACGTGGACGTGATACACCTTGGGCGGCGTGGCCGGCGGCGGCGGGCGCAAGGGGCCGCGCTCGACAGCGTGCGCGCCGCCATACACCTTGCGCTTGTGCCTCGGCGCCCGCATGACCGCCGCTGCCTCGGTCTCGAGCGAACCGAGCTGCTCGTCGAGCTGCAAGGTGATGCGCCCAAGCATGCTTGGGGGCGCGACACCGGGCGGTGCGGTTCGTACCGCCTCGGCGACCGACTTCTGAAAAGCCTTCACACCCGCGACCGAGGACGTGGTGATCTCGGTCAGCACCGTCGCCGCGCTCAGGCCGCGGGCCACGAGGCTTGTGATTTCATCGGCGGAGGCACTGCCGTTGGGAAGCGCCGCCGCTGGCTGCGCGGCTGTTACCAAACGTGATGACACGGCGACGGCGGCAACGGGGGCTGGGAATGACATCGGGTTCCAATCCCGAGGGCCACTACTCCATGGACCGGCAGCGGTCAGCATTCGCGCACTCGACATACGAACCCGCGGCGCTCGTGTTGGTTGACGCAGTCGACGCGGACGGGAGCGACAACTCGAAACTGCATGGCGGAACCCTGCGAGGTGTTCACAGTTCAGTTCAAGTTCTGAAATGTTTAGTGTGTTCAAGTTCAGAACTTCGAAGACAATCTCTACCGGTACCTCCTACCCGGCGCCGCCACCGAGCACGAGCCGCGCTCTCGTCGCCTCGAGCAGTGGCAGCAACCGGTCGACCACTTCGCCCAGCTGCCCCTCGCCCAACGCGTCGCCATCGAAACCAATACGGCGCGCGAGCACGAGCAGCCGGCGACGAGCCTCGGTGCTATCGAGGTGCGGGAGCAGCGAGTTCCACGACACTTCGGAGTCGTCCTCAGCTCCTGTCGCGTGGATGGCACGCACCAACTCCAAGTCCTCTTCAAGGCGCGCCGCGGGCGAGAAGGCCGCCGAGGCCGCCCCAGCCGCTCGGGAGGCGGCGAGCGAAGGGCCATCGGTGCGAATCAGCCACGTGTGAGCGTGGCCGCCTCTTCCGCCGCCGGCTCCCGCCGCCGCCGCCGCCGCACTGCGACTGCCGAGGAGCGCCTTCCATTTTTGGCGGCATTGCTTGTACGAGCGACCCCCTAGCTGTTCAGCGATCGCGGTCCACGGCAACGACGCCTGCAGCGCTGAGACCTCCTCCGCCGACAATGCGGGTGCGGACGTGGGCGCGGGCGCGGCGGCTACCGTCAATGCGCCTGCTGCCGTCGTGACGAGCGTGTGTGAGCCCGCCGACACCGGCGAGCCGCCACAGTTGTACCGGTAGGTGCCCCCGGCCGCATTAGCACCGCCCACGTTGGCGCCGGCGGCACAGGCACGCACGGCGGCCTTGACATTCAGGCCGAGGTCCTTGGCCCGCACCTGATGAGTAGGGGGCAATCAGACGCAATCAGGCGCAATCAGACGCAATCAGACGCAATCAGACGCAATCAGGCCGAGGTTCTTGGCCCGCACCTTGACCGCCCTCCGCACGAGCTTCTCGAGGCGCCCAATCTCTTGCGCATCCCACTTGCCGCGTCGACTGATGACGGTCGCGGCACGCCACTTGCATCGGATGTCTTGCACGTAACGGCCGAGCTCCTCGGCAATGTCGCGCCACCGGCTGCCACGCGCGCGCATCGCGAGGAGCCGCTGCACATCCTCCTCGCTCCACGCGCCGCCCTGCCCGCCCTTGGCGCCCAGGTAGCGCATATGCACCCAATCGTAGATAGCTTTCCACTTGCGCGGCGGTCGGCCAGCCGCGGTGAGCGACTCGTTCACGGTCGCAGCGAGCCCCACCCAAAAGTTCTTCTTGAGCGGCCCACGTCCGGCGCGGCGGCCCGTGTTGAGCAATGAGGGCGCCTCGTCGGCGCCGCGCGTGAGGGGCGCGCGCATCTCGAGGCCTTCCAGAAACTCGGCCGAGTCGATGGCCAGCCCGAGGTCCTCGAGGGCCTCGTGCAGCTTCGCCTCGCACACCTGCTTCTCTGCACGGCTCCACTTGCCTGTGGCGAATGCCGGAGGTGCGTCCTCGCCGACCACCTGCACGAGCGCCGCGCGGTTGGCAAAGCGCACGCGCTTCGCCTTTCGGTAGTCGGCGAGCGTGGGTGTGCAGGCAGATGTGTTGGTGGCGGCGGGTGGCAGGACCAAAGTTGTGCCGCTGCCGCTGGCGGCGGCTGGTACCAGTGTCAAGGCCGTGCCGCTACTGCTGGTGGCTGCGGGCAATAGGGCCAAGGCCGTCGCGCCCGCAGCGTCTCGATCGCGTTTCTTTCCCATTGCGATCAGAAAAAAGTGTGCATGTCAAGTGTGAAGACCGATTGTGACGACCAAGCAACTCCTCGAAGAACCTGAGTTACGCCCCCGGATTTGGAACTACTTTCTCCGGGTCGCGCTCGCATTTGCAAACCTTGGTGAAAAAGCGATTGGCGTTCGCTTTTTGCAAGCTCGATCGCTTTTTCCAACGCAATGTGCCAGTGCCGGAGCATTGGTCCCGCCTTCTGTGAGCGTAGCGCTGTTCGAGCTGGCACCCAAGTGTGAGCTCACGATGCACGAGGTGGCCTCCGAGCTCGCCGATGTGCTGCGCATGAGCGTGCTGGACTCCTCCTCGGCGCATGCAGGAGACCTGCCGCCTGCGACGCAGCGCTGGTCCCGCCTTCGCGTGCTCATCACTGCTGCGTCGGCCTTTGCTGAAGCGGCCGCCAAGCGAGCACTGTGCCTCATCTGCCTCGAGGAGGTCAACACGCTTCGCGGGCTCGTCTGCCCTGTGGGCCACCTGATCTGCTCGGCATGCCTTCAAAGGTACATCTGCAGCCTCGCTGGCTCGGCAAAGTTGCGCAGCTCGAATGGCGCCCTCGACTGCCTCGGCGCCCACCAGCAGGCGTTCTCCTTTGGCCGCAGCATGGTCGAGCCCCTCCTCTTTGGAGATGCGCTGCGGCTCTACCTCGAGACGATGGAGACGCCGGAGACGTCGGAGACGCCAGAGACGACGGAGACGCCGGGCGAGGGAGAAGTGCAGTGCACACCCGAATCGATACAGCCAGAGCTCCACGAGGCTCTGAACCTCAGCTGCCCATCTTGCGGGGTGTTCTGCGACCCGGATCCAGATGGTTGCATCGCGATGACGTGCAGCAGCTGCCATGTGGCGTTCTGCTGGCTTTGCTTTCAGGCCTGCGGCCACGACGCGCATCCTCACTGCCGCGAGGAGCATGGCGGGTTCTTTCCGTCGAAACACGACGTGTACCAATGGCATCGGCGGCTCCGATGGCACAAGGTCGACAGAGTGTTTCAGCGCTCGTTTCAGGGCCGCCCGCCCGATCGGAAGGTGGCCTTGCGGGAGGAGGCCTTGAACCTTTGTGAGCGGAACCTCGCGGACAGCGAGATTGGGCTGTGGCCCTTCCCAAGCGTGCAGCCGTCAGTGGGAGGCGCGATCGGAGTCGTACCGCACGTGCAGTTTGCGATGTTTGGGCAGATCGACGAGCTTCGCGCGCTCCTCGACGAAACGCCAGAGCTCATCGACCAACCCAACGACCGCGGCTTGACATGCTTGATGGCCGCATCGCATGGAGGGTACGCTGCTGTTGTTGCGGTACTCCTCGAGCGCGGGGCGGACGTTGCCCGCCGGGACGCTCGAGGGGTGAGCGCTCTGGACTATGCTGTCAGAGAGCACAGGCAGGAGGCGCTCTTGACTCTTCTGAAGCACTCGGAGTCTCGCTCACTACAGCTCGTGAACGCGGTCGACCCAGAAGGAAATACATTGCTGATGGTGGCTGCGGAGAGAGGCCACAAGGATTTGCTTCCCATCCTGCTCGAGGCAAAGGCGGACCCAAATATGGCAACCAGCGCAAACACGCCGCATCACCTTACGACTCGAGGCGGCGTGACCGCCTTGATGATCGCTGCCCATCATGGCTACGAGCAGATTGCTCATGTCCTGCTCGAGGCTGGCGCCATCGTGGACACTCAACTGCCGGACCGCCCCGACACTCAACTGCCAGATGGCCGGACCGCCTTGATGATCGCTGCCAAACTTGGCAGAGAGCGCTGCGCTCACGTCCTGCTCAAGGCGAAGGCGGACCCAAACAAGGCAACGTCCGACGGAAGGACTGCCTTGATCATCGCTGCCGATAATTACGGACATTACGGAGATCACGAGCCTTTCGTTCGCATTCTGCTCGAGGCCCAGGCCGACCCGAATAAGGCAAGGTCCGACGGCACGACCGCCTTGATGCTCGCTGCCAAACATGGTCAAGAGCCTTGCGTTCGCGACCTGCTCGAGGCTGGCGCCGTCGTGAACGCTCCGAACTTCGCCGCCGTGACCGCCTTGATCTTAGCTGCCGAAAAAGGCCACGAGCCTTGTGTTCACGTCCTGCTCGAGGCGAAGGCGGACCCAAACAAGGCGACGTCCGACGGAAGGACTGCCTTGATCCTCGCTGCCGAAAGTGGCCACCCTTGCGTTCGCGTCCTGCTCGAGGCAAAGGCCAACCCGAATAAGGCAAGGTCCGACGGCTGGACTGCCTTGATGATCGCTGCACAAAATAGCCACGTGCGCTGCGTTCGCGTCCTGCTCGAGGCCCAGGCCGACCCGAATAAGGCAAGGTCCGACGGCTGGACCGCCTTGATGGCAGCTGCCCAACATGGCTATGAGCCCTGCGCTCACGTCCTGCTCGAGGCGAAGGCGGACCCAAACAAGGCAAAGTCCGACGGCGCGACTGCCTTGATCCTCGCTGCCGAAAGTGGCCGCCCTTGCGTTCGCGTCCTGCTCGAGGCAAAGGCCAACCCGAACAAGGCAAGGTCCGACGGCTGGACTGCCTTGATGATCGCTGCACAAGATGGTCACGAGCCTTGCGTTCGCGTCCTGCTCGAGTCAAAAGCGGACCCAAATCAGATGAATTACGCCGGACAAGCCGCCTCAATGATCGCTTCCGAAAGGGGCCACGAGCGCTGCGCTCGCGTCCTGCTCGAGGCATATTTCAACCCTTATCAGGCAAAAGGCGGGGGGGGCGGCAGGGCTGGCGGCAAGGGTGGCGGCACGGTCCGGAGTACGCGTTGCGATGCGCCTTACCACGAAGTGACACGCGTCGCGTCGACGCCGACGATGCCTCCGCAGGCGGTGGCTCACCACCAGCCGAAAGTGGCATCGGAGCCACTCTCACTTCTTTTTCATGCGGAATTGCTGACACGTTGGATGGGTGCCGGAAAGGGCGGCACGATTTGCACCTTTTTCGCCCGCAATGGCCAGTGCCGCTACGGCGATCGTTGCCGATTCATCCACGACCGCGGTGGCGCGGCTAGCGGCTAGGCTACCGACACGTTTGGCGGTTGCGGCGGTTGGGATTGATGTCTAGCTCATGACATGTCCAAGAGACTGCGGAATCGATGCAAGCGCACAGCTGAGAGCCGGCTGGGTATCACGCTGAGGCAGACAACTGACCAATGCTGCTTGCTGGGAAAGTGGGGTATGTGTTGAAGTGCAGGTGTTCTTGTGAGTTGGCGAGGGGCGTGATCTCAGGACTGCGCGGCGGGGGAGGGCACGCTGATGCGGAGAACGAGATTGGAGGAGGCGTGGGCGTGCTGGTTACCCGGTTCCGCGGGCGGACCGCGGTTGAACATATGCCGTCTTTCAGTGCGTTCGGTGTGCTGTGTGGTCTCTCACGGTCGTCACGTCTCACGACCTGGACCTCTGTGGCGGTCCCGTGGCCCACACAGCACACTGACAGCGTGGCAGCTGGCCATGCAGCTGGCAGCGAGAGCTCGGCCTTCGGCCAGCTCTCGGGGCTGTTCTATCTAAACATCCCTAAGTGTGTGAAGCACAAAGAAGACGGCAGCGAGGGTTGAAAGTGCGCTCGAGGCGAGGGAGTAGGTCGAGGGAGTAGGTGACCCGACCTGGTGTGCGCGAGGTGGGGTAAAGCATATGTCGGTTGTCGCCCGGCGGTGCGTCACCCCATCGCGCATCGGCATAAAGCTAAACTTTTCTTATCACGGGGAACGCTCGACGACGTTGTCGCACGACATGCGTGAACGCTACAATCATGTAGTGCGCGTTAGCCACACGTTAGGCCGTTGAGTTCGAGCCAGCCCCGATGCGTCGGTGTGTTTAACACAGCACATGAGACATGTCCACAGTGCCTTCACATGCCGAGCAGGGCCGCTACGACTTCCAGCACCTATTGTCAATTGTCCACACGCAACATCGGACGAAACCCAGGTCGTGTTCCACATGCACCATAACATGCAAAATCCGGCGAAACCTAGACGAAACCTAGACGAAACCCAGGCTCACGTGTCTCGTCACTTTCTGTCGACCTGTCGCCCAGGATTCCGAAATGGAGGGGGGCACAGTAACTTACGTCTTACCCGCGCAGCCTGTAGTGTACGGTCACATCAACGCGAGGTCTCCTGCATGCGAGATCGCCCGCATGGCGGTTCAGCCGCCTACACTCCTCCAGCATCTCTAACCAATGGTGCAGAGCGTCGGCGAGAGGCACCAAGGCAGCGCATTGAGCTCCCGCACCACCAGATGAAAGGGGAGGAAGGGGGAACTGATCACTCCTTGAGCATCTCAAACCATTGGCGCAGAGCGTCGGAGAGCACCTGAGGCAGCGCCTTGAGCTCCCGCACCACCAGATAAAAGGGGAAGGGGAACTGATCGATCCAACGGCCCATCGTGAGCTTACCGTTCGGGAAGCTTACCTGCACGAGGGTCATGGGAGCTCCATCAGAGGCAATCAGAGGCAATCAGAGGC
>ENA-UOXG01000855-UOXG01000855.1-mixed-culture-metagenome-genome-assembly--contig:-NODE-855-length-20532-cov-39.596669_pt1 | contig 20532 bp, 10 predicted proteins | sample MGYA00238159_ERZ761634 | MGnify/ENA primary metagenome ERZ761634 (study PRJEB28908, sample SAMN08776845) | mixed culture metagenome | isolation source: Freshwater growth medium | place: USA... | reverse complement strand
TGTGTAGCTTTGATGAACCGCAATTCAACGTTTCAACGCGCGACCAGGTTTACTACCCGGTCTACTGTGAGAGCTGTGAATGACCGGCGTCGAGCAAATGGCGTCGAGCAAATGGCTATGCAGCAAATGGCCGGCGTCGAACGCCAACTTGGCGGCTTGAACCGGCAAGAGACTGCCGAGATCCTGCACGAGGGCTGGGCGCAGAAGGAGAGCCGCCACCTCGGCCTCTGGCGCCCCCGGTGGCTCGTCCTCTTCCGCGACCGCCGTTCACAGCTGCCAGTGCTCTGCACATTCAAGAACACCCGTGCTGACTGGAGCCTCCGCGAGCCGCCGCCCGCCGCGACCGAGCGCATTCCCCTCGTCGGTGCTATCTGCGTGCCCTCGCGCGAGCTCGTGCGCGGCACTCCGAACGTTTTCTGGGTGCAGGCACGCTCTGGGAACTACTTCTTTGCAGCGGGCGGGAGCTCTGAGTGCGAAAAGTGGGCACGCGCAATCGGCGAAAGCGCCGCCGAGGCCGCGCTCCGCACGAGCCGGGCGGGCGGAAGGCCCACCTCGCCCATCGCGCAGTTTGGCAGCCCGCACTTTGCGTCGCCAGGCGACAGCCCGGGGAGCCTTCGCCCTCCGCTGGCCTCGCCAGGCGCGATTGCCAGGATTGCCGCGGCGAGCAGCAGTTGCCTCGCAGTTGCACCGAGCAGCGCCGGCACGCCCGCTGACGCGGACGCCGGCCTGCCACCTATGGCCTCGCTCGAGGCGCTTGTCCACGGCCTCGAGGGCGGTCTGCACGTGAGCACGAGCAATGCCGCCGCCGCCGTTCCCAAGCCAGAGGTCCTCGTCTCGGCGACAGCGGGAGTGACTTCCACGGAGCCGCCCACGGGCATCGCAGCGAGCGTCGTCGGTGGCAGCGTGCAGATGCGCGCTGCCACCGCCCTCGGCCTCTCCGCCTCCGTCTTTGCCGCTGGCCCCACGGGCGGCCGTGGCGGCAGCAGCAGAGGCAGCAGCGGCGCGGGCGGCGGCATTGCGCGGCGTGTGTCGTGGCAGACGGCGGCGGCGCCCACTGCCGAGCCGCTCGTTGAGCGCATTTCCACTGAGGGCACCGAAGGCGCCAAGGGCACCGAGGTCACCGATGCGTCCTACCTCGATGGGTACGACGACGATGGCTCCGCTCCAACGGCCACACAGACCGTCGGCGCCGCCGCCGCCGGGCGACCAGCCAGCAGCAGCAGCAGCAGCGGCGGCGAGGTCGCCGGCAGCGGCGGCGAGGGAAGCAGTGCGGCGCTCGAGACGCTCGAGCGCGAGCGCGCCGCCCTCCAGGCCCAGCTTGCCGCCCTGATCGCGCACGAGCACGCGGCCGGGGCCAAGGCGGATGTGAGTCACACGGCGGCCGCAGGTGCAGCGGTGGTGGCGCTGGGCCGCACTGAGAGCGAGGATAGCATCGGCGATGGCTTGAGTGGACGGGAGGCGCTACGCCAGCAGAACGACGTCCTCGCGGCCCAGATCGATGCGCTCCGCAGCACGCTCGGCCGTTTGGCCATTGTCGAACTGCGCGAAGCGCTCGACGAGAGTGCACTGCACGAGGCAGAGCTCGTCGCGGAGCTCGAGGCGGCGGCCGAGGCAGCGGCCGAGGCGGCGCGCGCGGCGAGTGCAGCGGATGTGCTCGCGATTGCGCTTCTCGGCGCTGCGTGTGCGGCCGAGGCGGTCACGCACGCGCTCGACACGTGGACACGTGGATACGTGGTCGCGCCGGCAGCCGAGGCGGCTGAGGCGGCTGAGGCGGCGAGACGCGCCGACCTCGTGAGCGACATCTGCCCGGCCGTGGTGCGCTCAGCGTTGGTGGTACGCATGACGGAGGAGCCGGCTGCCGGTGGGCTTGCCGCCGCCGCCATTCACGGCCCCGAGGATGCGAAGACCACTGTGAAGACCACTCGCGTTGCTATCTCGGCCGCCTCTTCCAAGTGCGCGAGCGATGAGCTCAACTCCATCCACGGATGGTTCCGTAGATCTGTCGCTGGCCTTGTGGACGCAGTGACCGAACGGAGTGCGGAGGTTCTGCGAATGATCGATGGACCCGATGATGCGGTGTCTCCATCGGCGTCACGAACGACGAGTGGCAGTGGAGGCACAGTGGGCGCAGTAGCCACCGTGGGAGCCTCGTCCGCCACAGCGCCCGCCACAGCGCCCACGACAGTGGCCGACTCGAGCAGCTCGAGCATCGCCCCACACTCGAGCATCTCCCCACACTCGAGCATCTCCCCACGGCGATCTCGCGAGCTCGCCCTCAAGGAGCTCATAGTCGCGGGCTTTACGAACGAACCATGGTCCAACGGTTTCGTTAACGGTTTCGAGGCGACGAGCTTCGCCGGGGCGACCGACTCGCCCGCCACAGCGCCCGCCACAGTGGCCGACTCGCCCACCAGAATGATAGGCAGCAGCGCCAACGGCCACGCTCCGCGCCGCGCCGCATTCGAAGCAGCACATCATCTGCTGCCCTTTGATGATAGCAACGACCACGCCCTCGATCTGGATGCGCCAGATCTGGATGCACCACCACCCCTTGTGGCGCCGCCCGGTGCCGAGGTGGAGGCTGTGCTTCAAATTGCCCAGAGTCCGCGCGCCGCCGCGACCGACGCCATTGTGACCACCGACGGCGCAGCGCAGGACGGCGAGGGGAGTGCGCCGGCCACAGACAAGCCGAGGGCGTCCTCGATAGGCCCTGAGGAGTGCCCTGAGGCGGCGGCGGCGCGCGCAGCGGTCGAAAGTGCCCTCGAGGCCCGCATCGTGGCGGGCGCGTGCCAGGAGGAGGTGGCGGCGCTCGAGGAGGCGCTCGACGAGGTACGCGAAAGGATGGGGATCTTCCGGCAGCAGCTCCAACAGCTGGGCGACGTTCCCGAGCGGTGGGGCTCGAGCGACTCGCTCCCCATCTATGACGAGTACGACGTCGACTACAACGAGGGCGAAGAGGAGAACGAGGCGTACGTCCCTTTTGGTATGGGGGGCCAAGGTGAGGACCGACCCTCCGTGCTACCGTGGGAGGCGCTGCGCACGTGAACGAGTCGACGTCGAGCGCCGCCTAAACCCGATCGATCCTCCGAGCTCTACTTTACACAAGTACTAGTAGAGACGTAGAATGTGTAGCCGATAGTATAGCGCACGACCGCAAACTCCCAATTCGCAGGCACGCAGGGGTGTTGCGGGGTGATGTCTCCGGAGGGGAATTATAGCGTAATATGAAGTGAAAGCGAAAGCCGAAACCCTCCCCCAAGGTCAAAATCTTGCACCGAGCCGCACTGATTTACACGCGACGCGGTCGCTACAGGATCAGATCGGGACCAGATCTCCTGGATCAGCGATCACATCAGCGAGGATGCAGCTTGCAGGGAACCATGCATGACCCACATGCGCGCGCCGCGTGTGTGAGGTATGTGCTGCCACACCGTGCACGCTCGCCCACACCATTGATGTATTCAGCCCCGGCCGTGATCCAGACTGCAGAGTCAACGCGGGCATACCCCGGGCTCTGCCTCTCACACCCTCGTCGCGTCGACAGTCTCGCCACTCACACGTTCACGGGTTGACGACGTGGTTCGGGGCGGCGAGGAAGGACCAGACATTAGTGAAGCGGTGGGTCATGCGCGAGGTGCGAAGGCGAGCACGCCGCTGCGTCATGACAATCTCGCGGATGTCATCAATCATCCAGCGGTTGAGGTTGAAGAAGTTGTGCCGCATCTCGTGCACGTTGTTATCCATCCACGAGACGTCTATCACGTCTAGGTCGAGGGGCATGATGCGCTTGCCGCGGGGCGCCATCGGCGGCGCACCGCGCACCACGCGCCTTGGGCGCAGGATGGCCCCGTCATCCTGGCTACGCTGCAAGTGCAGCGGCGTGAACTGGCGTCGGATCGGCGCTGCACTTGGCGACAGGGCGAGGGCGGCGGGCGACCCCGTCAGGGCGGCAGGCGACCCCACCTGCGTTGGCGGCGGGTCGGTCACTACCACCTCGATTGTGTCCGCCCTGATGCCCGCCCCATTCAGCTCGACGGCACCACCGCCCGGCGACTCCGCCGTCACCGACTCCAAGTGACTGAGCTCGACGTTCACCACCGCCAGCGGCTTATCCCGTGCCTTAGATCGCGCCTTAGACCGTGCCTTAGACCTTGACTTCGATGTACGTGACGCGGCGCGCCCCTCCTCCATTTCCGCCCCCTCATCCCCCTCCTCCACCTTCGGCACCCTGGGGGTCAAAGCCAGCGGGGAGAGAGCCCGCTTCATAGGGCTCGTAGGCGCAGATGCTGAGCGCCGGTGCGTCGGTCGCTCGGACCTCACCGCAGCCTTGGGCGCGGCCATGGGTGGCCGCCTTGCGGCGTCGCTCAGCCTTGCGGCATCGCTATGGCTGCGCGGCGAGGACGGCGCGCTGCCCATGGGCGAGTCGGGCGGCTGGTCGGTCAAGTGGACGAGGTCAAACGGGTGCTTGCCGAGAGCGTGCTCGCGGTTGAAGAATTCAGAATAGGCGAGGGCGCCGTCGGCGTGGTCGGCGTATAGTGTGATGTGGTCACACAGCTTGCGGAGCGCGGCAAAGTCGTGTTTGACGAATCGGTTCAGAGATGCGTCCGGGTTCAGCAGGAGCGTCGTTGCGAGTCGCATCTTTGGCCCGCTCCGCGGCGGCTGTCGCGGGTGCTTGCTGAGGTCGCTCAGGTCGAGGTGACCTCGAACTGAGGGGTGGGCGGAAAGGGGTGGGGCCCAGCCCAATTGCTCCGCCAGCCATTCTACTGGAGATCGGCTGATGGGCTTCTCACGACGAAGGGCCTCCGCACTTTCCGCAGCTGAGGCGGCGACGGCGCCGCCGCCGTCAGCCGCGGGAAGCAGGAAGTCGGTGAGCAGCGGCAAGGCAGTGAAGAGGAGCATCGCCCCGAGCGAGTGCGCGAGGATATGGATGGTTCGGCAGCCTGCCTCGATGAGAGACTCAATAAAGTCCACAAAGTCCTGCGCCATCGCTGGCTCCTGCGAGGCCACGTGCTTCGCATTGAAGTAGCCCGACGTTTTCCCTCCGGGCCAGCCAAAGACGAAGGGATGCAGGTGGTTCGGGAAGTCGCCGAGCGCCCAGAGCTGGGCTATGCGCTTGAGAGCGTCCGATGTGGGGCTGTTGAAGCCATGCATGAAGATGACGGCCTCGTAGTTGCCATCCTCCGAGTTGAGACGCCATCGCCGCCCGTCGGGTCCACGCACGCTAAGACCTGCCAACACCGGGTCGTCCCCGTTTGGTCCTGTCGAGCCTGGCTCCACCACTGCCGAGACAGCGCCGAACTTGCTCTCGATGTGCCTCCGGATGCTTGGCCTCGCGAGCCCTATGCCTCCCGCATCCACCTCCGTGTACACGCCGTTCTTCACCTTGTAGAGCACCCAGTTGAGGGTTTGCTTGGCCGCAAGCTCACGAGCCTCGCCCTCATTCATGAGCTCCGACAGCACAAAGTTGCGGATGCCCTGCTCGCTGACGACGACGTAGCGCTCGGGCACCTCTGCGGCCGAGCTCGGCACCTGCACCGGCACCTGCACGGGGCCCGCCGCCGCCGCGCCGCCTGTCGAACCGCCTGCCGCGCCAACTATCGGGCATGCCGAGCCAGATATCTCGGCGTCGCTCGTCGACTCATCTGCTGGATCGGGCAGCACAGGCAAGGTATTCGACGCGGCCGGCACAAACTCGATCGACACCGTCGAGCGCTCGAAGGCGGTGTATACGGAGGGGGCGTTGTAGCCCGAGATCTGAACGCCGTCGCGCCCGGCTGTAACGACGAGCGTGGGCGGGTACCTGCTCCCAGCCAATTCCGGATCATCCAGCTTGATGAGCTGCTCGATGCACCACGCCGCCGACGGCTGCGACGGCTTCCAGTAATGGCCGCACACCGTCACGTAGTCGTTGCGACGCAGCGAGGACACGCCGAGCGCCGCAAACTCGTCGACGCTGAATTGGACGTTCGAGGCGTGGCTGCCGGCGCCCTTGGCGCGCAGTGCATCCACGAGCACTGCGCTCTCTATCTGCTTGCCGTTGCACGGCTTCGCGCCCTCAAAGTCGGTGACGGCGCCCAGATCGCGCCACTGGCAGCCGAGGGGCTTGGCGGCCTCGGGGCCCGAGAGCGGCGTCACCTCGGGCAGGTGATTAAAGAAGCGGCCGGCCGAGGAGCACTCGACCGAGCACACCCCCCAGCGCGCCCCGTCGGGATGCCGGACTGTTTGGAACCAGTACTCGTCGAGCGGCTCGGCGCGGCATTGGCAGTACGCGACGCGCAGCGAGCGGAAGGTGAAGCCACTCCCGTACTCGGTTGCTCGGAAGGGACCAGTCGGTTGGCCGTGCTCCCACACGCCGTTCAGCGTCTCGCCGTTGCGCGCCGAGTCGTTCCACGTGCCCAGCCCGTGCGGCCGCCCCTCCGCGTCCAGCGACCCTTCATAGCCAAAGAAGCGCGGCGGCTCACGCAGCCAACTGCTGATGAAATCGGTGCACGGCAGGAACGGCAGCTCGAAGCTGGACCGGTAGACAAACTGCGAGGGGGCGTGCGGCCCGAGTGGGCGCACGCTCCACCACCATGCGAAGTCCGCGAGGCAGCAAATTCCGTGCCGCACCATGTACGGGTAGACGATGTGATGCGCCGACCACTCCACCACACTCAGCACGACGCCAGCGAAGATGCCGATCACAATATACAAGGAACTCTCGCGCTCACACTCGGGGACGCTAGAATCGCGGCACGCGAACACGACCGCCGCGTACGCGGCCAGTCCGAGCACCATCCAGCCGATGACGCTCCGGACCACATCAGCGAGCTTGTACACGATCACGAGCACCACGAACGCGAGCGCGAAGAGCAGCCAATTCACTCGATTATCGAGCAGCCCGAACGGGTCGATGCTGATGTAGAGGGAGTTGCCCGAGTTCTGAGTCAATACCGCTGCCTCAGCGCTGCTCAAGTTGTCACCTGGTGTCGGCTTGTCGGCGAAGTACACATCGACCACGCCGAAGGCCACGCAGCCGAACGCAAGCAGAACGGCAAAGCCTTTGGTCGTCCGGTTGGTAATCGTGCCGCCGAGCTGCCGGCGCAGCCGGCGCATCGTCATAAGCTTGAACGTGAGCTCAATGCCACGCCATGTGTCCATGCCTCGTGGACCGCGAAAAGACGCACCGAGAAACCACCGAGAACCGCCACGTCCGTTGATTGCGAAGGAAACGAAACTCTCCGAGCAGTCGCTCACAGCATGCGAACCGAGTGGGTTTGAAGATGTCGCGTTGCTACATGTAGTATGTAAACCTCCCTCAACCTCGACGACGCAACATTCTTCATCCAAGAAACGAAGCATCAGCAAAGTTGCGAGTGCACCCTGCGAGGACGACTGTGAGGTAGCCAGCGCGCACCGTTGGCTCACCTCGCCCGAGCCCACACCGTTTGCTCACCTCGCCGGCGCCTCCGTGCGCGCTCGCAGGCCCTCCGCGCGTGCCCTCTTTAGCGGACCAGTCTTGCAAGAAAGAAGTGCGGGCACCCATGGCGGAGTTGGTAGACGATCTCGCACAGCTGTCGTCAATCGATGACAGCGTCGTGATGGCGACGCTCAAGACGCGCCACGAGAAGGACGAAATCTACACTAAGAACGGCGCCGTGCTCATCGCGATCAACCCGTACAAGACGATCCACCTCTACGACGATGGCAAGCTCGCGCAGTACAAGGGGAGCATGTCGCTCGAGTCCGAACCGCCTCACATTTTTGCGGTTTCTGCCACGGCGCATCGCGCGATGATCTCGAATGGTGTCAACCAAGCGCTCGTCATCTCGGGCGAGTCGGGCGCGGGCAAGACGGAGAGCGCGCGCTTCATCCTCCAGTACCTGCGCTACGTGTCGAATGCATCGCACGGGCTCGAGGAGAAGGTGTACAAGTCGCAGCCGATCACTGAGGCCTTTGGGTGCGCCAAGACCGTGCGCAATGACAACAGCTCGCGCTTCGGCAAGTTCCTCAAGCTCTACTTCGACAAGAGCGCGCGCATCAAGGCGCGCCTGCCGCCCAGCGCCCCGCCCCGCCCAGGCGCCTCCCCGCCCGCGCACCGGCCCCCATCCGAGCCCGGCGGGGCACGTCTCGGGCGCCGCGCGCGCGCTGGAATCCCTGTGCCCCTCGCTTGCTCACGGCTCGATGGCTTGTGCTGCGCAGGGCGCCTCCCTCTCGACTTACCTGCTCGAAAAGTCGCGCATCACGCACATCGGCAACGGCGAGCGCGCGTACCACATCTTCTACGAGCTGCTGCGCGGCATGAGCGCTGCCGAGCTCAAGGGTATCCAGCTCAGCTCGAGCGACAGTAAGTCATACAGCTACCTCAAGCATGGCGACCCGGTGCCGGCCAAGCACGACGCGCACGGCCTCGCGGAGCTCAAGGAGGCGCTCACCGCACAGAACGTGTCCGACGCGGAGCAGAAGGAGTACTGGCAGCTCATGGCTGGCGTCATGTTGCTCGGCAACGTCACATTCGACCCGGCCAAGACCGAGTCGGCCCAGATCCTCTCGTCGTCGATGCAGTACCTCAAGGACGCCGAGCAGGTGCTGGGGCTGCAGCCGGACTCGGTGGGCAAAGCACTCACCAAGCGCAAGATCAAGGCGGGCGCCGAGTTCGTCGACCAGGACCTCAAGCTCGATGCGGCCAACGACGGTCGCGATGCGCTCTCGAAGGCCATCTACTCGAAGCTCTTCGACTACCTCATCGTGCAGATCAACCAAGCCCTCGCGGCTGGTGAAGAGGTGATCGACGAGTCGAAGGCCTCGATCATCGGCGTCGTCGACATCTTCGGCTTCGAGGTCTTCGAGGTCAACTCGCTCGAGCAGCTCTGCATCAACTTCACCAACGAGAAGCTGCAGGCGCTCTTCACGGCCACCGTCTTCGAGCAGACCCTACAAGCCTACAAGGCGGACGGCATCGACGCAGACGAGATCACCTACGTCGACAACAAGGCACTCATCGCCATCTTCGAGGTGCCGAACACGGGCTTGTGGAACCTTCTCTCCGAGGAGTGCATGGTGCCTAAGGGCTCCGACAAGGGGTTCACCGAGAAGCTGCACGACGCGCAGGCCAAGGGTTCGGCCCTCTCCATCGTCAAGGGCGCAAGCCGCTCTGACGGCTTCCAGGTAGAGCACTTCGCGGGTCGTGTTACCTACAAAACGACCAACTGGCTCGACAAGAACAAGGACCCGCTCTCGGGTGACCTCGTGATCCTGATGCAGTTTAGCAACAACTCAGTGCTCAAGCGGCTCTTCGAGGACACCTCAAAGCCCGAGGCGGGCGGCAAGGGCGCGAAGTTCAAGTCGACCAAGTTCAAGGGCGTCGTCGACACCTTCCGCACGCAGCTGACCAGCCTGTACGACGTGCTCCAGGCGTCGCAACTCCACTTCATCCGTTGCTTCAAGCCAAACGACCGCAAGTCGGCAGACGTGTGGGACGAGTCGACGGTCTCGCGCCAGCTGCACACGTCCGGCGTGCTCGACGCGCTTCGCGTGGCGCGTACAGGCTACCCTGACCGCATGACCTACGCCGAGTTCGCCTCGTACTTTGGTGACGTGGCGAAGATCCCGCGCGGCGACACGCGCTCGCCCAGGGAGAAGACAGCCGCCATCTGCGCCAACATGCAGGTGACGCCCAAGCAGCACAAGCTGGGCAGGGAGCGAATCTTCATGGCGCTCGGCGTGCTCGACGGCCTCAAGACCAAGCGCACCGAGCGGATGGCCAAGGTCGTCATCAAGCTGCAGGCCGGCGCGCGCGCCATGAAGGCGCGAAAACTGGCTCGCCAGCTGCGTGAGATTCGGCTCAAGGCGCAGAAGGCCATGGAGACGGCCGCGGCGGGTACCGACATACCGGCACTGGCGGCGGCCATCGCCGCTGCGAAGAGCGCGGGCGTGCACCTGGCGCCCAAGGGCAAGGCCGCCGTCGACAAGGCGGAGGCGACGCTCGCTCGTCTCAAGCAGGAGGAGGCAGAGCGCTTGGCGGCGACGCAGGCGCTTGAGAAGGCCATGGCCGGCTTCGACATGGCGGCGCTCGCGGCGGCGATCGCGATGGCGAGCAAAGTCAAGGGGGTCGACGCGGTGCTGATGCAGAAGGCGCAGACGGCGCATGCCAAGTTAGTGGAGGAGGAGCGGCTGCGGAAGGAAGAGGAGGAGCGTCTCAAGAAGATGGCCGCCGAGCAGAAGGCAGCCGAGGAGAAGAGGCTCGCCGAGGAGCGCAAGAAGCGGCAGGAGGAGGAGGAGAACCGGCGCAAGGCCGAGTCGAAGGCGGAGGCGGACGCGAAGGCCAAGGCGGAGGCCGACAAGAAAGCGGCTTTGATGAACGCAGACAAGGCGGCGGTGGAAAGGGCCAAGAAGGAGAAGGAGGAGGCGGAGAGGGCGGCCATCCAGGCCGAGCAGAATGCCATCCAGGCCGAGGAGGAGCTGCGCGCTCGCGCGATCAAAGAGCTTGCGCGTCGCAAGATCACCTTCAAGTCGGAGGCGTCCGACGTGCTCGAGTACGCAGTCTACCTGGGCATGGACCTCAATATTGACCTCGACTTCCTCTGGATCGCCGACGAGGCGCTGCAAGCTGAGGATCCCGAGGGATGGGACCAGGCCGAGTCGCCCAACGGCGACATGTACTACATCCACACCATTACGCAGCAGGTGCTCTGGCAGCACCCTCTCGACTACTCGTACCAGCAGAGGTACCTCGCGGCCAAGGGGCAGGAGCACGACGCCGACATCCTCAACCCCAAGCAGTACGGCGCTCCCAGCGCTCCCAGTGCTGGCTCCTCGATGCCGACAGCGCCGCCGCCGGCGCCCAGGGCTGCTGCGCCCGCGCCGCCCGCGCCCGTGGCACGACAGGACAGCGGCGTGCCGCTCCAGGGCGAGGCGCAGGTGCGCGCGCGACTGCAGCAGCTGCTTGGCACACGGCACACGGAGCTCAAGGCGATGCTCGTCGAGCCCTCGTGCACCCAGCGGCCGGTGCAATGCTACGTGCTCCGCACAAAGAGCCGGCTCGGCTCCTCCAAGTTCGATTTCTACATGTCCATCTCGGCCTCCAAGGACATGTACTGCTTCACGGGCAAGAAGTCCTCGGGTGTGTACGTCATCTCGCTCGACCAGGATGGGACCAAGGCGGGCGAGAACATCATCGGGAATCTCAAGGTGGACAAGAAGGCGATGGAATACACGCTGTACGACGGCGGCGCGGCGCCCGGTGACAAGAAGGCGGCCGGCAAGGAGTTGCGGCGCGAGCTCATGCACGTACACTTCATTAACTCGCTGCGAAACCGTAACCCGGGCGCGATGGAGGTCGCGATGCCGGCCGTCGACGCCGACGGCGTGGCGGCACTCTTCCAGCCCCAAGTGGAAGGCAAGGATACCCTCGAGGAGCGCATCAAAATGCCCAAGCCGAGCGACGCGACTATTTTCAAGAACCGCGAGCCAAAGTGGAATGAGGAGACGCAGATCTACCAGCTCGACTTCCGTGGGCGCGCGACGCACGCCTCGTGCAAGAACATCCAACTCACCTACAAGGGCGGCGGCGAGAACGACGCGCAGATGCTCATGGGCAAGGTCGATGAGAACAAGTTCAACGTTGACTTCAACTTCCCATTCTCCGCGATGCAGGCGTTCGCCTTCTCCCTCGTCATCTTCGACAACTCGTCCTCCTCGATGGGCATGTGAGAGGCATGTGAGAGGCTCGTAATCACTAGACGGGTGCAGCAGCGGCAGGTGAGTGCGTGCGGGCGGTGGCTGGGCTCCCGCGGCGCGTTTCCGCCAGGCGCCCGGGGCGGTGCGTCCCGCCAGGCGCCCATGGCGCTTCGGCGATCTCAAAGGGAGCGGCCTCTGGAGATTGGATGAGGTTTGGAGGCAGGCGCTCGCGCGCTCGTGAGCACTTACGCCCCCGAACGCGTCGATTTGTGGTGTGGGGGCGTGGGCAGTCTGGGCGAGGGAAGGAACGCGGCCGGGCGCGCTCGGAGCGAGCGACGGTGGGTGCGTGGTGAATGTGCTCAGATGCGTGTCCAGAGTCCATTCCGGTCCGGGGGGGGTGTTGAGCGGTGTGATGTGTTCGCTTGCTGTGTTAATCTATTGACACAACCGTGTTCATGTGTGAATAGTGGTGGGTGTCTGTAACCGATCATCATATGGTCGAGGTTGTCCAGTTGCCTTTCAATCTATGTATTCTGTGCGATGAGTTATACGGCCAGGTGCCCGCGCACGACAGCGCGCAGGACTGAGTGCGGAGATGACACGTTGGCCGCGAGCCCGTCAGCCCGAGCGCCTTCTGGTTCTGCGACGCGACCCGCCGGGACCGCGGCGCCGGCGGGGACCGCGCGCTAACACCACGGGCGCTAACAACGCTTTACAGGGTACGCGCGACATTATCACACGAGCTCCAGCTTACGCGTGCTGCGCCTGCGGCGTGCGGGTCGGGGGTGCGGGGGGCCGGGGTGCAGCCGAGGCGCATCGGGCTCATCAAGAGGCCAGCCACGCGCCCACGCCGACACGCGGCCAGCGCCACATCGCCGCATGCGCCACCGCCATGGCCCATGAGCGCTCCCTCTGCGCTCCTATCGCTCCTATCGGTCGTGGCGCCGGCGCAGCGGCGGCGGGCAGTGCTCGATGATCACATCTTCAGTGCTGTTGCTAAAGGAACCCCATCTGAAGGGCTTGTTGCAAATGCCGCAACGCCTGCGGCGCGTGAGCGTGAGGTGAGCCAGGGAGGAGCCAGGGAGGAGCGAGGGAGGAGCAAGGGAGGAGCGAGGGAGGAGACAGGGAGGAGCGAGGGAGGAGACAGGGAGGAGCGAGGGAGGAGCGAGGGAGGAGGCCGCATGCGCTGCGCCGCGGCTGGCGGGGTGCACGGCGCACATCATTGGGCATCCGCCGTCCTTTTGTATGTTGGCACCGCAGTGTGGGCAAGGCCGGCTGCCAGCCAGTCCAGCTGGGCGCAGCGGCCACCACGCGCTCACCCATCCGGCGATTATTGCACCCAAATCCCAACCGCGCTCCACCTCCCACTGGTGCTCGCACAGGAAGCACATGATTGTCCGCTGACTGTAATCGTTGTACCCAACGCCAATCGAGCACTCCGGGCAATCAACGCACTGGAAGTTGAACCTCTGGGCCCGCTGCTCATACTCCTCTCGCTTCGCTACCTGCGCCGCAACCGTGTGAAGTGCCCTCGAGGCAAACTTTCGCACAACGCCGCTGTCGAGCATGGCGGCGCACCCCCAGCAGCAGAGCGCCGATGAGGCGCGCACGCGGCGGAGCGCGTGAATGAGCGAACGTTCCTGCGTTGAGAAGAAAAGTCGCCAACACGGAGCACAGCACCGGTGGCCGCAGGCCGAGGAGTTCCTGCGTGGGTACATTCTCATGGCCAGCACATGGTTCATACAGATCGGGCAGTAGTCGCGCTGTAGCAGGATGGGCAGCCCAACGACCATCGCGAGACCGATCGCGAGAAGCATCGTGAGCCACCAGTCCTTGTCGTCCAACTTATCGTCCATGAAAGCACGTATGCATGAAAGCACGCATACATGAAAGCACGCATGCATGAAAGCTCGCATGAAAAAGCAGGTAGCCCGAAAGCAAGCCAGGACGAGAGCTCGAGCTCCTTCAAAGCGACCCTTTCACATTCACAGCCATGGTTTTCAATCGGCAGTGTGCCTCTGTGCCAAGATTCATGTCTATTGAATTACGCCGCGCTTTTGAGGCAGCGGCGGCGCAGGTGGGCTGCGTGCGTCGCCTCCCACGTTCCGACGTTGGGTCGTTGGCGCGCCGGACCCGCTTCGAGCGCCATGCATCCAGGGCTCCCCCGTCGTCCTCAACTGGCAAAGATCGTCGCTATCATACGACGAGGACGAAGTGGGTGGCGCATGCGGCAATGCGAGCGAACTAAGAGCGAACGTGCCAGCTGGCCAGGCTTACGTTATTGCCAGGCTTATGCCAGGCATAATGCATTGGGCTAATGCCAGGGCTTGCGCGGCGCCCACTGGAGCATCCGCTGCAGCCAGCTGGTGGGCTCTGCGGAGCCTCGCTGGGCTTTCCACAGGAAACTAGGTCAGCAAATTCAAGAGACAACCCCATGCGTTCCCTGGCGCTACAGGAGAGAACGACAGTCGCGGGGGCCGGGGGGTCCATCATCTCTGTCTCTCTTCTTTTCTTGTGGCGGCGGCTCGAGAAGCACCCGCCACCTTCTGACTCCTCTCTGCTCCCGTGCTCAATTGATGGTGCCGCTCGTGACGGTGGGGCTCTTGCACGGGCCGCCGGCCACGACGAGCGTCTTGCCCGCGTGGGTGGCAACCGTGTCGACGGCGCGCAGCCCCTCAGCCGCCTTCTCCATCAGCTTCTTCTTCTTGACCGCATTGGGGCTGGCGGGCTCGACGAGCGCAGCACCCTGCTCGAGCACGCGCTCGCCTGGCGCGGCGCTCTCGGGCGGCTCCACGAAGGCCACCGTCGAGCGGTCCGGGCTCGCGGCACACAGCACCATGCCGTTGGACGCGAAGCCCGCGAGCTTCGCCTCCTTGAGGTTGCAGACGACGAGCACCTTGCGGCCGACGAGCATTTCGGCGTTCGGGTAGTAGGCACGCAGGCCCGAAGCGATCTGGCGCGGCTCAGCCTCGCCCACGTCGATTTTCTCGCACCACAACTTCTCCGAGTCAGGATGCGCCCACGCCTCCACAATCTTGCCTACGCGCACGTCGAGCAACGAGAACGCGCTCTCCCCGTCCGACTCGGCGGCAGGAGGCGCGGTCGTGGCAACTGGGGCGTCGCCAGCCGCTGGAGCTGCTTCTTCTGCTTTCATCTGCACTGACGGCGCTGCAGCGGCGTAAGCGGTGGCGCCATCCGAGGAGCGCTTCACCGTGACAGTGAGCTGTTTCCCAGCAGCATCGGCGCACAGGCGCACCGTTGCACGCAATGGCAGCTGCTGCGGCAACAGCGGGGCGGCGGCTGCGGGGAGCCGCAGCGCCGACGCAGCGCCGACGCTAAAAAGAATGGCACGACGCATTCTGCAGAACGCGATCTGGCGACGAGATCCAAAAGGCAATTGGCGCGACAGAAACCCGAGAGCGCGCTCGAACGTGTTGAGCGTCTGAGGAGTCCGCTCAATTCGACGCCCCAAGCCAGTCATATGCTCGCTTCCTTCGCCCTCGCGGCGCTTTTGCCAGCCACAAGCCCTCCTGTGGCACGAGCGCGAGCATACACGCGCATGTGCACGACACCGGAGCCGCACGTGCCGCCGCCGCAATCTGCCGCTCCTGCTGCCAAGAAGACGTTCAGCGACAATTGGTCTGGGGCGGGCCGCTTTGCAGATGACGAACCGCTCCCGCTCTCATTTTGGCTCCTTGGACCCTCGCCGCGTCGGGGCATCCTCACGAGCCTAGGCATCTGGGGCCTGATCGCGCCGGCGACCAATTTGTGGGGCATTGGCAGTTTCTTGCTCTCGCTGGCACCGGATGTGGCTCGCGAAGCTCAGCTGGACACCTTCTACCCGATCTCGGAGCGGCGCTTCTACCCGTACGCCCAGGGCTACCTCGACTACAGCACACCGGGCGCTTTCAAGCGCTACGTGGACGAGACCAAGCGATTCGAGTTTCGGTACCCGGCAACGTACGTGCAGGACCAAGCGATCTACATGCGGAACCTGGACGCAGCAACGTCGCGCCGCATGATGGACCCGACGCTCGCGGCCACCGCGCAGTCGCGCACGCCATCGCGCCGTTCGCAGCAGGGTGTGGCGGTCGCCGTCGGGCCGCAGGGCGGCACGGGCGATGAGAACCTCTCTGTGGTCGTGGGGGCGCTCGCGCCGGGCTTCACTCTGCGTGGCGCACTAGGCGATCCGAGGGAGGGCGCGCAGCGGCTTCTAGAGGCGACGATCAGCAAGCAGACCGTCGTGCGCCAGACGACGCTCCTCGCCGCTGCCGAGCGCCCCTCCGCGCGCTCGGGACTGCCGCTCTATCAGTTCGAGTACCGAGTCGAGTACACGAGCGAGGCGCAGCCACCGAGCTACACGATCTGCGTGGTGGGCGCGGCGCGCGGCTCGCTGTATACGTTCGCCTCGCGTGTACCCGCCGCCGTCTGGGAGGAGCGCGCCTCAGAGCTGCGTGAGGCCGCGAGCAGCTTCGTGCTCCTCGGATAGCATACGCGCCCCACGGCGACATGCACGGCGGACGACGCCCGGGCACGCGGATTGGATGCAACGCAATGCGCGGGGTGCTCGAAGTCAGTGCAGTGTCCGGGACGTTCACTTTTTTAGAGGCTCATCAACACCACCGTCGTCTGTGGGCCTCCTAGGGCACCTCGGAGGCATAAATCGCTGATCATTCGCACACAATCCACTCACCGCCTTGAATCCCGAAACCGGCCGAGTGACGAGGCAGCTCACACGCCCCGAACCCGCAGCCCTTCTCCAGACTCCAGGATTCGATTGCCGATCGGCGGGCGCCTGCGCGTGTGAGAAGCGAGAGAGTAGCGAGAGAGTAGATCTCCGAGTCGGAGTCCTAAGGGGGCACACTGGACATGAGACCGTAGTACGACGGCGAGGGCCACCCTACGCAGTGCACGCCAAGAGCGTGACGCGCAGCGTTCCCGGGCGGCCACGACAGCGGTCGAGCCGGCGTCTCGTGGAGCGCGCGGGCTTAACTCAGGAATCAGGCACAACCTTCGGACGCCTCCCCTCGACCATAGCGAGGCCTGAGGGTGAGCACTCATAACTTACGGGCCGAAGCACACAAGTTCGCCCTCCCACTTGTGCGCGTCGTCAACGATCGGGTACGGCTGCTGGATGAGCGTCTTGGATGCCCAGTACGACGGGGGAGGCTGCAGCGGCAGTTCATCCGCCGCACACGGGCACGGTATGAGCTCGAGCGGCCCACAGCCCACCGTGCATGAGCGCTTACCCTTGCCATCCTCTTTGAGCGTCACGGTGCGACCGAGCGAATCGCGCCGCCAACGCTCGTCGCCGCCAGTGGCGTCGAGGAGCGTATATGTGATCTCGAACTTCTCGCCAGTGGCGCGCGCCTCAGCGAGCAGACGTTTCATCTCAAGCGCGGTCACGGTGTACCGATGGAATGCGGCATGGGCAGGGGCGAATGCTGGCCCGAGGATTCGCGCCTTCATCGCATTAAACATATGTGCCGAGTGGCCAGCATCGGCGAGCAACGAGAGTTCCCCCGGAGCGATCTGCGAGGTGACCTCCCCGGGGTAGATCGAGTTGATGTATGCCGACGATGACTGCTCGACGCGCACGAGCTGCGTCGCCTCCGGCCACACATGGCCGATCAGCCCCGTCGGCAGGAAAAGGTGGTTGGTGCCCGCGTACATTCTGAGGTTGGAATACATGTTGCATGCACCGAGGTCGTGAATCCCGAGGAGCGGACCACCAAAGGCGTAAGCGAGAGCGAGTAGCACGAGTGCTGGGCGCAGCCCGCGCGCCAGTGACTTCGTAGTCGGAGTCGGCTTGTTCGCGACGTCGCTGTACATCGCCCGGGCTATCAGGACCGCGAGGCAAGTGTACGTACCTACCCACCAGTCGAGCTCCGCTCCGAGGGCCGTTGGCGGGAAGGCAAGCGCTCGCCGGTAGCAGATGCCCATGCACAGGCTCGCGAGGAGCATGCCGATGGCGGGAGTGGCGAGGTACTGGCCAATGCCGCTGCCACTCGCACCCATCTCATTCCATGCACGCGCGACGGCGGCGGACTCCGTGATAAGCAGACGAACGACGCACGTCAGGGAGAAGGGCGTCGCGTTGTTGGGCGGCGGCGTGAGAGCGATGCCCAGGTGAAGCAAGAGCGCGGATAGCACGCCGATGCGCACGGCAGCACGTGACGGGAGCAGTAGGAGAATGCCAATGGTCAACTCTCCCAGAATCGTCACGCCTGGCGCGAGCAGCGCAAGCTGCGAGGCGCGAAGCGGCGGCGGCGTGTAACCAAGAGTTTGGAGCAGCGTGAGCACAAAAATGGGCGCGCATGAAGTGCGGGCGTCGAGAAACGAAGTATTGACCTTCCACACGCCTGCCGCGAGGTAGAAGATGGCGAGCTGCTGTCGTGCGGTGGTGGCCCACCAGGCTGCAAGCGAGTCGGCGTGCGAGTCGGCCGAAAGACCGCGCACCAATGCGAGGTAGCCTACGCACAAGAGCAGCCCACCATCAACTTGGAGGCACCAGTAATAGCTGTCCCACATGACGGGCATGATAGACAGCGTATCTGCAAGCCGCACAACCAGTGCGAGAGCAAACGTCTTAGGGGCAGGCCGTGCTGAGCTCGCAAGGACGATGAGCCAGGAAAGAGTCTTCCATAGTGGCGAGGCGGGTATGTACCAAAGTTTCAAAGCCTCATGAAGGCACCAGGCCCGCGTGGCGATCGCGAAGGCCCGCATGTTTCCCTGTCCTTCAAAGCTTTCTGTACCCCTCTCTCACAGTCAGTCGGCTCTTTTTCAAGATGGACTAAACACGGAAACGCAAGCACCTGCACAAACTTTCATGAACTTCTTGAGTACGGACTCCTGAGACCCTTCATAGCGTCTCCTCTTCCTCGTGGACCTGGAATGGTACATTGAGGGCGCGCAGCATCTGGCGCGCCACCGCCTCGACGACGGGCGGGCACACGGCATTGCCAATCTGGCGGAAGTAACGCTCATGCGCCTCGTACGCGGGCCCGCCGTGCTCGGGCGTCGGGTGGCCAGGGATGCGGAAACTCTCCGGGAAGCCCATCAAGCGCGTCGCCTCCCGTGCCGTGTAGAAGCGTGCGCCCTCGCCGCGTGCGCCCTCTACTGCAGGCTCCGCTCCCTCATTATGACCCCCAGCACCGCCCGCCACCTTGCCATTCGTCGCGTCGTCGCATTCCTCGCCGCCGCCGTCCTCGCCGCCACCGCCCTCGCCGCTGACGCCCTCGTCGCCGTTGCTCTCGGCACCATCAGTGGCATCGGCCGGCGCGGCGCCTCCGTACATGCCCACCACGGCGCCTCTGTGCATGCCTCTGTCGTCATGAAGCACCGTCTTTCCTTGACAAGTGCGTAACAGCTTGCATGCCTGACGTGTCCAGCCGGAGCGATAAGAGGACATGAGGCAGAGTGAAGGCCTGTCGAGCCTCGCCACGCGGCTGCCGTCCACCATGCCGCGCCGCACCTTGGCATACTGCGCCGTGGTAAGCGAGGCAGCACGCACTGCCACACTGTCGTCGGGCTCGAGGATCAAGCGTAGCGGACGGCAGCTGTCGACGCAGCAGTCGGCAGGGTGCGCATGGTTGTGCGGCCACTCAAAGCGGCTTGCGGCGTCGGCGGATCGGAAGCCGACGAGGAAGAGTCGGTCGCGGAACTGGGGCACGCCGAAGGCATGTGCGCCCAGGACGGCGCTCTGGACGACGTAGCCACACGAGGAAAGGTCGGCCACGATACGCTCGTGCACGCGCCCAGGACGGCGCTGCTCGTACTCCCTGTGGAATACACCGCCATCGAGGGTGAAGAGCCCCACCACGTTCTCCAACAAAAAGGCGGCCGGGCGCCCTGTACACAGTATTCGGCAGCACTCGAGGTACAGCTGACCACGAGCGTCGTCGCGCAGACCAAGCTGCTCGCCCGCAAGCGAGAAGCACTGGCAAGGGAAGCCTCCCACGAGAAGGTCGTGGGGAGGCAAATCGGCCGCTTCCACCTCGGTGATGTCGCCCGCCTCGGGCAGCGCGCCAAAGTTGAGCGCGTACGTGGCGGCCGCGTGGGGATCCATCTCGGACGCAAAGACACACGCACCGCCCAGCGCCTCCAGAGCCACGCGGAAGCCGCCGATACCAGCGAAGAGCTCTGCGAATCGAAAGCTGCAGGGACGACGGCCGGTCTCGGAGGCATCAGCGGCGGGCTTTGGGTCAAGGGCGGTGGTCGTGCTATGGACGCCGGCGGCAGCGGCAGCTGGCATGACGGCGGCGGCGATTGCGGTTTGGATCATGGCGGCGGCCGTGGCAGTCAAGCGCGGTTCGGCCCGCGATCTTCGCAGCCGCACCCCGGGCATCCATCGGATCTGACCACTCAAGAGCAGCTCGGACAACGCGCACGGCACGTTGCGGTGGGCCTCGAGCCGTGCCGCCCCCGCGAGGCTCAAATGCACCTCAAAGACCACGCCGGCGCCTGCAGGGGGGACACCGTCAGCACCGCTGGAGGGCGCTCCATCAGCGCCAACGCGTGCGCGCTGGACCCCGTCCCTTCGCAGCCACTGCGTGCCCTCCTTTCCTGCAGCATGGAGTGTCGCTTTCACTAGCTTCATGTGGGCACTCGGCACAAGGAGGCAGCCGACTGGCACCCCCGCTGACGGGTGCCATAGAGCGCTAAGCAGAGTGCAGTCAGCCGCGTGGGCTGCTGTGGCTGAAGCGCCGATGGCCGCGTCATCCGGCAAGGCCGCAGCGTCGTTCGCAGCGTCGTCCGTCTCGGTCGGGGCCAAAGGCATTTTCATTGTGGCTGGTGTTCACACTTCAACAAATACCCCGCAGTAAACCTGGTCGCGCGTTGAAACTGTGAATTGCAGATCATCAAAGCTACACA
>ENA-UOXG01000852-UOXG01000852.1-mixed-culture-metagenome-genome-assembly--contig:-NODE-852-length-20564-cov-37.062314_pt1 | contig 20564 bp, 7 predicted proteins | sample MGYA00238159_ERZ761634 | MGnify/ENA primary metagenome ERZ761634 (study PRJEB28908, sample SAMN08776845) | mixed culture metagenome | isolation source: Freshwater growth medium | place: USA... | reverse complement strand
TCGCCCCGAGCGCCGCCCGGGCTGCTCCGTGCGCCGCCCGCGACAGCGCCCGCACCCTCGCCCCGAGCGTCGCCCCGAGCGCCGCCCGGGCTGCTCCGTGCGCCGCCCGCGACAGCGCCCGCACGGCCTGCGACAGCGGCTGGCGCCAGCACCACGCCGCCAGCGCCGCCAGGCCGGCCTCCGTGGCGGCGTTCGGCACCGCGTTGGGCGCCGCTTTTCGCGCTCTCGCCGCCGCCCCCCCTCTCGCCGCCGCCCCCCTCAGCCGCGGCGGAGGCGCGTGCTGCCTCCTCCTGCCTGCGTAGGAAGGCGGCACGGCGCGCGGCGCGCAACGCGGCTTCGTCAACGGCCGGAGGCGCGGCGGCTTCGTCAACGGCCGGAGGCGCGGCGGCATCTGCCGCCACTGCCTCTTGCCTCTGCATCATCTGCGTGTCGCCGGCGTACATGCCCAACATGGGCGTCGTCCTGGGCGTCCCACCGCTCAGCAGCTGATCGGGCGTCGTCCTGGGCGCATGGCTGCTCATCGGTGGCGGCGGCGCGGACGAGAGGGGCGATCCAACGGCCTCCTTCGAATGCATGCCCGCTCGCCTCTTTGCAGCGCGCGCGGCGGCAGAGGCGCGCCCCTTGGCCCCCCACCTCGACTCCTCAAGCCGTTCGCGGATCACCTGCATCGCAAAGAGTCGGTTGGTTGTCACGTCGTCGGAAGGTCCGCGGGGGGCACCCGCCATCGGGCCCATGTCGACCTCCTCCTCCTCCTCCAGCTGATCCTTCTCCTCCTTGCCGTCCTCCCCCTCCTCGATGCGCGCGGTGCGCGCGGTGCGTGCGGTGCGCACGGTGCGCGCGGTGCGCGCGGTGCGCGCCGTGGTGGGCGTCGACGCGACGTTCCCGGTCATCTTGGAGAGGAGCGTCTCGTGCTCGCCGACGTCGAGCTTGAGCATGTCCTGGGTCTTGGGGTCCTCGAAGTAATTGTAGTGCGTGAGGCAGTTGAGCGCGTCCTGGAAGTAGACGACGCCTCCGTAGGTGGGGACTTTGATCTTGAAGCAGCGCGAGACTGCCTCGCGCGTCGCATCGCGTGTCCCCTTGACGCCCAGCGGCGGCGGGAGCGCAATGAGCAAGTCCTTGAGCTTATAGGCCCCGATGTAGTTGTACGCGTCCGGGTCTAGCTCGGACCAAGCTTCTTTGAAGAGCTCCACGTCGCTCGCCGAGACAAGGTCGGAATTGATGTTGCCGAGCGACGAGAAGTTTTCGAGGATCACGGCGACGACCAAGTTGAGAAAGATGAAGGAGCCGAGGAGCATGAACGAGATGAAGTAGGGGACAGCCACGTCTGAGCCGCAGTTCGGGTGCTCGAGCTCATTGTTGCACTTGCCCGACTGCGGCGAGAGCATGGCTTCGGTCATCAAGGACGACCAGCCATCGCCGGTGAGGCACTGGAAGAGGAGCAGCATCGCCGACCCGAGCGACTCGAAGTTGCGCATCGAGTTGATCGAATCTTGGTGCTTGAGGAAGGGGAAGAGGTTTTGGCCGAGCACGGCGAAGATGAAGGTGAGGAGCGCGAGCATCGCGCCGACATTAACGAGGGACGGGAGCGAGAGCACCATGGTCACGATCAGGTTCCGCAGCTCCTTGGCGCCCTTGAGCAGCCGCAGGATTCGAAGGATGCGGAGCACGCGCAGCACGCGCAGCACCATCGGCGGGATCGGCAAGATCTGTGCGAGCAGCTCGGCCGCGAACTGGTCGAGCAGCGAGCAGGTGACGAGGGTGAAGTCGAAGCGGCACCAATTGTCGCCAAAGTAGCCATTCGGCCCCATCGCGATGATCTTGATCGTGAACTCGACATAGTAAATGTACGCGAACGTGGTCATCGCGCTGTTGTACTTCGCAAAGACCTCTACGTCCTGCTCAATGCCCCAATAGTCGCACGCCATCACACCAATGTTGGCCACGATGACCGCTGTGATGAGGCCGTCGAAGGCGGAGGAGTTGATCAGCCTGAAGAGCATCTTGCGCAGGAACTGGTCGGGCTCGCGCAACGTCTTGATGGGCTTCGCCTTCGCCATCGCCTTCATCGACTCGACCCACTGCATCTGCTCGGGCGTCATCGTCGCAGACGCGTCGCTCTCCTTCTTGATGCGCGTAAAGTTGTCCACCACCGTGCCTACAAAGAGGTTGAGGGCGACAAAGTTGCCCACGAGCATCCACAGTATAGCGAAGATAGCCGCGGCCGAGAGGTCGTTGCGCACGGGCGCGTGCCCGGGCTCCGTGGCCGCCATCATCGTCCACATCGGCTCCTCCCACGAGTCTCCCGAGCTCATGATGTAGAGCAGTCGCATCGCCTCGCCGAAGTTGTCAAAGGAGCCTCTGGCCGAGTTTTGCCAGAGGACGGGATCACCTGGCTTCCAGCCGCTGTCACCGGCGCCTTTCAGCTGGCGTCGCACCGCCCCCGCTGCCTCCGTCACCGCCTCCATCACCGCCTCCGTCCCCACCTCCACCGCCTCCGACGGCAGCGCGATCGCGGCGGCGCTCACGTCGAGCGCCAGCGGCGGCGGCGGCGACGAGATTTGAGACGGAAACGATCCCCACGCGGGGCTATTCATCGGGATGTCGGCAGCTCCAGCCACGAAGCCATCGCGGCCGGGTACGGCCAGGTTGCCAGAGCCATCTTTCGCGTAGCCCGGTAAGGGCTCTCCCCCGAGGTAAGCAGGTCCGGTGAACTTGGTCGGATCGTAGCAAAGGTCCCTGACGGTGATATCCGTCTTGGTGCACGAGGCCATCGTGCCGCTGAACATTTGCATGCCGAGGATCGCGAAGACCAGCTGGAGCATCATGCACACCCCCATCACGTTGGCGACGGACGGGAGCGACTTGATGACCGAAGAGACGATGAGCTTCATGCCCGGGTGGCGCGAGATGAGGCGTAGCGGGCGGAGCACGCGCAGGATGCGCAGCGTCTTGAGGGGTGCGAAGACGGGGAAGATCTCGGCGAGCAGCACGAGGTACGAGATGCTCACAATGATCAGGTCGAGGATGTTCCACGGGTTTGTGATGTACGACTTGGGGCCCCCGCAGAAGCTGAAGCTGATGACCTTGAGCAGCATCTCGACCGAGAAGAAAAAGGTCCAAAAGTAATCGAGCTGCGCGAGCCTCAGGTTGAGCGTCGAGTTCGGATCGAGGCGCGGGTTGTCGACGGCGAGGCAGACCGACGATGCGAGGATCGCGAGGATGACGACCTGGTCGAACTCGGGGCGCGCGATGAGCCAATTGGTGAACTTACGTGTGGGGCCGTGCGGGCTGAAGCAGAAGAGAGAGTAGTCGCGTGGCCATTGGACTTCCTCCGTTGGGAGGATGGGCATGCTGCTGCTCTCGTCGCTCTCGTCGGTCGCGTTCGAGCGCCGCGTCGAGCGCCCACTTGAGCGCCCACTCGCGCGCCCGCTCGCTTTGCCACCGTCGTCACCTGAGTCGTCGGCGAAGGCGTTGAGAAGGATGGCGACGAGCAGATTCATGATGAGGTACTTGCCCACGAGCATGCAGATGATGAAGAAGAGGCACGAGCTCTTGCCGGTCGCCTGGATCGCGGGCATCATCGCGTCCATCCACTCGCCCGTCATGAGAATGAACACGGTCAGCATCGCCGGTCCGAAATAGTCGAATTGGTAGTACGGGTGCTCGGAGAGCATCTTGTTGGGGCACACCCCCGATGGGCAGGGCACGTCCGAGAAGCCGACGGCCGGGGTAAACTGCGCGCCAAAGATTTGCATGCCAAGGAGGGAGAAGATGGTCATGATGAGCGTGAGTAGCACGAGCAGATTGCTCATCTGGGGAAGCGCCTTGCCAAACGTGGACACGACTTTGTACAGCCCCTTCCACGAGCGCATCAGCCGCAGCATGCGCAGCACGCGAAGCATGCGCATGATGCGCAAGAACGAGAGATTTGCGCCGCCGCCCGCGAAGATGATCGTGAGGACGATCTCGAGGATCGACATGCACACGATGGTGCCGTCGAGCTTGTTCCACCCATCTGACCAGTAGTTGGCGCATCCGATGCCGAGGAGCTTGGCAAACATCTCGACGATAAAGATGTACGTGACGACCGTGGACGCGCTCTCGAGGTTCATCGCGTACTCCTCGGTCATGCCCTCATACGGGAGGACCATGAGGAGCATGTTGAAGAGCACCAGTCCCGTCGAGAAGTTGCCCACAGCGTCTGAGGTCGCCACCTCGCCCACTGCGTGCCGCCACGTGCCCGGCTCGGGCTCACAGTCGCAGCAGTGGCGCCCCCCCCGGCCCACCTCGCCATCGGAGCGCTCCTGCCCGCTCTCGAGCAGCACACTCGTGTCGAGCGCGCCGTCCTGAGCACCGTCGAGCGCGCCGTCGAGCGCGCCGTCCTGAGCGCCACCGCCCCTGGTGCCGCCCTCGAGGACGACGCTCTTGAGGTCGGCCCGCGCGTTCATGTCGCCGGTGGCCCGGTCGACCATCGAGGCGGCGATAAACTGCTGGAAGATGACGGCAAGGAAGAGGTTGACGACGAAGAAGCCGCCGAGCATGCAGATGGTGAGGAAATAGATCCACACGTACGGTGAGAACGCGAACATCATCTGGTACATGGGAGACGCCCAGCTATCGAACGTGACGGTCTGCAGCAAGATGATGAATGCCAGGCCGATCGAGTCGAACGAGGTCATGCCTGCATTCGGGTCGCGATCAAAGTAGTGGCACGTCGAGTTCTTGGGGGCTTCATTCACGATGCAGACGTTCGGGCCCTTGCTCGGGCTGCACGAGACTTCCGTGTCATACTTGTCCTGAATGGTCATGCCATAAGGCAACAACGTGCCATCGGGCAGCGCCAGCGGCCCCTTGTGGTGGTCCAGCTCGCCCTTGAGCGCGCGACCCGTGAGCACGAGGCTGCCGCCCAGGCTGGCGAAGCTTGCGCCGAGGCTGCTGCCGAGGCTGCTGCTGAGGCTGCCGCCGCCCAGGCTGCTGCTGCTGCTGCTGCTGTTGCCGACGAGGAGCTCGCTCAGGTTGCCGCCCAGGCTGGCGAGCATCTCGCCACCGCCCAGCAGGCCACCGAGCTCGCCACCGCCGCCGCCGAGCAGCGATGAGCTGCCGCCGCCAGCCTCCTCCCAGAGACGTCGGGCAAAGAGCGGATGATCCGCCGTCTCGACGAAGCCCGGAAGAGCGCACCGGTTATGCAGCGTGCCCTTGAAGAGCTCCATGCCCACGATGCCGAAGACCAGGAAGATGAAGCCGCAGAGCGCACCCACGTTGCCCAGCTTGGGGAAGACGGACATGATCGAGGCTACAAGCACAGGCATGCCGGGCACGCGCTTGAGTGCGCGCAGCGGCCGGAGCGCTCGGACCGAACGGATGACCGAATAATTTCCCATGGAGGGGAAGAGGATGGGCATCCACGCGAGGCTCACGACCACAAAGTCGAGCTGGCACCACGCGTCGCGCAGGTAGGCTCCCGGGTGCAGCAGAAAGCCGTACGCGAGGATCTTCACCATGAGCTCGAAGGTGAAGATGTACAGATAGATCCACTCGCAGAGGTTAATGAAGTCCTCCTTGGGTGTGCAGCATGGGTCCATCGGCGACTGCCATGCCATGGTACAGCAGTTGGCTAGGATCGTGAGCAGGATGATCGGGTCGAATGGCCTCGACTCGACGATGTAGATGGCCATCTTCCGAGGCTGGTCGCTCACGCGCAGGCGGCAGAGCACGCGGTAGCCGTACGACTTGCCGCTGTCGCCAAATACCTCTTCAGCGGGAGGATCCCGCTCGAGGCCTATGCGATAGTTAGGCGGCGGCTCTGGCTCTTGGATGTCACCGGATGCCAGCCGCTCGGCTCTGGCAACGCGAATGAGGAACATGATGTCGGGCCTCCCTTTGACACTGTTGAGCTCCTCTCGGAGTTTTCTCGCATTCTCCTCCAGGTACCTTTGTCGAACGGCCTTGGCTTCGTTCTCAGCTTTCAACCCGCGCCGCGCTGCGAGCGCCGCCGCCGCCGCGCTCATCGATCGCGGCCAAGGCGCTTGGCGACACCAAAAAAGTGCGCTTCGCACGAAGACGACGAAGTTCGAAAAAACGAAAATGAGTCGTGTCAAGTCAAGTCAAGTTAACATTCAAGTCAAGTCAAGTCCAGTCAAGTGGTTACATGTACATGTACAAGTATCAAGTGGGGCGAACCTTTTTTCCCCGAACAGAATAACCGAAACTCGTTTGAGCAGCGCTCCCGCACAGTCGGCGGTTGAGCGTCACGATGACCTTCTTCGCCGATAAGCAGCCGGCCGCCAAACCCACCAATGTGCGGTTTGTGGAGGTGACGAAATTGGCCAATAGCCGCGTCGGCGTTAGCGTCGTGATGCGCGGCAGGTCCGTCATCGTCCACCAGGTGGCGTCAACCTCTCCCTTCGAGGGAAAGGTCTTCCCTGGCGATATGATCAGCCTGGCGAGTGACGGCATAACATCCCCAAGGGCGCTCGATGCGAACGGGCTTTCGCAGCACATCTTCGCCGCATCCTCTCTTTCGCTCTGCGTGGAGACGCCCGCGCTGCTCGCCTCCGCTCGATCTGTCTTCCTCCTGTTCTCTGCAGCTGACGACCTTGGCATCCACGTCGACAAGTGCCCGACCACGGGCCGGGGGCGTGTGGCTCACATTGTGCCCTTGTCCGCTGCCGCCACGAACCTTTCGCGCTCGGACCTCGCGGTCGGTGATCTTGTCGTGGGGGTCTCTGAGGGAGGCAACCTGTTCGAGGTAGCAGATGCCAAGGAGGTGGTTGCTCGGCTGAAAGCATGCGAGAGTGGCGCCGTCGAGCTGCGCGTCGTACGTGCTTCCGAGGTGGCATCGGCCGCCCCACGCTCGAGCCGTCCCTTTTCCGCTCGCCCACGCACGGCCGAGCCGACGATGATGCCTGTCGACCCGAGGCCTCCGGTTTACTCGGCCGGTAATGTCTGAAGCACTGCCAGACGAGCGGTCCGCGCGACGCACGCGCGCCGTCTATTATGGTGCGTGCCTTCGGAGGCACCATGCTTCGCCTCGCTTTCACCTCGCTTCGAAGCGCACGGCTCCTCACTACTGGGCAGTGGCATTACAGTGTGCATGGGCACGTTCAGGGTCAGATTGGCGCGGATGCGTACTAGGTGAGAGCCGCGACGACCGCGGCGCGGGCCGCGATGGCTAATAATGGGTTCATTCTTAGACTTTTCTTAGACCTGCCTCGATCGTTTAGACTTTGAGAAACGGCGTCACCCGGCATGTACACGCCGGTTTCGCGAGGACGCCCGTCACGCGAGTTCCTCAACCTCATCCACACACAACGCTAATTGCACTAATACCGTAGGTCAGCAAAGCACCCTTCCGGGGAACATTTTAGCGGTGCCGCTGAGCTCGCCCGGGCAGTGTCGTACACTCTTCCCGAGGGACGTGAATTCGGTGCGATAGCCGGGCGGCGCTGGCCTCGTGGGCTGGCCGTAGGTGTTGAACCATTGTTTCATGTCGGTGACCCTTGGCGCGGGCAGCGAGTTGGGCGGCGGCGCGTGACCGCGCTTCTGGCAGTACTCCCAGTTGCTGAACGTGGGCAAATTCGTGTCCGGCCATATGGAGTCGTACAACTGCCCATTTTTGCTCCCGCGTGCAGCTGCAGCGGCTGCAGAGGGAACTGGCACTGGCGCAAACGACGACGTCGCGCGGAGTATATCCGGTGGCAGCTTGATGGTGTCCTGCAAAGTGTTGAACACCCCGCCTGTCGCCGCCTGCAGATCACGGACGGTCGCCTCGTCCATCTGGACGGCGAGCGGCCGCGGCGCAATGGAGCGCAGGAAGGTGAGGTTACCACCCGGGAACTTGCGCTGGAGCCCGGCGCCCTTCCACTGGTTGCGGTTCATGATCGGTGGGTGCGAGAGCATGTTCGATGGCGCCATGGAGTCGTGGTGTCGTGGCTGGGCGGCGATGGCCCCGGCCTCTGCAACAGCGCAGGTCGACGCCTTCTCGTTCTACCCCTGATGTCTGTTACAGAGTTTCGCACGCGGTGCGCGAAACCTTGTTCCGCGTGATGAGTGGCCTCGCCGGGCGAAGTGCCTTGGCGCCCGTTGCGGCGCGACGTTGCATGGCGGAAACAGCAGATGTGCGCGCCGCCGCCGCCGCCTCTCGCTGCCCGCACCGAGCCGTGTGCGGCGTCGCGCCGCTGTCCCTTCGCCGCGGTGCTCGCGCACGCACCGACCCTCACCGCCAGCCGCGCGTGTTGCTGACGCCGTCCGCAGATCAAGCTGTCTCCGGCGTTTCAGTTCCTCGAGGAGCTGCAGTCGGCGGGGCGGCTGACATCGTCGCAGACGGAGCAGTACAAGAGCAAGTACACAAAGATCCACGACTGCGTGCTCAAGACCTACGAGAATGAAAAGAACCTGCTGCGCAAGGCCAAGCAGCTCAACGCCGACCTGAGCTCAGAGAAGGCGAAGCTTGAGAAGGCGGCGGCGGCGGCGGCGGAGGACTCGGAGACGATCGCCGCGCTGCGTGCCGAGGTGGCCAAGGGCGACAGCGAACTGGCGATGCGCGAGGAGCGTGAGCTCCTGCTGCAGCAGGAGCTGCACGACCTGCAAGGCGTGCGCAACGAGCTGCAAAATGAGGTGACGTCGACCAAGAAGAAGCAGATGGCGGAGCTGCAGCCGCGGATCGACGAGGTGGAGGGGGCACTCGCGGAGGTGAAGCAGGAGCTCGACCGTCACAAGAGCGCGCTGAGTAAGCTGCAGGCGGAGCACGAGGCGCTCAAGGAGCGTGCGCTTGCGCTGCGCAACTCGAAGATGGAGACGGAGGCGGCGAAGAAGGAGCTCGAGGCGCTACTGCAAAAGGTGCGCAGCGAGCCGGAGAAGATGAAGAAGCAGGCGGACATCGCGGCGACGGCGGCGGCGACCAACCAGGGGACGATGGACAAGAGCGACCAAGAACTCAAGGAGTACGAGATTTCGCTCAACGAGCAGGCCAAGCGGCGGCGCGAGCTCGAGGAGAGCAAGATGGCCCTCGTGCTCGAGGCAGAGCGCCACCAGCGTGAGATCTTGGCGCGGCAGGCCAAGGCAGATGACATCAAGAAGGCGCTCGCGACGGCGCACGAGGAGGCGGCGCACGCCCTCGCCGAGCGCGCGCGCCTCGAGATGGAGCAGCGAGCCGTGATCGCCGATCTGAAGCGCGCGCAGGACGCCCTTAGCAAGGAGTCGAAGCAGTACTCGAACAATCTGAAGCGGTGCAAGCGCGCGGAGGTGCAGCTGCAGACGTCGCAGGCGCAGGTGCCGTTCATGCAGCGGCAGGTGGACGAGGCCGCGCGCCAGTCGGCGCAGCTCAAGGAGGAGGGGCGCAAGCAGCGGAGTGTCGTCGATGAGCTCAAGCGCGAAGTCGACATCTTTATCAACTCCTTCCTAAAGCAGGAGGGCATCGAGCAGGGCAAGAAGGACTTTCTGTTGGCGCTGATGGAGCAGGTCAAGGTGCTCGAGGAGGAGCTTGCCGAGGAGTCCAAGTACGAGCAGCAGCAGCGCAAGGCGGTCGCACGCCTCACAGGCGAGCGTGAGGCGATGGCGCGAGAGGCGGCCAAGTCGGTGGCCGCCGCGCGCGCGACGCATGAGGAGCTCAAGGTGAAGGAGCTCGAGATCGTCGACCTGTCCAAGCGGCACGTCGAGATGGGCGCGAGGCTGCGCGAGTTCTCGAAGCTGTACGACGTCGTCAAGGCCGACCGCAACAAGTACGTCAACCAGATCACCGCGTCGGCGCAGGCGCTGAGCGAGATGAAGGAGAAGATCAAGATCCTCCAGAACGAGGTCGAGATCCTGCGCAATGAGTCGGTGACCAAGGACAAGGCGCTCTCCAAGGAGCGGCTCGAGCACCAGCAGGCCTTCTCGACGCGCGACGCGCTGCGCGTCGAGCAGAACAAGCATGCCGCCGCCGAGAAGGAGAAGAAGGCGCTCGTGCAGCAGCTCGCAGCCGAGACAGACAACCTGAACTCGCTGATCAACGGCATCGAGAAGGAGATGCTCAAGCTCAAGCGCCGGTACGAGAGCGCGGTCGAGGAGCGCAACTACACGGGCATCCAGCTCATCGACCGGAACGACGAGCTATGCATCCTGTACGAAAAGTCGAATATGCAGCAGGCGGTGCTCAAAAAGGGCGAGGTGGCGATCCGATCTCGCGAGGAGGAGATTCGGATGCTTGACCTGCAGGTCGCCGAGCTCTGCCGAGAGATCGAGGTGACGCGGCGCAAGCTGCCGCGCGTGCCCGAGCTCGAGCAGGAGATTGTGCTGCTGCAGACCCAGCTCGAGGAGGAGCGGGCGCTCGCCGACCGGCTGAGCGCCGACCTCGAGGCGCCCGAGAACTCGAAGCGATGGCGCAAGCTCGAAGGCAAAGACCCCGAGCCGGAGGACCTGAACGCGAAGCTGCAGGTGCTCGAGGAGCGCGTGAACGACAAGAAGGAGCAGCTGCTCGAGAAGGACCTCGTCCTCGAGGAGGTGAGCAACCTCGCCAACCGGCTACGCACGCAGGCGCTCGAGGGACGCGAGGACACTCTCGAACTCGCGAAGCGCGTCAACGACTTCCAGGCACGCATCAAGGGCACCACGCGCCGCATGATGGCGACCGTGTCTGAGCTCTCGATGTACCAGGCGACTGCGATGAAGCTCACCCAGGAGAACGCGCTCAAGGACGAGCAGCTGCACACGATGAGTCGCAACCTCGAGCAGGGCGCCGCGCCCACCGAGGAGATGGAGCGCGAGTGGCAGCGGTATGAGGCCGAGCTCGACCGGCGCGTCTCCGATGCGTACGCCAAGAGCGTGCTGCAGGAGACGGCGCCCGCGCAGCTCACGCACACCACCGCCGAGCCGCGCCCGAATGCGTACATACCGGACGACATTGGCATCCCGAAGCCGTACGGCGCGCTCGCGCCCTTCAAGCCGACAGAGCTTGGCACGACGATGCGCCACATCCGAAAGCCCAACCCGAGGGAGATCGAGCTGTGAGAGCGCGACATCGTACTACCATCCCGTATCTTGGTACCGCGCGGCGCGCGCGCGATCCGGATTCCGGTGTGCGGTGGCTGCGGCCTGCGCGAACGTAGTACTCTAATAAACGATTCAACCGGGCGGCTAACCGGGTTTTGGTGGATCGCAAGAACCCGTGGATGATCCGGCTAATCTAATGTCCTATTTTCGTTCAATGTTGATTTGTTCGCCTGAAAACTTTGAATGTGTATCTGTGCCGGCGGCGGCGCGGAGTCGCTCCGTTGTGACACGCTTCGCCTTGTTCGGTCGGCGGCGCGGCGGCATGCTCCCGAGCCTCTGCCTGTCTTGGGCGCTCGTCGCCGGGCCCAACCGGACCGTTGTGGCTTGCGCGGCCCCTTCCTGCGCCCCTGCCTCGTCCACGACCACGTCTCCGCGCAAGGCGAGCTCGCGCAGCACGCCACCAATCGAGTTGGGGCTCGGCAGCGGCAGCGAGAGGCAGTCGCGCACGCAGCCGGGCGGGTCGCGCGCGCGTGCACCCGAGCGGCGCAACTCACGGCGCAACTCACCCACGAGGCCTTTGGTCGGATAGCCAGCGCGCTCAGGCGCCTTGCGCAGCACCTCGACGATGAGGTCGCGCAGCTCGGGCACGATCCATGGCCAGCCGCAGCAGGTAAAGTGCGCGGACGGGTCGACCGGGCACAGCTGCTCCTGCTCGGGGCAGGCGGCGCCGTCGGTGGCGCACGCGTTCCCGGCGATGCTCGCCGGGCACGGCAGGCGCGCCCACTGCCAATCCCCATGGTGCATGTTGATGCCGGGTTGCTTGCACCGGTAGCAGCGCAGCCCGAGGTACGGCGTCGGGCGCGTGAGCTTCCATTTTGCGCGCACGGCCTGATACTGCAACGCCCCCTTGATGCCGTGGACGAAGACCGCACGCGCACTCCAGTATGCGTCGTGCGCGGACCGCGTGCGCTCGATGATCCCCGCATCGTTGAAGTGGCCCGGGATGGGCACAATGGCCGCGGTGGCGTTGGCGGCGATGACAGCGCGGAACACGTTGAAGCCCATGCCCGCGTCCTCGTGGTGCCACATATGCGCCTCGTTCGGCTGTGCCGCGCACGTCTGCGGCACGCGGCACGGCACGCCTGCACTGTTGCGCTGCTTCGCGACCTTAACGAAGTCGTTGAACGCTGCATCGGCCGCGAGCAGCCCAGCCATGGCGCGGCTCATGCACACCATGCCGCCGCTCATGTACGGGTACGGACCCGCCGCGTGGGGGCACGGGGGATACGACTTACCGCCGGGGAGCACACCGCCCAGCGCGATGTCGTCACCTGTCTTGCGCGCGGGCCCCCAGCCGCCGCCGCACGCCTGGAAGCGGTGGCCCACGTTCCAGCCACGCCACTTTATGTGCCCGATGTAGGTGGCAGCATCCTTGCCGCGCGAACGCCGAATTTCTCCAAGCACGGCGTGCAAGCGGTCCACGTGCACGAGGGTGTCGTCGTCGGCCTTGCAGTAGAAATCGTAGCCCGGATGCATGCGCACCGCGCTCAACCAGAACGCAGCCGATTTCTCGGTCACCTTGCCAACGTGCGGCAGCCTCTCGCGGCCGTCAACAAACTGCAGGTCGCTCGCTTTGAGACCTTCCTCCTTGAGCAGCTCGGGCGGCTGAGGCTCTCGAACCTGCTGCTGCTGCCGGCGCAGCCGCCGGGCTGGCACATAGAATTCGTTGCCCAGGACGAACTTGACATCGAAGCCCGCGCCTGTCCGATTGAACAGTGCACGCCATTCACGCCACTGCATGCGAAGGCGCGGGTTGAGCGGCGTGCTCATGACGCCCAAGAGGACGCGTAGATCGGAGCCAGCCGCGCGCGTGTCGAGCATAGGCGGCGACCGTTCACGTGCGCGTCAAATGGCCTTCGGCCAAGGACACACGAACACTGCCGGAGCGAAGCACAACGTGAGTCCGCATCGTCGCGATGGACAGATGGAGAGTAAGGGGGTAGATCAGCCTACCCCCTTAGTGGAGAGAGGCCGAACGTGAATGGCGCGAGAACATGGCCTGACAAGTTCTCTGTGAAGGTTCTCTACTTGGCGGGAAGCCCCATGTCGGCAATCCCTCTCATCGCGACCGCGAGTGACGATGAGGTGAGCTTGTGGGAGGGCGGTGGTGGCGAGGAGCCGCTGGCGACATTCGAGCCGCACCTCGAGCCGATCACGGCGCTGCGCTGGACCTCCAACGACCGCGTGCTCGCCTCTGCGTCACATGATGGCACGATCGCCCTCTCCGAGCCGTCGGGCAAGCTCTTCCACACGCTCCAAGCGCAGCCGTCGTCCGGTGGTGCGTCCTCAGCAGTCGCGATCCACGCGATAACCTGGAGTCCGGGTTCGCGCTACCTCGCCGCCGGAGGGAGCGATGCGGTGGTGCGCATCTTCGATCTGCAGAAGCGCGCACAGGCGCTCGCGCTTCGCGGCCACCGTGCGGCGGTGCGAGGGCTCTCGTGGAGCCCGAGCGAGGTGTACGTGGCCTCTTCGAGCGATGCGGGCGAAATCATTGTGCATCGTGTGCAGGGCTCCGTCGCGGCCGTCGCCCGCATCGAGCATCCAGCGGCCGAAGGCATGGTGCGGCCCGGGCTCGGTGCCGTGCAGTGGGCGCCCTTCCACCCTTCGATGCTCGCGTGCGCGGCGGCCGACGGCGGAGTCGCCGTGTGGGAGGTGAAGCCGAACATGCCCGCCGGCCCGCCGCATCGGCTGTTTGCAGAGCATACGGAAGCGAGCACCGGCCTCCAGTGGTCACCTGTCAATCAGCACCTGCTCGCAAGCTGCTCGATGGACGCGACCATCTGCTTCTACGACGTGACCAAGCAGTGCGTCGTGCGCACGCTGCGCTCGCACCGCCCGCTCACCTGCCTCGCCTTCGCCTCGAGTGGTGTGCACCTCGCGCTCGGTTCGACCTCGGGCGAGCTCTTCATCTTCGACCTCCGATCCGACCGACCCAGCCCCTCATGGACTGTGCAGGCGCACACATCGACGGTGCGCGCGATCGCCTTCCAGCGCGCGAGCGGCGCCGCCGCGAGCGGCATGAGTGGTGGCGCCACCCCGACGACTTCGGGCGGCGTAGCCACACCCTTCGGCGGCGCGTCGCACGCCGCTTCGCGAGGAGGCAGCGGCACCGGCTCGCCCCTACTGGGCACTACGCCCCCGCTGCTCGCGGCGCGGGAGGCGATGGCGCGGCAGGCTGCGGCAGCGGGCGGCCGCAGGCACGAGGAGGAAGAGGAGGAGGACGGGGAGGACGAGGCGGCGGAGGAGGAGGCGGACGAGGCGGAGGCAGAGGCAGAGGAGGAGGACGAGGAGGAGGCAAAGGCGAAGGCAGAGGAGCTCGGGGATGGCTACGACGAGGCCGGAGACGGCGATTCGGGACGTGCCGTGGCCGCAGCCACGGGCAGGTTTGCGAGCAGTGGAGGTGGGCCGGCCCATTCCCCAGCGCTGGGCCATGGCAGCGCGGGTAGCTTTGGCGTGCGGCCCAGCTGGCTGCCGTCGCGTCTGCTTGGCCAACCGGAGGGCTCGTCCTCAGCCTCGGAGATCGCAATCTCATCATCAGCCTCGGAGATCGCAATCTCATCATCAGCCTCGGAGATCGCAATCTCATCATCAGCCTCGGAGTCGATGACGAGCCTCGCTGGTGCCGCGTACGTGGCGCCCGCCGCGGCCTCAGTCAGCACGGGCACCCGGCCTACGCCCGCCGCGGCCTCAGTCAGCACGGGCACCCGGCCTACGTCCGCTCCCGCCTCGCACGCTGCGGCCGCCCCGAGCACACGCCCCACGGCCACGCGCGCCCTCCTGGACAGTGCGCCGGCCAACGTGGCAGTGGCGGCGCCACCCAAAGCGCGCTCGGCGTGGGCGGTTGCGGACGCGCCGGCGCCGCTGGCTCGGCCGAACGCGTCGCCACGTGCGCCACCTCCGATGGTACCCGTCCACCCAGCGTCGTTAGCTCCCTCGCAGCCGTGCACCCCATCCCCAGCCCACGCAGCCTCGGAGATAGCAATCTCGTCCTCCGCAGCCTCGGAGATCGCAATCTCATCCACAGCCCACGCGGCCGCCCCATCGCTGCCGCCCGCTGCGCGCGGGCTGCTGCCACCTACGCTTCCCGCGTCGCTCGTCCCGACACTCGCCGTTGCTCAAGCAACCGCCGCGGCGGCCCTCTCCGCAGCGCCGCCCGCGCGAGGCCTCGGGACAGGCCACTGGTTGGGCTCCGGAGGCGGAGGTGGCACGGCGATGGCGCCGCTGCTATCCGAGCAACTCGAGGGCGCCTTGTACGACCTGCGCGCTTCGGTCCAAGAGGACCTGCGCGCACTGCACCTCGAGATGCTTCGCGAGCTCGAGGCCCAGCGCCACGAGCTGCGTGAGATCGTGCTGCACGAGCGTCGCGAGTCCGCCGAATTGCGCCTCGAGGTGGAGCGGCTGCGGCAGGAGAATGCACGGCTACGCTCGCCGCTTGGCGGGTTAGCCGTCGGGCTCTTCGGGACCAGCTAGGACTTGACCTGACTTGACTCTCTAGGACACGTCGAGGAGGGGGGGGGGGGGGGGACGTATCTCAGTTTCGTCTTCGCGCCAAAAAGTGCGAGGTTGAAACATGGATTCAGTCACCTTTTCCGCTATCGCCGATGCTTGCGTGCGCAGCGGTTCGCGTGACCCGCCATCAGCAACACCGGGACGCCTCACTTACAGCTCGGCAGCACGGCGGCTGGCAACGTTGCTTACGCAGTTCCCCGACGGCGTGACGCATGCGATGTTGTTCGGAGGCGTGGCTCACCGCGCGCCCAAGGAGGACAAATCGTGGCTCGTGTCCTCACGGCACGCGACAGCGGATGCGGTGCTCGAGCTGGTGGTGCTCGCACTGCTTGGTCCTACCATGCTTCACGTGGCGGTAGACGCTGGCCTCGTAGGCTGCAGCGAGGCGAAAGCGTCGCGTGGCATTGTGCATGCACTGAGCGAGCAGCGCCTCCTATCCCTCGTGGGCACCTCGCTGCTTGCGCCGGGCCGCCGGCTACGGCTTACCGGGACTGCAGTCGCCGAGGTGGCCGCCAACGGCGACGGCGCGCTGCTGCTCCTGCCGACGCCGCACGCCATGCTCATTGCGGAGCCAAGCTTTGACCGCGAGCTGCTCCAGTCGGCGGCGTCGCGAACGCGCGGCCTGTCGCTCGCGCCGGATGCGACGCTGCTGCTGCGGCTATCTCACGTCACCGCCTTGGAGACCCACGCGGGCCGCCACCTCGTGCGCGTCCTGCTCCACGTGCCCGGGCGGCCATGCACGCCGGCCGAAGGGGAGGTCGAGGCCGAGCTGCTGCTGTGGAATGAGGAGGTGCGACTGGGGCAGCTGCTGCCCGAGCATGCGCTGCTCTGCGTGCGTCAGCCCGAGCTGCTCACCATAGGCGACGCCGCTGTCGGCGGTGCGCCCTCACAGCTCGGCTACGCGGCGCACACCCTGCTGCTCATCGTCGATGAGAGTGTGCCGCCCTCGACGGTTACGGCGGCAGGCGGAGGCGAGCTTCGAGCCTTCGAGGGCATGCGCTCCGACAGGGGACGTGAGGCGCGCGCGTGCGAGCATGAGAGGGTCGCGGCAGGAGGCATGTGCCTCGGCAGGCTGATGGCGCCGCCGCAGTGGCAGCCCGGGTACGTGTCAGCGCCTGCGGCCGCGGCCGCCGACGATGGCGCCGGCGGCCACGACGAGGGGCACGCACCACCACGAACGTCGACGATCGACTCTGCGTCGGTGCGCTTGCACGTGTACGACGGGCGCTTCGTGGTGCAGGTTGATCTCCTTGAGACAGTGGGGGCCGCGGGCGAGGCTCGGCGTCTGTGCGACTCGCTCTGCGCAGGTCATCACCTGTTTATGAGTGGACTGCTCGCTACGGCACCGCCCGCCGCCCCCGAGGGCGCCGAGATGGGCGCTGACGGCCAACCGCAAGCGCGACGTGCGCTGCATGGCTGGCTCCAGCCTACCGCGATCGCCGCCACTGCTTGCGGCGAAGCCGGCTTCGCCTCCGTGATCAATTTGAGCACGCTGCCTTCGCCCTTGCGCTCTCCGCGCCTGTTTGAGCTCGCTCAGCATCCGAGCGGACGATCCGGGCCCCTCGCGCCGTCTGCCGCTGCTCGTGCCGCGTGCTGGCCGCCCCTCGAGGAGGCGCTGCGCTCGGGCGCCGATGCGCTCTGCTGCGTCGCTGTCATGTGCAGCTGGACGGATGGACGGGCCGGCGGGCCGCTCGTCGAGCGCGGCGGCGCGGGCGACTGCTGCTCATTTGTACCGGTACGGCTGCAGCTGAGCGATGGCCTCTTTGGCGAGTTTGTGCTCGAGTGCGCCGCGCGCGAGGCCGTCCTCGAGCAGCTCCTTGACGCGAGTGCGGCGGACCTCGCCCCGCTGCCCGCCGATGAGCAGCGCCGCTCCCTCGACAAGCAGCTGTGCACCGAGCGCGTGTGGGCTCTCACGCGGGCGCCTAGCCACGGGCACGGGGGCGCTCACCTGTGGACGGTCAATCTGACTGCGCCGCTCGACGCGGTCTGCCCGGGCTGACACGGGCCAGTCACGGACCTCTCAAGCACGCTCGAGACTCAATCTGGCCGGCGAGACTCAATCTGGCCGGCGAGACTCAATCTGGCCGGCGAGACTCAATCTGGCCGGCGAGACTCTCCGCCGCCCTTCCTCCGAGCATCAGCTGTTTCCCATGAGCGCTGGCCGCGGGCGCTGGTGTGGTGGGCGGCGCCCCCTCGTGCGACCACGCATGAGAGGGAGTGTGTACGGTTGCGGGCTCGTGCGCGCAGGCCACCGCGCCGACGGGTGGTCGAACGGGCAATCCCGAAACCGATCGCCCCCGTCGACGGAGACGGCTCACCCTGCCGGGCGTGTAGCGCCCCTCGGTGTATCTTAATTACTTGACGACTTAGCGAGCGTTTAGCGAGCGGTGCGCGGTAATGCTAATGCCGTAATGGATGTCGTATTATCAGCTATAGGTCTGACCGAATAGATTAGTCATTAGTGATTAGACGCGCCGACCCCGGACCGGCCCGGAGCCGCTCCGCCCGCGCGCGGCCGACGCGCGACGGTGTCGAGACACGAGAGTCAGAGTGCGGTGGAGAGACGAGACGATGTGGATGAATCGATATGTAGAACGTGTGGACGCTGGACCGAGCGTGTGGCGCAGCCGAGCGGCATCGAGAGCGGCACATCGCACGCGGCCGCGCCCACCGGCGCGCGGCCTCAAATTATGACTCGCTCATTTACGTGCTTATTTCACCCTGAACGAACGAAACGTACATGTCTCGCGCTTCAGTACGAAGCTCGTAGACATCTGTGGGTGGGCGGGAGCAGCCTGCCCCGCGGCCTCCGATCCCCGGCTATCCGCGCCCGCGCCCGGCGTCCGGGGTGGTCACTGCGCGCCTCCTCCGTTGTCCGCTGTCTCCGCTGTCTCCGATCCCCAGGAACCCACGCGCCACTGCATGGCTTGCCCCACCTGTGCCTCCAGCGGCGCGATCACCATGCACGCGCCCCCCTCTCTGTAGTGTCCGTAGCTGCCCAGCCCACTGCCCCTGCCACACAGGCGGCGCGTCACACGTGGCGCCACCCCATCTCATGCCTGCCCTTCATGACCACATGCCACAGGAGAGATCGAGAGCGGCCCACCCGCGTGGCGTGCGCCACCCTCGAATGAGCGCATTCGCACCGCGCCTCACACCGCGCCTCACACCGCACAGAAGGCCCGGAGCAGTGCGGAGTGGATCCGGAGCAGTCGGCCGAATCCGAGGCTGTGCTCGTCGACGATGGCGCCCACCTGCTGGCGTAGTCGCTCGTCGGCGCTCTCGTGCATGTGGGGCACGACCAACGCGGTGCTGGCCGAGGACGCGGCGACGGCGGGGACGAGCGCGGCGGAGGTGTCCTGGAGGACGAGGTGCCAGCTCAGCGGCACGCACGGGCTGAGCGAGCGGATGAGCACATGCAGCACGAACTGGCGCCGAGCGCCATAGAAGGCATACGGGAGCGCGAGCGCAATGCCACCGCTCTCTGCGTCGCGATGGGGCACCGCCTGCACGCCACGCGCCTCGAGCTGCTTCACCTCGGCGACGAGATCGAGCAGTCGGCCGAGCTCGAGACCGGTAGCACGCACGAGGGCGCGCAGGCCGTTGGCGCCGCCCATCCCCCGGCACGCGACGCAGCGCGGATGGAGCTCACGCGCGACTGCCGCGAAGAAGGCCGAGCGCACGAGGACGTGCGCGGGCGCCCCCTCTGTCGCGTGGGCCATCGCGGGGGATAGCAGCTCGACGTGAGCGACCGCGTGCGAGGCTGGTGCGTCGGGCGTGAGCTTGGCACGCAGCTCGAAGACGGTGGGCTCGCCAAAGCCAAGCGAGATACACGAGGGCGTGAGGGTGAGCGGCCGCCAGCAAAGGCCCGCCTCGAAGGCATCGAGGAGCGCGTCGCCTTCGATGACGGTGCCACCCGGCGGCACCTCGTCCGAAGCGGAGGACGAGGCGGCCGCGACGGCGGCGGTGAGCTCGTCCTCGCGCGCCTGTTGCTGGCGCGTGTACGCCTTGGCACGGAGGAGCTCTGCCTCGGCGCCGAGCAGCTCCTGCTGCAGCGCGTGCTGCGCACTCTGCGAGCGACTCGCCGCCGCCTGCTTGAGCGCGACCGAGCTGTTCATCTCGCGCAGCTTGGCGGCCGCCTCGGCGGCCATCGACTCGAGGCTGGCGAGATCGGGACGCGCGGCCGCCAACTCCCGAGCGAACTCGTCCGCGCGCAGGCCGAGCTCGCCCACGCGCGCCACGCGCGCGTCGAGCGAGCGCAGCTGCGCGTTGAGCTTCTCCGCCTTGTGCTCCTCGAGCACCTTGCGCCAACCATTCCACAGCGTGGCGGCCTCCTTGCGGCAGCGCGCGGCGAGCAGGTGCAGCTGCGGATCTTCGAGCTCGTCGAGCGCGAGGGGGCCCACCTCTGCACTGAAGAATCCGGACTGGTTGGACTCGATGTACTCGTTCATCTCATCGTACGCCTCGTTCATCTTGGCGAGCACCTGGCTCAGCTCGCCCAGCGCCCAGCGCAGCAGGTCGAGGTCGTCGCTCACGACGCACGCGGCGAGCAGCTCGTGCGCGAGCGGCGCGCGCGCACTCTCGACCACGCTTGCGAAGATCGGGTGGCTTCGACCGCTCTCCGCGTCAGCCGAAGGTGCCGGCCGACCGCCCTCCGCCGCGTCGGCGATGAAGCGCACCTGCCGCAGTTCCAGGTACTCGTCGAAGCTCTTGGGGCATGGCGCGGCAGGCTCCGCCGAGGCCGCCGGCGCGGCGTCCGCGGCCGACGAGGCCGCCGCCATCGCAGGTGCGACGGCGTGTGGTCGGGCGGGCGAAGCGGCGATCTTGCGGGGGGACGCAACGGCCGGAGCGACCGGAGCAGTCGGCGCAGCAGGTGGCTGCGCCTCGTCCTCGTCCTCGTCCTCGGCCGTCCCGCGCCAGAGCGAGGCGAGCTTTGCGGCGAGAGACTTGCGCCGCGCCGGGGGCGGCGGCGGCGCGGCGGGCGGCGGCGGCGCGGCGGGCGGCGGGGCGGCGGGCGGCGGCGGGGC